>JAESFO010000218.1_pt1 | contig 117887 bp, 109 predicted proteins | sample 9269421 | NCBI WGS metagenome assembly JAESFO01 (sample SAMN14502839, study PRJNA617101) | algae metagenome | isolation source: Nostoc desertorum CM1-VF14 and co-occurring heterotrophs from rocky... | place: USA: Clark Mountains, San Bernardino, California | collected 2000-06-05 | reverse complement strand
TAAAATAGACGCTTTACTTATTAGCGTAATACTTAACATATTTAATACTCAAATTTGATTCTTTGCTCATCTATTGGTCAAATGTTCTGTATTTTAGGCTACAAATTTATATGCGCTTACCCTGCTTAGAGTATCTAAATTGCTTTTCTTGGATATCAAAACGCAGAATATTTTCTAGTGGATGTTCGATAACTTGGTTTACACGCAAACTTTTACGTTCGATAAATACCTTATCGATACTCTTATAGAAGGTACAGGTAGTTACAGGTGATGTAGCAAAAAAAGCAGCGATTGCTATCATAACCAATAAAAACAAACTTAAGAAAAATAGATAATGCCGTTGATTTTGCTGTACTAATAGAGATGTTTTCCCAGAGTTAATAAAATCGTTAATTTTAAAAATAACTTCCTGATTCTCTTGATAGCTAACATGAGATAAAAGAGCAAAGTATCCAAAAGGAGTTACAATCACAACTTGATAAGTTTTCCCTCCTTTGCTACCAGTCTTTGTAAGAATGTATGCTTCTTGGAGATCAAACATTTTAAGTTTCTCCATGCTTCCCAGCAAAGTGAACCGCCTCAATTCACAATTAATTTGGTTTGATGGGAGGCGAGCGCAAGTTATCTTAACTGAAGCAGACTCAAAAAATAAGCAGTAAATTAAAAAGCTTAAGCATAAAGTAAGAATGCACCACCCAGTTAGCCAATCTCTGAGTGGCCGATGCTTTAGCTGCAATCTGGTACGGGTTTCCTCGACAATTTTCATCAGTGCCTGTGTATAGAAGACTTAACCCCTGAGTAGAGTATTCCCCTGGTAGGCTGTTCACTGCTCACTAAGTCTAAGTACCAGGGAGGATTTATGATGAATAGCTACAAAAGCTTTGGCTAACTGATAGATAATTGGGGCAGAAAGCTATAGCTAGAAGCATGGAAACCAAACAGCTAGGAAAAACTGGCATCTTTGTAAGTGCGATCGGTTTGGGTGGTATGCCCATGTCAATCTCTAATCGTCCTCCTGAATCAGAGTCAATCCAAGTTATTCATCATGCTTTGGATTTGGGTATTACATTTATTGATACTGCCGATTCTTACTGCAAAGATGAGTCAGATAAGCATCACAACGAGCGGTTAATTCACAAGGCACTTACTAGTTACAAAGGCGATGTTAGCCAAGTAATTGTGGCAACTAAAGGCGGTTTGATGCGTCCCGATGGTAGCTGGACAAGCAACGGCAACCCAGAACATTTGCGCCAAACAATTCGAGTAAGTTTTGAGGCGTTAGGTGGTTCTAAACCCATCGATGTTTGGCAATACCATTCCCCCGATACTAATTACACCATTGAAGAATCCCTTGCACCAGTGAAAGAAGCAGTAGAAGCTGGCTTGATTCGGTTTGTGGGAGTTTCTAACTTTTCCGTTGAACAAATTAAGCGGGCGCGGGATGTGGTGGATATTGTCTCAGTGCAGAATCAATACAGTCCTTGGCAACGACAGCCAGAAAATGACGGCGTATTGAAGTATTGCGAACAGCAAGGATTAACATTTTTGCCTTGGAGTCCCTTTGGTGGTAGGCGTCGCCATCAGAACTTACAAGATATCCCTGCGATCGCTCACTTAGCTAAAGAAAAAGGTGTGTCACTGTATAATATCGTTTTGGCGTGGTTGCGTTCTAAGTCGCCAGTTATTTTACCAATTCCTGGTGCTAGCAAGGTTTCTAGCATTGAAGACTCAACACAAGCTATCAATGTGAAACTCTCTGACGAAGAAGTGCAAAAAATTGATCGGGCAACTTAATGATTCCACTCGCTAACGCCGATTTAGGGGAAATTTCCCAAGATTTACGCACTACCTTTAGTTAGTTTAAGATAGCGTAATCAACAATTTAAAATTTCAAGTCAACAGACTTTTAAAGAAGTTGATTAACCCGGTTTATTAAAAAAACCGGGTTTTTTATAAAGTATCTTATTTCTTAAATTAAGCTTGATGTAGTATTGCTATCTAAGTAATTAATCTAAAATTATGCAGCCAAATCTTTTAACCAATAGGTCAAAGCAGATGGTAAATATGCTTGCTTTATTGGTACTGATTTCCCCTTTTTGCTGGCAAAATTCCGTGAAGGCGCAACCTCAGCCAAATACGCAACTTCTACCGTTTTTTGACAATGTAGATAACCCGGTTACTGTTCGTTTCCCCGCAGAACAAAAGGTAGATATCACACCACCTCCGCCTCTGCTCAATCCTTTTGACAAGGCTGTACTAAACCTCTGCGGCCCTATTGGTACAAGAGTTAGTTCTAATAATTTTAAACAATTGTTATCTTATTACCCAGATGTGTTGCAGAAACTTCAGCAAGTTAGCGGCGGTGAACTTCTTCCAGGACGTAAGAATAAAGCACAATTTCTCGAAGACTTAACCAATATTTGGTTCCAACGTCGGGGGTTTGAACATATATTTTGTGGTGAAATATATAACGCTAATGATATTGGTGGTTTACATTTTCACGGCAGATATTTACAGTTGCAAAATGAAGGAATAGGCGGACGGTTGCCAAATAATCAAGGACGAGAGGAAGTTGTTCCTGGAGCCATTTATACAATGGGTGTAGTCATTAAGCAGAAAAGTCGGACAGTAACAGATGTCATCAAGGGCTATGGCTACCTCAGCAATGCCGAAGAAATGCTTTTAGATGCCACCAAAATATATAAGCTCCAAGGTAATAATGACGGAGCGTGTATTTATAATGTACGTGACCAAGAAACAGGCAAATCCTTTCCTACAGTTTTTGTTACTAAAGCGAAAGCAATCATTACCTATTATCCTGATGCTACTCCTCAAGGTGCAAGATGTAAAAGTTAAAAATAGAGAAAAAACATGATATTAGAAACAAACCGCTTGCTAATGCGTGATTTTATAAAGGTAGACTGGCAGGCGGTTTTTACCTATCAATCTGATCCTTTGTACTTGCCTTATAACTATTGGACACATCGCACACAGAAGGATGTTTGCGAATTTGTACAAATGTTTATTGGTTAGCAAAAAGAGCAACCAAGAACAAAGTTTCAGTTAGGTGTTGTCCTCAAAGAAGAAAATCGGCTTATTGGCAATTGTGGCATCCGCGTAAACGATTCTGAACTGCGGGAAGCAAACATTGGCTATAAATTAAATACTCAATATTAGGGACAAGGTTATGCAACAGAAGTAGCACAGGCCATTTTAAAGTTTGGCTTTAAAGAACTGGGAATGCATCGTATCTGGTCTTGGTGTGTAACGGAGAATGTTGCTTCTGTAAAGGTATTAGAAAAAATTGGTATGCGTGGTGAGGGTCATCTGCGGGAAAAAGAGTTAATCAAAGGCAGATGGTACGACAATTTTCTTTACGCTATTCTTGATCACGAGTGGAAAGCAAAGTAATACTGCTTCTATGAGCTACCTCAGAGACAATATCATAAATTCCTGAGAAATTGAGGGTAAGACAAGTTCAGAGGCTCGCAGAGATGACCAACACTATCCTCAATTTCCAAACAGCTACCGGACACGAAGTTTTAGCAGCAGCAGGTAAAAAATATCTGCGCCCTGGTGGAAGAATAGCCACCGATAAATTGTTTGAATGGGCAAACTTTCAGCCTGGAGAGACAGTTTTAGAGCTAGGTTCTAGCTTTGGATATAGTGCGATCGCTTTAGCGAAAAGCTATCATGTCAAAGTGGTAGGCGTTGAAAAAAATCCTGATAGTGTAGCTTGTGCGCGTGCTAATATTCGTGCTGCTGGCTTAAAAAATGAAGTCGAAATCATTGAAGGTAATATTTTCAACCTAGAAGCAATCGCCGGAAAGTTTGATTATGTATTGGCAGAAGCCATTCTCACGATGCAATCCCCATTGGGAAAAGCCAAGCTTTTAGCTGAAATTCACCATCGGCTCAAACCGGGAGGCAAATTTCTCTCCCATGAATTATCAGCTTGTGACAAAGAAGAACAAATTCATGATGACTTAGCACGAGTAATTCGAGTTAATTCTACACCGTTGTCAGAAACCAACTGGATTTCAGCTTTTTCCGCAGCAAGATTGCAAGTAGAGAAATGCCAAACTGACTCAATGAAATTATTGAATTTAAGACGGATGTTTCAAGATGAAGGTATTTTTAATGCAACTAAATTTTTGTGGAACATATTGACGCACAGAGATATCCGCAAGCGGGTTTTAGAAATTCGCCAAGTTTTTCATAAATACCAAGACGAATTAGGCTACATCATTTTATGTGCTGTTGCCCAGTAAGATAATTTATTCCCAAAACTATCGCCTAATAAATACGGATAATCATTCAAGGATTATCAGCCTTTCTTTACGGTTCAGAATCTTAAAATACTATGACCAATTCAATCACAAATAGCCCATCTTTGACCACTCAACTACGAGAACAAATTGAATACCCCAGTGCGGGAGTTGTCAGTAAAGTATTGCTGAAAGATAATGCTTGTCAATACACTCTATTTTGCCTAGCAGCTAATACTGATATTTCTGAGCATACCTCCACTCGTAATGCCACGATCAACGTAATCGAAGGTAGAGGTTTACTTACTTTATTTGGAGAAAGTATTTCGCTTGAACCTGGTGTTTTTGTCTTTATGCCTGCTAACGCGCCCCATGCCTTAAAAGCTGAAGAAAATATGGCATTTTTGCTTACACTTTCTGAAAAAGTAGCAGAGATTAATTAGTTATTTATGGAGTCTCGGAAAAAGCGATCGCTACTTTTAACTTTTGCTAAAATTTGCAACTTTTTTGAAAGTAAGTTGGCAAAAATACTATCAAAATCTCTAATTTAAGTTTTCAATTCGCGCTCTCATTTATTGTGACTCTGACTCAATATCTGACTGGAAGCAGCAGCCCCTAATCAGCCATTATTAATGCTCTGCATAGGAACGAGAAAACAATAAGAAATCGAGCTTTTTTCAAATTGTGTTTACACCGTAACCTTTTTAAGGGAGGAAATAAATCTAAATCCCCCTTTTTAAGGGGGATTTAGGAGGAGCTACAAGTATTTGATACTTCACAAATAACTTTTCAAACATCCTCTTAAAAAGGGCAGGATTTAATTATGAACTCCTTGGCAATAATTAGGGAGATTTGAGCCAGAGGTGACTCACCTGTTTGTCATGTTTATTATTTCGCCGGAACTTTCAACCCCCGACGCTCAAGGATTTGCCGCACATCTGGGCTGGGAGTGTAGTTATAGCCGTAGGAGGAGTTCTCTGTGTCATCCATGATTTGAGGTGTGAGTAATACGATCACCTCATTGCGCTGGTTCTGTCTGTTTGTACTTCTAAATAGCGAACCAATTAGTGGAAGATCACCCAAAATGGGAATCTTGGAGACAGTTGTCCGGTCTGAATCTTGAATAATACCTGAGAGAATTAGTGTTTGACCATCTCTTAAACGAATCGAGCCAGAATTAAGAGAGCGCTCCGATACCAAGAATATTTGTTGGCTACCACCTCCGCCAACATTTATGGTAGCTGGAGCTTGGGGTGCTTTGACGACAGGAGCTACCGATAGAGAGACAAAACCGTTATCGTCAATCCGCTCAACTTTGACAGCTAGGGTTAAACCTACTCGGTCTTTTTGGGCTGAAATCGTTTCTGTAGCAAGATTCGCATCACGAACTATTTCCCTTACAATGTTACCTACTACTTCCTGAGTCAGGTTTACATTAGCGGTTTGACCTTCTTGTACAATTAACGTCGGGTCTGTCAAAATCTTGGCATTGCCATTTTGCACTTGAGCCTGCAAGCTAGCGAGAAGACGCCTAGGGAATTGAAATAAAGTTGGGAGAGCGAATGTAGATTGAGCGGGAGTTGTACCTGTTCCTGGAGTGAAGGCCGTAACACCAGGTTGTAGCGGATCGCCTAAACTAGCTCTTGCGGACTGTACACTATTATTTTGGACATCCAAAAATGCTTCTCCCGTTATGGGATTCTGGATGACAGGTCTACTAGTCACACTAGTTGATGCTTCAGCTCTTGTAGCTGGTCTTGAACCGCCAAAGTTGAGAGATGCTGCACCGCCATCACTTGTAAAGTAGTTGTTACCAACCCCAAAGGAAAAGCTAGTATTGTAGTCTTGGGTATTCAAGAGGTTAACATCGATAATCTTGACATTGACTACCACCTGACGACGGCGGATATCAAGCTGAGTTAGTTGATTCATTGCCATCTCAACTAGCCGAGGAGGGCCAATCAAGGTCAGGGAATTGGTACGCTCATCTCCTAATGCCTGTAAACCTCTAAGTAATGGGTTAGAGTCTGTAAAATTAACGCGTTGAGTTTCAACTCTGCTTTCTGTAGTCGTCTGAGTTTGGGTGATAGGCGTAGCTCCAGCCCCAACAGGCACAGCATTAACGCTGGTAACTTGTCGTTCGCGGCTGACGGCACTTTCTGCTCCTAAGCCGACTAAAAAGTTTAGGGCGACTCCCACTGTCACCTGATTGAGTCGCAGGCTACGCATAACCATGTCACGGGTGGAATTGGGTAGTTTGGGTCCAACAAAAACGGTGCGATTACTGCGGTTAGCTTCCAAACCACTCAAGCGTAAGACGTAGTTAAACACATCTTGGACTGGCTCATTTTCTATATCTAAGGAAATAGTTTGAGAGCTTGCTTGTGCATTAGCAGCACCAGCTTGCTCACCTCCAGCAGCAGGTTGCTGACCTCCAGCACCAGCTTGCTCACCTCCGATATAAGCCAGGTTCAAATTAGCAGCACGGGCAAGCAGTGATAAAACCTCACGCACGGGCGCATCTCGCAGTACTAGACGGGGTACACGTTCCTGAGTTCCTAAGTCAATGGTGCTAGGAGAAGCATCAGTATTAGAGATGGCAATATCTCCCACAGGTGGCGCGACGGCTCTAGGTAAAAAAGGTGGAGCCTGACTCACAGGTTGACCTGGACCAGCAGCTTGTGCAGGTTGCCCGTCAATGGTGACTTCCGGGTTAGGAACAAGAACATCTGGCTTTTGACCAAGTTGGGCTGGAGTAGTAACAGGCGGTGCTGTCGATGTTGGCGCTGTTGGCGTTGGTGCTGATGCTGATGCTGTAGTGCCACCAGATGGGCTAAAGCTGAGTGTAATTCCATTTTGCGATCGCACCACAGGTTGACTGCCAGGTGTATTGTTACTACCAGTCACCGTCACTCGGATACTATTGGCATCAAGCTGATTAATCTCGACGGAGGCAATTCCTGGTGCTGGGCTATCTTGACGAAAACTCTTACCTTGTGGTAATCGTAATTGAGTATTGATAATATCTGCGACTAATGCCTTGCCTCTTTTTGTAGTGAAAACTTGGGGGCGCGACCCTGAAGAAGTCTTCAAAGCAACGCTAATTCCACCATTAACTGCATTTAACTGTACATCAGTAATTTGACTAATTTGTGCCCAAACTGGTTGAGCTGCCAAAAATACAAAAGCGGCAGTACCTAATATAAAACTATTACCGTGAAGCTGTTTCACAGTTCATTCCTCACCTAATAACACCTTGTTTACAAAGAACTTTCAGTAGTTCGCTAAAAGTGAGAAGTTATGAGTGAATAGTTAGGAATGAGAACTCCTAACTCCTAACTCCTAACCTCTAACTCTTAACTACTTTTGCGGGGCAGCTTTAGCTGCGGCTGCGGCGGCTGCGGCGGCTATTTCTTCTGGACTAAGTGGCATCAATACCTGTAACTGGAATGATGTATTAATCGCTGCTGGCCCTACCTGCACCGGCGTTTTATCTAATGGATCTCTTGACTCTACTGGAGCCAAAGTTGCTTGATAATCTCTAACTATTAACAAAGGCTGTAAACGCTCGATGTTACGCATTATCGATTGCGTTTGCTCATAAGTTCCTGTAATTTCGGCATTGATACTGCTGCGTTGCAGTTTACCGTCAACCTGTACTCCTAAACTTCCATCGATAATTGGTTCTGGTTTTTGGGAAACTGGCACAAATTTCTTTAGTTTGGCTCTGACTACATTCAGAGAAGTAGCAGTATTGCCAGACTCAACTAAGCGATTCATATCCAGCAGCAATGTATCCAAGGTTTTTTCGTCAGCAAATAAACCTAAAACCTGAACTTTTTGCTGTTTTGCCTGTGCTAGTTCGTCTTTAACTTGGTCAATTTGTTTGATACTGGCTTTTTTTTGCTCAATTTGCCCTTGCAGTTCAGAGCTTTTTGCTTGCTGCTGCTGATAGCTTTCCCAAGCTGGCATCAGCAGGTTTAAAAATATATAACCTGCTCCCGCTAAACCAATTACCCCCACCAAAATCCCAATGATTTTTGGTGTGAAGGCAATACCAAATACCATAGGGTAAGCTGGCGTTTCCGAATCGAATTCCCCACCATGTTCGCCAAAATTTAAATCATCACTCAGCGTCATTTTGAAATGACTCCTGTTTGTTGCATACTACGAATTCGAGCCACTAAGCCCACTGTGCCTTTTTTTTCCAACTCCCGGATTAATTCTGAAGCTGGAACATCGTTCATACTCGATTGGATGGTGTATTTAACTACTTGCGGCGGTTTAACTGTTACACCATTAGCAAGTTGATCCACACCTGGTGGTAAAGGAGCATCTACTAACGTTGCTGTCAGAATTCTGCTTTCTGTGGACTTCAAGAATTGAGACTGTTGTAAACTCAATAAGAAATCATTGACATCGTTAAAAGAACGAGCCAATCCAGTAATTTCTAATCCCCCGGCAGGATTGCTTGCTGGCTGCCCTTCCGCCGCCGGAATGGGTGGGATTTGCTTGATAGTCTGGATTTGCACTGTTACTGGGATGCGATCGCGCAAATCTTGCAGCATTGCTGACCAAGGCCGAATTTGGTCAAATACAGTAACTAAAGCTTGGGTTTCTCCTTTAATTGCATTCGTCTCAGCTTTGATTTTGTTAATATTTCCGATTTCTGTATCTAATCTCTTGCTTTCTTGCTCTAATTGTGCTATCTGTCCCTCTAATTCAACAATCTTACCTTGCAACAGCCACCAACCAAGTCCCAATAAAGCTGGAAGGACTACACCTACTGCAACTCCCGCATAGATTGGTGTCAAATCCCCCGTAGGCAGATTTAGGGATATTCCTCCCTTTCTCTCAGGCTTTTTCTGGTATGCTGGGCGATCTTTAAGAAAGTTAACATCTAGGCTGTACATTTTGTTACACCTCCCGCATTCCTAGACCAAGTACGATTGCCAAGCCTGAGCGTTGCACCTGTGGATATTTATCGGTGTCAACTTCCAAAGACAAAGACCCGATTGGATCTATTTGGGTAGTTGGCAAGCTCAATCGTTGGGTAAAGAATTCATCTAGTTGTTGGAGTCCACCTCCTGGGCCAGCTAATATAATCTGCGCTACCTCCAAATTTTCACTTTGATTCAGGTAAAAATCGATGGAACGGCGCAGTTCATCCGTTAGTTCTCCCAATACTCTCAATATGGCTGCCATACCAGGATTGAGTTCAGTAACGCCGGTTTTACCGCCGTCTATGGGAGTTGAGGGAATAACCATCCCATGTAACAGTTCCATGTCTCGTGATGTGGGTAAGCTCATTGCCCTTGCTAAGGCAGTTTGCATTTGATAAGTCCCGATTGGGACTGTGCGCGAAAATTGCGGCACTCCGTTAACGATGATGGCGATTTCTGTACTATCGAACTCTATATCAACTAGTACTGCTGCTTCTTGCGGTCCAAATTGTCGCAGTTGCTCGCGAATAGTCCGAATTAGAGCAAAGCTATTAATTTCTAAAACATCGATTTGTAATCCTGCCTGCTCGAATGTACTTATATAGGTATCTGTTATCTCCTTGCGGGTAGCAACTAGGAGTACGTGTACTTTTTCAATGCCATCTTCATCTACAAAGTACCCAAGTTTCTGATAATCTACATCAGCCTCTTCACGAGGATAGGGTAAATACAAACCTGCTTCATGGTTCAGCACCATTTCTCGCAGTTCTTTATCATCTAATTCTGCTGGTACTGGTATTATCCGAACGATGGAATCTCGCCCTGGTACACCAGTAGCAACACGAGAAGTTTTGATTTTGCTCTCAGCTAGCGCCTGTTGGATTAATTGCGCCATTGCTGCGGGGTCGGTGATTTGACCATCGGTAACTACGCCTTCTGGAACTGCTACCGATGTAAAGGTTTCTAGTTTTAAGCCTTGACGTTGCTTGCGTAGCTGAACCACATTGACCCGTTCGGGAGCAAGTTCAATGCCGACCCCCTTATTCGATTTTCCAAACAGACTATTGAAGCTTTTTAACACAGTTGTGCCCGCTGGACTGCTAAATTGAAAATTTAAATGATACTAAGAAATGGACTTGACGCTTAGGTAATTTATTTAACCTTTAATCTCGACAATTCTGATCTAAGCTTTTCACACTGAGCAAGCGTAAAAATACTGGGAAAATGATTCAATTACGAAAATTTAAACAACTTGTTGCTTTTGTACTGCTTGGCTTATTAACCAGTTGGGTTGTAAGCTGCGGCACAGGTAATGTCAGTACAGTTCCAAAACAGGCTACTTCCGGAACGGCAACTGTTGAGTTTTGGACGATGCAACTCCAACCTCAATTTACCGACTACTTCAAAAGCCTAATTGCGAATTTTGAATCGCAAAACCCAGGTATAAAGGTTAACTGGGTTGATGTACCTTGGGCGGCGATGGAGAACAAAATTTTAACAGCTGTCTCAGCAAAAACGCCACCTGATGTAGTTAACCTCAATCCGGGTTTTGCTTCCCAACTTGCAGGACGCAATGCCTGGTTAGATTTAGATACGAAAGTCCCAAACGATTTACGTTCCTCCTATCTACCCAATATCTGGAAAGCAAGCACGCTCAATGGCAAGAGTTTTGGGATTCCCTGGTATCTCACCACACGGCTAACCATTTATAACACCGATTTATTAAAACAGGCAGGTATCAATAAAACACCCACAACCTACGCAGAATTAGCACAAGCAGCGCAACAAATTAAAGATAAGACTGGCAAATATGCGTTTTTTGTGACTTTCGTACCACAAGATTCTGGTGAAGTGTTGGAATCTTTCGTGCAAATGGGAGTCACCCTAGTAGATGCTGAGGGAAAAGCGGCGTTTAATTCAGCACAAGGTAAGGAAGCGTTTCAGTATTGGGTAGACTTGTATAAAAAAGGGTTGCTTCCTAAAGAAGCTTTGACCCAAGGACATCGCCACGCGATCGATTTATACCAATCTGGAGAGACGGCGTTTCTAGCCTCTGGGCCAGAGTTTCTGAAAACGATCGCTAATAACGCCCCGAAAATTGCTCAAGCTTCAGCGATCGCACCTCAACTCACTGGTGACACAGGTAAGAAGAATGTCGCGGTGATGAACATGGTTATTCCCCGCGATAGCAAACAACCAGATGGTGCTGTGAAATTTGCTTTATTTGTTACCAATGACGAAAATCAGTTAGCCTTTGCTAAAGCTGCAAATGTTCTACCTTCTACAGTCAAAGCATTGTCTAATAGTTACTTTAAAGAGGTTCCAGCTAATGCTTCAACAGTAGAAAAAGCGCGAGTTGTCACTGCTCAACAACTACAACAGGCAGAAATATTAATCCCTACTTTGAAGGATTCTAACAAACTGCAAAAGGCAATTTATGAGAACTTGCAAGCAGCAATGTTAGACCAGAAGACTGTAGATAAAGCTGTAGAAGATGCGGAGCAAGAGTGGAACAATAGATAAATTAGGGGATTGGGGATTGAAAACAGGCAGAGGGGCAGGGGGCAGGGGGCAGGGGGAAAACTTTTCTCCCTCCTGCTCTGCTACTTCTTTTCTATTCCCTATTCCCTTTTTGTAAAAAATCGCCTACTAGATAAAGGGAACCACATACAACGATTAAATCGTCTGTAGTGGTGTCTGAGGTTGTGGCTTCTAGTGCTGTGAATAAATCTGGATGTATTTGGCGATCGCTTAATTCTGGACAGAGGCTATAAGCTAGGTTTGATAAGTAGTCTAAATCAGCAGAAGTTCTGCCCGGCCAAGATTCTACTGGTATTGGTACTAAAAAAAGGCGATCGCCTGGCCGCAGCAGGACGGTAAAAATATCAGCATGATCCTTATCGGAAAACATTCCCATAACCCAATTGACTGGCTTGGGGTTAACTGCGTCTAAGCTATCAACATACTGGCGAAGAACTTCGGCGGCGGCGGTATTATGAGCGCCATCAAGTAATAATTTATGGTTTTTCCAGGCAGTCCATTGCATCCGCCCTGGCCATTTAGTTTTTGCCATGCCGTTAATTATGGCTTCTTCAGAAATCTGCCAACCCTGTTGTTGGAGAATTTCTAAAGTAGCTAAAGCCAAAGCTGAATTTGATAATTGAATTTGTCCCGCTAATGGCAAAGGATATTTAATGAACTTTGAATTTTGAAGTGTTTCATATTCTGCCCATTCTGTAGCGATTTGACGGGCGGGTTGAGGCGTAAAAATGGGGCATTGTAATTCTAAAGCACGCGATCGCACAACTTCTTCTGCATCCAGTGGCAATGCGCCAACTACAACAGGACATCCAGGCTTAAGGATACCTGCTTTTTCTCTAGCAATATCAGCGACGGTAGGGCCAAGTTGCTGCCAATGTTCCCGGCTGATGGAAGTGATGATCGTAACCAAGGGTTCTAAGCAGACATTTGTCGCATCTAAGCGCCCTCCTAGTCCGACTTCTACCACAGCCACATCGACTTGCTGCTGGGCAAAATATAACCAAGCAGCCGCCGTAATGACTTCAAACTGAGTCGGGTTACCATACTTCTCCCATAAGGCTTTATCCCCTCTATCCTCCTGCCTTTTTAAGGGGGAAACATAGCCCCCTTTTGTAAGGGAGGTTGGGGGGATCTTCTCGTCACCAGCATGAATAACCGTTTGGACTTTTTCTAATAATTGGCTCAATTCCTCAGAGGAAATTGGCTGTTCATTCAGACAAATACGTTCCGTCCAGTCCACTAAATGGGGGGAAGTGTAGCGTCCTGTCCGATAACCAGCCTCAGTGAGTATCGAGGAAAGATAGGCACAAACCGAACCTTTGCCATTAGTTCCAGCAACGTGAATTACCGGGATTTGGTGATGGGGATTGCCGAGAGTTGCCAATAGGTTGACAATGCGATCGAGTCCCAGATGGACACCAAAACGTTCTAAGGGTTGTATTACAGAATTGATATCCAAGGAAGGGGAGTGGGGAGAAATCAATTCAAAATTCAAAATTCAAAATTGAATAAAAAGACTGGGGAAGATATAGCTTTAGCTTCTCGCAGGGTAAGACACAAGGGGACACGAACAAGGGGCACTACTAAACCCAATGCCCAATGCCCAATGCCCCATGCCCCATGCCCGATTAATGAATTTAAGCTTCCCTATCCAAAAAGCCTTGAATTTGTCTTAAAGCCGCAGCGCCAATATTAAACGCTGCCCAGCTAGCAGCAATAGCAACTGGTGCTAAAACGATCGCTATACGGTAATCGATATCCATATCTAGAATCCCTCTCTTAAGTAGAAATTAAAGTTTTGTCAACTGCTCTCATTTTTATTTTTAGCTGAAGTGGGCAATTTTTCCAACTAGATATGTAAAGAATGTTTAAATTATTGGGAATTGGGCATGGGGAATGGGGCATTGGGCAATAATTCTTCTTCCCCTGCTCCCCCTGCTCCTCATCCCCATTCCCCAGTCCCTAAGACTTCTTAAACCCGATATCAGTGCCTTTTCCAGCATGAACTAAAGCTAACTTTTGGTAACGTTGGGCGTGTTCAATCAGTTCTGCGGCTTCAGCCTCTGTTACTTGCCGTAACGCTTTGCCAGGAATGCCAACAACTAGGGATAAGGCAGGTACATCTTTGGTTACGACTGCACCAGCACCGATAATGCTACCAGCACCTACTCGTACCCCATCTAAAATTATTGCGCCAATGCCAATCAAACTTCCACGCTCAATGTAAGCAGAATGTATCACAGCGCGATGCCCTACGGTAACATAATCTTCTAAAATTGTCGGAAAACCAGGATCGCCATGTAAAATTGCACCATCCTGAATATTTGTGCATTCGCCAATTTCAATCCGTTCCACATCTCCTCTAACCACTGCTCCATACCAAATGCTCACCCCTGCTGCTATATCTACCGAACCTATAACAACAGCATTGGCTGCGATAAAGGCAGCTTGAGAAAAATCGACAGATGGCCAGTAAGAAGCGGTAGACACGATAGAATATGAATATGGTACCCAGGAACACTGGAAAAACTCCAACCTTTGAGGCTGGTTGCACAACTAGGATATCACAGCGTCAAGCCTCTACAGTGAGGAAAACACTAGTGAAGAATGTTCCTGGCGCAACTACGTGTCTGTGCAGCAGCGAGCAAGTAACCCAAAGAGGTGGAGCTAAAGTGTATAATAAAATACACTAGTGCTAGTGAAGACAAAATTATGTTTGTACGCACTTCATGATGAATCCAGCCTTGCAGTACCCAATGTTTGGGCCTGAAATACAGTGTCCCCATTGTCGCCAGACTATTCCGGCGCTGACATTAACAGATACCTATTTGTGTTCGCGTCATGGCGCGTTTGAAGCTAATCCTAAAAATGGAGAGTTAATCCATTTGCAATCGGGGCGTCATTGGCGAAGGTGGAATAATGAATGGTATAGACAGCATACTCATCCCGATGGTATTCGGTTTGAAATTCACGAAGCATTAGACAAGCTCTATACCCAAGGCTATCGAGCAACAAGAGTGATTATCGCTCGACGCTATCAGGAATTGATGAGCGGCTACTTAGAACGCAGCACGCCTTGGCGTTCTGGACAACCAGAAGCTACTGCTACGCGTTTGTATGGCTTACCCGTGGAATTTAGCCCTGATACCTCAGAAGATGACTGTTGGGAAGTGATTAATTTTGACTTGGAAAAAGAGCCTGGTGTCCCTGTACGCTACCCCTATTTCAGGTTGTTTGAGTAATGGTCATTGGTCATTAGTCATTGGTCATTTGAAAATAACTAATGACAACTGACAAAGCGCAAAGTCTGAGCGGAGGAAACTTCGCTCAGACTTTGTAAGAGAGGACAAATTATGCACCATGCTTCTATTCGGACTGCGAATATTCATCGAGCGATCGCTTTCTACGAACATTTAGGGTTTACAATCTCAGAACGCTTTACCACAGGCTACACTCTAGCTTGCTGGATGGAAGGATTGGGCGGCAGAATTGAATTGATCCAAATTCCCGAACCAAAGCCAGCCCTAGATGCCTTTGCTGACGAACATTATGTGGGCTACTATCATCTCTCGTTCGATTTAACAGAGATTACACCAGATTTACCTAGCTGGTTGACAAATTTACAAGAACGTGTGTTACTTGCGGCTGAGAGTCAAACCGAAGAATTACAACCGTTGAAGGTACTTTTAGAACCGACACAACAACAAATAGGCGATCGCATTTACGAAGTGGCTTTCATCGCCGATAGCGATGGCTTACCTCTGGAATTTATTCGGGTTTTAGCAAAACTCCCATAATTTAGCTTTTTTATTAGCTTTATTGCTAATATATTGTTTTTCTGTATTGTTACCGAGGCAACAGATTTTTTTGCCAGATTAAACTGTGACCACTCTTCAAAAAAATTATGTAACTTAATTTACAGAATATTTGCTAAATATATGTATGGAGCTTCCAGATTTTATAAATATCCTGTGCCGTTATTACTTTTAAGCTTATGGCTAGTAGCGGTTTTTTTATTGAGCGATCAACCTGTTTATAGCCAAGATGCAACTATATCTAACAAAGAAAAATATCAATCAACCTTGTTAGCAAAAAGAATAATGCCCTCAACACTGACAGAAAATGTCCGCAAGACAGTGCTGGAGAATGGTCTAACTATCCTGACAAAGGAAGTGCATACTGCGCCAGTGGTGACGGTGCAGGTGTGGTACAAGGTTGGCTCACGCAACGAAGAACCGGGCGTGAATGGCATTGCCCACCAGTTGGAACACATGATGTTTAAAGGCACAAAAAATCGTCCAATTCAATTTGGACGTTTATTTAGTGCTTTAGGTAGTGATTCCAATGCTTTTACTAGCTATGACCAAACTGCATATTACGGTACTGTGGAACGAAACAAGCTGAAAGCGCTCTTAATGCTGGAAGCAGACAGAATGCAAAATTCCCAAATTGAGCCAGAACAACTAGCGAGTGAAAAACGAGTAGTAATTTCCGAGTTGCAGGGTTACGAAAATAGTGCAGAATATCGCCTCAACCGTGCTGTAATGCAGGCGGTGTTTCCTAATCATGCTTATGGGTTGCCTGTAGGTGGTACCAAAGCTGATGTCGAGAAATTTGAAGTTGAGCAGGTACAGAAATATTACCGCAATTTTTACAGTCCAGATAATGCTGTCTTAGTAATTGTTGGAGATTTTCAAACTGCAAATACCCTGGAAATAGTTAAAGAAGTATTTGGCAAATTACCGAAGAGGGAGAAGGCAGGAGGCAGGAGGCAGGAGGGAAGAGGCAGGAGGCAGGAGGCAGGAATTATTTCTTCCTTATCTCCGATAGTATTGCAAGAACCAGGAGCAGGGAGGCTTTTGCAGGCGGTGTATCCGCTACCAGATATAAACCAACCGGATGTGCCTGCGCTGGATGTGATGGATTACATCTTGACAGAGGGACGGAATTCTAGACTTTATCAGGCATTGGTAGAATCAGGTTTAGCTAGTGAATTAACAGCATCAGTTACCAGTTTGCGAGAATCTGGCTGGTATGAGATGTTGATAACGGCTGATTCTAAACAAGATTTGAAAAAAATTGACTCAGTGTTGAGTAGTGCGATCGCTAATGTAGCAAAAAAAGGCGTGACATTAGAGGAAGTTGAACGAGCCAAAACCCAATTAACAGCAGATGTAATTTTGAGTAACCGTGATATCACTTCTCAAGGGATGCAATTGGGCAATGATGAGACAACTGCTGGTGATTATCGTTACACAGACCGCTATTTAGCTGCTGTTCGTCTGGTGAAGCCGGCGGATGTCGTTGCTGTTATCAACAAATACCTCACCAAAGAAACCCGGACAGTAGGCTTTTTTGAACCAACCCAAAAGCGAATAGCAGGGATTGGCGACAAACCAGACTCAGCCCAAACAACAGAGAGTTTCTCTAATGTAGCTCCTGTGCTTCTGTCTGAAGTAATGAAGTACTTACCACCTGTGGATTTAGCTACAGATGCAATCGCACAAGTATTACCACAGCAATTTAAATTTACCAATGGGCTGCGGTTATTACTGTTACCGGATCATAGTACTCCCACTGTTACCTTGAGTGGTCACATTCAAGCCGGAAAGGAATTTGATTTAGATGAGCAAGCTGGACTGGCTGCTTTTGTGGCAGAGAATTTGCTAAATGGTACTAAGAGCAAAGATGTATTAACTATTGCCAAAGTTTTGGCAGAGCGAGGGGCGAGTTTAGACTTTGAAGCCTACCGTGAAGGTGTGCGGATTGAGGGTGATAGTTTAGCAAAGGATTTGCCGATACTCCTTGAGATATTGGCAGATGTTATTAAAAATAGTACCTTTCCAGCCAAAGAGTTGGAATTATATCGTCAACAAGCTTTAACTGATGTACAACTCGAATTAGATGAGCCATCAGAAGTAGCTAGAAGAATATTTGTTCAGTCAATTTACCCGAAAAAACATCCCTTACATACTTTTCCCACAGAGGAGAGTTTACAGCAGATTCGGCGTCAGGATGTGATTGATTTCAAAACCAAACATTATCGTCCAGACACGACAGTGCTAGCGTTAGTGGGAGATTTTGATCTGGACAAAGTGCGATCGCTGATTAAAAATGAGTTTGGTAACTGGGAAGTTAGCGGCCAAGCACCAACATTAAAATATCCCACGGTGCCAATGCCGGAAAAAATAGTGAGTATCAACCCAGCTTTACCAGGTAAAGCCCAAGCTGTTACATATATGGGTTACACAACTATTAACCGTTATGATCCTCGGTTTCACGCAGCTTTAGTGTTAAACCAGATTTTGGGAGGCGATACCCTATCTAGTAGACTGGGTGCAGAAGTGCGCGATCGTCAAGGTTTAACCTATGGAATTTATAGCTCCTTCCAAGCCGGGAAGAATGCAGGCACATTTTTGATAGAAATGCAAACTAGTCCTGAAGATAGCAGAAAAGCGATCGCTAGTACCCGCCAAATGCTACAGCAAATCCATCAACAAGGCGTTACCCCACTGGAAGTCGAAACAGCTAAACGCACCCTCATCAGCAACTACAACGTTTCTTTGGCAAACCCAGAAGAATTAACAGATAGAATTCTGATAAATGAGGTGTACGGACTCGATAAAAGAGAATTGCACTCCTTCACTGACAAAATCCAGAAAGTCACCCTTACTCAAGTTAATCAAGCGGCTCGTGAGTTACTCCACCCAGATCAAATTGTAGTCGTTACTGCTGGGCCATCTGTGTTAGCAGAGAAAAGCATTAAGTAGAGATGGGCGCTGGGGATGGATAATATAAAGAATGGGTAAAGTGGTTTTTCCCGCTACCTATTAATTTTTCTTACTCATCAGCACTGCCTTTTGAGAAATAGTGATGAAAATTTACAATCATTTTTACGAAATTGTAATTAAATCTTTTACTTACTTAACTCATGCTTGGATGCAAATATTACGGCGAAAACACGTGATATTAACGTTATTCTTCAGCCTAAATTTTATCGCTGCTACTCCAGCAATAGCGGCTAATTTGTCTGATGATTTGCTCAAACAACCAGCCACAGAAATTACAGTTAGCTTGGGTAATGCGGCTAACGAACTTAAGTTTGAGCCAAATCATTTGGAATTCGAGGCTGGTAAACGCTATCAACTACGGCTTACCAATCCCAGCCAACTGAAGCACTATTTTACTGCTAAAGATTTTGCCGATAGCATCTGGACACAAAAAGTCCAAGCAGGCAAAGTAGAAATCAAAGGAGCCATTCATGAATTGGAACTCAAACCGGGTGCTGAGGCAGAATGGGTATTTGTGCCCCTAAAATCTGGCACTTATGGCTTACGTTGTCCAATACTGGGACATACAGAAGCAGGTATGACTGGAGAAATTGTCATCAAGAATTAAAAATTATTCGACTCAATATTTGGTAGCGTTCTAATCTTTCAATTAAAGATAATTGAGCAAAGTCCCATAATGTGCAGCGAAAAATAAGTTAGGGCGATTTTGGTTCAAGTCCAACACATCAGGAATAGGCGAATATGTTATTATATATACGTTAGCGGCTAACTGAAAGAACCCCTATCAGGGATTAAAATAACTTAAATTATAGATATTATTTCTCAAGTAATCTAGAGAAAGCATTAATACTTCAGCGCCAGAGCCACCAGTAATTATTAATTTCCCATGAACATCTTCAGTAACTTACTTTCTCAAGCGACTCAGCCTGCACCTGCGAAAAAACAACGCCGAGGGATTGAAATTAAATCGCCGCGTGAAATTGAAATCATGCGGCAATCATCAGCAATTGTGGCAACTGTCCTAAAAGAAATTTCCGAGTTAGTAAAGCCAGGAATGACCACGGCTGATTTGGATGCTTATGCAGAAAAACGCATCCGCGAAATGGGTGCAACACCGAGTTTTAAAGGATATCATGGGTTTCCAGGTTCTATCTGCTCTAGCATTAACAATGAAGCAGTGCATGGCATTCCTAGTCCTAAGAAAGTGATTCGGGTGGGAGATGTATTAAAAGTAGATACGGGTGCTTATTACCAAGGCTTTCATGGCGATTCTTGTATTTCAATTGCTGTGGGTGAAGTGACGCAAGAAGCTGCTAAATTAATTCGCGTAGCAGAAGAAGCTTTATATAAAGGCATTGAACAAGTTAAGGCTGGTGTGTACTTACTTGACTTAGCTGGAGCAATTGAAGATCATGTGAAATCTAACGGCTTTAGTATAGTCGAAGAATTCACTGGACACGGTGTTGGTCGTAACCTGCACGAAGAACCTTCAGTATTCAACTACCGTACCCGCGAGATGCCAAATGTTAAACTGCGTGCGGGGATGACTCTGGCAATTGAGCCAATTTTAAATGCGGGTTCTAGACACACCCGGACATTAGCTGACCGTTGGACAGCAGTGACTGTGGATAATTCTTTATCGGCTCAGTTTGAGCATACAGTGTTAGTTACAGAGACTGGTTATGAGATTTTGACTGACCGTTCTAAAGTGTAATTGTTAGGTAATTATCTGTTGTTGAGAAGACATATAACGGTTCTCGGTTGAGTGAGGTAGAAGAACCCCCAACCCCCTCTCGCTTGCGAGGAGGGGGTTATGATGTGTGATGTACCTTATATGATTAGAAAAAGACTCCGTAAAAGTTGTCGGGGATCTAATTTATTTGATAGCCGCATAGTTAGTTTTATAATTAGGAAGCATTTCTTTAGCTTGTATATAGACAGACGTACTTTTTGGAATCGCTTCTAATAAATTGATTGCCTGTTGCCATTTATCTTGCGCTTGTTGCTGAATTAGTAGCGAATGAGGTGGATTTTGCACATATAAATTAGCTTCTGTTGCTAACTTTTGGGCTGATTCTAAGTTTGCTAAAGCTTGCTTTTCAATTAAGATTCTTTGAGTGATAGATTTATGGTTAATCCGATAGTAAGCTAATTTTTCCTCTGCTCGATCAGCAACTGATGTTTCATGAGGAATACTATCTAACAAGTTTATTGCCTGATACCATTTGGTTTCTGCTTGTTGCCAGGTTTTTAGAAGATGCGGTGGACTTTGAACTAGAGAAGCAGCCTCCATACCAAGTTTTTGAGCAGATTTAAAATTAGCGATCGCGCTTCTTTCTTGAGTTAAACTTAGATGCTCTCTAATTTTCCAACTACCAAAACCTAAGATTAATATACTTGAGGCTATGATCAAAGCCGAACGCGCTATCTTTTGTGTCGAAAACTTTGGTACTATTTCTACCTGCTGGCTAATAATTGGTTCTTGACTAATTCTAATTTTATGCCAAATCTTTTTTAAGGCTTCTTCTGCCTGTTCCTTTAAAGTGTCAGACTGAATAATTAAAGCATGAATTTGTTCTTGAAAAAAATCACGTTCATTAAGAATATCTGTCAACTCTTTAAATTTACCATCACTTGATATAATTAATTCGTGGTTATCATCTAACCACTCTAAAGCAAAGCCAGATTTACCATAGAAAGCAGACGCACCTAATAAAATATTTAACAAGCTACGGCTATTTTTAATCGTATTAAAAATGTAATTTAACTTTTGCTGGAACTGGAATAATTCATTTTGAGAATTAGTTATTTTTTGAATTTGACCCTCTAAGATATGAGAATTCTCAAAGACCAAGTCAATTTGTAAGCGTTCAGCAAGAATTTGAAATTCAGCGTATAAGCTAAGATGATTAATATCATTTAGTTTATTGATCAACTTAACATCACTGAGAATATCAGTAGCTATTGCCTGTAAAAAATAACCCCATTCAATCCAGTCATCAATTTTTGATTGTAGTTCAGTTAATGAAATTTTAGTTTCTGAGTTGCCAAATTTTTTTATGATCGCTGGATGTACGAATCCAACACTAGATATAAACAAACTAGCTACTGTATCTATTCGAGGAAGTGTAGCGATCGCAGAAGTTTTGATGTTCTGAAATTGAAATTCTTGAGCAATTAACTTTTGAATATTTCGTAGTTGTTCCTGAGCATTATTGATCAGGACAATTTGTTCCGTGATTTCATTGGAATCACCAATAGTCAGTTTTAGACTCTGAATGAGTGTTGGCAATTCACTAACAAGTATTTCTAAGTTAGCCATAAATACCTCTTAGGGATTTGTCGAAGGTTTTTGCAAAACAATTAAAATCGCTTAAGCAAGAACGTAACCACGCCTGTTGCATCTGAGCATCCTAGTTGAGTGACAGATGTCAGGAGCCATAAAATATATAGTTCCCAGAAATCCTGCTAAAGTAACAATTTAGGTTAAAAATCCCAGAGAAAGCCAAAACTACCCATTCACTAACTTATGAATGAAGTTGATTTAGCATTTACCCCAGCACTAGAGTTGGCGCAGTTAATTCATCGCCGGGAAGTATCACCGCTAGAGTTAGTGGAAATATATTTAGAACGGATTGGGCAGTTAAATCCCCAATTAGGAAGTTATTTTACGGTGACGGCAGAATTAGCGATCGCAGATGCCAAAGCTAAAACAGAATTATTGACAACTACCTCAGAATTACCACCATTTTTTGGGGTGCCGATTTCCATTAAAGACCTAAATGCTGTAGCAGGTGTTACCTGTACTTATGGAAATCCAGCATTACTAAACAATATTCCTAACTATGATGATGGAGTTGTAGCAAGACTTAAGCAAGCTGGATTTACTATTCTCGGTAAAACAGCCACTTCCGAATTAGGTTCATTACCTTACAGTGAACCTACGGGTTTTCCCCCAGCTAGAAATCCGTGGAATCTAGAATACACCCCTGGCGGTTCCAGTGGTGGCGCGGCGGCGGCAGTAGCAGCAGGATTGTGTGCGATCGCTCAGGGTTCTGATGGCGGTGGCTCAATTCGGGGGCCTGCGGCTTGTTGTAGTTTGGTGGGACTCAAACCATCCAGGGGCAGGGTGAGCAAAGCACCCGTAGGCGAACGCCTCGCTGGAATTGCTGCCACCGGGCCGATCGCCCGGACTGTGGCTGATGCTGCTGCCTTTTTGGATACCATATCTGGCTATGTCACAGGCGATCCTTACTGGTTACCAGATCCTGAACCATCATTTCTCGCCGCCACTCAGACAAAACTCGGTGCTTTGCGGATTGCTTTTGACGTTAACATTCCTCCTTTGGGAGAAGCTGATGCCAACTGTCAGCAAGGTGTTCGGCAAACAGTCCAGTTATTAGAACAACTTGGCCACCACGTTGAACAGAAATGCCCAGATTTTAGCGGTTTAGTTGAACCATTTCAAATCGTTTGGCAAGCTGGAGTCGCTGCGTCAGGGCTTCCAGTTGAAGCTTTACAACCATTGAATCGCTGGCTATTTGCCCGCACAGGTTCTGTTGCCCAATACCTGCAAGCAGTTTCTCAAATGCAGATTGTGGCACGGCAAATTGTAGCCTTTTTCGATACCGTGGATGTTCTGGTATTGCCAGTTTATCTACATTCACCTATCCGCGTTGGGGAATGGGCTTCGCTGAGTCCAGAAGAGACATTCCAAAACATTATTGAATGGGTTGCCCCTTGTCCGCCTGCAAATGCAACTGGACAACCTGCGATCGCAATTCCTGTAGGTTTTGATAGTAATGGTTTGCCCATGAGTGTGCAGCTAATTGGTAAGCCTGCTGCTGAAGCCACACTGATCAGCCTAGCAGCCCAATTAGAAGCAGCTAACCCTTGGATTCATCATCGTCCAGCCTTTGCCATATAGGGCTAATCATGCAGGCATCCCTAGAACAACTTTCGCAAATTACTGTGTTTGCAGGTTTAGAAACAGCAGACAAAGTAAATTTGCAGCCTTACACTCAGGTGCAGCGCCATCGCAAAGGAGAGATTATTCTGCATGAGGGCGATCGCTTACCAGCAAAACTCTATGCTGTTGTCAGTGGAGCAATCCAAGTTACCAAAACAGCAATAACGGGGAAAGAAACAATTCTTCGCGCTTTAGCTGCTGGGGAAATTTTTGCGGCTCCTGCTTTATTAGGAAATGGTATTTCCCCGGCAACTGTGACTGCTGAATCTGATTGTGAGATTCTCACTGTAGAGCGAGATGCTTTATTAAAAGCTATTGGGCAAAATCCTGAAATCGCATTACGAATGCTGATGGTTTTTAACAGTCGGATTCAGCAATTACATGAAATAGTCCACGGATTGGTTTCTGAAAGAGCTATTGTTCGCCTTGCCAGATTAATTCAATATTTTGCTGCTGAATCGGGAACTGAACCTACTTCACAAGGCGAGTGTTTAAAAGTTAAATTATCTTATTACCGCATGGCTCGCAGTAGCGGCATTACTTACGAAGAATGTGTGCGGTTAATTAAAAGTCTTAAGCCAGTAATTGCCTATCGTCGGGGTGGAACGATTATTATACTTGATGCTGAGAAATTGGATGCGATCGCTTCTGGAGATATAGATTAAGCTGATGCGCGCCTAAATTGTATAAACATTCTTTATGATCGTTGACGGTTAACGATTAACGATTATCAGTCATCAGTCATATTTAGGAGGATCGCACAACGTTTGTAAAGGACTTCATAACTCTTCAACATTGGTAATTAATCCCAACAAATATTAACCATGCCCCACCTCCCCACTCCCCTGTTACCTTCGCAATATCGGTTTTTACTAGGTACTTTTTCCTACTTTTGGGGTAGTTTTTAGTGAAACAAGTACCCTAAAATTACAAAAAATCCTGAAATCTATATAAATTAATGCTTTCATCTATCCACATCAGGCTACAACACCTTAGAATGATTCATTGAAAAGTCGAGCCGATGGGATGTACAGCCGTTTTGAGTAAAAATACTCCCAAAGGATGATTTTTGTATTTCCGCGAACAAAGATTTCAGTACAGATGCGCCAGGGTGCATCCGTAAAGAATCTCAAGTAAACCTTCAGGAGTTTGACATGAACAAAGGTGAATTAGTTGATGCCGTAGCTGAAAAAGCTAGTGTTACCAAGAAACAAGCGGATGCAGTCTTAACTGCCGCTTTGGAAACGATTATTGAAGCGGTTTCCTCTGGTGATAAGGTAACGTTAGTGGGATTTGGCTCATTTGAATCACGGGAACGTAAAGCCCGTGAAGGTCGTAACCCAAAAACAAATGAAAAAATGGAAATTCCCGCGACAAGAGTTCCTGCCTTCTCGGCAGGGAAACTGTTTAGAGAAAAGGTAGCACCCCCAAAAGCATAGGTTCTGTCTTCGGGAACCCTTTTTTAATGCGGCAACCTGCACACGGGGGAAATTTAGCCTGGGCAGCAGCACTGGCTGGCTGTCCCCCTGATGCTATTCTGGATTTTTCTGCTAGCATCAGCCCGTTGGGGCCTCCAAACAGCGCGATCGCTGCTATTAAGTCCCAACTTGGTAATCTTAAGCACTATCCAGACCCAAACTATAGTGAACTGAGACTAGCTCTCAGTCACTTCCATCAACTGCCGCCTGAGTGGATTCTGCCGGGTAACGGCTCCGCAGAATTACTTACTTTAGTAGGTAGAGAATTAGCTCAATTAGCCGCGACAATTTTAATCACTCCAGCCTTTGGTGACTATTACCGAACCTTGGCTGCATATAACGCTAATGTGCTGGAGTGTTTCCTGATTGGTTCTAAGCAACGAATGCTGGATGCTGAGTTAAAAGCTTTGCTCAGTATCCAGCACTTAGAGCTTGGTAATACTAACTGCGGATTATTGCTGAATAATCCCCACAACCCAACCGGAAAAATATTTTCACGGGACTCTATTTTGCCCTACCTAGAGCAATTTGCTTTGGTAGTGGTGGATGAAGCATTTATGGATTTTGTGCCGCCCGATGATGAACAAAGCTTGATTCCGGTGGTACAGGAATATGCAAATTTAGTAATATTGCGATCGCTAACGAAATTTTACAGTCTCCCGGGGCTGCGATTAGGATATGCGATCGCACACCCCGACTGCCTAGCTAAATGGCAGCTATGGCGTGACCCTTGGCCCGTAAACACGCTAGCGGCGGCGGCGGCAATTGCGGCACTCCAGGATACGGAGTTTCAGCAGCAAACCTGGGTATGGCTACCACCTGCACGAAACCAACTCTTTCAGGGTTTGGCTGAAATACCAGGATTACAACCCCAAGTCAGTGCTGCTAACTTTTTACTGGTTGAGTCCCAAGAGTCTACTTCGCAGTTACAGCAACAATTACTCAAACATCACCAGATTTTAATCCGCGATTGCCTTAGTTTTAAAGAACTAGGCGATCGCTTTTTCCGGGTTGCTATACGTGAAGAGTCTGATAACCAACGCTTACTAACAGCGTTAAACTCAGTGCTGAGTAGGGAGTAGGGAAGGCAGGAGGAGCAGAGGAGGCAGGGGGAGCAGGGGAAGAAGAACTATTAATTCTTCAGCCATGCCCAATGCCCCATGCCCCATTCCCAATGAAAAATGACAAATGACAAATGACTATTGACTACGATGTTGTAATTATTGGCGGCAGTCTTGCTGGATACTACGCTGCTCTTGCTGCAACCCAACTACGTGCTACAGTTGCCCTGGTGGAACCTAAAGTAGACTATGGGTTTACTCATCATCATGCTCTTACCGAAATCGGTAAACTGGCGCAGAAGTTAAATGATGCCGCTAGTTTTGGTATTCATGCCACACACACTGATACCTCAGAAGAATGCCACATATCTATGGCATGGCAAGAAGCTATGCTGTATGCTCAATGCGTCGCCTCAAATCTCAAAGAACAGCATTCTCCAGCCACCCTAGCCGCGTTGGGGGTAGATGTCATTGTTGGCAGTGGTCAATTTCAATCTTCACCTCAACTGGCTTTTGCCGTTAATAATCGCCTATTACGCGCCCGTACCTATTTGCTAGCCAGTGGTTCGCGTCCAGAAATTCCAGAAATTGAAGGATTGCAAGCCACTGGTTACCTAACCCTATCTAATATTTGGCAATCCTTACAGCGAGGGACTTTAAGCAAAAATTGGGTAATTATCGGCGGAATTCCCCAAAGCATTGAAATTGCTCAAACTTTAGCACGCTTTGGTTGTAGTGTGACGCTGGTAGTCAAGCATCCCTATGTTTTACCCAATATTGACCCTGAGATAGGCATATTGCTTCAAGCACAGTTGGAAGTGGAGGGTGTGCGCGTCCTCACCGATAAACGAGTAACTCAGATAAGGCTAATTGAGGATAAAAAGTGGATTCAAGCAGGGGATAAGGCCATTGAAACTGATGAAATTTTAGTGGCGACTGGACAACAGCCGAATCTTGAATCCCTAAATTTGGCAACGGTAGGTGTGAAATGGCATCGGCGTAGCTTAGTAGTGAATGATAAGCTGCAAACCACTAACCACCGCATTTACGCCTGTGGTGATGTAATTGGTGGTTACGACTTTGCCAATATTGCTAATTATGAAGCAAAAATTGCCCTGAATAATGCACTTTTTTTCCCCAGGTTAAAAGTAGATTATCGCTCCATTCCTTGGGCAATATTTTCTGTGCCGATGGTGGCGCAAGTAGGTTTGACAGAGGCACAGGCAAAACGCCTATTTAGTCGAGACAAAATTTTAGTTTTACGACATTATTTTAAAACAGTGGCAGCAGCCCAACTCCGAGGCGAAATCACTGGTATGTGTAAATTAATTGTGCTACGTAATGGCGAAATTTTAGGAGCTTCGATATGCGGGGCAGAAGCTGGAGAGTTGATTAATTTGATTGCCTTAGCACTGTCCCAAAAAATTAAAGTCAAAGATTTAGCAAATCTATCTCCTGTATATCCGAGTTTCTCAGAAATTTTGGAACAAACAGCAAGAGAGTGGAGTAAGGAGAGGTTAAATAGCAATATTGCTTTGCAAGAGTTTTTAGAAAACTTCTTCCATTTTCGCCGAGATTGGAATTTTTAAAATCCCTGCATGATAATCCAAACTACCCCCGCAGCTACTAGAGGCACGCTGAGGTTATCCGTACCGTGGGGTGAGACAGCCTCTGCTATGGTAGCGAAAGTAGCAGTTATTACTGTAGTGAATAAAGCCCATGCCAAACTAAAAGGTTTTGCTAGGGGACTTAGTGACGAGCCAGGTAGCAGTAACAGCACCAAGAAAATAGCCACTGTACTCGCCACAAACATTGCTGCCGAACCTTCCCAAGAACGCACAGAATTTCCCACTTGGTATTTATGCTGCCCGAAGCGCCTACCAATTAATGCTGCTAGTGCATCCCCCCAAGTCATCGCCATTATCCCAGCAACAGCGATTGGGGCGCTGTCTACTGGTCCATCTGGCCGCCACAGTAGCCCGAAAAGCAGCGTCACTGAGATAGCGAAATAAACCGTACCAGGAGAGCTATCCTGAGTATCCATTGCGCCAATGAATCGGTAGCGGTAGAACAGGTAGTTGAGTCCGATAAAGGTAGCAAAAGGTATAATTCCGATTTCCCACCGATTAAATAGCAGCAAGACACCGAAAACCCACATCCCTGCACCAACATGGATCACTTTGCGGGTCAAATCCGGCTTCACGCCAAAAAGCCTACGCAGTCCCTCGCCAATGACAAGCAGACTAGTCGCGTAAAAATAAGAAATTGCAAGCCCGATAAAATCATTTGTCATTTGTCATTTATCATTGGGCATGGGGCATTGGGCATTAGGGACAAGGGGAAAGACTTGTTTCAAGTTCTCACCTCTTGTCCCCCCTGCTCCCTGCTCCCTGCCCCTGCTCCTACTCCCTGCTCCTTCACTTAGTCCGATCGCTATTTCGTCTCAAGTTTTTTTCTATTAACGAAACACTACCAATACCTTGAAGAATACCACGACCGATTAAACCTAAACCACGACCAATTATTTGGGTAAGAATAAAAACTATACCGCTACCTACAAAAGCTAATAGTGATTTTAAACGCGGTGCGATCGCATCACTAAATTCTAAAAATAATGTCACTACTAAAGGAATATTAGAAAGTCTTACTAACTCCTGATTTCGAGGAGCATAAACTGAACTATTGGCAATACCACGAGGCGCAATGACAAATAAATCATAACGGCTTTCAAAAACTGCTTTTGGCTCGCTTATATAATTTCTTAACCTATATTTCCACGATAAATCATTTCTAAACCGTTCAATCTCTCTTGTGGAAATAAATTGGCGTCCATATAAATTTTGCTTAATCACTTCTACATCTGCTAAATAATTTAACAGTGGTTGAACTACCCCATTCGCTACTTGAATTAACAAGTTTTCTAAAATCATTAATGCTTGAGACTTGGCTTCAGCGCTCACTACCGGATAGGAGGTATTATCAATGTTCAATTCTGTTTGAAATAGTAGATAAGAATACAAATCACCAACTAGCGGAATGTTATTGAGAATATCTCTCTGCACAACTTTTGTATTTTGCAGCAATAAATTAATAATTTCTATATTTTGATTTCCTATTTGTATCCGAGAGAACCTTCCAAAAAAATCTGTAATTGCTGATTGCCATAAATCGCGCAATAAGGTAAATTTCACCTCATATAATTGATCCATTTCGATTTGAGAAGCACGCAGTTCATCTAACTGTTTAGCCAATTTTTGCAGGATAAGATAAAGTAATTCCCGTTTTTTCTCTTCACGAAAGATGTCAATTTCTAAAGGAACATCTGTGACATTTTGTAAAGGAAATTGAAGTTTAGTAATGCAAGATGCAAATAAGACAGATTGTAGCGCTCCTGGACTAAGTAAAGGTGATACCATTTGCCTTCGCTGAATGGCACTACTCAACGAAGGAGGCAGAGGCGGCTGATCAGCAACCGGAATATCTTCCTCTTGCCTTTCTTGTAATGAAACCAACAACCGATTTAACAACCAACGAGCCGCTAGCAGTTCTCGCCTCTGTCCAGCTAGAATTGCCCGATCTAATACTGGTAATCCAGGAACTTGTAATTGTGCTGTTACTGCGGCTAGGGTAGTATTGATGTAACTAATTCCTGACAAACGTAAATTATTTCGTAGTTTGGAAAAAGGGAGTGGGGAGTGGAGAGTTGGGAGTGGAGAGTTAGGAGTTGTAATTGTTTCTATCTCCCGAAACCAATAAGAACCACCATCTGCAACTTCTTGCATAGCGGCGACTAACTCAGTAAGCGGTGTGCCTTTAGGACAATAGCCATTTACACCAACAGATTTTGCAGCCAATAGCAATCCTTGTTCTTGAATAGAACTGAGGAGTAAAATTGGCAAGTTAGGGTACAAAGCTCTGAGTTGCCGACAGAATTGTAAACCTAGCTGCTGACTGGTGGTAGAGCGACCATTACCGAATTCTAAAACAACCAAATTTACCTGTTTAGGGTCTTCTTGGGCAATTTCTGCTAAAATCTGCAAGGCAGCAGTGTCAGTTTCTACTACTCCTGTTACTTCTAGACTAGGAATTGCTTCTAGAGCTACCCGTAATCCCAGACGAAAAATCGGGTCTTGGTCGATTAACAATAATTTGAGATGGCGATCGCTCATAGTTTACTCAATTAGACAAGCACTGTTTTTTGCCAATCAGAAAACAGCTTTGATACACAACTTTGTCTTCCCTATTGTCACCTGTTTTCGCAAACTGAATAAATCGATCATAATTGCCTTATGTAGCCGTCAATGTGTAATTAAATGAACTTGAGTATTCGGCACTGGTTGGCAGAACGCTATATTGCAATCAATCAAATCAAAGGATTTTCGGAGGGGCAATTGGCAGGTATTGCCTACCGGATTGTTCAGGATATGGAAGTCAAAAGCCTGATGCCTTTTGATATCTGTACCTTGGTAGAGGTTTTAGAACTACCTTTAGGAATTGTTTGGGAAGAAATCAGTGTCATTTCCCAGTTGACAGAAAACCTGTTGCGTAGTCTCAGCCAAAAAAAACCATTAAAACGTAACGAAGGCACATGGCTAGCTTTTCAAATTGCCTACCTCCAAGCTTTGCAAGCAATTATAGAGCAGGAAGCAAGGCTGCAAAGACCGTGGCTAGATCGGGCAAGTATACCAATCCAAGCACAAATACCTAAAGAGGATGTGGGTAAACTTATCCTTCAAGACTCACACCTGCAAGGATTACTAAAAACTCTCAGCCCAGGTAAATTGACTGACACTCAAGCGGAGCAAGCACTGTCTCTGGTTGCAGATTCTTTACTGGTGCAACAAATAAATAATGCTGCTATAGCTTGGTTAATTGCCAATGGTGCAGAGGAACCTGAAGCTAAACTCTTAACAGAACGTTTGGTCAACTCACTTCCTGGTAACTTACTGGTAGTTGTTACTGAGAATGCTGCCTCTTTAGCCCAACTACAAAAATTTTTCCGTTTGGGGATTTCGTTATCTCCCAGTTTGATCGCTCCAGAAGTTGGTTCTACAGTCGCTGAGAAAATTGACTTGCATCGAGAACATTACCGTGCAAGTTTGATTAAAAACCTCAGTATGCCTTTACTTATAGAATCCTTTTCTCTTAAGGATATCTATGTTGCACAAAAAGGCTTACCAATAGAGGAAAGTATTTCTGAGCAGGATAAAAAAACTGTTAAACCAGTTGATTTAAAAACATGGGCGCAGCAACAGCTAGCTGATTTAAAAACGATCGCTGTCATTGAGTCGGAACCTGGCTATGGAAAAACGAGTTTTTGCCAACTCTGGGCAGCACAGATAGCACAAGAACTTTACCCTGTTTGGATGCCTATAGTAATTAGGTTACGGGATGTCAAATATAGCAAAACTTTAATCGAAACCCTAAATTCTGCTTTTCCCATTAATCTTTCAACTTGGTTAGAGCAAGAAAATCTCCCTTGTCTGTTGCTGCTGGATGGTTTGGATGAACTGCCCCCTTCTACTCATGGTATAAGGGCAAAAGCAATTTTTATTCAGCAATTATTGAACTTTCAGTCTCAGCATAGACACAAAATTGTGTTAACGAGTCGGTCAACAACATTACAGGAAATCGCCCCAGAGATACCCCTACCATTAAAGCGAATTATCATTCAGCCGTTGGATGTCGAGGAACTTAAACAATGGTTTCAGCAGTGGGCAAAGGTTCAATCGTTGGCGATCGCTCAAAATTTCTTTACATTCTTAAAACAGGCAGGCTTATTTACTAGTCAATCAAAGTTAAGAGAACTATCTGCCCTTGTCCGTCAACCCCTAATGCTTCATTTATTGGGCATTTTACACCGCGACGGACTGCTAGATGATGAGGTATTGCAATTAGCTGCTAATACCCCAAAGTCTTTTCTGTTATGGGAAATTTATCATCGCCTGAGCCGATGGTTGTTGGGCTATCCACTAACTGGTGGGATCAAAACGATGCTACTGCGCTCAGGATCGGCTCATATCCACCGGACTCCAGAAGCGATCGCTAATTTACTTGCTAATCGTCGTCCCCAAGATTTACTTGAGCAGATGCAAGCGATCGCTCTGAAAATTCTACACTCACAACGTCATCAAGTTAATTTGGCTGAGAAACCTAACACTTTGCCAGGGTTTTACTTTAAAATTCAAGATTTAGAAAGCTCACGCAGAGGTGTAGAGGCAAGGCAGCGCGTTGCGGAGATTTCCACGCCACTTACTTCTCCTGTTAAAGATGCTGCGCGTAGCTTGCTTCCCCGCAGGGGTACAAGTCGGCAAAGCCACCCAACGCACGTTGTAGCGACTGCCGCACGAAGTAGTCTAATTGAGTTTTCTCATGTCAAGTTAGGAGAATTTCTTTGTGCTAAAGCTGTGACTGCTGAGTTGAAATTATTAACTCAGTACCAAAATGAGGCTTATGGCACACTCAGCTTTGTGCTTGATTCTCCGAGTAGCGTTGCCCAGCATCTCTACAATTTACTGGGTTATGGGATACTTAGCCAAGAAATTGAAGAATTGGCGATCGCAATTTTGCGCCGCGAGCAAAAGCACAAGTTTTCCTTTGAAGTTTTGTTTCAACGGCTTTTGTCTTTCTGGCGTGCTTACTGTCAAGGCTATTGGTTGGATGAAGGAATAGCTCACCAAGCTTTGACTCATTTTCACGCACTGCAAAACCCAGTGAATGTTGAGCAAGTGAATGCTGCGGTGGGACTGAACGTGTTTATATTGCTTTGTGCTTGCTACCGAGAAACAAAAATTCCTTTTTGGCCTTGTGGCAATCCACTCAATTTAACAGAATTCAATCCAGAGGCTTTAAGTGCGCTAATTGCTAGAACAACCCTTTTGCATAAAAATATCTTCGCAACCCGAATTAAGTCTCTGGCTGGACTCAATTTATCGGGAGCCTCTTTGTGGCAAGTCATGTTAGCTGGGGTAAATCTTGAGCAGACAAACTTATCCAACGTGGAGTTAATCGGGGCGAATTTGGCTGGAGTAAACCTCCAACAGGCGAACCTCGCAGGTGCAAACCTCCAACAGGCTAACCTTACAGGCGCAAACCTCCAACAAGCTAACCTTACAGGCGCAAACCTCCAACAAGCTAACCTTACAGGCACAAACTTCCAACAGGCTAACCTTACAGGTGCAAACCTCCAACAAGCTAACCTTATGGGGACAAATCTTAATTCAGCCGATCTCACCAAGGCCTGCTTATTGGATGCAATTCTCATTGAGGCTGACAAAGAATTAGCTGCTGATAATGGTGCCTTGTTCTCCAAAGAATCCTTTCAAGGACTAAAACATTTGCGTAGTTTACCGCCGCAGGCATCGCAGCAACCCTTCTTAGATACCGTCAAAATTACGGCAAACACAGATAATAATTGGAACAAACTCCCTGCGAACGGACTAATTGAAAGCTCTGAAGGCACAATTGTACCAGTAGATTTATATGATGATGATGTCGATGATGAGACAGTTTTTGGCAATAACCTTATTGATGATAATAATGATTATTAGGTTTTATTAGCTAGGAAAGCCGTCAATTTTAGATTTAAAATCTATTATTTAATCCAAAATCTAAAATTGAATGACTCCTAACTTCCATCAGCTTTCTTGCGGGTTGCGGTAGCCAACAAAGTTAATACTGTAGTCAGTAATCCGCACTCCTGTTTGTTCTTCAATTTTGCGGATCAAATCTTCTGGAAGTTCCACATGAACATCAAGAATTTGATTTGTATCTATACAGTTGACATGACTGTGAGAGTCACTGATATTGCCGTACAAACGCCCATCACAGCGTTCAATACACTCAATGATACCCTGACTGGATAATGCTTCTAAATTTTGATAAACAGAGGTATGACCGATATCTTTACCTTGTTGGTTCAAGCGATCATAAATCTCTCTAGCAGAAAGATGTTCATTTGCTTGCCAAAGTAATTCCAGAATAAAACGACGCTGGCGGCTGACGCGCATACCCAGGATTTGACAGCGATCTAGCGCATCTTCTAGGGAACGAATTGGTTTTGTAGAAATTGTTTGTTTTGGCATATTACAGCTTGTTAACTGTTGAGGGAATTTTCCCATTTCAATGTTTATTGCTTATTTAATATATGCAATGATATTGCACACAGCTTTTTCTCCCTGTACTTGTGTTTTGGCTTTTGATGCTGCGGAAGTTACAGGTTGCGATAATGATTTTTTTGCTTGTTGATGGCTACTTTGTCAGACCTTAATCTAAAACAAACTCATTACAACTTTAACTTAAAATTGCTGTAAATGTCCACTTTGGGGCAGGCGAGACGCCCACCCATAAGATTAGATAATTTATTTGTTGGAAGTACCTAAAAAGTAAGTATTAAATACAAGTTGAGAGAGAATTGGTATCACTAAATACTAATTGTTTTGTGAAGAAGACTTTGTGCTAGTAAAGGTCAATGTAGCGTCAAGTCCTGAAAGCTGCTACTGTATATTCTCGATCCTACAGTTGAGCATCAAGAAAGTGGCTGCTGAATCAAAGACAATTGCGATCGCACTGAATAATGGCTTCATTAACAATCTGGATCTATCACCTGCGTCTACGGTGATTGAACAATTGCTGCAAGATGGGGTCGCATCCCATGAACAGCAGCTACGCTTTGATATCAATTATGAACTCGAACCTGGCGATCCCCGGGAACTCTCAGAAATTCCAGAGGTGCGGCTGTGGTTTGTGCGCCTAGATGCCAAATACCCTTGGTTACCATTTTTACTAGATTGGAAAGCTGGAGAATTTGCTCGTTATGCCGCCATGCTAGTACCACACCAGTTCAGTTCCAAAGAAGGCATTCAGTATAATCCTGAAGCCTTAGAAATATTTTTGATGCACAAAATCTTTATTTTAGGTGATTGGCTCAAACAGCAGGATATCCCCAGTCTCTCGCGGCTGAAGTCTATGGCCCAAATGCTGGGTTATGAATTAGAGGATGCTTTTTTTGAGATATTTTAACAAAAAGGAATTCAGGATGAATTCTGTGTTGCTGGGGGATAGAATAGCCTCTCGTGGAGAGGGTATTGACTCTGAATTTTGACTTATGGCTTCTTCTTTAAATACTGAAATAACCGCAAAATCTAGCTGTCACGGCCAGGTTTTGCGGTCATTCAACAAACGCATAACTACATTTGATATCCAATAAACTGATTGCAGAAATTGGGACAAACTGCTGGTTTAGCCACCCCAGATTTTTTCTAAAACTGCGTTTGGTGAAATATCCGCCGTTTTTCCCGTAGGGGATTCAATAGCCAGGAACTTATCGTTTTTCGGCAACAACCTAGCTGGATTGGTGGGCCCAAATAGGGCAATGGTATAAGTTTGGACTGCAACACTCAGTTGTAGTGCCGCACTATCAGTAGACAACATCAGATTTGCCCCGGCAATTATAGCAGTTAACTTGCCAATATCATCTGGGGCAGTCACCTTGATATCTGGAGAAGACCCCAGAAGCGATCGGACAAACTGCTCATCGTCAATTCCCTTAATCACCACCACAGGCAGATCCGGCTGCTTGTCTTGGAAGTTTTGAATAATTTGGTGCCACTTCTCGACAGGGTAAATTTTATCCAGTTCTTTAGCCTGGGATAACTGGCCAGAACCGCCATGAATCAAGATATAGCCTGTTTCATGTACCCCTAAACGTTTTTGTTCTTTTTGTGCCCACTCAATATCTGGTTTTGGCACATTTACAGCTAACTCTGGAACAGGGGTTTTTATGTTTAATGGTTGCAGCAAATCATGATATACTGCCGCCGCATACTGGGATGGTTTGAATGGGACAGCGTTAGTGAGAAAAACCGCCCCTTTGCCTTGGTAGCCAATGCGTGTGGTGATTCCTGTCAACCAGAGTATCAGACCCACCAACCAATTTTGCTTCACAGCAATGGCAATATCGTATTCGCGATCGCGAATTGTGCCCACCAGGTTACCCCAATCTGCCAGACTATTACGGTCTTGAAAATCAAAGGTCAGTACCTCGTGAACTGACTTGCTCACTCGGTAGGCAGCCTTTGACCGGGGTTCAACAACGACATCTATCTGAGCGTTAGGATAATTACGCTTCAGGTCATCTAGAGTCGGAAAGAAGAGAATTTGGTCGCCAATTCCGCCAGGTACAAGGGCTACTACTCGCATAATATTTATTGACGCTTACTCGCTCCCTATTTTAGGGGAAAATATATAGCTTAAAGATTGAGGAATTCTGTGTATTTACTAATTCCATCTGCTGGAATCGGAAAAAGAATGGGGAGTAACCGCAATAAACTCCTGCTGCTCGTGCGATCGCAACCAATTATTGCTTGGACTCTATTAGCCGCAGAAGCCGCGAATACCATCAGTTGGATCGGGATTATTTCTCAGCCTACTGATTGGCCAGACTTAAAAGCAATTCTCGCCGATCTCAAGCTAACTAAACCAGTGGAATTGATTACAGGTGGTTCCACCCGCCAAGAATCTGTTTACAACGGCTTACAGGCGCTACCAGTGACCGCAGAACAAGTATTGATTCATGATGGAGCCAGATGCCTTGTCACACCAGATTTATTTAACTCTTGTGCCGAGGCCATTCGCCACTGTCCCGGTTTAATTGCTGGTGTACCTGTCAAAGACACCATCAAAGTTGTCGATGAACAAGGCATAATTCAAAAAACACCTGACAGACGACAATTATGGGCAGCACAAACTCCCCAAGGATTTAATGTCAAGTTGTTGAAACAGTGCCATGCTGAGGGTGTCCGTCAAGGCTGGGAAGTAACTGACGACGCCGCCTTATTTGAAAGGTGTGGTATTGAAGTGCGAATTGTCGAGGGAGAAGAAACAAATTTAAAAGTGACTACTCCACAAGATTTAGCGATCGCAGAATTTATTCTTACAACTAGAGGTTTTTGAGGCAGTGGTGGAATAACTAATCCCCAATCCCCAATTTGAGCTTTCAAACAATATTTTGACAATTTACGATATAATGCCACACACTTATTAATTGTTAGTTGTCATGTACTAATGACTAATGACCAATGACCAATGACCAATGACTAAATGATTACAGCCACAGCGACGAAGATAGAAGCGATTCTCTATTTAAAAGGTAAACCCTTGTCCCTCGGAGAAATCGCCGAGTATGCCGCGTGCGATCGCGCTGCTGTCAAAGAAGGCATAATTGAACTAATGGACAACTATGCTCACCGAGATAGCGCCTTAGAGGTCATAGAAACCCCAGATGGTTACAGTTTGCAACTCCGGTCTGACTTTCATGATTTGGTGCAAACGATGATACCAGTAGAATTGGGTGTAGGTGCATTGCGGACTTTGGCCGCGATCGCCCTTAATAGTCCTATACTCCAGAGCGATTTGATTAATTTACGCGGTTCAGGAGTATATCAACACGTTCCAGAACTCGTCGAACTTGGTTTCATCCGAAAGCGCCGAGACAGCGATTCTCGTTCCTATTCACTCCAAGTAACCCCAAAATTTCATCAGTATTTTCAAATTGAACAACTCCCGCAAATACTTTCTAATAGCCAGAAAGAAGAACAACTAGAACTAGAACTAAAACTGGAGGGAGTGGGGAGTGGTGAGTGGGGAGTGGGGGATGAGAAAGCAGGGGGAGATGAGGGAGTGAGGGACAAGAATTAATAACCAATGCCCAATGCCCTATTTCCATATTCCCCATTCCCCATTCCCCTCCCCTTGACTTATACCTATGGTGAATGCGCTACCCTTGTACTATGGTTTAGAGTAGAGTTAGCAATTAAGCTAAATAAAACTGCCAATGGTGTTTAATCCTGACTTTTTGAATGACAACTCTGAGGAACACCCTAATCAACTTCTTTCCGACCACTCTGAGCAATACCCCAATCAGTTACTCAAATATTTACAGCATCAGTCTCCTGATGTTTTAGCAAGGATTGCTCAGTCTGCCAGCCCTGAAATTAAACAAATCATCTCGCAAAATGTCCAAGGGCTTGTGGGAATGCTCCCGGCTGAAAGTTTCAACGTGCAAATCACAACAGATCGGGAGAACTTAGCTGGGCTTCTAGCGTCGGCCATGATGACAGGGTATTTTCTGCGCCAGATGGAACAAAGAATGCAGTTAGAGCATTTATCTAATGGTCAATAGTCAGTAGTCATAGATTCTTCGACTATTGATTAAATAATTACTAATTTGTAATACTCGCCTCCGGCGAGAAGCAAGCTATGTAATTCGTAATTAAGTAAAGTACAAGCTAGCACCAAAATATCTGAATTTGGTGATTAATAAAACAGTGGAAAGTTCAAGCTTCCACTATGCAGCGTCAAGCCTTCTCTTCTCCCTATAGCCCTTTCGGCATCCTACGGCAGGCGCTAGCCTCTCCCTTGGGGAGAAGGGAAGACGCTGCGTAAACGACAACGGCATAGCAACTTTTAGAGATTCTAAGTCTAGCTTGCCTCTCTTTACGAGTACGCTTATAGCGAGTCTGCGAACTTCTTGTAACTCTGAATTACGAATTAATTAGTTACGAATTATTCTGACTACTTCCTTTCAGGATAAGCTCCTGATTGTACTTTGAAGGTTTGAGTTTTACCGTTGCGGTTGACTTCAATGGCTAAAATCTCCCCAACATTGCTAGATTCTACCAGCTTCTGAACTTGGGCTGAGGTTTTGACTGCATTACCATTAACTTTTTGAATCACGTCTCCAGGAAGCAGCCCTCCACGCTTGGCTGGGGAATCATCTGTGACTCCTTTAATCACAATCCCGACTTCTTGCTGAATGTTCAGTTGGTTTTCTTGATTAATCTGTTGTTTTTTGATGGGAGAAAGGTCTGCCATTTCAATACCTAAGAAGGGATGTTCCACACGCCCTTTGGTAAAAAGTTGATTGGCTATGCGGGCGGCAGTTTCAATGGGAATGGCGAAACCAAGTCCTTGAGCATCAGCGCGGATAGCAGTGTTAACGCCAATCACTTCGCCTTGGGCGTTTAACAAGGGGCCACCAGAATTACCAGGGTTAATAGCGGCATCAGTTTGAATAAAGCTGACTCGCTTATCGGGGACACCGACTTGAGTGCTGGTGCGATCTGTAGCGCTAATGATGCCGATAGTGACAGTATTATCTAAACCTAGAGGATTGCCAATAGCGATCGCCCATTGTCCTGGGATTAAGTTTTGCGAATTGCCCAGTTTCACAGTCGGTAAATTATCAGCTTTTATTTTCACCACTGCGACATCTGTCACCGAGTCAACTCCTACCACCTTCCCCTCTAAACTCCGACCATCCTTGAGGGTGACTTGTACTGTATCTGTATCTGCTACCACATGAGCGTTAGTGAGTAATTCTCCATCTTCGCTCAAAATAAATCCTGATCCTGTACCGCGCTCAATGCGTTCTTGGGGAATTGGTTGCTCATCCTCTCCAAAGAATCGTCGTAAGAGGGGATTTTTCAAAGCCTCAGAGATAGGATTGGCGACTTTGCGAGTGGCATTAATTCGCACTACAGCCGGGCCAACTTTTTGCACTGCCGTCGCAATAAAATTCACATTATCGCCCCCAGTAGAACCACTACCTCCATTAGAAGAATTTGGCACTACAGATTCTGGAGGCGAAGCCATTGTTACATTTTTTAACTGTTGAAACGAGGGGTTTTTTAGCAGGAGATAGCGACTGCCAAATATACCTGCACCACAGCCGAACACCAATAAAAATAAATAAACCGACAGTTGCTTTAAGGATAACTTCATAATCATTCTGCTTAAGGACAGAAATGCAGTTGCTAACTTCTAAGTGTAGTCAAGCTAACGACAAGTGGATAGATCAATTTATGAGGAATTAAGTATTGGGCATGGGGAATGGGGCAAAAGAAGCAGAGGGTTAGGGGCAACGAGCAAGGTGGAGAATTAAAATTACCTCTTTCCCCTCTGCTGTCTGCTCCCCACTTCCCACTCCCCACTTTCCAGACTCTCCATCTAAAATTTAAAGTTAATGCGCTTTTGATATGTATACATGATTTTACCCTTTCGTCAACTGTTTCTCTGTAGCTTAGTTAGCGCCTTAAGCCTAGTCTCCACGTTGCCAAACACTAACAGCGCCAACGCTGCTGTAGGTGGTTGCCCAACTCCAGCCCTATCTCGCTTCCAACGCCATAAAGTTGTTCGTGGTGAAACTTTGGAGAGCATAGCGCAGCGTTACAATCTCCTACCTACAACTATTATCGGCATGAATCCAGCTTTGCAGAGCGGTGCGATGCCTGCGGCGGGTTCCACCTACGCAGCCGTTGGTAGTGTACTTCAAATTCCTCCCTACAATGGGATTGTAGTCGAAGTGCCTAGTGGTCAAACTTGGCGACAAGTGGCGGCACAATATAAAGTTCGTGCTGATAGCCTTTTTGAAGTGAATGGCTGCCAACAAGACCCTAGAATTGTGTTTGTTCCGGGGGTAAATTGGTCGCCTAATGGTGTTGTAACTAAATCCCCTTTGCCTACTGGTGGAGGTACGCCAAACCGCGCATCCTTGGCTGGATATCCTTTGGGGGAAGCTGCAAATGTGGGATTAGCTTATGGCTGGCAAATTAATCCTGCTACAAATGAAGTTTTCTTCCATAGTGGTGTTGATTTATTAGCACCGATTGGTACAAATGTGCAAGCGATCGCGCCTGGAACCGTAGCCTTTGCTAATGAGCAAGGTTCATATGGCAAGTTGGTCATTATTAATCACGCTGGCGGACTCCAAAGCCGCTACGCCCAGCTTGACAGTATCAAAGTTACTGTCGGTGAGCAAATAAACAAAGGCGACTTACTGGGAACAGTAGGTACTAGTGGACAACCAACCTCCAGTCAACCGCACCTCCATTTTGAAGTGCGTTCTAGCTCATCTCTGGGTTGGGTAGCGGAGGATCCAAAGGGTTATTTGAAGAAATGAGGAGTAGGAGACAAGGGAGCAGGGTAAGCAGAGGAAGAAGAACCATTATTTATGATTGTTTACCCATGCCCTATGCCCAATTCCCAAATTCGCTAGATTTTATGATATGCATTCCTGCCTCTGCAAATCTTGCAAATGCTTCATCTGCCTGTTCTGTATAGTCCACAACATCTGGAACGACAACGGGGGAAGTGCAATCTTCTAAGAGATAAATTTTTTGAGCAAGGGAAGCATCTACCTGTTTAATTTCTGTTAATAAATCGTCAATTGTCCAGGCAACACAGTGACTTTTAGCTTGGCCACCAATAATTACTGCATCACATTCTAAAAGTTGCTTTATCAGGCGCGTGTTCTTTTGGGCAAGTGGACGTTGCTCAAAATCTTCCAACACTTCTGGACGTAAAATGGAATAGTTCTCTGTTAAGGGATTTTCACCTTTAAGTTCAAATTGCGTCTGGCTTTGACGAGCAATACTGTGAAAAAATATTGCTTCTTCTACCGATGAAACTAAAGCGTGACCAATACCACCCAACATAGAATGATAAGGCCAAATGGTGAGGGGATATTTACCGTCTTGGCTGAGTTTTCTAATGTAATGATAAGCGTGTTTTTCTAGTAATTCATAATCTCCATTAGTAACACTGTCAGCAATTGCTGGGTTAACCTTCCAGATACCTTGTTCAATGTCTGTTGGAGTGATGTTAGTCGCTGCTGGGGTAGGATGTTCTCCGGCGGCATTCACCCAAAAAATGGGATGGAAGATTTGCGTTGCTGTGTGGGTATCTAGAGTAGGGACAATTTTTGTAATTACTCCCAAGTTGCGATAGATAAACTCACACAATCTGACGTTATCATCCACTGCCCCATGTCCAGATTTTCCACCTACAAATAATTCAAATTCTGGGATACAGAAGGTGTTTTGGACATCAATTAATAGTAAGCAAATCCGGCTTTTATCTAAAGATGCAGGTTTGATATGGTGTTGTTTTGCCCAGATTTCAGCTTCAGCGGCACGTTGTTGGTAAGGTATGCGCCAGACTTTGCCCACTTCTTCAGGGTTAAAGTGTGGAGGAATTAGTAGTTTGGGGCTTATTTGGGTGTTCATAATTACAGCCGCTTTTATTCTGTAATAACATCTATAATTTCAATTCCGAAATTTTCTCAAGCCCACACTAAATAGTATATTTGTATTATCAGAACATAATTTTAGCGTTAGCGTTCGCGCAGCGTCTCGCAGAGAAGTTATCACTCTTAGGAACCGAGATATTGCAGGTTATCTTATAGAATTATGATGATATTAGTAATATTTATGACTCAGCAATAAAGTGATCGCTTCCTTAAGCTTTTCTGTGAAACCTGCGCGATCGCTACTCAATTAAAAAGATTTTTTAGCAATATATCTTTATAAATGAGCAAAACCTTTAAATTGCTCTTTATTTCTTTGCCTGTGTTATTTTCCTTTTTTTTCTATATTAATCGTCCCAAAGAGCCACCACCTGTGGCAATCTGAGAAACAGAGATTTATCAAATCTGATATTTTAACGACAGCAAATTTACCTAATCAGGTTATGCAAACTCTCCCCATAGTAGATACTTCAAATACTACATCTAGCCAACCTGCCTTTGACACAACTATTAAGCGACGTAAAACTCGTCCCGTAAAGGTAGGAAATGTCACCATTGGCGGCGGCTACCCCGTTGTAGTGCAGTCGATGATTAACGAAGACACCCTTGATATTGATGGTTCCGTGGCTGGTATTCGTCGTCTACACGAAATTGGCTGCGAAATTGTCCGTGTTACAGTACCGAGTATGGCTCATGCTAAAGCTTTAGCAGAAATTAAACAAAAATTAATAAAAACTTACCAAGACGTGCCAATTGTGGCTGATGTCCATCACAATGGTCTAAAAATCGCTCTGGAAGTATCCAAGCACATAGAAAAAGTGCGGATTAATCCGGGGTTATATGTTTTTGAAAAGCCCAACGTCAATCGAACCGAATATACTCAATCCGAATTTGACGAAATTGGCGAGAAAATCCGCGAAACCCTAGAACCTCTAGTAGTTTCTTTGCGAGATCAAGATAAATCGATGCGAATTGGGGTAAATCACGGTTCCCTCGCTGAAAGGATGCTATTTACCTACGGTGACACCCCAGAAGGCATGGTGGAATCTGCCATAGAATTCATTCGCATCTGTGAATCCTTGGATTTCCGCAACTTGGTAATTTCTATGAAAGCCTCACGAGTACCGGTAATGCTAGCCGCCTATCGCCTGATGGCCAAGCGCATGGATGAACTGGGTATGGATTATCCGCTACATTTAGGCGTTACCGAAGCCGGTGATGGCGAATATGGGCGAATTAAATCTACTGCTGGTATTGCTACCTTACTTGCTGATGGCATTGGCGATACAATTCGCGTCTCACTTACAGAAGCACCAGAAAAAGAAATTCCCGTCTGTTACAGCATTCTCCAGGCTTTGGGATTGCGAAAAACGATGGTGGAATACGTCGCTTGCCCTTCCTGCGGACGCACTTTGTTTAACCTAGAGGAAGTGCTACACAAAGTCCGGGAAGCCACAAAACACCTAACTGGTTTAGACATCGCAGTTATGGGTTGTATTGTCAATGGCCCTGGAGAAATGGCAGATGCCGACTATGGTTATGTTGGCAAGACACCTGGTTACATTTCTTTGTATCGTGGCAGAGAGGAAATTAAAAAAGTCCCAGAAGATAAAGGTGTAGAGGAATTAATTAACCTGATTAAAGCCGATGAACGCTGGGTAGAACCGTAAGGGGGCAGTCAGTTAGGGCAGGGAGCAGGGGAAGCAGGGGAAGTAGAGGAGGGCAAGGAGAATAACCAATGCCCAATGCCCCATTCCCAATACTCAATGCCCTATGCCCAAAAATTTTGTATAAATCACCAAGTTCGCCGGATTGTCAAGTATTTTGTTTAAATTAGGGATACATACTCGGTCTGTACAGTGTTAGCCTGTGTTAGATTGAGCATACTGACTATATATTTTCCCTCTGACGCAGCTGTCATTATGGTGATTACAAAAAGTAGGCTTGTTTTGGGTGCTACGGTAGTGACACTCTCAACGATCGCTGTTACTAGCCTTGGCATTCACTCGCGAGGTCAGGCTTTATTTAAAGCAAGTCCCAAAGAATTAGTAGATGAAGTTTGGCAAATTGTTCAACGCCAATATGTAGACGGTACTTTTAATCAGGTAGATTGGCAGGCTGTTCGTAAGGAATACTTAAGCAAGTCCTACAGTAATCCGCAGGATGCGTACAAGTCCATTCGGGAAATGCTCAAAAAGCTAGAAGATCCGTACACCCGGTTTATGGACCCAGCGGAATTCAAGAATATGCAAGTGGATACCTCTGGAGAACTCACGGGGATTGGGATCACAATCAGCCAGGATGAAAAAACCAAGCAATTGGTTGTAATTGCGCCAATTGAAGATACACCAGCTTTTAAAGCTGGTGTTTTGGCAAAAGATATCATTCTCAAAATCGACAACAAAAGTACCAAGGGGATGGATACCAATCAGGCGGTATCCCTAATTCGAGGTGAAGCAGGATCGAAAGTCACCTTAACGATTCAGCGCAATGGTCAAACAAAACAGTTTGACATCAAAAGAGCGCGGATTGAAATCCATCCAGTTAAATACTCCCAAAAGAAAACTCCAGCAGGTAACCTTGGCTACATCCGCCTGAACCAGTTCAGCGCTAATGCTAGTAAAGAAATGCAAACCGCTATCAAAGATTTAGAAAGCAAACGGGTAGCTGGATATATCCTTGATCTGCGTAGTAATCCAGGTGGCTTACTCTTCTCTAGTATAGATATTGCCCGGATGTGGCTGAATAAAGGCACAATTGTTTCTACCATTGACCGCCAAGGTGAGCGAGAGCGAGAAGTGGCAAACGGACGCGCTCTGACAAATAAACCGTTGGTAATATTAGTAGATAAAGGTTCAGCCAGTGCTAGCGAAATCCTTTCAGGAGCGTTGCAGGACAACAAACGTGCAACGTTGGTGGGAACTCAAACCTTTGGTAAGGGATTAGTGCAATCAGTACGTCCACTAGAAGATGGCTCAGGATTAGCGGTGACAATTGCTAAATACCATACGCCTAATGATAGAGATATTAATAAGCATGGTATTGATCCAGATATAAAAGTGGATTTGACAGATGCCCAGCGACAGGATTTGTGGCTCAACGAACGTGAAAAACTCGCTACCCTAAAAGACCCTCAATTTGCTAAAGCAGTAGAGGTTATAGGTAAAAAAATTGCTGCTCAGGGCGCAGCTACGGCAGAAAAATGAAAAGTTAGGAATAAGTTAGGAGTGAATAGTGAGGAGTTAGGAGTAAAATCATCATTAGACATTTCCGAAAAAGAATGTAGAGACGTTGCAATGCAACGTCTCTACAAACGTTTAAGGTAACTCATAATTAATTTCTGAAGATGTCTATTGTCAACTTTTAACTCCTAACTTCTAACTTAAACTGGTTGGCACTTTCCAGCCCTAATAAGTCCTACACGCCGAGCGATCGCTTCTTCTTGCGAACTAAAAGGTCCCCACTGTTCTACAATCTCTAGATTATCGTCTCCAACTTTGTCACTGAGGATAATTTCGCAATTCCCAGCAGATAGCTTGACAATAGACCAAGTTTGTGATTTATTCATACTTGCAATAAAACATTTGTTTTTTACAGTAAAGATTCTACGGCATATAGAAAATATTCTCGCGTGTATGCGATTACATCGGATCTAAGTTAGCTATAGACTACACTAACCAAGCAGTTCCTAGTTTCTTGCAGTCATAAATTTGCTATTTGCGCTCGTCTACCACTGATAAATTTTAATAAAAATATAAAGTCTACTTAAATAAGTAGACAAAGTATTATATATAATACATATATAATACTTTTGAAATTTAAGGGATTGATATGCGTTTACCTATCATTATCAGTGCCGGGTTATTGCTATCTTTTGGAATGAACCTACCAGTAATGTCTAAATCTCCTATAGAGATAGCACAATCGCCACCGAATAATAATTTGAATTTAAGGCGAGCAGAAAAGCGATTAGAATTTAATCGCCGTTTCTGGAATCAGCAAAACATTTCCAACTATGACTATACTTTGAGCAATAGTTGCTTTTGTATAGGCGATGCTAGGGGGCCAGTAGTAATTAAAGTACGTAATGGTCAAACACGTTCTATCACTTCTGTAGCTACAGGTAAAGATGTTAAAGAATACTTTCAAAATTACAACACAATTCCTAAACTGTTTGATGTGATTCAAGATGCTATCAAGCGTAAAGCCGCCAGCCTAAATGTGCGGTATAATGCTAGATTCGGCTATCCAACCCAAATTGATATCGATTACAACAGTCAGATAGCTGATGAAGAAAGATATCTCACCATTGAGAATTTTAAGGTAATTAAATAGCTGCCACTGCAAACAGAAAATTAGAGATTAAGGCAATAAGTATACTTACCTTATCTTGAATAAATACTTAAATTGTCATCTTGAGCGGAGCGAAACATCTGGTGAAAATTTTTTCTCCCCTGAGTTCCCCTCAAAATGACATTCCTGATTTTTTGACTTTTGCAAAAGGTTTATTAACTGCTGGCATTTAAGTTTTTATTGCTGTGTAAATCGTCCTCATTTTTCACATAATTAAATTTCCTCTAAAAAAAAGATTGGTGTTAATGATTAGATGTATAAATCTTGGTATAGGGGTGTGAAATTTTAAGCGTAGGCGTAGCCTGCCCTAGGCATCGCTCGTCACCAAGGTAGTGCTAAAGTAGTGATTTGTTGATTGTTAACTCTTGCCGAACAAAGATTTCTAGCTATGGTGTCACTACATCTTTACCATTAGAAAAATCTTTAGTTTTGTATCCCTGAATGCTTGATGTTGAAGTAAAGAACTCGGACAATGCTTTTGCAATCAAAAGTACAAAAACATGAAAAAAATCAAGATTTTCAAGTTTTTGCTGCCATTTGTGGTAGTAGTTTTATTCATAATTGGGTTGGCAAAGATCGTACCAGCCCAGTTATCAGCAAGTGTTCACCTAACCCTTGGCAACCCAAGCAATGCTGGAACTTTCAACCTAAATAACTACTTGCTAGTCAAACCACAGTATGTAATTGGTTACAACTGCGGAACAGGTAGAGCAAATTGGGTGTCTTGGCAATTGAATAGTAGTTGGTTAGGTAGTACATCAAGGCAAGATAATTTCCGGGCTGATACAACCCTTCCTTCTGGGTGCTATCAAGTTCAATCTACCGATTTTAGTGGAAGTGGGTTTGATCGTGGTCACATGACACCTAGTGGTGACAGAACTAGTAGTATTACTAATAATTCTGCCACCTTTTTGATGAGTAATATGATTGCTCAAGCCCCAGATAATAATCAAGGAATTTGGGCAAACCTAGAGGAATATGCCAGAACTTTAGTAAGACAGGGTAAAGAACTCTACATTATATCTGGTGGATATGGGATGGGCGGTACTGGTTCTAATGGAAGGTTCTATACAATAGCTAATGGACGGGTTCAAGTCCCTAATAGAACCTGGAAAATTATTGTTGTCCTCGATACTCCAGGTTCAGGACTTGCCGGCCTGTCAAATAGCACGAGAGTCATTGCTGTAAATATTCCCAACGCCCAAGGGGTGCGAACAGCGGATTGGAGAAACTATCGGGTTAGCGTTGACTCATTAGAATCCCTAACTGGATACAATTTTCTCTCACAAGTTTCAACATCTATTCAGTCTGCAATAGAAGCGCAAATCGATAATTTATAAGTTTAGATGATTTCAAAAATGAGAAAGCCTAGCCATCTATATGGCTAGGTTTTTATTTAGATAAATTTCCAACCTGCTTACTAGGTTTCAACCAGTTTTGTTACTACTCCAGCTAAGTCACCATCTTTAGTTTGTCCTATGATGTAAGCATCAATATTTATTTGTCCAACACGATAAACGCTGATGTCACTAAGATTATCTTTAAGCGTTTGGACAAGTGTTTGAAATTTTTTAACATCTTTTTTTTGTAATTCATTGTGCCACTCTTGCTCAAATGCACAATTACGAAAGAGATAGTCCAAGTCTACTACTTCTACTGGCTGGTCTTGAGAACCTGTTAGCTGTAAAATTTTCTCCTGTGTTGCAGGTGCAGCACCTTCCCACTGAACAACCTCGAAAGGGTAATCCGACTCGCTCATCATTAACAAGCCAGTACTAGCTTCCTTCAGTTTTTCGACAATCTCGCCGCTCATAGTCATCAGTTTCTAGTAACGCTCATACTGTATCATTCAACTAGCAGCAAAGTGAGAATGGGATAACTCGACCATTGGATAAGAGATTTAGCGCGGATGGAGCAAGAATTACATTAAGTTTGGGTGATTTACTTTCTTACCCATTGACGAAATGCTCTAAGCGTTGGACTTCTACCTAAAGTTCGGCTCTGTTCGACAAACCGGGGAATTATTTCAATAATAGGCAAGTTGGGAAAAGTAGAACTAATTTCAGACTCAATGTATTTGCCATCCTGAAGAATATTAATTTGTAGCTTCCCATCTTCATATCGCCATAGTTCAGGAACTCGCAAAGCTTCGTAAGCATCCAGTTGAGTTTTGGAAGTAATATTAACTTCAATTGTTAAGTCGGGTGGCGAATCAATCGTCAAGTCTATTCGCTCTTTACCAATCATTTGAGCATGATTTTGAATGTAGAAAGAATCATCAGGCTCTACACCAAAAGCCATATCTTCGCGTTTAAAGGTGGTTGAGCCAAATGTCTCACAGTCAATTGCTAACTCCTCCAGCAGAATTTTCACCAAATCCCCAATGATGACTTTGGCTTTCTCATGCTTCGGTAATGGCATTCTCATCTCCAAAGTTCCTTGACTGTAAGCCAATCGAGAGGTTCGATGGTTGCCAAGTTCTTCTAGAATCGCCTCAAATTCTTCCCAGTTAACATCGTGGAGTATTACTCTATGTCCCGGCGAAACACTTAATTGTCGTAATTGAAGTGTTACCATTACTAATAATTGAAATTTAAGGTTTAAACTTACAAAAGCCAGTATTAAGCTATTGTAGCTCCTTATTTATCAGACTACAATAAATATTGTTAGAACTATATAATCAACAAAAAATCATATGTCATTTGAAAAATTTAATGATAGTCCATTTAAAAAAGTATTACAAAATCTAGAAGGTTTAAATACCTCTTATGCATCTATCTTTTCAAAAATATCTGAGCAAACTAGCGGGATAGAAGAAACCTTTACTGGCAGAGCAAGGCTATTTAACCATACTAATTTACTAGACAGTCTATCTCGTACATCAAGACTATTCTCCCGCTCTGAGTTATTAGAAAATTTATCTTGTAAATCAAGGTTATTCCCTCACTCTGAGCTATTAGAAAATTTATCTGATACAAGACTTAGAACAAAATATGAGTTTGCACAAGACAATTTGTATGCAAATTTAAGTAAACAAATTTCTACTTGGCAAAAATTGGTTCAGCCCAGTCGAAATATTTTTCAGACGTCTCGTCAATTAAAGGAAATCGTACTTGCCTCAAGGGTATGGGATAATAGTTTCACAGAAGTTGCACGTCAAATTCAAGAACTCAACCTATTTAGTAAAAATCCAGCTTTAGTACAAAACTTATTAAAACCTTCAAGGGTTTATACAGATTTTGTAGAGAAAACCTATCAACGTCTTGAGCAAAGTACAAGTGAAAAAGTTTCTTGGGCTTTAGAGACTTCTTTGCATTTAGCAGAAGATCAATTATTAACTGCAACTGAGACTTTAATTAATATTATTGCTGTACCAGAAGATGAGGATTTAGCTTTACATGAGATAGATTTATTATTACCAATTGTTCAACAAGATGAATTAATAACAATTGTAGAATATTGTGAGGAAAAGGATGAAGAGTCTTTAATATTACTTTCTCCTGCCGCCCAAGCATCTGCACAGGTAAATCGAATTTGGAAATTAATTGTTCAATGTAATGAGGTAATGCAAATCAAAGAACAGAGAGAAATATTCAAACCAACAACTAAGCTTATAGAAGCTTGCACAAATTTACATTGGATAATACCTCAAAATAAACTGAGTTTTGCAGACTTTATAGATTGTTTCTACTTTACTTTTTATGAGGGAGCAGGAAAAGATAACTTACGCTTTTTAATTAAGCACGGTGGTGTACTAGATGAAAAGGTAGATTGTGATTTTATTTGGTGTATCAAGCATTTAAGAAATAAGTGGCTACGTCATGATGCAGATCATGGAAAAGAAACAGATATCAAAAAGTCTTGGAAAGGTTTGTCTGAGAAATTCAAATGGCTTGGTCTAAACCATGCACCTATTAAAGAAGATCACTTTCGTCTATTACATCACTCCTTGTTAAAAGAAGCAGAGTTTTTTCTAGACAAAATTTTGGAAAAATTGATGTAATATAAACCACCCTATACAATTGAAATTTTGCCAAGCCATTGACCTGATAATAAAATTTTAGGGTTTTGAGGTTCCTGCTTCTGGCTGGAGCATAATAGGCATACCGCCTTTTTCAGAACCAATAATTACAAGCTTAGAATTATTAGATTGAGCTAGCTTTTCTGTTGCTTCAATCGCTCGCAGTTGTAGCACTTGGTTGGTAAGTCCAGCAGAGATAATTTTTTGCGAATCAGCTATACCTCGCGCTTCAATACGCTTTCGTTCTGCCTCTTGACGCTCTTTTTCTAAAACAAATTTCATCTGCTGGTTTTCTTGCTCTGTCTTGAGTCTGTTTTGAATTGCAGCTTGTAGAGTATCAGGCATTTTGACGTTTCGCAAAAGAGCTTCCTCAACGATGAAACCCAAAGCTGGTATCTCTTGGGTGAGTTGTTGGTCAATTTTTTGGGCGATTTCTTGGCGTTTGGTAGAGTAAATAGCACTGGCTGGGTAGTTTGCCGTGATGGCGCGGACAGTAGAACGGAATCTGGAAATTACCAGTTGTGTTTCATCAGTTCCAATTGTTTTATATACTGTAGCTGCCTTTTGCGGATCGAGCTTGTACTGAAGACTGACATCAAGATTTAGGCTCAAACCTTCTTGGGATGTTACATCTACATTTTCCTTTACATCCTTAATGCGAGTGGAAAAATTCAGCACTTTGTTAAAGGGATTAAGTAAGTGAACACCAGGATTAAGAGTAGTTTCGGAAACTTCACCAAAAAAGTTGACGACACCAACATTGCCTGGTGGGACAATCACTAAAAGCCTAGAAATAGAATTCAGGACTGCAATACTACTAATCAATATCATAATTGTGCGTATTGCTAAACGTGACTTTTCACCAGATATCCTATCTGTATTGAGATAAACGAGAATTGCAATTAGGCTAGTTACAAGAGAGACTATAAAGCCCATGAGTTTTTTCTCTGTAATTAAGACGAATATACTTAATCACATAATTCCCAAATGCTTTTATGAAACTAATACCATTTCACACAAGTTAGCGGTTTACGAATCTTTTCACAGATTAAATAAAGATTCCCTACTTCTGAGAGAAGTAGGGAATCTCAGCCTTGGAGCGATCGCTAGTAGCACGTAATGTATAATGTAATGTATGTAAAATTTAAATTGTGTCGAGTAAAATCGCATCAGGTGCGACGGTTGAGGGCGTGCAGTTTACGAATCCTTTTATAGATTGAAAAAATTCCCAACTTCTTAGAGAAGTCGGGAATCTTAGCCGTTGGAGCGATGCCATGCCTACGCAACTCTCAAATGTAGTTACGCTAAGATGTAAAACACGACGCTGCAACAGATTTATCATGAAAATCAAAGCCGTTATCTGGCAAGAAGACGATGTGTGGTGTGCTTCTGTACCAGCCCTACCAGGGTGTCACACATGGGGAGAAAGCTATGAAGACTTGTTGGAAATGCTTAAAGATGCGATTCAGGGTTGGCTTGAAGTTGCTAGCCAGCAGGAAGAACTTGAACCCGATAAACAGTTGATTGAAATATCCTTATGAAATCTGTTTCTGGTAAAGCCTTATGTAAAATTGTTGAACGGTATGGCTGGAACCTGAAACGGATTACTGGCAGTCACCATATTTATGCCAACAAAGGTGTCATTCTCTCTATTCCTGTTCATGGCAATCGTGATTTACCCATTGGAACACTGAAAGGATTGCTCAAGGATGCAGGTCTTACTGAAGAAGATATAGACTAAGAACGATTTATTGGACTTTAGTTATTAGCCCGAAACTTAAAGTTCCGGGCTAGTATTGATTTTAGATTAATCTAAAATCCAAAATTACTTGCCGTTGCCGTTACCACCATTACCATTGCTGTGAATGACACGTTCAGCAAGCTTTTCTGGCACCTCTTGGAGATGGTCATATTCCCAGTGGAAAGAACCAACGCCTAATGTGAGCGATCGCAGCTCTACAATAAAGTTTTGCATCTCTGCTTGTGGCAAGTATGCAGAGATATTATCCCAGCCTTGCCAATCGTTTCTGCCTTCATAGCCTAAAATTTGCCCCCGTCTACCACTCAACAGTTGCAGCACTTTGGAAGTAAATTCGCTAGGTGTGGTAACATCCACCCGCAGAATTGGTTCTAACAGGGTAGGTTCCGCTTGGGGTATTCCCGTTTGCATTGCCAATCGGGCAGCTTGTTTAAAGGCTTGTTCGGAACTATCAACGTTGTGATACGAACCATTAGTCAGAGTTACCGCCAAATCCACCATTGGGAAGCCCAAAGGCCCATGTGTCAGAAATTCCCGCACGCCCATTTCCACCCCAGGAATGTACTGTTTGGGAACTACGCCGCCGACAATGGTTTCATTAAAATTAAAACCTGTACCGCGTGGTAGGGGTTTGATGTCGAGAAAAACATCACCAAACTGTCCGTGACCACCGCTTTGGTGCTTGTAGCGCCCATGAATTGAAGCCACTGTTTTACGGATGGTTTCTTTGTAAGGCACTTGCGGTAAATGAGTTGTCATTGGCAAGTTATATTTGCGGCGCAGTCTATCTAGGGCGACTTGTAGATGAATCTCGCCTTGTCCCCACAAGATAACTTCGTGAGTATCGCCGTGTTGTTCCCAAGCAAGTGAACAGTCTTCTTCTAATAACTTGGTGATGGCACTGCTAAGTTTTACTTCATCGTTGCGCTTTTCTGGTGTAATGGCGAGGGCATACACTGGTTCCAACTCTACAGCTTTGGGTAATTTTATTGCCGACTGCTGTTCTGTGGAGATTGTATCGCCTGTCTTGATTCCTTCTAAACGACTCAATGCAACAATTTCACCAGCATTAACTTGGTTAACTGACTGCTGTTGTTGTCCCATGAGGCGGTAAATTCCACCGGTGCGAATGCCATTGAGGACAATGCCATCAGTTAATTTGCCTCGCCAAACACGCACGAGGGAGAGTTTGCCACCTTGGGGAGTGTAGTAAGTTTTTAATACTTGCGCTAGAGGTGTATCACCTTTTATGTTTTTTAAACGACGTTCTGCTGTGGTTTCTGGTTCGGGGGCTTCCCGTAACAAGGCTTCTAATAAAGGTCTAACACCATAATCTTGTTCTGCTACACCAAAGAAAACGGGCACTACCAAATCTGCCCCTAATTCCATTTTTAAATCTTGGAGTATTTCCTCTTGAGGAGGTTCGATGTCTTCTAAAAGTTTTTCGAGTAAATGGTCGTCAAAATTTGCTAAGGCTTCGAGCATTTCTGCCCGTGCTATATGTTCTTCTTCTTTTAAGCTTTCGGGGAAGGGAATGGGATCGGCAGGTGCGCCTGGATGATATTGATATGCCTGTTCGCTCACCATATCGATAAAGCCGGTGAGTTGTTCCCCATTCATGATGGGATATTGATGCGCTACCAGGGGACGGCTAGATACTGCTTTCAGGGCGTGCAACGTTTCTAAAACGTGAATATTTGCCCGATCCATTTTGTTGACGAAGACGAGGTGGGGAATTTCCCAATCGTCGAGGAATTTAAATAGAGGGGCGAGGGTGAGGACGCGATCGCGGATGGGTTCGCAAACTACAATTGCCGCATCAACTCCCATTAAAGCATTGTACGTTTCTTGAGCAAATTCTATACTTCCCGGACAGTCAATAAAAGTGAAGCGAATGCCGTTATACTCAGTGCTAGCGGCGCTGACTTCTACACTCATGTGGCGATCGCGCGACTCGGCAGCACTATCCCCCACTGTATTGCTGTCCTTAACACTCCCTTTGCGAGAAATTGCCCCTGTGACAAATAACAAGCTTTCTAGTAAAGTGGTTTTTCCACTCAAATAAGGCCCGACAATTGCAACATTCCGCGAACCCGATTTTACTTTTTCGTTCATAAAACCTCCCTTGCGGTAAGTCTTTCCTAACCGCACAATTCTGTATATATCAGGGATAAAAAATGCTTCTCTGGAGTCAAAATTACCCCTTCTTTAATTTGTTATTATGCTCCTTTTAATCTAAATTTAAAAAAAATGTAGCCTGTCGTAAGATTTGGCTTAATAAAACTTAACTAAAACAGGCTTTTATGGCAAAATAAAAATTTTGTAAAAAAGTTTTTATAAAGTCAATTTAACCGAAAGTGTTGCAAGTCAGAAAATCAATGGGAAAATCATTCTTTAAATATCGCATAGCCGGGTTAGTAAGTTTGATGCTGCTTGTTAGCATTTCCTTTCCCTGTGTTTCTCTATCTGCTCCTATCCCTTTAAAGCTGGCACAATCTAATGGTAAAACTGCTATAGACTGGTTAAACCAAGGTTTACAAGCAATTCAGGCGGGAAAGGTACAAGATGCGATCGCAGCCTTTAAACAAGCAACTCAATTAGATCCGACATTAGCACCAGCGCAGTATAATTTAGGGCTAGTATTCCGACAAACGGGACAATTACAACCCTCTGCGGATGCATTTTATCGAGCGACGCAAGCCGATCCTAAGTTTGCTCCAGCTTTTGCTAATTTAGGTGGTGCGTTGTTAGAAGGGAATAATTTACAGTTAGCTAACGATTACTTGCAACGCTCGTTAGAACTTGATCCCAAACTAGGATTTGCCCACTATAACTTGGGGTTAGTACGAGAGCAGCAAAGAGATTGTGAAAAAGCGATCGCATCTTTTAGAAAAGCCATAGAATATAGCAAAAATGCACCAGAGCCTCCTTATCATATAGGGATGTGTTATCTCCAGCAAGGCAAACTCGATCAAGCCAGAGATGCGTTTAATCAGGCAGTAAAAATTAATCCAAAGTATCCTGAAGCTTACTACAATCTCGGTTCAATTTGGTTTCAGCAACGCAAATCACAAGAGGCATTAGAGGCTTTTAGAAAATCAGCCGAAGCTAACTCTAACTATCCCAACGCTTATTATGGTGCAGGGTTAGTTTTTATGCAGTTACAGCAATATGGAGATGCAGTACAAGTATTGCAATTTGCTAGAGATTTATATAATGCTCAGAAAAATCCTCAGTGGGCGAAAAATGCCGAGCAATTGTTGCAACAAGCACAAAATTTAAATTACAAACCTCGCTGAGGCGCAAAAACTTAATATTGCATAACATAAAACTATTGGGTTGACTCGCTGGTGTTGTCTGAAGTTGTCCCGATTGGAAAAATGTATATGCAAAAGCGCCAGAAAAGTCGATTTTTATTTAGCGATCGCTGGCTTGATCGGCACTCAATTGTTCGCAACATGGAAGCCTTTCAAGACTTAATTGTGATTGTCTTGTGTTTGGGATTGTTTGCCGTCATGCTGATCCAATTGTGGGGAATAGCGATCGCCATCACGCAGCCACTAGACTATAAACAGGTGACTGCAAAAATACTATTTGTGTTGATTTTAGTCGAGTTATTCCGACTATTAATGGTCTATTTGCAAGAACATAGTATCTCTGTAGGAGTGGCAGTTGAGGTAACAATTGTATCTCTACTGCGAGAAATAGTAGTTCACGGTGCGCTGGAAATGCATTGGGTTAATACGCTTGCAATCTGTGGTTTATTGTTTGTTCTGGGTGGACTACTCGTAGTCTGTGCTAAGACGCCACACATGGATTGCATGAGCGCTAACACTAAGTTTTGTCCAGTTGTATATAGAGGAAGTAGGGAACGGGAAAATAATGAGTTTGAATTCCATTATTCACGTGAATGTAATGAGAATCAACCGCTTGGATAAATTCTTATGAAAATTTAGAGTAGGAAGATAAGGTAGAATTTTTTCCTTGTCTGTCCTATCTCCTACTTGCTCTGTAAAGTAACGGCTATTAACTATCGATTTGCGATATTTTGGTTGAGTTTATCGACAAAAATCAGGACGAGATGTGGTGGAAATTATCCAAAAACTCGCCAAAGAGCAGGATTGTACTATACAAATGATAGTTCCCCATCACCTTCTAAAAGCAGAGAAAATAGGGTAGTTCCATTTGCTTCATCAAACACTCTGAGTTTGTTGAGCCTTGAACTTAGCAAAACTTAAAAATAATGTCTTGAAAAATACAAATTATTAATGTAAAACGTGATATTAGGAGCCGGGAAAGTTTTCCCTTTTTTCACACAGTCTCCCTGGGAAAGTTAGTTAACAGCATTTTTGGTGTGAGGTAATTGCAGAGAATCCCGGCTATTGGGGAGAAGGTATTTGGCAAAAGTCTTTGAAAACAGCTTAATTCTCAATTCTGAAAAATTGGGAACCTTTGTTGTCAACGATTTATAAACAACACAGTTATGACCACAACTCTAGGAAGAAGCGAAAGCGGCAACCTGTGGGATCGTTTCTGTCAATGGATTACTAGCACCGACAATCGGCTTTATATCGGTTGGTTCGGGGTTTTAATGATTCCTACCCTATTAACCGCTACCATCTGTTTCATTATTGCCTTTATTGCTGCACCACCCGTTGATATTGACGGCATTCGGGAGCCAGTTTCTGGTTCCTTATTATACGGCAATAACATCATCACTGGTGCTGTTGTACCCACATCTAACGCCATTGGTTTGCACTTCTATCCCATTTGGGAAGCTGCTTCGATGGATGAATGGCTCTACAACGGCGGGCCTTATCAACTCATTGTCTTGCACTTTTTGATTGGTATTTTCTGCTGGCTCGGTCGGCAATGGGAGTTAAGCTATCGTTTGGGGATGCGTCCTTGGATTTGCGTTGCTTACTCTGCTCCTGTAGCTGCTGCGACTTCTGTCTTTTTAATTTATCCAATTGGTCAAGGTAGCTTTTCTGACGGGATGCCTCTGGGAATTAGCGGCACATTTAACTTCATGTTCGTGTTCCAAGCCGAGCATAACATCCTCATGCACCCATTCCATCAACTGGGCGTAGCAGCGGTGTTCGGTGGTGCCTTTTTCTGTGCGATGCACGGATCTTTGGTGACTTCCTCTCTAGTTAGGGAGACTACTGAAAGTGAATCTCAAAACTACGGTTACAAGTTTGGTCAAGAACAAGAAACCTATAGCATCGTAGCGGCTCACGGTTACTTTGGGCGGTTAATCTGGCAATATGCCAGCTTTAATAACTCGCGTTCCTTGCACTTTTTCTTGGCAGCTTGGCCTGTAGTTGGTATCTGGTTGACGGCATTGGGCATCAGTACGATGGCGTTCAACCTTAACGGGTTCAACTTTAACCAATCAATTCTTGACTCTAAAGGTCATGTAATTAATACATGGGCAGATGTACTAAACCGCGCCAATTTAGGTATAGAAGTTATGCACGAGCGCAATGCTCACAACTTCCCCCTGGATTTAGCTGTTGGTGAGGCAGTACCTGTGGCAACGATGTCTACGACGGGCGTAGATGCAGCACCTGTAATTCACAGTTAATTGTAAGTTAAAATTCACCGCGCTCTCTATCTAGAGGGCGCTTTTTTCATGAATTTATACTTAATACAAATATTTACACAAATAAAGTTTTAAAAAATATCTGGTGTATTTGGGTACAATTACTAAATTGTTACTCATTTATATTAGTAAATGCTTTGGTATAAAAATAATTATTAAAACTGTGAGCAGTAAATAAGAACCCCACCCTGCCAATGCTACGCTTTGTCTTCCCTCTTTGCTTTTCGAGAGGTGTTGAATTGGGGTGTTAGGGACTTTTGCAAGAGGTATATTGTATTTCTACTGACTACAAATCTCAGATTTTAGTTTTTGTCTCAATTCAATATAAAATCTAAAACTTAAAATCCAAAATCAACATGACAGACCTAACTCCTAATTCTAGTTTTAGTTTGACACTACGCTTGCAGATTCCCAATCGTGTAGGGATGTTAGCATCGGTAACCCAGGCGATCGCAACTACTGGTGGTAATCTTGGTCAAATTGATTTAATCGAGCAAACTCGCAAAGAGTCCACCCGTGATATTACCGTTGATGCGGCTAGTACGGAACACGCTGAAACCATTGTGCAAGCAGTGAAAGCATTGCCAGACATTAAGTTACTCAGTGTCTACGATCGCACCTTCAATTTGCATCGTGGTGGCAAAATCAGCATTACTAGCAGAATCCCCCTGAAGAGTGTTTCCGATCTAGCAATGGCTTACACGCCCGGAGTCGGCCGAATTTGTACTGCGATCGCTCAAGACCCAGAGGAAGTTTACAAGTTAACTATCAAACAAAACACTGTTGCCATTGTTACTGATGGTAGTGCCGTATTGGGATTGGGAAATCTCGGCCCGGCGGCTGCTCTCCCTGTCATGGAAGGCAAAGCAATGCTGTTCAAGGAATTTGCCGGGCTAGATGCTTTTCCTATTTGTCTGGCCACCCAAGATACAGAAGAAATTATCCAGACAGTCAAGAATATCGCGCCAGTTTTTGGGGGTGTGAATTTAGAGGATATCGCTGCACCTCGCTGTTTTGAAATTGAAAAGAGATTACGCCAAGAGTTAGATATCCCCGTTTTTCACGATGACCAGCACGGTACAGCAATTGTCACCTTGGCAGCGTTGTTTAATTCTCTAAAGCTGGTACATAAATCAATGGCGGAAATCCGCATCGTGATTAATGGTGCTGGGGCGGCTGGAGTAGCGATCGCTCGGTTACTGAGGAAAGCTGGGGCAGAAAAAATTTGGATGTGCGACTCTAAAGGGATTATTTCTACTAGTCGCACCGATTTAACAGAAGAAAAACTCGAATTTGCTGTAAAAGCTCAGGGTACATTAGCAGGTGCAATGCAAGGAGCAGATGTATTTATTGGAGTCAGCGCACCGGGAGTTTTGACACCAGAAATGGTGCATTCGATGGCAAAAGATCCAATTGTGTTTGCAATGGCAAATCCGATTCCAGAGATTCAGCCAGAATTAATTAGTAAAGATGTAGCTGTAATTGCTACCGGTCGCAGTGATTACCCGAATCAAATTAATAACGTCCTAGCTTTTCCTGGAGTATTCCGTGGTGCTTTAGATTGTCGGGCAAAGACAATTACCACCACAATGTACTTAGAAGCCGCAAGTGCGATCGCCTCCTTAGTCAAGCCTTCAGATTTGAATCGGGAACATATTGTCCCTTCAGTCTTTGATGAGCGAGTCGCTAATGCTGTTGCTGCTGCTGTGCAACAAGCAGCGCGTCAAGAAGGTATCGCTGGGAATTAGTTAACTAAATTCCTGCAAGATGCACAAAAGTTTGAGCGCTGGAAGCCAGCGCTCAAAACTTGGATGATCTCGCCCATCCTTTATTATTTAGGCTACAATCAACTCCTCTATCGACTGATAAAGTGAAACAGATAGGAATTGATGTCTGAATTTAATGAAGTATCAAGTTGGGGACGAGTTTTTACAAGAATTGCCACTGATTTTAGCGGGGCCAATCCTCAAACATACTGAATCAGAGTCAGTGACGGTATGGGTTGCACTAAAACAGTCTTTTCAGGTAGAACTCAAGGTTTATGACACAACAAATAATGGCGAAGTAGTAGGAAATTGCTTATTGAAGGGGGAACACTCTACCTTTGCTTTGGGTAAGTATCTTCATATAGCTGCCGTTACGGCTCGGTCTAAGGATGGACATCGCCTAACTGGAGGTCATATCTATGCATACGACCTCCAGTTTACTGTTGCTGACCAAACCCTGCAAATGCAACAAGCATTATGCTCAAACTCCCTTCCTACGGTCAGCATCAGCTACTTTGATCATCAAAAACCAACCTTTGTTCTGCCGCCAAACCGTCTTCAAGATTTGCAAATTTTCCATGCTTCCTGCCGCAAACCTCATGGTCATGGGTTTGATGCATTGCCGATTCTTGACAGTTTGATTGAGGTATCAGCGAATCAACCCCAACATCGCCCTCACCAGCTATTCCTTACCGGAGATCAAATTTACGGCGACGATGTAGCAGAACCATCCCTGTGGGTTGCCAGCACTCTTGGCGATGCCCTCTTGGGTTGGGAAGAACAACTTCCTGTAAATGGAATGTATTGCACTCCCCAGCAGCTACCCCCTGGAGGGCGGGCTGATGTTGCGACAAATCAAGCTAGGTTGACCGCAGGATTACATAATAAACCTGAGAAAGTTAACAGTCATCTTTTCAGCCTCGGCGAGTATTACGCTACTTATTTACTAGCTTGGTCGCCAGTGTGCTGGCCGGTGGCGTTTCCCAAAGGACACCAAGTAATGCGCGATCGCAAAGCTATCAGGAAGTGGAACCGAGAAGTGCAGCATTTGCGCCAATTCATTTATACCCTTTGGAAAGTGCGCCGCGCCCTTGCCAATATTCCCATGTACACCATTTTTGATGACCATGATGTTACTGATGACTGGAACCTAAACCAAGCTTGGTGTTTGCGAGTGCTGGGGCATCCTTTGGGGCGAAGAATAGTCCAAAATGCATTGTTAGCCTACACAGTATTTCAAGGGTGGGGCAATACACCAGGGCAATTTGCAGAAGGTCAATCCGGTGAAAAGCTGTTGGTAGCTGCACAAGCTTGGTCAGCTTCCCAAGGGAAGGATGCAAAAGCTGAGGAGGCGATCGCTCGTTATATAGGTATGCCAGCCAACGATCCCCACACAGGTTTACCTATTTTAGTTCGAGACGGTGCAGTGTTCATTCTAGATCGACATCCTGAAGCACTCACTTGGAACTATATAGTCAGCAGCGATTGTCATGAAGTAATTGTGCTGGATACAAGGACTTGGCGGGGTTATCCAGCCGATCAAAAACCAATTGCGCCACCGATGCTGCTGTGTCCAAAAGCCTTTGAGCAACAACTAGTTTTACCTTTACAACAAGTAGTTGAAGAAACTCAGATTCAGACTACATTTGTGATTGCGCCCACAAATGTATTTGGATTACAAGTGGTTGATTGGATTCATCATTGGCACTTACAACAGGAGAAGGTTTTTTCAACGGATGTTGGAGATGCTTGGAACATTAATACTGAAGCATTGGCAACATTCTTAACCACCTTGTTTGAGGAACGTCAGCAAGTCGTTATTCTATCTGGGGATATCCACTACAGTTCTGTTGCTCACTTATCTTATGCACGCAATCATACCAAGTTACAGTCTGTTTTAGTGCAATTAACCGCTAGTGCATTGAAAAATGAAGAGGTTTTGACGCGGCTGATTCATACACGATTAAAAGATTGGCTGCTACCAGAAAAAGTACGTCATTGGATAGGGTGGATCAATCCACCTAATATGGTAGAAATTTCGGACAAACAATTACACCATAATCGCCAGATGTTGGCTAACTCTGACTGGCATTGTGTGCTGGAGTGGATACCTCGAAACAGTGTTCAAACTTCTCGTTTCAAAGCAGATATGTCATCGCTGATAGCTCCCTGGAAACAAGCCGAAAATGCCAAATGGAAATGGCTACAACCCCTGATGTTTTGGAAATTTCGTTGGTTTCAGGACGGGCGAGAAGTAATTGGATTGAATAATTTAGCTCTGGTTCACTTTGAGTTAGGAGACACGAGTAGTTCTTGCAAAGTTTATCAAGATTTGTACTGGTTTTCTCCTTGGTATCCAACACAAGTTGTTTACAGCCGTTTTGAGAGCCAGTTAACGCCCAATCAGTCATTGTTACGATGACCAAACAGATAGGGGAGCAGGGGGCACAGGAAAAAGGTTCAGAAATTACTTAGCAATCACTTGTACTGAGCGTAGTCGTTGGCGCAGCCTCTCGTAGAGAAGTAAGGGTTTCCGAGCAAGTAAAGTTGTAAGTATATAATTTGGTTTAAAGCACGTAGGTGGGTTTTGTCTCTATAAACGTGGTTTCTAACCGCCCTTTTGACTATAGATAGTAATAAGATTACCCAATGTAAGGTAATATGTTACATTAATTTTGCTAGATGTATTGCATCTGTGATTTTGGTATTCTGGAAATATGGTGTTGCTCAGTGCGATCGCCTACGGTGGGCGGTTATGCCATCGCAAAAAGTATTGCTAAATAATTGTAATAATATTTAACATGAGTCTAGGTTGTGTAATTTAGATTAACTATTGCAAAGAAATTCTCTCAGACTTAGTAGAATGACAAATACAAGGACGCAACTATTTTATGGATTAGTTACTCTAGAACTGTAGACTATGTTTTCAGTCCTGAGTTATTTCCGTATTTTTGCCTCTGAGGCATACCAATCAAGACCACACCAAATCCTTCATTAAGAGCTCCTACAAATCATAATGCCTGTGATTGAGAAGAAAAGAACTCGCGATCTGCCCCAAATTAACGAACGAATTCGCTTCCCGAAAATTCGGGTAATTGATACTGATGGTGCCCAACTGGGAATTATGGTCCCACAAGAAGCACTACAACTAGCAGAAGAAAAAGAGTTAGATTTGGTGCTAATTAGTGACAAAGCTGACCCGCCAGTTTGTCGGATTATGGACTACGGGAAATACAAGTTTGAGCAGGAGAAAAAGGCGCGGGAAGCCCGGAAAAAGCAGCACACGGCTGATGTCAAAGAAGTTAAAATGCGCTACAAAATAGAAGAACACGACTACAACGTGCGTGTTAAGCAAGCAGAGCGCTTTTTGAAAGATGGTGATAAAGTCAAAGCGACTGTAATGTTCCGGGGTCGAGAAATTCAACACAGCGACCTGGCAGAAGATTTGCTTAAGCGAATGGCAACGGATTTGGAGCCATTTGGTGAGCTTCAACAAGCGCCTAAAAAAGAAGGGCGAAATATGATGATGCTTATCTCGCCCAAAAAATAATCCTCTAACTGTATTAATAGACCAAGTTTGAAAATCCCCTGGCTAAAAGCCAGGGGATTTTTTGATGTTTCGTTTCAATGCAATATGCGCCCAAAGCCCTGAAGTTATTTAAATTTATCCAAAATCGATAGTCTTGGAGACTGAGTGGGAAACATAATACTCAGTCGCTCAGGACTTTTGCTATTTCCAGGAGATAAGGGACAAGGAACACAAGCAAGTATTTTCTTCCCCTGCCCACTCATCCCTCATCCCCATTAAACGGTGATACTACCAGAAACTAAAACTGCATGGAACTGAAAAATCACTGGTTGGCTGCAAATAAAATTGCTTTACCACGACTACTACAGTGGGTGAATCTCCGACCAGAGGAGAGCGAGCGAACTCAGATAATGTTTGTTTTTTATACAACTGTATCTGTAGGATTGCGGTGGGCAGAGGATAGTACGGTGGCGCTGTTTCTGGATGAATATGGGACTAACCTACTGCCTTGGATGTATATTGCCAGCGCCGCAATGAGTGCAGGCCTGGTTTTTTTATACTCTTGGCTGCAAAAGATTTTTCCCTTACGCCGGGTGATTGTAGCGATCGCACCTTGCATGTTGATGCCATTAGTTTTATTAGTTGTATTACGTTGGGGATCGCAATTTTCCTATTTGGCAGTTATTTCGGTATTTCTGCTGCGGCTATGGGTAGATGCACTTTATGTGGTTAATGACCTCAATATCTCCATCGTCGCCAACCAACTCTTTAACATTCGAGAGATTAAGCGCACTTACCCACTGGTGAGTAGTGGTCTTTTGGTAGCAGATGTAATTAGTGGCTTTAGTTTACCTTGGCTAGTGCAATACGCCACTCTGAATAAGATCATCCTCATCGCCTGTGTAGTAATTTTATTAGGATCAGGAATTCTACTCTATTTAACTCATCGGTATCGAGCAGCCTTTCCTGAAACTCCACAAAGACTAGTTCCTGAAGAACAAGCTTCACGAGAGCGTTTCATTAAAAGTCCACTAAAGCGCTATGTCTGGCAATTGTTTGCCTTTGTCGGTCTGTTGCAAGTCATTGGATTGTTAATAGATTTTCAATATCTGCGCGAACTCAAATCCAATATGAGTGACCGAGAACTCGCCAGTTTCTTAGGTCTTTTTGGTGGAACGTTGGGACTGTGTGAGTTGTTATTGCAGTGGTTTATTTCCAGCCGACTCATCGAACGGATGGGGGTATTTTTCACAGCCACACTTTTACCAATCACCGTCGGCTTTTCACTACCAGGTGTGCTGGTATTTTTGCATTTAATTCCAGCCATACAATCGCAAAGCTTTTTCTGGGGTCTGATAATTGTCAAATTTTGCGATGAACTTCTGCGCTACACCTTTGTTATGAGTAGCGGCCCCATTCTGTACCAACCGATTCCAGAGGCAATTCGCAGCCGGATGCAGACTTTATCTGGTGGAACTGCCGAAGCGATCGCTACAGGTTTGACAGGAGCGCTCATTTTTGCAACTCTAATGTTTTGTGGGCACTTTGTACCTACACCAATGCAAAAGTGGGTGTTAGTAGCAGAAACAATGCTGATAACTGGCACCTGTTTAACAGTAGTTTGGGAATTGCGATCGCGCTATGTTGAACTGTTAGTCTTAAGTGTGGCACGGGGTCACTTGAGTGCTGCCAATGTAGGCTTACGATTCTTCAAGCAAGGTGTAGTCAAAGCTTTAGCAGAAAAAGGCAGCGAGGCTGATAAACGTTCTTGTATTGAACTTTTAGCCCAAATTGATTCCCTTGGAGCTGCGGAAGTTTTAGCACCTCTACTAATCAAGTTAACCCCAGATTTGCAGCGCCAAAGTTTGGAAGTAATGCTGATAGCAGGTGCAAATCCCGCTTACCTAGATGCCATCCGTCCTTTGTTGGAAGAACCCCAAGAAACTAACCCCGAAGTTTTCGCCCTAGCACTGCGCTACGTTTGGCTGGCTGAACCAAATCCTAATTTAAGCATTCTAGAAGAATACCTGAATCCCCGTCAAAACTCACTCATCCGTGCCACCGCCGCCGCTTTAGTCTTACGCCAGGGAACACCCATGCAAAAGGTGGCAGCTACTAAAACCATGCGTCGGATGCTGACTCATAAGCAAGAACGGGAACGGGTGAATGGAGTCAGAGCGCTCAGAGAAGCAGTTTATTTGCAGGCATTGCGGATTCACATCCCGAATTTGTTACAAGATGAGTCGTTACGAGTGCGCTGTGCCGTATTAGAAATGATTGCAGCAACTCATTTAGAAGAGTATTACTCGGCACTGATAGCAGCACTTTACTACAAATCAACCCGCAGTACAGCTATGTCAGCCCTAATGCGACTCGAAAATGAAGCTATAGAAATGCTGTTGCGGTTGGCTACGAATATTTATAAACCAGAAGTAGTGCGGATGTATGCTTGGCGTACCATTGCTCAAATTGCTACGCAAGAGGCATTAGAGACTTTATGGGAAAACCTAGAAACATCTTGGGGGACTACGAGAGATCATATTCTTCGCAGCTTACTAAAAATACATAAACAACCAGGAATTACAGGTTTAGTGGATCGATTTTATAAAAGTCGGGTAGAAAATTTAATAGAACAGGAATTAAAATTTTTAGGCGAGATTTACGCTGCATACATTGACTTCCAAACACTTGATGAAAAAGAAAAACATCAATCCAGTGAGAGGATGGTGATTGTCTCTGAGTTACTGCAACGCGCCCTTTTAGAATTGGAATTGGATGTAAAAGAGCGGCTGCTACTGCTATTGAAACTGCTTTATTCGCCAGAAAAGATGCAGGCAGCAGCATTTAATCTGCGATCGCTCTCAGTGGTAAACTTAGCGCGGGGGTTAGAGATCCTAGAGCATACCGTAACTTTGTCTTCAAAGTCTTTATTGCTGAATATTTTAGATAACCGACCGCAGCCAGAAAAATTGCAACATCTAGTAGAAGCCAAACTCGTAGAATATGAGAGTATGATAGTTAGCGATCGCCTGCACAGATTGTTGACGTTGGGTAACTTCCTTTCTGACTGGTGTCTAGCTTGCTGCTTCCATTTTGCTCAAGTAACTCGCATCCGGTTGACAAGCTCCGAGATTTTAATAAGTTTGCGTCATCCAACCGGCTTTGTTAGAGAAGCTGCGATCGCATACTTGAATATGGTTTCACATCGCGTTCTCCTGCAAATTCTTCCCCAGTTACAAAAAGATCCACATCCTTTGGTAGCGGCTCAAGTTAAAGAGTTGCTCGAAAAATACCAATTCAATCACTACGAATAAACCTAGCTGCTTACAAGTGCTATCACTTTGTGGCCACATTTGTTTGTAATACTGTGGATATATCTATCACCAACAAAAGCTTTGCAGGTTAATCAATGCTTTTGGGAGGCAAACAAAATGGCTTCTGGTCAACTTCAACACGCTATTGGTATATTTCGCGATCGCCAAATTGCACTACAGGCGCTTGACGAACTGAGAAGTAGTGGCTTTCCGATGAATAAAATTTCTGTAATCACTAATAAACCCAAGCTCAATGAGCAACTTGACAGTTCCGATACGAGTGAAAGTACTATTGCTCCTGCTGAAGGTGCTAGGGCGGGTGGATTAGCAGGTGCTAGGACGGGAGGTTTACTTACCTTGGTTGCGGGTTTGGGTATTTTACTTATTCCTGGTTTTGGCCCAGCACTAGCAGCAGAGTCTGTTTTAGCTACCCTTTTAGGAAGTGGAGCTAGTGCAGCTGCTGGCGGTCTTATTGGCGCACTACGGGGTTGGTTTCTTCCCGAAGAAGCCGCCCAACTCTATAATGACCAAGTATTCCAAGGCAATTATTTAGTGACGATAGAAAGCACAGAAGACGATATCCGTCAAGCCGAACCTGTTCTTAGGCGTAGGGGTATTCAGGAATGGCATGCTTTTGACATTCCCAGAAGTTGAAAGTATCTCTCGTCAAGTTACATTTTCATTCCTTTGTTAACTTGTAAAGTGGAATAAGAATTTAAAGAGAGCATCAAGAACAGCCATGTATGTACTAATAGGTGGAGCAGGCTTAGTGGGCTTAAGTTTAGCCCAAAAACTGGTAGAACTAGGACATACTGTTGCCGTAATTGACATTGATCCTATTGCTTGTCGTTATGCCCGCGAACAAGTAGGAGCTATGGCTTTTGAAGGCAGTGCTGTAAGTACAGAAGTATTGTTAGAAGCTGGGATTCGCAAAGCAGGCTCCTTAGCAGCTGTTCTAAGAAGTGATGCCTTAAACTTGGCAATGGTAACTCTTGCTAAACACTACGGTGTCACCCATATTTTAAGTCGGATGCGCCACCCCGATTTTGCTGAACCACTGCGGATAGCTGGAGCCAATCATATCATCAGTACTGTTGAATTATCAGTTTCAACAATGGTGAATGCCATTGAGTATCCGCAAGTGGAATCAATGATGCATTTTGAGCAAGGACAGATTGAGGTTCTGAAACTTGCCATACCAAACAATTGCTATGTTGCTGGGCGTAGCGTTGCCGAAATCGCTCAGGATGCCCGATTTCCTACTGGTTCACTAATTATTGGCTATCAATCCCATCCACATGAAGATTTGATGATTCCTAACGGCAGTACAATACTGGAACCTTATTCAACAGTATTAATTGTGACTAAACCAGGATCTTTACATCAAGTCATTGATTTTATTGAACAAAGATGTTGAGCGCAATGCCTACCGAAACTCTTTATTAGGTGGGATTAGCTACACAGGTATAAAAAATGGGTGTAAATAGTTTTGATGAAACCATATCCATATATTTTAGCGATCGCTATTATTTTTCTTGTATCTTGTCAATCAACAAATATTCCACCCAAGTCACAATCCGCTGCTACTCAAGCAATCTCTGTTCAAAAAGTAGTGACGCTAGATAAAAATTTTAAGATAGCAAGCGGCCAAACTATTTATGTCCCTGTCTATTCCCATATCTATCATCACAATAAGCAGGAAATTTTCGAGTTAGCAGTTACCCTTAGTGTTCGGAACACAGATATGACCAATCCGATCGTTATTACTTCTGTGCGCTATTACAACTCAGAAGGGAAATTAATTAAACAGTATTTGGAGCGTCCTATTCAACTTGATGCGCTAGCCTCGACAGATTTTTTTATAAATAGAAATGATACCAGTGGAGGTTTAGGTGCAAACTTTATTGTTGAGTGGGTAGCTCAAACAGAAATATCCGAACCTATAGTGGAGGCAGTTATGATTGGTACTGACTTTCAGCAAGGAATTTCTTTTATCAGTCCTGGTAGGGCGATTAAAAATCAAAATAACGATAAGCGATCGCCTTTAAAATAATAGGTGAAGGCAATACAGTTCAAATAAGCCCAAAATTCTCATGTAGAGACGCGATTTATCGCGTCTTGAAAAACCAATCATCTACACCCATAACCCTTAATTAAAACGTATTGGTTCATCAACGAAGCTCAAAGGCTCATTCACAAAGCTCAGAGGTTCACTCACAAAGCTCAGAGGCTCACTCACAAAGCTCAGAGGCTCACTCACAAAGCTCGGAGGTTCATCAACGAAGCTCAGAGGTTCACTCACAAAGCTCAGAGGTTCACTCACAAAGCTCAGAGGTTCATCGACAAAGCTCCAAGGTTCATCGACAAAGCTCAGAGGTTCATTCACAAAGCTCAGACTATTCTCCATGCCCAATGCCCAATTCCCAACGCCCCATATTTAATCATCATCTAACTTCAGCAATTGTTCATCAAGAGTTTGTATCCGCCCGCGCACAATTTCTTCCGAGAGAATGCGCTTCCGCATCGCCTCATTGAGCGCTCCTTTTTCTGCCAAGAGTAAACGGCGACGAATGGCATCAAGTTTAGCACTGTTGCCAGTTTTGCCCTCCACATCATCAGGACGACGATTATAAAGTTCTCGCAGTATCTTTTCTGCACCAGCAATTCGCACTTGATAAGCTGAACGCATCTCTTCATAAACAGCTTTTGGTAACACCCCTGATTTCAACAAACTATCTAATTCATCTTGTGCTGCCTTACCTGTCATCAACTGGGCTTGCAATTCTTCAACCTGTTGTTGAGCTTCGGAAAAATTAGATAATTGTAATCGTTTTACTACCCAAGGCAAACTTAAACCCTGTCCAACTAACGATACCAGCACACTACCAAAAACTAAAGCAATGAGGACATCTCGCCCTGGTAGTGTTACAGGTAAACTCAACGCCAGAGCCATCGAGAGTGAACCTTTGATGTTACCTAAAAAGAGTAAATGTTGCCAGCGCAACGGGATTGGGCGGTCAATCAAACGAATCCCTGCTAGCAACGGATAGACTGTCAGAACTCGCCCAATTTGATAAGCTAAAACTGCAAATATAATTGCAGGTAAAGTTCTCCAGAGCGTTACCAAGTTTATTTCTACACCTATCAGCAGAAAAATAAAGGTGTTGACAGTAAAACTAGCATATTCCCAAAAACTCAATAAAGTGATGCGACTAGAAGCAGAAGTATTCTGAGAAAGCCCTAAATTCCCGAAAATCAATCCCGCGACAACCACAGCCACAGCACCCGATACACCGAGAAATTGCCCAACCTGAAAAGTTCCTAATGCAACTGCAACTGTCAATAACAAGCTGCTAAGAGGATCATCTAAACGGGAGAATACAGGTATGCTCAAGTAGCCCAAAATCAACCCTACCAGGCAGCCTCCTAGAGAGATAAATAGCAGTTGTTGAATTCCCTCTACGAAGGTGAGTGAACCTGTGGAATATACTTGTAAAATTAGGTTGAATGAAACTAGAGCCGCTGCATCATTAAATAAAGTTTCTCCTTCAACAATGGTGGAAAGCCTTGAAGGTACTGGTATTTCCTTGAAGACGGCAATCATGGAAACTGTATCAGTGTTTGCTAGAATTACTCCGACAAATAACGCAGGTATCCAACTCAGTCCCAGCCCAAATTTTAACAGGGCGGCAATAATCGCACTGGAAAGCAAAGCTCCTGGCCCAGCTAGCAAAGCAATTGGTTTAAAGGTGCTGCGTAGACGGCTGACATCCGTATTAATGCCAGCTTCAAAGATGAGAATTGGTAAGAAAAGATTCAAAACCAAGGTTGGATTTAAACCAATCGGACGAGATAACAATTCAGTGATTGGTAAACCTGCCAATACTAAACCCGTAACATAAGGGATTCGCAACCGCCGGGATAGCAGAGCTACACCCGTAGCAAGCAGCAAGAGAATAATTGAAACTTTGACTAATTCGGTAACATCCACTATTACATTTTGAAAAGTTAGTTTGGCTTACAGCAGTTTTCATGTGTTTGAACCACACCTGTTGTAGGGGCGCAAGACCTTGCGCCCCTACCACGTGGTCTATTGACCTGAAAATAGCTGTAACTGATAGATTCTCTCCTCATTTATGCCAAATAGCAACTTTAGCGTGTGGGTTCAGAACTTCTAATTTCTTCCACTTGAGCAACTTCAAAAATTAGAGTGAATGCTTGCCCCATCTCTTGTTTAATAAATTCTTCTAATAATTCTACTTGCCGAGGTGTGACAGGTTCTTTTGCCCGGACATTCAAACGGACTTCTGGGGGATTTGTCAAGCAATTGGTATTACTGTTAAGTAACTGCAATCGCCCAAAGGTGACAGTTCGATTCAATAATGCTCGTCGTAAACTGGTTTCGGTTATATAAAAAAAGAAGAGAGTTAATCTCCCTGTGGATGCTCATCCCACAAGGTTGTCATTTCTCGTAAACTCTGATGATTGCCATTACCCAAAATCAGATGATCTAGTACCGGAATGCCCAAAAGCAGCGCCCCTGTTAATAACTGACGCGTCAATTCTATATCTTCCTGGCTGGGTTCAAGGTTGCCAGAAGGATGGTTATGGGCAACTATTACTCGCGTTGCACCTTGACGAATAACTTCCCGAAAAATATCACGGGGAGAGGCTAGGGTTTCGGTTGCTGTGCCAATAGTAATGACTTGCGTACCCAATAAACGATTCTTAACATCCAATAGCACTACTGCAAAACGTTCTTGTATCTGCCACATCAAATCTTGACTGAGGGTAGCAGCAGCAGCAAGTGGGCTATCAATCAATGTGCCATCATTCGGACGAGATTGAAAGGCGCGTTTACCCAATTCAATTGCTGCTAAGATACTTGTCGCCTTCGCTGGGCCAACACCAGAAATTTGCATCAACTCAGCAGGGCTAACTTCTCGCAAAACTGCCAAAGGATCACGTTGGTGTTTGCCTAATTCGCTTAAGATATATTGTCCCAAACCCACAGCAGATAGTTTGCCTGGGCCTTGACCAGTGCCTAGAAGAATTGCGATTAACTCTGCTGTGGCTAAAATTTTGGCACCATGCGTCATTAATCGCTCACGCGGACGCTCATTTGTAGGTAGATCGGCAATTCTAAGGCAATAGGTCATAAACTAAGATAATCGTCACCACACATCAAACTATCTTTAGTTATCCCTTGTTTGCTCTATAAATTATCTTTACTTGATAAAATCTTTAATTTTGGGGAATTTTACCTCTAGTTCCTATGTAGAGATACGTGTGATAACACCATCTTCCCAAATACTTGCCACAAGATTTAGATTTGTGATTATGAGCAGCTTTCTTGGGTGCTATCGAGCTTTCAAATGATAAATTTTCAAGAAGCTTTTGAAGATGGTTGTCGTGATATTTTACGTATATGGGGCGTGGGCTATCAGTTAGGTTAGTAATCCTCTGGTTACAAAAATCAGTCCAGAAGGGTCAAGCATCCTGCTATTTTATGCAGAGGTGACAATTGATGCAGAAAATCGATACCAGGTTATAAAGTCATATTTACTTGTTCAAATTAAGACGAGGCTCAACTCTGGTTGCTAGAAGATGAGTATGAGCCAATTGAAGGGCGCGTTTCTGCATCTGAAGTTTGGATAGCGTCAGCAAAGAGTGTAGTTTAGCGCCGTAGGCATCGTATAATTCAACAGCCCAATACTAAATGCGATCGCAAACCCGTTAAACCCCTTCATATTCGCTGATTACTGATAAGTTTGCGTCGCTTTCAGCATATGGTAAGTAATGATCAACTGAGTAAGAGCAAGGGGGTAACTTTGCAGTGTTTCTCCAGTTGTACCAGCAACTTTACCCAGTTCTGGATTACTTTCGCGATCGCAAATATTTCGTAAATGGGGCATATCAGAACAAATAATATGCTCTAGCTTATTCACCTGTTCTAAGGTTGCATGACCATCAACCTCTAAGACATCTACCGGCTTACTCATATCCCTGTCTAGCCCCAGGCGGATCGCTGAGTCAGAATTACCATAGCTAGAGTTGATAATCTGGGTAAAATCTGGGTGAGGAATTGTCGGACGAAGTACCAGTCGGACATTCAGGTGTCCATTCGTTTCATCAACTTCCTCTGTGGGTGGGTAAAAACTAATAACTATATCAGACCATTGCCGCTGCGGACGGATGAATTGTGCTGAGTCTGGTTCGCGCTTTTCTAGTTCCGCTAACACCTGTTCGGCACTGTAGCCCCGCTTTTGCGTGTCTCGCTTGACTTTCCACTTAGTGCGGATTGTTTCCGGGGGTGCAAGGTAAACTTTAACATCGTAAGAGTCACGGGCAGCACGAGTAGAATAACCGAGTAATCCCTCAATAATCACGAATTTATTCGGCTTGATATACTGCGGTGGCTCGAATGTGCCGGTTTTATGGCTGTAAACTGGCTTCAGAATTGGCTGTCCTGTGCGTAGCAGCGACAGATGTTGCTGCATAATATCTAGGTGGTTGCAGTCCGGGTGGAGGGCAGTGATGCCAATCTCTGCACGTTGTTGGCGATCGTAACGGTGATAATCATCTGTACAAATGAGGGTAACATTTTCTGGGCCGAGTACCTGAGCGATTCCTCGCGTTAGTGTTGTTTTCCCAGCAGCGCTGTCACCTACAATACCAAGAATTATTGGACGGCTCATCAATACCTCCCAGAATAAAAGCAAGTTTAGTAATAAAATCTTCCTACAATAGTTTTTATTCTAGAGGTGTTTAGGCAAGTAACTCAAACAAAGGTTTGGTATGCAATATCTCTACATATAGAATGTCTGTGCGCTGGTTGATTGCAGGTTGAAGTATCAAACCTGGCCTAACATCTTTTTTCACTCAGCGATATTGAGATTAAACCAGAGAATTAGTGTGTAGGGTTTAAGAAAAAGAGGAATGAACGTTTTATGACAACTCAAACACTAGGACTCGAACAAAACCTTTATGACTATTTATTGTCAGTCTCTCTCCGAGAACCAGAGATTTTAACCCAACTGAGACAGGAAACAGCCCAGTATCCAATAGGGAGAATGCAGATTGCTCCCGAACAGGGACAGTTCCTGGCGTTACTCGTGCAGTTGCTGGGAGCTAAGAAAACTTTAGAAATTGGGGTATTTACAGGTTATAGTTCCTTGGTGGTGGCATTGGCATTACCAAGCGACGGTAAGGTGGTAGCGTGTGATGTGAGTGAGGAATTTACAACGATCGCTCGGCGCTATTGGCAGCAAGCAGGAGTGGCGGATAAAATTCAACTGCACATTGCCCCAGCTTTGGAGACTTTGGATCGGCTGCTGACAACCAAAGAAGCAGAAACCTTTGATTTTGCTTTCATCGATGCAGATAAGAGCAATTATGATGCTTATTATGAGCGATCGCTGCAATTAGTGCGTCCAGGGGGACTAATTGCGATTGATAATGTCCTTTGGTCAGGCAGGGTTGCTGACCCCCAAGTGCAAGATAATAGAACTAAAAAGATTCGTGCCTTTAATCAAAAGCTGCATCAAGACCAAAGAGTTAATCTTAGTTTAGTAGCGATCGCAGATGGCTTAACTCTGGCATTGAAGAAGTAATACCGTTCATAATTTACTAACGAATGCTTTCAAACTGAAATCTTCCTGCTCCATCTCGGAGAAGTTCTTGATCCTATTGAGGCTAGAGTTATTTGTGACAGGTAAAATTATATACCATTTGGTTAGCAGGAATAGTACTTAAAACTCCGTTGAAAATGCGATCGCCTACCAAAGGCGTAACCCATCGCACGATTTCCTCTCCAGTACTAGAGACAAGCACTTGCTTGGCGCGGGCATTGCGTAAGATAGTATATAAAAATGTATGTATCAAAGTTTGCTGTAGCAAAATAAGAGATTATCTAGGTAGATAATATATAATAATTAATGAAAATAATTTAATCCAACAATACCTTCGCCAATTTGCGAGGATGAGTTGATGTATGAATTCCCTTTTATCTAAGGCTTGGCAAAAACAATAGACTATTGATAACAGCTAATTTTTCCAATCCAAATCCACTTATGCCACTTTAAAGTGTCAAACTAAGAATTTTTTATTTGAAGATTAACTATGGTGTACAAAATTGTACTCATACATATTGGTTTTTCTTTTTTAAACGTTTACTTGGTTGTATATTATTAATAGACCAAAGTCAACAAATGTCTCTACTTAGTGTTTAACCTTTAATATTAATATTCGTGGAAGATATTCTGCAAGCAGTAGAAAAAATTTTGCAAGACAAGCCTCTCGCCTCGATTCAGTGGTTTGTACTGTCTCAATCGTGGTTAGGCAAAACTTACGATGAAATGGCAGAGGTATCAGGTTACCGCAATAATTACATTAAGGAAGTTGGTTCTGAGTTGTGGCAAGACCTTTCCGTTGCACTTGGAAAAAAAATAACTAAAAAAAACCTGCATTTAGCGTTGGAGAAATATCTGCAAGAAAAGATAAGCGATCAGGAGAATCAAAGCCAACAAAAGTTCGGTGAAGAATCTAGTTTAAAAAAGGTTTCTCCAAACTTATTTTCAGGAAGCAAGATCGAATTTCCAAGCGGCCCTGTACCATTAGGTTCTCCTCTTTACATCAATCGCCCTCCTTTAGAAGAACTTGTTTGTAATGAGATTTTACATCCTGGTTGTTTAATCCGGATCAAAGCACCTCGAAAGACGGGTAAAAGTTCACTGCTAAACCGGATGATTGCTTATGCTAAAGAGCAAGGTTATCAAATTGTCTATTTGGACTTTCAAGAAGCTGACCAAGATGTTTTTGCTTGCCTTGATAAATTTTTGCGTTGGTTTTGTATCAATGTCAGCAGGCAATTAAATCTCCTTCCCTGTTTAGATGATTTTTGGGATACGGAAATGGGCAGCAAGGTAAGCTGCAAAATCTATTTTGAAGCATATCTGCTGCAATACATTGATCAAAGTCCTGTAGTTTTAGCTTTGAATGAAGTCCATCGGATTTTTGAACATCCTAATATTGCCCAAGATTTTCTGCCAATGCTGCGATTTTGGCACGAACAAGCAAAGCAAGATCAAATCTGGCAAAAACTGCGGATGGTGGTAGTTTACACCACAGAAATTTATATTCCACTTAAGCTAAACCAATCGCCTTTCAATGTTGGGATAACAATTACGCTGCCACCATTGACTCTCAATCAGGTACAAAATTTAGCATTATCTTACGGGCTATATTGGGCAGCAGACTCCGAAGGAGCAGAACGCCTTGTACCCTTACAAGTAATGGTAGGAGGGCATCCCTATTTGGTGAGTCTTGCACTTTATCATTTATGTCAAGAGGAAATGCCATTAGAGGTGTTACTAGAAACGGCATCTACACCAGTGGGAATTTATAGTCAGCATTTACGAGAACTGTTGAGTTTACTCCAAAAAGAACCAGAATTAATGTCAGCTATGGAAAAAGTAATTGCAACAGATGAAAAAGTAGAGCTAGACGCGATCGCTGCCTACAAGCTAGAAAGTATGGGTTTGGTTCAACTAAATGGTAATCAAGCTCACACAATGTGTGAATTGTATCGCCTTTATTTTAGCCAACAACTAGGAAAGCACTCAGGGTAATATGATTATGGGAAACCTTTGAAACACGAATAATCAAAAGAGTTGCCACTATTAAGATGAACTTAATTAATTCTTTTGATACGAACTTATTTATTAAAAATAATACCTAATTTTTTAAATCAAATGAATAATTATCGATATCAAGTTGGTGGTACGCTCACCAGTGACGCTCCTAGCTATGTTGAGCGCAGAGCAGATGTAGAACTTTACGAAGCCTTGAAGCAGGGTGAATTTTGTTACATTCTGAGCAGTAGGCAAATGGGCAAATCCTCACTTATGGTAAAAACAAAGCATCGTTTCCAACAAGAGGGTTTTAAATGTGCCACCGTTGATATGACTAATATTGGTTGTGAAAATATAACCCCAGAGCAATGGTATAAGGGAGTCGTGGGTGATCTATGGTTGAGTTTTAAACTGTTAGGAAAAGTCAATTTAAGAACCTGGTGGCAAGAACAAAATGATATTTCTTTAGTTCAGAAACTCAGTCGATTTATTTCGGAAATTCTGTTAGCTCAATTTCCTAACGAAAGACTATTTATTTTTATTGATGAAATTGATAGTATTCTCAGCCTTGATTTCTCTGTTGATGACTTTTTTAGCTTTATTCGCTTCTGCTATAACCAACGAGCAATTGATCCAGAGTATCGTCGGATTACATTTGCAATTTTCGGTGTTGCAACACCTTCAAATTTAATTCGATATCGAAATAATACTACCCCATTTAATATTGGTAAAGCAATCCAAGTAAATGGTTTCACATTTGAAGAATCTCAACCGCTAGCTTTGGGACTAAATATTAAAGAAAATCATCCCCAGAAACTTTTGAAAGAAATATTAGCGTGGACAGAAGGGCAACCATTTCTTACTCAAAAGCTATGTCGGTTACTTGTCAGTTTATCTCAATATGATGTGGGTAGAAAGCTAAGAATTCCCCCTGGCGCAGAAGAATTTTGGATAGAAAATGTGGTGCGATCGCACATTATCGAAAAATGGGAATCACAAGATGAACCAGAGCATTTGCGGACAATTCGCGATCGCATTCTTGGAAACGAACAATTTGCCGCCAGATTGCTGGGAATTTATCAACAAATTCTCCAAGGAGTGGAAGTACCAGCAGACGATAGTCGAGAACAAGTTGAACTATTGCTGTCTGGTTTGGTAATCAAAAAGCAAGGCTTTCTGAAAATCAAAAACCGAATTTATCAAGAAGTTTTCAATTTAGAATGGGTTGGAAAAAAATTAGCTTACTTGCGTCCCTATTACGAAACCTTCAATGCATGGATAGCCTCAAACCAAAAGGATGAATCTCGCCTATTACGCGGACAAGCGCTGATTGATGCCGAAACCTGGGCATATGGCAAAAGCTTAAGCAACTTAGATTATCGATTTTTAGCTGCTAGTGAAGAATTAGATCGACGAGAAATGCAGCAAGCATTAGAGGCTGAACGTGCCAAAGAAGTTGAAGCACGACTTGCAGAACACCAAAAAAGGCTGGCTCAACAAAAGAAAAGTGCCACAATAGTGACGCTTTTACTTGTGGGTATGACAATCAAGTTGGCAATTTCTATGGTGTGGGGAGTGTCCCTTTTACAAAAGATTAATGCTTTAGAATCGCAGCTAAAATGTAGCCAAATAGTTTATGAGGGCAAAGGAATAACTGCAAATTCTCAATCAGCCTGTTGAACCCAGAATTCTCGCAATTTCACTTTGCTGATTACAGCAGTTTTCTTTTGCATGAGCTACAAAGTCACTGGTTTTGAGGCAGGAGGCAGCTATGCTGGAGGCAGGAGGGAGAAGAATAATTTGATTTGTGAATCCTTGGTTCTGTACTTGATTTAGCTGCAAACTGCTGTATATGCATCCCTAAAGTGAGAAATTGGTCCTGATTATAGCATTGATTGAGCCGAACCCCAGGAGAATAGTGCGATACCTGCGGTGGGCTGCGCCTACGCTCATGTATGATAATTAACTTAGTACGATGCCTGCGGCGGGCTGCGCTTACGCACTCCAGAAACGCAGACCTTCCCAACACTGCCGATGATGTGAGTTAAAATCCTGATATCTTTAATAACTACTCACGCAGACAGACTCCGAAAAAGCGATCGCTATGCTTCAGTATCCCCATCTCGAACAAGCGCTAAAATATCACTTCGGTTACGATAGATTCCGCCCCGGACAACGGCAAATTATCGAAGATGCGCTGCAAAATCGAGATTTATTGATTGTGATGCCTACGGGTGGGGGAAAATCTTTGTGTTTTCAGTTACCTGCATTGATCAAACAAGGCTTAACGGTGGTGGTGTCACCATTAATCGCTTTGATGCAAGATCAAGTGGAAGGACTGCGTAATAATAATATTAACGCCACATTTCTCAATAGTAGTTTGAATCCGTATAAGGTGCGATCGCGCGAAGAAGCCATTCTCACCGGCAAAGTTAGATTACTTTACGTCGCCCCAGAACGGCTGTTGAGTGAAAGATTTCTCCCGTTTCTTGATTTAGTCAAAGAAAAAATTGGCATTGCGGCTTTTGCTATTGACGAAGCTCACTGCGTCTCTGAGTGGGGACACGACTTTCGCCCTGAATACCGCCAAATGAAATCTCTGCGGAAACGTTATCCTGATGTCCCTACCCTCGCCCTCACCGCCACAGCAACCGATCGCGTCCGTGCTGATATTATCCAACAATTAGGGTTAAAGCAACCCAGTATCCACATTGCTAGCTTTAACCGCCAAAACCTTTATTACGAAGTCCGTTCTAAAAGCAAGTCTGCGTATGCTGAATTATTAGAACTTATTCGAGAAAATGAAGGTTCAGCAATTATTTATTGTTTAACGCGCAAAAAAGTTGATGAACTCACCTTTAAATTGCAAAATGATAAAATTTCCGCCTTGTCTTATCATGCCGGATTAAGTGATGAAGAACGCAGCAGCAATCAAACTCGATTTATTCGAGATGATGTGCGCGTCATGGTGGCGACAATTGCCTTTGGCATGGGAATTAATAAACCAGATGTGCGGTTAGTAATTCACTTTGATTTACCGCGTAACTTAGAAAGTTATTATCAAGAATCAGGTAGGGCGGGAAGGGATAGCGAACCTTCACGTTGTACGCTTTTTTTCAGTTTCAGTGATATTAAAACTATTGAATGGAGTATTAACCAAAAAACTGATCCTCAAGAACAGTTGATTGCTAAACAACAACTGCGTCAGGTAATTGACTATGCTGAAGGTACTGTTTGTCGGCGAACAATTCAGCTAGGTTATTTTGGGGAACGTTTTCCTGGTAATTGCGGTAACTGCGATAATTGCCGTCATCCCAAACCAATGCAAGACTGGACAATTGAAGCCATGAAGTTTTTATCTTGTGTGGCGCGTTGTAAAGAAAGATTTGGGATGCTGCACATTATTGATGTGTTGCGAGGGGCAAAAAAAGACAAAATTATCCAGTACGAACACGATAAACTTTCTACCTACGGTATTGGCAAAGATAAGAGTGTAGATGAGTGGCGAATGTTGGCGCGATCGCTTTTACATCAAGGGCTGCTAGAACAGACTAGTGATGGTTATTCAGTTTTAAAACTTAACCCCCTCAGTTGGGAAGTGATGCGGCGACAGCGTACAGTTTCCCTTGTTGTTCCCGTAGCACAAAAGGTTAATTGGGAAGAAGGGAGTGAGAAGGCTGTTGAAGCAGAGATATTAATGCAGAGGTTGCGATCGCTCCGTAAACAACTTGCTGATGAACAATCTGTTCCACCTTACGTTGTCTTTCAGGATTCTACTCTAAAATTGATGGCACAGGCACAACCTACAACACTAACCGAATTTGGTAAACTTTCGGGCGTAGGTAGTCACAAACTTTCTCAATATGGCGATAAATTTCTCGCAGAAATTCGCGCCTACCGCCAAGAAAAAGGTTTGATAGATCCACCTCAAGTTAGTTTTACACCATCTGTTAGCTTACCTTCCGACACAGAAATATTCACATTACAATTACATAAACAAGGTTTAAGTGTTAATGAAATTGCCAAAAAACGCAATATTCGCCCTACAACAATTATTCGCCATTTAACAGATTTGATTGAAAAAAATCAGCCTGTAGACATAAATCAGTTAGTACCTCTTGAACATCAACAAAAAATTTGGCAAGTTTTAGAAGTGCTTGGTGATATCTCTTTAACCCCAATTCGAGAACAACTCGGTGAAAGCTACACTTTTGATGAAATTCGCTTAGTACGGGGTAAATGGCGGCGTGAAAATCGAAAGTGATAATTAAACTTTAAAGGATGTTGTAAAAGTATTAGGCGAATAGAATTCGCTACTACACAAGCAAAGTTCACCTCCGTGGACTAAGAGAAAATCAAGGGCTTCAAACCCACGGAGGTGGGTTTTGTCTGTATAGCCGCGATTTATAATCGCCAAGGCTAGTATAAATTGAGATTTTACAAACATCTTTTTATAGTTAAAATACAAAAGCAAGATTAAAGGAGTTAGCTGATGAGTCAGATGCTTAATACAGGAGTACGCTGGACAATTCACGATGTAGAACTCTTTGCAGAAAATGAAGGGACACGCTACGAGATAGTTGATGGAGAATTATTCGTGACTAGGGCACCTCACTTCAAGCATCAGCAAACTTGTGGCAGAATTTTCGGGCAGCTTGATGTTTGGTCAGAGTCTACTGGTTTAGGGGAAGCTGTGATCAACCCTGGCGTTTTGTTTTCAGAATCAGATAATGTGATTCCAGATGTAGTTTGGGTTACTAAGGAAACCTTGGCGCTAACATTAGATGAAGCGGGACATTTAACTGGCGTACCAGATTTAGTAGTCGAAGTTTTGTCTGCTAGCCAGGAAGACTTAAGACGGGATAAGGAAGCTAAACTTAAACTTTATTCTTCCAGAGGAGTAAAAGAATATTGGATTGCTGATTGGCGATCGCGTAAACTAGAGGTCTATCGGCGCGAACAAAATCAACTTAAGTTAGTAGAAACCCTATTTAGTAGCGATATTATAATTTCTCCTTTATTGACTGGTTTTAGCTGTACTGTAAACCAGTTTTTTCCTGTATAAATTTTAGGTTTAATGGAAAAACAAATCTCAAGTAATACATTAACTAATGTCCAGGTACTGATTATGGCGATCGCATCTGGTGTCTGTGTTGCCAACGTTTATTATAATCAGCCAATCCTCCAAGATATTGCATCATCTTTTCGAGTCAGCGAAGGCGAAGCGGGTAGCATATCTGTGCTTACGCAAGTTGGTTACGGTTTGGGGATTTTCTTTCTAATCCCCTTGGGCGATAAAATCAATAAGAAAAAATTAATTCTTTGCTTACTGATATGTTTATTCTGTTTATTGATATTCATGACGTTTTCACAAAACATCATCGAAGTTTGGATATTGAGCGTAGCAATTGGGATTGCGACAGTCTCCGCTCAGATTATTCTTCCTTTAGCAGCAAGTATAGATAGAGTAACTACAGGCCAAACCGTAGGCAATATTTTTACTGGTATATTGATTGGAGTTTTAGGAGCAAGGGTTTTTAGTGGATATATTGCTGAATGGTTAAGTTGGCGTTATGTATATGGATTTTCGGCAGGAATGATTTTAATTGTTATTGTCTTGCTAAATATATATTTGCCTAGTGTAAAAAATGAATTTAATGGCTATTATTTTGAATTATTAAGTTCAACACTCCACCAATTTAAACGTTTCTCATTATTAAGAGAAGCATCTTTAATTAGCGGGTTATTGTTTGGTGTATTTTGCTCATTTTGGACAACACTGACTTTCCATTTAAGCGGAACGCCTTTTAATTTTCAATCTGACATAATTGGGATGTATGGCTTTGTGGCGATTACAGGTGCATTGATGGCACCAGTTTTTGGTAAACTAGCCGATCAAGGTAACTCCCAACGTTCCTTGAGTATTGCTGTATCGATGGTGATTGCAAGCTTAGTAATTGCTAAAATTGCTTCTAATTCTGCACTGGCGATCGCTGTTGCTGTATTGTTACTAGATGTAGGTGTACAGGCAACCCAAGTTACTAATGTTGCAAGAATATACAGTCTTGATGCTCCATCGAATAGTCGCATCAATACAGTTTATATGACTACCTATTTTATCGGCGGTTCTATAGGTACTAGCATTGGTCTATTATGCTGGAATCTTGGTGGCTGGAATTTGGTGACTTGGCAAATGTTAGCTTTTACTCTGCTCGCATTTTTTATTATCGTCAGACCTAAAATAACTACAGCAAGAACAAATAATAAATAATCAAAGTTTCATTTTTAAATATTATTGTAAGACATCGCCTTGCACCAATAACTAAATTTTCTCCTCATCAAGGCGATATCTATAGATAATCAGCTTATATTAAGAAAAGCTGGGGATTTCAGAGTTAGAAACCTCTGAGGTTACACCAGATGGTGATGTTGCGGTATTTTGGCTTTTCGCAGACATAATTGCTAGCAATTTAGGCAGCGCTAGGCAAACAACAGTATTTAACAGTGTCAAGAAAATACCATCTATTAAACTCATATTGCGATTCTCCAGATTTCAAAATTGGGGTTTACTATATTTTTAGTTTGCAGCAAAATTAGTACAATTGCTTCAAACCAATATTTTGAATTTGCTTTATTAGATATAAGCTAACTAAATATGTTCTTACAATTTCAAGGTGACTATAGTAGCCCTAAATCATTGGTGAAAATTTCTGTTGATTCTTCTCTCTGTGTCGCGCCAGTTGCTACCCTGCCGGAACGTTAAGAGCGTAGCTTGCTTCCCCGTAGGGGTAAAGCCGGGAAACTCGCCCAATGCACTGGCTTCTCTGCGTCTCCGTGGTTCGATTAAAAAGTAATTTTCACAACTCAGATAGGATTGCTCTAGTACCGCAAAGCAGAAATCAAATATTAAAAGAGTTAGCCGAGGAATTAGATTTTGCCGATAAAGCAAGGCTTTGAAAAAGATTCAAAGTTATCATCTTATTTTTCTCTCTTCAGAAATATAAAAGAGCGCTACGGCATCTTAGTTCAAGCATCAGCAAACTTGTAAGCTAACCCTGTAACAAAATGTCAAACTGTCAAAGTTTTTGTGATTGCTTCTCTACGAGACTTGCAATAATATAGTTATAAATAAAATTTAGGTGAGGTAGATAAACGACCTCACCTAAATTTTAAAATAATTTACTGGCAATTTGTCCATTAATTCGGAGAACAATTAGGACAGAAATTAGGGCGAAATTTACAGAATTGGCTGCCTGTCACTGCATAAGCCGTACAATAAGGAAAACTGGTAAGTTCAATTTTAGCTGCTTGTAATTTGGAAGCATTCGGCAACGCTTCAGTAAGTTTGGTCTTCTCAGCCAGAAAAAGAGCTAAAAGCTTAGGCAACGCCATGCAAGCAGCAATGTTGAGCAGCGTTAGCAGTATAGTGTCTATCAAATTCATAGGTAATCATCTCCTGTGAAACGTAGGCGTAGGCGTAGCCCGTCGTAGACATCGCTGTTATTAGCTGCAAACACAATCATTGCTTGCAGTCTATGTAAATTAACTTTAACATAAATTTTTGTAAATATAAACGTGGAATTCCTGGAATTATCGTACACAGAAGGGAATGTGGATAATAAGGATGGATATTGTAGCGTAATAACAAAATAAGCTGGAAAAAGATCAATTTACTATATTTAGGTAAGGTGTTATGAAAAAAACCCAAACCGCGTCTTCTTTTTTATCTAACATCAGTGAGCGAGAACGCCAAGCCTTACAACGGTTGGTAGATTACACAGATGTAGAATCACTGCCAGAAATTTGGCCTTTAGCAGCTCAACAATTTGGTAATATTGTCGCCCTCCGTAACCCCCATGCTAAACCAGAAGTAGCGATTACTTATACCCAGTTGGCAGAGCAAATGCAACTATTTGCTGCTGGGTTACAGGCATTGGGAGTAAAGGTAGGCGATCGCATTTCCTTAATTTCTGACAACAGTCCTCGCTGGTTCATTGCCGATCAAGGCATAATGACTGCTGGAGCCGTTGATGCGGTGCGTAGCTCCCAAGCAGAAAAAGAAGAACTGCTGTTTATCATTGCTAATAGTGGCAGTACAGCAATAGTAGTTGAAGATTTAAAGACACTTAAAAAACTGCAAGATCGTCTCAAAGATTTACCAATTCAGGTGGTAATATTACTTTCGGATGAAGCACCACCGACAGACGAAACCCTAAAGTTACTGAACTTTACCCAGTTGCTCGAAATTGGAAAAAATCATAATTTTGTGCCAGTCAAGCAAAATCGTGATGCTCTAGCAACCCTCATTTATACCTCTGGCACCACAGGTAAACCCAAGGGTGTAATGCTGTCTTATAACAACTTGATGCACCAAGTACTCACTTTCAGGACAGTAGTGCAACCAACCCCTGGCGATATCGTTCTCAGTATCCTACCTTCCTGGCATAGCTACGAACGAACTGTTGAATATTACCTACTATCTCAAGGTTGCACGCAAGTTTATACCAACTTGCGCTCAGTAAAAGCAGATTTAAGACAATTTAAACCCAACTACATGGTGGGTGTACCCCGGCTGTGGGAATCGATTTATGAAGGAGTGCAAAAGCAGTTCCGCGAACAACCAGACAAAAAGCAACGTTTAATTAACTTTTTGTTGAGCAATAGCGAGAAATATATCAAAGCGCGGCGGGTTGCTCAAGGATTGAGTTTAAATAATCTTCACGCTTCAGCCGTCGAACGATTAGCAGCTAAGATCCAAGCATCTGCTTTATTACCCCTCCATGCCTTGGGAGAACGACTGGTTTATGCCAAAGTGCGCGAAGCCACAGGAGGACAAGTTAAGCAGATGATTAGCGGCGGCGGTGCGCTTCCCAGACACATAGATAATTTCTTTGAAATTATTGGTGTGCAGATTTTGCAAGGTTATGGCTTGACAGAAACTTCTCCTGTTACCCATGTGCGTCGTCCTTGGCGAAATTTGATTGGTGCATCAGGGCAACCACTTCCAGCTACAGAAGCTAAAATCGTAGATCCTGAGACAAAAGCGCCTTTACCAGTAGAGAAGCGAGGCTTAGTATTGTTGAGGGGGCCGCAGATTATGCAAGGCTATTACCAAAATCCCGAAGCGACAGCGAAAGCAATTGATGCTGAAGGTTGGTTTGATAGCGGCGATTTAGGTTGGCTGACACCAGAATACGACTTAGTGCTAACTGGCAGAGCAAAGGATACGATTGTATTGACCAACGGGGAAAACATCGAGCCACAGCCGATCGAAGATGTGTGTTTGCGATCGCCATACATTGATCAAATTATGCTCGTTGGTCAAGATCAGCGCAGCCTGGGAGCCTTAATTGTCCCCAATGTCGAAGCCCTAGAAAAATGGGCAGAAAGTCAAAATCTGACACTGGATACGCAGAATGAGTCGGTTGCTTCTTCACCTACTCAAAAAATTGACTTGGAGAGTAGAATGATCCAGGATTTATTTCGGCAAGAATTGAATCGGGAAGTGCAAAATCGTCCAGGCTATCGACCGGATGACCGCATTGGAACATTCAAACTCATTCTAGAACCGTTTTCCATCGAAAATGGTTTGATGACTCAAACACTGAAAGTTCGCCGACATGTCGTCACGGAACGTTATCGCGATATTATTGACGGCATGTTTGCCTGATAATTCCACCTCCCAACTGTAAAGAGTGAACGTGAAATATTTATGGATGTCTCCAAATCTAACTTGCTTCTGAAACGCGTCGTTAACGTCAAAGTCATTGTGACTCCCCTCTGGAAAGAGGAAGTACAACAGCAGCTGCAAACGCAGATCAATCAACTTGATCAGCAATTGCAACAGCTAGACGTAGAAGGACAAAGAGCGATCGCGGCAATTCAAAAGCAGAGTCTGCAACCACCTGGTCCTCAAACTCTCCAACAAATTGACAATATCCAACTCCAAGTCAATCAAAAGAAAAGTGAATTTCTAGAGCAGAAAAATCAGTTGCTGCAAAATCTCCAGCAAGTACAGTTTCTTCAGCAAGATCAAGAAGTCAACCAATTCCAAATGGAAGGCTTTTTCCGGGTAGAGATCGGTGATAACCTGATTAGCAAAATGCAAGTCGAAATCGTTCTGCGCGATGGCGTTGTAGAAGAAATTCGCGGCGACATTTAAATTTGTCCTACCCTTCTCCTTCTCCTTCAGAGACGCTAACGCGAACGGAGACGCTACGCGAACGGGAAGCCGCCCTCCGGGCGTCTATGTCATTTGTCCGTTGTCATTTGTTTTGTGAGAAATGACTAATGACCAATGACTAATGACAGATGTGATTTAACTTGATATTTGGGCGGCTTCCAGCCCAACATTCCACCTGGGAGCCAGCCCAAACAATTTGCCAGACTGGAGGTGAGCTAATAAAAAGCGATCGCCCGAAGGCTGTCATTTCAACTCGATATTTAATACCAACTGAATCATTACCTTGCTTGATTTGTGTAATGGTCACAAAGGCTTGATTTCGTTGCGGATAAGCTACTTCTACCTTTCGCGTTCCCCCCACTGATGCTATGCCGTCAAAAGCATTCAGGGCGAGGGTAGCAGGATCACTACCTTGGAGAGAGGAATTGATCTTTTCTAAAGGTATGGTTTTATAATCGGAACGCTCTAAGTATGCCACAACCTCTTGAGACTGATGTATTGCTCCCACCTGTTGGGTTTGCCCATCACCAGTCTCAACAATCGGTGCAGGTGGCTGGCGCTGGGTAATATAAACTCCAGCGCCAGCAGTGGCAAAGACACTTAATATCACAATTAAAAAGAATTTCAACTTTGCCGACATAAAAGTAAACAGGAATTTCAAATAGGTTTATGACCAATTTTGAATTCTAGATTGAACTGCATCCTATATCCTCTACCTGTGAGCAGCTCCTGTATCTTAAGCAGTAGTTATGAGGAATATAAATAGCAATCCCATATCTGTGAGAAACTCGTGGTGGTTTTTGCAACTCAAGGACCAAAACGATATCGAGATATTAGCTAACCATTGAGGATAGCTCTGTATTATAGACTTCTAAGTTATATTTAGGTTCCTGGAGACATTGGGCAAAACAGTTCCGTTAGCGGATAGCTATGGTTTAGCCCGTTCTGAGTAAAAAAGTGGGATTCTCTACCCAGCACTAGGAACTCAAAACTCCCTTTTATTCCTCACCTCCCCCGCCTCTCTCACCCACTCTCCACTCCCTAACTGAAAATATAAAATCTCCAGTCCAAAACTCTCGCGCCAAGATACAATTCGATCTGATAAAAGCTGTTAAAGTCCATAAACCATTGATTCCCAAACCACCCTATGAGCATTCACGAAGTATTTATGCCGGCTCTGAGTTCTACTATGACCGAAGGCAAAATCGTCTCCTGGGTGAAATCGCCAGGGGACAAAGTGGAAAAAGGGGAAACAGTGGTGGTTGTAGAGTCAGATAAGGCAGATATGGATGTAGAAACCTTTTACGAAGGCTTTCTTGCCCATATCATAGTTGAAGCTGGTGAAACTGCCCCAGTAGGATCTGCGATCGCCTTCATTGCCGAAACGGAAGCTGAAATTGAACAGGCGAAATCTCTTGCCAATTCTGGCGGCGCGGCGGCTACTCCTACCTCTTCTCCTGAACCAATCGCCGCCACAGCCTCAGCTGCAACACCTGCCTTAGCGTCTCAAAACGGGTCTAACCACAAAGAAGGAAGGCTTGTAGCTTCACCCCGTGCCCGTAAGTTAGCCAAAGAACTCAAAGTTGATTTAACTACGCTCCAAGGCAGTGGCCCCTACGGTCGCATTGTCGCCGAAGATGTAGAAGCATTGTCCAATAAGGGCAAACAACCCGCCACTGCCCCAGTTGCCCCACCAGCACCTGTACCAACCAGTATCCCAGTTGCACCCCCAACACCTCAAACACCAGCACCTGCGCCAGTAGTAGCGGCTGTTCCTGGTCAAACCGTACCTCTAACTACCTTCCAAAATGCCGTAGTGCGGAACATGGTAGCTACCATATCCGTGCCCGTCTTCCGCGTCGGTTATACAATTACCACTGATGGATTAGACAAACTTTATAAACAAATTAAATCCAAAGGCGTGACAATGACAGCGTTACTGGCGAAAGCTGTAGCGGTAACGTTGCAAAAACACCCATTGTTAAATGCTAGCTACTCAGACCAGGGGATTGTTTATCATTCTGATATCAACATTTCCGTAGCTGTGGCGATGGATGATGGCGGATTAATTACACCTGTGCTGCAAAATGCAGATGCAGTGGATATTTATTCTCTATCGCGTACTTGGAAATCTTTGGTAGAACGTGCCAGAGCAAAACAACTACAGCCTCAAGAATACAACAGTGGTACTTTTACCCTGTCCAATTTGGGGATGTTTGGCGTAGATAAATTTGATGCGATTTTACCCCCTGGACAAGGTTCAATTTTAGCGATCGGGGCATCTCGTCCGCAAGTGGTAGCAACACCCGACGGTTTATTTGGCGTGCGGCAACAAATGCAAGTCAATATTACTTCTGACCACCGGATTATTTACGGTGCCCATGCTGCGGCGTTCTTGCAAGATTTAGCGAAATTGATTGAAACGAATCCTCAGTCTTTGACAATGTAATTTTGAAAAGACACCAAATTTAAATGTTAGCGCTATCAGCGAGCAGCAGTTTATCGTGGAGTAGCGCTAACAATAAATAATACTGAAACTAAATTTTTGATGGACAAACTATGTGGCGATATTATGTCTCTACATGAGTTTATGTATAAACTAATATCAAAGTGACATACGACAACACCTTAAAATATCTGGTTGAGCAGTATCCAGAAGATTTTATCCGCTACTTACTCGCATCTGAGGCAACGGATATCCAGATTCTCAAAACAGAATTAAATCAAGAACCAATCCGTGCCGACTCAGTAACCTTTTTGCAAACTGCCAATCAAATACTGCATTTAGAGTTTCAAACCTTACCAGCATCGACTCCACCTTTGCCACTGAGGATGTTGGACTATTGGGTGCGACTATATCGACAATACAATTGCGATATCGAGCAGATAGTGATTTTTCTTAAACCGACAACTTCAGAATCTGTCTTTGTAGATCAATTTACTGCCCGCAATACTACCCACCGTTACCGCATCATCCGAATTTGGGAACAAGATCCAGAACCTTTATTGTTATCTCCTGGTTTATTACCTCTGGCAACTTTGGCGCGAACAGATTCTCCTGAAAATCTGCTCCAACAGGTAGCAGTTCAGGTGAGTATGATTGAAGAAGAAGCCACCAAGCAGAGTATCTCGGTATGTACCCAACTTCTAGCAGGGTTGGTATTCGAGCCAGAACTAATTCGTCAGTTTTTGAGGAAAGAAGATATGAGAGAATCTGCCATTTATCAAGAAATTCTTGAAGAAGGACTGCAAGAAGGGAGACAACGAGGCATTGAACAAGGTATTGAACAAGGCATTGAACAAGGCATTGAACAAGGCATTGAACAAGGCATTGAACAAGGTATTGAACAAGGAAGGCAATCAGAACTGAGGCTGGTAATGCGTCTGTTAAATCGTCGACTCGGTTCAATTAATCCTCAGTTACAATCTCGGTTGCAAGAGTTGTGCCTAGCTCAGTTAGAAAACTTGGGCGAAGTCTTACTAGATTTCGCCAGTGAGGCTGATTTGATGAATTGGCTAAATACAATAGAAAGTTAGAGTTTGCTTTAAACTTTCCGACTAGTTACAAAAAAACTAAGAAATTCATACCAAGCACCTTCCTCTGTTGCCTCTGCTTCAATTTTTTGACGATAATCTGCTTTTAATTCTGCCATTTGCTCTGATGAAAGTTGTAACAAGGGGTTTTCTCTAGAATGAAACCATCCTCCATTCCATTCTTTAGCTTGCTCTAGATTGCGATAGAAGCCTAGTTGTTGAGTCTTCACTTCAATATCTTTAAAACCAGCTTCTGCAAGCAGATGATGGCATTTTTCGGGTGTGCCTGTTGGCTCATTGATATTTGTCAGCGAAATGCCATGCTTGTTACAGATGTTAAAGTAATTACCAAACTGTCAGGTGTCAATCCTTTTAAGTGAGGGTAAAATAGGTCAAACTCTAATGCTCTTTGATGTTCTAAAGGAGTATTAAGTAGTTTTATCCCCTTAGTCAGGGCTGCATGATATATGGCTTTGTAACGTTCAAACTCAGGAATATATCCTATCCAGATACCAGCAGTTGCTTTAGGATAATTAGGAATGTGCCATAAAGCATTTTCTGCTGTACCACATCGTTCAAAATCTCGTGGTATATAGTAGACCTTGCACCCTAATAATTGTGCAGCCTCAGTCATCAATTTATTTTCGCTAGCGCTGGCAGATTGCTCTATTTGTTCAGTCGATTCACTTAAAACAATCATTTATTCCTCAGCGTACCTCTGCGCTTACCTCAGCGTACCTCTACGTTTAAAAAATAAAAAAGGTGGGCATTACCCACCCTACAAACTTATCCCTTAACACAAAGAACTTGCTTGAGTGTTGCTACAACCTCAACCAAATCCGCTTGGTTTGCCATAACTTGCTCTATCGGCTTATAAGCACCGGGAATCTCATCTAACACACCCTCATCTTTGCGGCATTCTACGCCATTTGTTTGCTCTATCAAATCATCCAGTGTATAGACATTTTTTGCCTTATTTCTTGACATCAAACGCCCTGCACCGTGAGAGCAAGAACAAAAACTATGAGCATTACCTTTACCCTTAACAATGAAAGACTTTGCCCCCATCGAACCAGGAATAATCCCATAATCTTCAGTCTGGGCGCGGACTGCACCTTTACGAGTAACGTACACATCCTCATCAAAATGTACTTCTTTTTCGGCATAATTGTGATGACAATTAACCTGCAATAAAGGTTTAGTTGCCTTCCCACCTGCTAAATGCTTCTCAACTATGTGCTTAAAACGCGCCATCATCACATCGCGGTTGACACGCGCATAGTTTTGTGACCATTGTAAATCGTGCCAATATGCTTGGAATTCTGGCGTACCAGCGACAAAATGAGCTAAATCAGGGTCAGGCAATTTATTACCTGCCATTTTTGCTAGTTCCCTGGCTGTATGAATATGACACTGTGCAAGTTTATTACCGATGTTACGCGAACCAGAATGTAGCATCAGCCAAACTTGATTCTCTGTATCAAGGCACACTTCAATAAAATGGTTTCCCCCACCCAGAGAACCCATCTGTTTCATTGCCTTACTTTGTAAGTCTTGCACACCGCGATGCAAGTCTTTAAAATCTTCCCAGTGTTGCCAATTGCTGACAGATTTTTCAATGTCTTTGTTTTCGTTGAATCCAGTAGGAATTGCTGCTTCAATATCCAGACGAATTTTTTTCAGTTTACCTTCTAGTTGTTCGGCAGTAAATGATGTTTTGATAGCGCTCATTCCACAACCAATATCCACACCGACAGCAGCTGGGATAATTGCCTCTTTAGTTGCAATTACAGAACCCACTAAGGCACCTTTTCCTAAGTGAACATCTGGCATTAATGCCACGTGCTTAAATACAAATGGTAGCGATGCTACATTTTTTGCCATCTTAATCTCTTCTGGGCCCAATGAGTGATTTGCCCAAGATAAAACAGGTGCTGGTGTGGTAATTTCTAACTTTTCGTAAGGCATAATTTTTTGTATTTTGGATTTTAAATTTTAGATTTTGTATTGAGTATATGGCACTGACAATTATCAGTGTGACTTATAACCCATTACCTCGTTAGTTGTAGCAATTTAATGTTGTATTGTCTTTCATTTGACTCGCTCAGTTTCCGTAAAGCTGAACAACTAATCTTAGGGAGTAACACATTTATACTACAAATGTAACCAAGTGAGTTACAAAAGTCAAGCCCATACCGCAGAGGGAAAGCAGATGTTTTCCAAATATATTAAAATTTGTAAAGGAAATTACTCTGCTTAAATAACCCTTAAAGTTCTGACACAATATGGCAGTGCGTCAAGATACAATCTGGGAACGTTTTTTATCCCCTGTAGTGCGTCTTTTGATTGATGAAGATGGATTACAGCGTTACGCTGATAGTATTAACTGGGAGGAAGAGTGCGATCGCTTCCGACGAGATGATGTCATAATTCCCTCGTACTACAGCAGCCAAAATTTTCACGGGATTACAGGGGGATATCTGACTTACGGTGCAGCAGTTACTTACGATCCGATTACCCAATATGTTGTGCCACCGAATGAAATTATTGTCCGTCAGGCTTTAGTTGATGCCGTCAAGGTAAAACCACGACGCATACTTGACTTAGGTTGCGGCACTGGTTCCACTACTTTAATGTTAAAGCAGGCTTTCCCCCAAGCGGAAGTTATTGGTTTAGACTTATCACCCTATATGCTGGTAAGGGCAGAAGATAAAGCTAAAAAGGCTGGTTTAGATATAGTCTGGCGACATGGGAATGCTGAAAAAACTGGTTTGGGTGACGCAACATTTGACTTGGTTACAGCTTCTTTGCTATTCCACGAAACACCAAATGAGGTGTCTCTAGCAATTTTGCGGGAAAGCTTTAGGTTGTTGGTAACTGGAGGGCAAGTATTAATTTTAGATGGAAATCAAAAGACTCTCCGTCAGTTAGAATGGCTTAATGATGTTTTTGAAGAGCCATATATTCGTGAGTATGCTGCTGGTAGCGTGGACGCGAATATGGGCGCAGCCGGATTTGAAGCTGTGCGATCGCAGGACGTATGGTGGATAAATCAGATCACTAGCGGCGTTAAACCGATCATAACTGAAAATGTCCGTCAGTATACTGCCACATCAATAGATAATAATTTGGAGGAACTTGGATCTCCAGCGTTTGGCATAATGGCATGAGTTTAAAGGCAGTTCTCTTTGATTTTAATGGTGTCATCATTAACGATGAGCCAATCCACCTGCAACTGATAGATGAGATTCTCATTCAAGAAAATCTCCAACCCCAAAAGGTGAGTGAGCGTCAAGCTTCTTTAGGACGCACTGACCGCGCTTGTTTTCAGCAACTACTCGCTAATCGTGGTAGAGTAGGCGATGAAAACTATTTAACTCAGTTGCTGTACCGCAAAGCAGAAGCCTATGTGGTGGAACTAGGAAAAATAGAGAAACTGCCTTTATATCCAGGTGTCGAAGACTTAATATATCAGGTGCGATCGCGGAATCTGAAACTAGGTTTAGTCAGTGGCGCTATTCGTAAAGAAATAGAATTGGTACTTGATCGCGCCCAACTAGCCCAACACTTTAAAATTATTGTTGCTGGTGATGACATCACCACTAGTAAACCAGAACCCGATGGTTATTTACTCGCGGTGAAACGTCTGAATCAAGAATATCCTGAACTGAATCTTCAACCACACGAATGTCTGGCCATTGAAGATACACCAGCAGGGATTGCAGCAGCGAAGCGATCGCAAATGCAAGTTGTTGGTGTAGCGAATACTTACCCATTCCATATGCTCCAGCGCTGCTGTAACTGGACTGTTGATTATCTCAGTGATTTGGAACTGGAACGTGTGCAGAAGATTTATTCTCAAAAAGAGCCTCAGCCATCGGCAAGTGAATGTTAAAATACTCTATGGTGATAGTGTATGAAGTTAATGAGTAATATTACTCTTGACTTTAGTACTGATTAAGGGGAATTAGCTCAGTTGGTAGAGCGCTGCGATCGCACCGCAGAGGCCATCGGTTCAAATCCGTTATTCTCCATTTGTACATTAAATAATTATTGTCACTTTTAAAGAATTAATGCCCGCCTCTCAAACCTATTGGAGAAAGGATTTGAGGCAATGACAGCTAGCTCTTTAAACTGGACAACAATTCTTTAATGTACACCATTTGGACAATAACTATTTAATGGGCAGAACAGAATGCTTTAGCTGTCTTTTGGATGTCAAATTAATTGAAAAGAAGTAAGTGTGAAAAATATCAAAATCATTGTGGAAAAGCACGCTGATGGATATGTTGCTTATCCTTTAGGTATTCAAGGGATTGTAATTGGTGAAGGTGACACTTATGAAGAAGCTCTAAATGATGTGCGCTCGGCCATTTTGTTTCATGTCGAAACTTTTGGAGAATCGGTACTAGAATCTGAATCCTTAATACTCGAAGCTTTTGTTGCAGAGGCAAGCATCTAATGGCAAAGTTTCCTGTTGATGCTCCTAAATCAAAAGTAATTAAAGTGCTTGAGGATTTTGGATTTTCAATAGTTAGAGAAAAAGAGCATATTTCTATGATTAGACAAAATCCTGATGGTACAACTACTCCTTTAACTTTGTCAAATCATAAACTTATCAAAGGTTCTACCTTCAGAAGTATCTGCACTCAATCGGGTATATCACGGGATGATTTTATTGCTGCTTATGAACAGGTATAGAAATATAGTAGCTACGATCGCCTCACTAGATGCGGAGAATGCGGAGATTTTGGCGGGTATTGGGGAAATGGTATGCAGTTAACATTGAAGAAAAATCCGAAAAAAAGGAGCCTAAGTTAGGCTCCTTAATAAAAAACTGGTAATAGTAATTGTGACTACTTAATAGTCACTTTACCGCCAGCTTCTTCGATGCGCTTCTTAGCATCTTCAGCAGCATCCTTAGCAATACCTTCTTTAACAGCTTTAGGCGCAGCTTCTACCATGTCTTTCGCTTCTTTCAGACCCAAACCGGTCAATTCCCGGACAATCTTCAGCACGGCAATCTTTTTATCAGCTGGAACTGATTCGAGAATCACTTCAAACTCGGTTTGCTCAACAGCTTCCTCAGGCGCAGCAGCACCACCACCAGCGCCAGGCATCATCATCATGCCGCCAACGGGTGCAGCAGCACTCACGCCAAAAGCTTCTTCAATTTGCTTGACTAACTCAGAAGCTTCCAACAAAGAAAGGGTTTTTAGTTGTTCTAAAATTTGATCGGTTGCAGCAGACATTGATATAACTCCTGTAATTTTGATTATTTATTAGTCATTAGTCATTAGTCATTAACTATAGACTTTTGACTTTAACTGATGAACCATGAAGTCTATTCAGCAGCAGTTTCGGTGCTACTATCAGCTTCAGTAGCGGCTTCAGTACTGCTATCTTGAGCAGCGGTTTCGGTGCTACCACCACTTTGCTCTTGGTCAGATACAGCCTGCAAAGCACGAGCCAGTGAACCAGGAACTTCGTTGATACCCACAGCAATCTTGGTAGCCAAGGCGTTGATAGCTCCAGCGATTTGTGCAATGAGTTGTTCCTTAGATGGCAAGTCTCCCAGAGCTTTGACATCCGGTTCTTTGAGTAGACGGCCTTCCATGACACCGCCACGAAGTTCTGTCTTCTTGGTGGCTTTTTGAAAGTCTTGGTAAGCCTTAATTGCAGATGAAAAATCATCTTTAACCAGCAAAAAGGCTGAAGAACCTTTTAGTAGTTCTGACAAAGGCTCCCATTTTTCATCATCTTTAATGGCAATGCCCATCAGGGTGTTCTTTGTCACCTTACAAACAGTGCCACTGGGACGCAGCCGCCGCCGTAAGTCTGTGATTTCAGAAACTGTTAGTCCTTGATACTCTATTACCAGTGCTAGAGTTGACTCACTCAAAGTTTCTTTGAGGTCAGCTACTATCTCTTGTTTATTTTCTAGTGTTCTACCCATTCCAGTCTCACCTCCTTAAAATAATCCGGGAAGTGCCCTACTTGTACGTTTCTTCTAAACCTGAACCCAAACAACAAACCCCAGCTAATTTAGCCGGGGTTGAGTAGTAAGACTCTTGACGCCATAGTTATCACACTTTTATGGGTGATAATTCTGACAATTAGAGTTTTAACCTCGGCAGGATATTTAAGCTATTAGCACCTGCTGTCTCCGGCTTTGCCTATTTAATTGTTCAGGGGTAGTGGGGACTCGAGAGTGCTGAGTGAGAGAATTCTTTTATTCTCTATTCTCTACTCCCTATTCCCTACTTCCTTTTACGCTACTTCGCTCAGTTTTAAATCTCGTAGGGCAGTAACATCAATTTTAATCGATGGCCCCATTGTGGCTGACACATAAAATGTGCGCCAATAACGACCTTTAGCTCCTGAAGGACGGTTACGGTCAATCGTCTCCTGCAATGCCTTCAGGTTGACTAACAAATCTTCAGGCGAGAATGTTGCCTTACCAAACATAACATGGACAATGCCAGTTCGGTCAGCTCGGAATTCTAATTTACCAGCTTTGAATTCTGCGATCGCACTTCCGATATCAAATGTTACGGTTCCACCCTTGGGCGATGGCATCAAACCACGCGGTCCAAGCAATTTACCCAGCTTTGCCACCTGTGGCATCACATCGGGTGTGGCAATCAGCTTGTCAAAATCCATTCTACCTTTTTGGATTTCGTCAATCAGTTCTTCTGATCCGACTATATCAGCACCAGCGTTGCTTGCTTCGTTTACCTTTTCGCCTCTGGCTATCACCGCCACGCGGACGATTTGTCCTGTACCTTTGGGCAGTGCTACCGTTGTCCGCAACTGTTGGTCTGTATATTTGGGGTCAATTCCCAGCCGGATATGCGCTTCGGCAGCTTCAGTAAATTTAGCTGTTGCTGTGTCTTTGAGAAGGGCTAAAGCCTCTAAAGGATGATAGTCCTTATCTTCTACCTTTGCTTGCAGCGCCTGCAAGCGACGCGATATTTTTGCCATTTTTTTCTCCTGGGGTAATTCCGAAGCCTCGCCTCTCCCCCGATAATTTTTAGTTATGAGTCCTTTTTCATTTGCCGTTTGTCATTTGCTAGTTTTTTACTAATGACTAATGACCAATGACTAATCGGTGACTGTTATACCCATATTCTTAGCCGTTCCTGCCACAATCTTCATTGCTGCGTCGATGTCGTTGGCATTAAGATCGGGTAGTTTGGTTTGGGCTATTTCTTGCAATTGTGCTTTGCTAATTGACCCAACCTTCTTTTTGTTGGGTTCATTCGAGCCTTTTTCGACTTTCGCTGCCTTCCGAATCAGCACTGATGCTGGTGGCGTTTTGAGTACAAATGTAAAACTCCGGTCTTCAAAAACCGAAATTTCTACAGGTATCACCATTCCAGCTTGGTCTGCTGTTTTGGCGTTGTACTCTTTGCAGAACATCATGATATTAACGCCATGTTGACCCAAAGCGGGTCCCACTGGCGGTGCTGGGTTGGCTTTTCCAGCATTCAGGGCCAGTTTAATGACCGCCACTACTTTCTTCGCCATTTGTATTTAACTCTGTTTCTCTACCTGATTAAATTCCAATTCTACTGGTGTATCCCTACCGAAAATTGAGAGCAAGGCTTTAAGTTTACTCCGTTCTGGAGAGACTTCAATCACCTCACCTTCAAAGTCTTTAAATGGACCAGAAAGCACCATTATCTTATCACCAGTAGCCATGTCAATTTTGACAACAGCTTCTTGTTCGCTAGTTTGTTTGAATATGCGTTCGACTTCTGAAGAACTTAGTGGTATGGGGTGGACATGACCGCGACCCTTGCTGCTTCCACGTTTTTGTTCTGAGCCGACAAAGTTAATTACATGAGAGGTGTTTCGTACCACCTGCCAAGTATCATCATCCATCATCATCCGTACCAGGACATAACCAGGAAAAACTTTTTCTTCTGTATGCTGGCGACTACCATCTTTGCGGATTTTCACCGCTGGCGTCTGCGGAATTTCTACTTGGATAATTTTGTCAGCTACATCAAAAGTTTGAATGCGTTGCTCTAAGTTCGTCTTTACACGCTTTTCACAGCCTGAAGCTACTTGAACCGCATACCAGCGTGCTTCTTTTGACGCTGCTTCTGCCGTTTCTCCTGTTTCCTCCGACTGAAACGTGGAGTTGCGAGGTTCGTCTGTTGCAAAAGTCATCAGAACACCTGTTTTGCTGCCCAACTAAACAATCCATCGACCAAGTATATCAAAGATGCGGAGAGTGCCACCATTAACAAGACAGCGGCGGATTCGCTTACTATCTGTTTGCGACTGGGCCAAACTACTTTTTCAAGTTCTTCTTTGGTTCCCTGTATGAAGTTGCCAAAGCTAAACCCATTTGTGGTTTCTGGCAATTCTGCTTCACTTTTTTTGGCCATGACCGTTTATCCCCAATTTGTAACTCAATTTTGGATTTTGGATTTTAGATTTACTCCATGCTTTAAGGCAAAGGCACTCAACTTTAAATTTTTTATCAATTCAAAATTGAAAATCTAAAATTTGTTCGTCCAGGTTTGCAACTTCGACTCTATTTCACTTACTGGAAGCAAAACAACTGCAAACACAATAAGTTTACCCGAAATTATTATCGCTAACTGCTATATTAGCAGCTGCGTAATTATTTCGGGCTTTGTTTTTTGCTCTTGAGCGCGCCCTGGAGGACTTGAACCCCCGACATCAGGTTTTGGAGACCTGCGTTCTACCAACTGAACTAAGAGCGCACAAGCTGTTTTTGATTCAGTCATTGCGCTGAACTAAATTTCAGTTTAACGCAATATCCGGTTTTTATCATACCTCAATTTCGTTGGGGAAACAAGTCAGCGGCAGATGCCGCTTGAAGCTTGAAATTTTTCCCATACTTTTGAAGGACGGATCACAAAGGGCGGTCAAACCGTTGCTTGATTCGGGTTGCCTTACCTACGCGATCGCGGAGATAATACAGTTTAGCACGGCGTACCTTACCACGACGTATTACCTTGATGCTGTCAATCCGGGGAGAATGCAACAGAAACACCCGCTCAACGCCTACACCTTGAAAAACCTTACGAACTGTAATAGTTTCGTTGATGCCACCATTGCGTTTGGCAATCACTACTCCCTCGTAGGGTTGTACGCGGTACTTTTCGCCTTCCTTGATTTTTACTCCAACTTTTACGGTGTCGCCCACATAAATGTCGGGCAGATTCGATTTTAGCTGTTCCGCTTCAATCGAGCGGATAATCTCTTGGGCGCTCATAGTCTTTCAGTCTGCTTCAAAAAAATCTCACGATCATCAATGATAAATCGATAATCCTATTTCAGTCTACTTGTTAGGATTAATAATTTTACTCATACAACAGCCTAAACTATAAAGCTGTATTGCAGAATGCTGTAACACAGGGGTAAATATTTATGAAATTTAGCGTTGTCATCAGTACCTATAATCGCTTGAATTTGCTGCAAAGAGCAATTGACTCGGCTCGTAACCAAACAATCGAGTGCGAGGTGGTTGTTGCCGATGACTGTTCTTCTGATGACACCCAAACCTATCTCAAAAGTTTAGGGGACAAAGTTATTTACCATCGTAACGAAGTGAATCAGGGCCATGCAGCAACGGTAAATGCCGGAATTGCTAAAGCGAGCGGCGACTGGATTAAGTTTTTAGATGATGACGACTATTTAGCGCCTAACTGCATAGAAGAGATGGCTAAGGCGATCGCACTTCGTCCCGATGCTGTAATCTGCTCTTGTGTCGCGGCTCAGGTGGATAGTAATGAAGTTGAACTCAGTCGCACCCCCCAAGTTGGCCCCGGTTTAGCTTTTTATGTCCCACAGTCCGATATTCATTACGGTATGCTTTTAGAGCTTGTACCATTTGGCACGCCTGCACAAGTAGCTTGCCGACGTGATGCTTTCCTACAAACTGGTGGTTGGGACTCTACACTTGATGCTAACTGTGATGACATCGATTCGTGGATTCGGATTGCCCAGTTTGGCGATGCTATTTTCCTTAATCAGTGTCTTGCTTACCGGACTGTCTGGCCAGGTGCTTATAATCAAAAGTTTTCTTTGTCTCGACGGTTAGCTACAAATATTTTGATGAAGGAAAAAATTTACGCTTTGGTGGATAATCAACATCGCTCAAAGATTCCTCATTTTCGGGATATAAAAAATTACCTGAAACTCCATTGGATTTTAGTAGCACTGAAGCAAAAAAATATCAAGAGTTTTCTTTCAATGATAGATGCGTCTATAATTTCTCCTCAGTCTTGGAAGTTTTTGCTAACTGCTGCCTCATCACGCCGCTCTCAGGGAAACAATTCTCAGGTTCGTAAACTTGTGTTAATTGAGTCCTAAGAACCTACGAGTATCAAAACCATTAGAGAACTCCACAAAAAGGAATGCCCAAGTTTCTTGCTATGTTTTCCCCCCTGGAACAGTTAAGTATTTTCAAGGTTAATTGCAATATGCACAATGGTTAATAGCTACCTGAGAAGGGGAAACTATCAGGCATTAAAACCCTGTGGATTTTCCTTGAATCCTACCTTTTTTTATCCCGATTTATTGAGCCGTTACTGAATAAGTCTTTAAAGCTAAGTGACTGATTATAAACGCTCTTAGTCAGTAGCTAGTGCCAATTTTCGCACTACTGACTGTCGTTGAAGACCTCAACAAGAATGTTGATTTACACTCAGTTACTTATCTTTATTTTTTATACATATCTCAAAGATTATGCGAATCATCCATATTTTGAACCACGTTCAAGAAATAGGTAACGGGATTGTGAATGTGGCTGTGGATTTGGCTTGTTTACAGGCAAAATCTGGTTATGAGGTAGCGGTTATTTCTGCTGGTGGTGAATATGAGAAATTACTAAATATGTGTGGTGTCAAACACTACCAACTAGACCAAACCAGGAAACCAATAAATATTATTAAAGCAGCTATGGGTTACGTGGCGATCGCAGCAGAATTTCAGCCGGATATTGTTCACGCTCACATGATGACGGGAGTCATACTAGCCCGAATTTTTAAAGGGCATAAATATGCTTTAGTTTCCACAGTCCATAATGAATTTCAGCGTTCTAGTTTGTTGATGGGTTTAGCTGACAGGGTAATTGCCGTCAGTAAGGCTGTACGAGATTCTATGGCATGGCGCGGTATTTCCGAAAACAAGTTGCGGGTAATATGCAATGGAACTTTGGGCAGTCCCCGCACGCGACAAATACAAGATTATCAACCTTTACCATTACAACGTCCAGCGATTGCTACTGTAGCCGGGATGTATCAGCGCAAGGGAATTGCTGAGTTAATCGCTGCCTTTGAAAAAATCGCCCCAGATTTTCCCCAAGCGCATCTTTATTTGGTCGGAAATGGCCCTGATAAACAGCTATTTGAGGCACAGGCACAAGCAACTTCTGTAAAAGAACGCATTCATTTTGAAGGCTTCCAACCGTCACCTCAACGCTATCTGATATCTTGTGACATATTTGTGCTAGCTTCCCATCGCGATCCTTGCCCCCTGGTGCTTTCGGAAGCTAGGGAAGCTGGAACTGCGATCGTTGGCACTCAAGTAGACGGGATTCCTGAAGCTTTGGACAATGGGGAAGCAGGAATTTTAGTACCAGCAAAAGATAGTAATGCTTTGGCTGGAGCCTTAGTGGAATTACTGAGTAATGCCGATATGCTGCATGAATGGAAACAGCGGGCAAATCAAAACCTACAATGGTTGAGTGTTGCCCGCGTTCATCAGGAAACATTAGCAGTGTATCGTGAATTAATTACAGAGTAAGGGCATTAAGAGCGTAGCGATCGCTTTACTTTTAAAGCTACACCTAAAGCGCCAAATAATAGTACACCCAAAATATTAGTTGATTCAGGAATAGCGGTGTAATAACTAGCCACTCTGATCGGTCCATCTTTATCCACTTGCTCTGCTGGCACTGGTGGAATGATTCCACCACCTGGCGCTACATTGGGGTTGGTAACGAATGGATTGTAAAACAGGGTTCCGTTAGGGATTACGCCACCACTAAAAGTGATGATGTTATCTTTGATGGTAACGTCTGTAAAGATATTCTTTAGATCAGGGTTATTAGAGTAACCAATCTTGTGATCTCCATTAACATCTCCCCACTGCACGGACTCATGATCAAATACGGGAGTAGAATCTGGATTACTATAGGACAGCGTTTTTAAATCAAAGACCAAGGTTTCTATATCATATCCAGTGCCATTTATAAAGTTATTAGCTACATCTGGGACACCATATTCTATTACTTGCCCTGGTTGAAACTCTGGCCCAAGCGTTCTTGGGTTTTTTATCTTCAATATGTCTTGGTTTGCCTCTGTCACGGTGGTTTCTACCGAGATGAAGGCTTTCGCTGGTGTCAAAGACAAAAAACTAATTCCTACTGCTCCTAGAACAGATAAGGCTATTTTGGTTGCTATCGTAGTCATAATTTCTGTCCTCTTTATATTGATTGAGAGAATGCTATACCGGGTGGGTTAAATCAATCGGCAAAAACTCACTTTTAAACTGCTATTTACTTGCTAGATAAATAGCGGTTAATGTATGCTTGCTCAGTGATTTTACATCTACTCATAAGTTGATTTATAAAGCAATTCTTGTAATGCTTTATCACAATCACTAGTAATTTCACGCAATCTTTATAAAAAATCTAAATTAAAATTTATTTATTGACAGATGAAACAATATGTGATGTTGAAGTAAATTTGAAAATATCTAATTTTTAAAATTTCCAAAAATCTTTGCAACAAATTAATAGTAACCTGAGTTCGACTAGTTATAAGCTGTTACGCATTTAACTTGAACATTTACATGAAGGCTGATGACCGATGACTGATGACTGATGACTGATAACCGTTAACCGTCAACAATTAACAGTTAACGACCGTAAACAGTGTTTATACAATTTAGGCGTGCATCAGCTTATTATGTCCATCTAAATTAGCCGTAAAAAATAGCTCTCCCTGGTTTTACTACGCAAACCGTCCCTCTCCGGCTCGGAGAGGGACAGGCTTGAACGAAAGTTCAAGGCAGGGAGAGTTTATCGAACTTACGTTAATAATAGGGGCATACAAATGTACTTCCCTACTAAAATACCTCGTTTTATGCAGCTTAAAGGCTCATTAGCTGATAAGTTTTTTGGTAAATCCACGCAACCGGATTAACACTGGCTTCGCCCAATTTCCACCTAGCAAATCGTGCAGCAAAATATAAAAACAAGGGATGATAAATAATGTCAGCATTGTAGCGATCGCCATCCCAAAGAAAACTACAATCCCTAAAGGCTGCAAAAACTCAGAACCTTCGCCAATGCCCAATGCTAAAGGAAACAGTCCCAATATAGTGGTGACTGTGGTCATGATAATTGGGCGCAAGCGTTGAGGTGCAGCTTTCATGATGGCAATTTGACGAGTACAACCAAGTTCGTCCCGAATTTGGTTCGCCAGTTCTACCATTAGAATCCCTGCGTTCACCACAATTCCCACCAGCAGCACGACGCCAACAATTACAGTTGCGCCAATTGCAGTATTGGTAATGTAAAGTCCAAAAATTCCCCCAGCTAATGCCAGTGGTACGGTTAACATAATTACCAATGGGTCAATTAGCGAATTGTATTGTACCGCCATGACTACAAAGATTAAGAACGTTGCCAACGCCCCCAAAGTTTTTAAAGCATCCTGAAGTTGCTGATTAGTTTCTTGGGCAGAACTAGGTACAATTGAAACGCCATCAGGTAAGTCTACATCTTGGAGTACTTCGTTGACTTCTGCGATCGCTTCACCCAGACTGGCTCCCTCACTCAGATTGCCTGCCACAATAAAAGCCTGGCGCTGATTAATCCGTTGCACTTCACCAGGCGCTTGACCTTCTTGAATGTTCGCAACGTCTGAAAGACGGATTAGTTGATTATTTTCTGTAAATAACGGTAATTGCTCTAGCTGGGAAGGACGCGCAATTGCTTCCTTATTTAACTGCACCCGCACATCAACTAAACGATTACCACGTTGAATTTGCGTGGGAACTGAACCTTCAATTGCTGTTTGAACTGTTGCACCAATTTGTTGAGCGCTCAACCCTAAAGCCGAAACTCTTTCCCAGTCGGGGCGAATTTGGATTTCCGGTTGCCGGGGGTCGGCATCTGGTCGGAATGTCGCTAATTTTGCCCTTTCTTGCAATGCTTGCAGCACTTGCGCCCCTGCTTGCGTTAAGTTTTCTTCATTCTCACCTTGCAGAATCACGTCAACGTCTGACCCTTGCACTGGAGAATTACTCAAAATTAAACCCCGCACCTGGCCAGGATTGAGGCGCAGCAGAATTCCTGCTAAGTTGAGTTTGTTAAATTCCTGAGTTACTTTTTTGACGAAAGCTTCTACATCTGTGCCTGGTTTAAGATTGATGGTGCTACTGGCACGTAAAGGATTTTCTGTAGTATTGCTACCAAACAAAGAACCACCCACAGTTGTGAAAGCAGACTCGGTTTCTGGTTGTTTGAGCAAAATGTCATCGACAATTTGCATAACTTTCTCAGAAGTTGCTAAAGGTGTACCAGGAGGAAACTGCGCTCTCAAGGTAGCTTGACCAGTACTTATGCGGGGTAAAATTTCTTGGGGAATTTGACCAAACATAAAGAAGGTACTGCCGCCTAAAATTACCAAAGCAGCAATAACGACGAGGAGTCGATAGCGTAAAACCTTGGTTAAGAAATTACTGTATCCCCGTGTAGCATCTTCAAATCGGTGATTAAACTGTCTAAGCAGCCAAAACTCACTGATCCGACTAGACCAGCGAATTCCCAAGAGTCGAGAAGATAGCATCGGCACTACTGTGATGGCGACGACAAGGGATGCTGCTACTGCGAAGCTAATTGTCAGAATCAGTTCATTAAATAGCAATGCAATGAAGCCACCAATTAAGAGGAATGGTACTACCGAAACTAAGTTAGCACCTGTAGCAGCAATTAAAGCAGATTCTACTTCTTGAGAAGCATTAATGGCACTATCAATAAAGAATCTTGAATTTCTCCTCTGCCCCTCTGCCTCCATTTCTTTCTGATTGGGAGTCATCCCGGCTTTTTCAGAAATGTTCTCCAAAATCACAACCGATGTATCAATTGCTTGACCGACTCCTAATGTCAAACCTGCTAAACTAAACACATTCAAAGTCAAGCCAAATATTCTCATCAGAGCGATCGCTGCTAGAGTACACAACGGAATCGTCAAACTGATAATCAATGTTTGCCTGAATGATCCCAAAAATAACAACACTGCTGCTGCTGCTAACAATGCCCCAGAAATCCCCGAAAAGATAACATCATTTAAAGAATTACGGATGAAAACAGATTCATCTGTGGTGGGACTCAAGGTCATGTCTGCTGGAATTAAACCCGATTGTCGTAACTGTTCAATTCGCCGCTTCACAGCATCTACAACTGTGATTGTATTGGCTTCAGGCTGCTTTTGAATTGAAAATTTCACCGCAGGCTGACGATTCAGGTAAACAAATAGCCGCTGGTCTTCGGTATCATCAATTACCTCTGCAAAGTCTCGCAAATAAACGCGGCGGGAAGGTGCAGGGGAGGTAGAAGAGGCAGGGGAGGTAGGGGAGGCAGAGGAAGCAGGGGAGGCAGGGGAGGAAACTTCCAAGGAGAGGTTTTCAATTTCCTTGGCATTTTGGAAGCGTCCTACAGTCCGAGTCAATGGCTCAGAATTTTGCCCCAGAATCCGACCACCAGAAGTGTCTTGGTTACGGGCTGTTAATTCATCTAAAACATCATTTAATCCGACACCCAAAGCTTGCAATCGGTTTAAGTCCACAAGCACCCGTACTTCTTCTTCTGCACCGCCAGATACATCAACTGAGGCGACTCCGGGTACAACACTGAGTTCACGCGTTAACTCTTCATCAGCAAATACGCGTAAATCTTTACCTTGTAACGAAGCAGATGTCAGAGCCAATTCATAAACCGGCAATTGGGAGGGATCGACTTTAAATAATCGCGGCTCCTCTATCGTATCTGGCAGTTGTCCTCGACCTCGGTTAAAAGCAGCCGTAGCATCGTTTAGGGCTTGGTCAATATCGCCCCCTGGTTGGAAGTATAAATCGAGGCTCACTTGTCCTTCACGGGTGCGGGAAAAAACTTGCACTACATTCTCGGTTGCCCGTAAAGCTTCTTCTAAAGGTCTGGTGATTTCATCTACTGCTACTTCTGGTGAAATACCAGGGGCTTCTAGCCGGACGCCAATTCGCGGATAGGTAATAGCCGGTAGCAGATCGACTTGGATCGTGGTGAGAAAAAATACCCCAATGACAATTACTGCCACAGTGAGCATGAGTGTGCCAATGTGTTGGCGGATAGCGATCGCACTGAGGCTAAATCCGCCATTACCATTATTATTTGCCTGTTGCATGATACTAAGTGATAAGTACTAAGTTCTGACTACTGAGTAATTTTTTCATTAGTATGGTGATTATTGCTCACCCTACTATTACTTTTCTGAAAGAATTGAAAGACTTACAGTGTCACCTTGTGTTAACGGCTTACCACTACGAACAACATAGCGCTCTCCCGCTTGCAAACCGGATAAAATTTCCACTCTCCCATCAGCCTTTTTTCCCAACATTACGGCTCGTGCTGTCACCTTTGTTTTGCCTTCTGTGTCTTTGACGACAAATATTGTCCCACTTCGGCCTTGCGACTTTGCCTCTGCTACACGAGATGTGTTAGGGGGGGAAGAGTCCTGCTGTAGATTTGTTTGCGTCTCTCCTGTACCCTTGGAGTTATTAGCGTCTGCTTGTTTCTGAATAGCTGTTTGTGGCACAACTACCCGCTGTTGTGTCTGGTTTTCAAAATTGACTCGCGCCAGCAGTCCACTGCCAATCTTGCCTTGAGTGTTGGGAATCACTACCTCTACAGGTATCAAGCGAGCAGTGGCATCCGCAGCTGGAGAAATACGGGTAACTCTGCCAATTAATGCTTGATCGGGGAAGGCGTCTAAGCGGACTTGTACAGATTGCCCAACCTGAATTTGTGCCAGTTCTAATTCGGAAACTTGCACGACAACTTTCACACGGTTAAAGTCGCCAATTTTCAAGACTTCACTACCTGCTTGCAGAAGGTTGCCGGGTTCTGTTACTTTTTCTGTAACTACGCCAGTGATGGGAGATGTCAGCCGAGCGTAAGACCTGCGCTCTTTGGTTTGAGCAACCAATGCCTGTTGGGCCAATACTCTACCTTGGGCCGCAGCGACGGCTTGCTGTTCTGTACGCATCTCCTCTTGAGCTGCCCGTAGTGCCTGGGCTGTTGTTTGTGCCTGGGTACGCGCTTGTTGGGCAGTTTGTTCAGCGATCGCTCCGGCTTTGAATAGATTTTGTTGCCGTTGTGAGTCTGCCTGAGCTTGCACCACTTCTAGCCGCGCCCGCTCAACGTCTGCACGGGCATTGCTTACCTGATTGGTTGCTCTAGCTACTTCTGATTTGAGGGCTGCTAGTTCTGCTTCTGCTTGCTTTAATTCGGTCATCAGGATGGCATCGTCTAACTGCCCGACGTTTTGCCCAAGTTTTACCGTATCGCCTACATCTAAGTTCAAATCCAGCAATCGGGCTTCTACCTGCGATCGCAATGATACAATCCGAAACGGTGTTGTATTACCTGTATATTCTGGTGATTTTTGCAGCAAGTCAGTTCGAGCGATCGCCACATCTACAGGTGTTGCACCACCGCCTTCTCTACTACCAGGTTGCTGAGATTGTGCTTTGGCTGATTCTTTGGGCAGTGATCCGCAACTTGCCGCCAGCAGTCCTATACCTACCAAACAGGGAATTAATAAACGTCTTACAGAAGTGGAGGAAAAAAAGTAATTTTCTCCTTTCCCTTTTCCATTTGTTGCACTAGTGCTGTTTGCAAGAAGTCTACTTTTCAAATCTGCGTTGGCACAGTCCGCACTTTGACAAAGCTCAGTAACCACCGCAGGCATTACTACCTCAGTCTTCACAACTGAATCTACCTGGATATTGAGCTGTTTGGCAACTATCGGATCTGTCTTTTTCACCTGTTCGTGCGGCTTATTCATATCCAAAATCATTTATTTTTCTCTTATTGGGGAGCTTTTGGGGTTAAACAGCCGTGTTTTATCAAGTAATTTTCAGAGATATCATTAACGGAAAACGGTGAGAATCCATAGGCTGTTTAACAGTAATTTTCTGTATCAAAAATTACTGTTTTTCCACGAAATTCCAAAATTTCTCACCGCTCTACTTCTTACGCAGAGGTAGATAATCTTCTTGCAGATAATAAATTATAAACTTAGTATAAAGATTTGTCAGTTTTCTGAAATCTACCCATAGGAGAAATCTGGGTTTTCCTAAAGATATGAACTTTTTTGGTTCCTTATCATAAAATGCGCGATATTACAATAATTACTTTTATTTTTACATCTTTATTTTTATCCTAGTACAAATACTAGTACTTGCAAAAGTTTATTTAATTTATTTCATTAAGAATATTAAAGATTTATTACTTTCTTAGGTTTATAATGTAATGGAAAACACTATTTTTCTTACCCTCCTTGCGTAATATGCAAGAAACAGGGCGATAAGTACCATAACAACAGCAAGAATGAACTTTTTTGCCAGAAATATATTCGCGTTAGGTGAGGGAGGTAAGGCATGAAATCATTGGTCAAAATCGTACAAACCACCGATGAATCCCAGATTTCCGAATTTTTCCGGGAATCAGGGGGTAAGTGGCGATCGCAACGACGCTACTACACTCTACCGGAGGGAGAAACCAAAGAGATAGAAAGTATAGTTACGATAAATTTTCTAGAGCAGGGTTGTGATGAACTGCAAAAGCTAGCTCAGATGCACGATTTGCCTGATACAGGTAGTTTAATCTGTGGTGCAGCAGTTGTATGGGAAAGTACGGATGTGTCCAAGACAAAGAAAGAGTCGCAAGGCTCAACAATATTTGGAGTGATGGGAAACATTTTGTATCGCGATCGCGGTTTTGCCATATCCAAACCAGTCACCGCCCAGTATTATTTCTCCAGCCCGAAAACACTGTGTTTGCGAACAGAATACAACGGTTCAGTGTTTGAGGAAGAGTTAAAGCTAATTGGCAGCAAATACCGCACCAGACAGACCATCATCTCTCGTGCTGGTGAGCAGTTGATGATTGGTCAATATTTAGAAAAGAGAATAGAGAGTGAGTCTATGGCCTCACCCGTTTTGGAACTACCCAGCACTTAGCTATCAACTAAATAATATAACTTTTTATAACAGTTCTTCAAACTTTCCCCAGAAAGCTAGTTGATATGCCATCATGGGAAGTGAAATGAGAATTAATTCGGCGACAGTGTTTGTTTTTAGTATTGACAGGCTTTTCCCTTTTGGTATTACAGACTTCTCTCCGAAATCTAAATCTCTACAAACTTATGATTTTGGAGACATTTAATGTCAATTTACGTTGGTAACCTCTCCTATGAAGTTACACAAGATGCACTGAGTGCTGTTTTTGCAGAATATGGTGCTGTAAAACGTGTTCAGTTGCCTACTGATCGTGAAACAGGTCGTTTACGCGGCTTTGCTTTCGTAGAAATGAGTTCAGAAGATGAAGAAACAAAAGCCATTGAAGCGCTTGATGGTGCTGAATGGCTGGGTCGTGACCTGAAAGTAAATAAGGCCAAGCCCAGAGAAGACCGAGGTGGTTCCTTCGGTGGTGGTGGTGGTAATCGTGGTGGTGGCGGTGGCTACAACCGTGGCGGTGGCGGTGGCGGTGGCGGTGGTCGCTACTAAACTAGATAGCCAAAAGTCATTTAGTTGAATATAGAAAAGGCTCAGGCAGCAATGCTTGAGCCTTTTTTATGCTCCCGCGGAACTTTTCAGTCATTCTGCGACATCAACTGATTTCTCATATCTTTAGGCGAGAGTACTAGAATCGGCGAACCTGTAAATCCATCTACATCACGAGTAATGATCGCCTCTAGCGCCAACTTCATCGCAGATGCTACCTGCACGGCATCTTCAAAATCAGTCAACCCCAGTGTAATTGCCTGTTTTAGCACCCCGAGATCCACCGCACAAATTTCCATCAGTGCCAACAATTGAGTCACTGCGGCAATCGCAACTTCAGCACTCTTGGTCTGGCGTGCAACTAAATAATACACATCCGTAACAGTTGTTGCCGACATAAACCCTTCAATTTGCCTCGATTCAACCGTCTCCAGCAAAAAAGCAGCATCTGCCACAAAAGGCTCACGTGCTAGCAAAGCATCCAGCAGAACGTTCGTATCAAATAAAACTCGCATTACAGATACTTTTGCACCAACCTCTCATCCAGCATGGCTTTCACTTCTTCATCTGTAGGTGGCAACGTGTCAGTCTTCGCAATTCCGATTAAACTTGCAGCTAAACCCTTCGGCTTTGACATTGGCTGAAGTTTCGGTTGGAGCGATCGCATCAATGTATTAATTAACTGCCAACGATCCTCGGCAGATAATCTCAGTGCTTGATCTTCAAGTTCACGTAACGTCATGGCAATAATTTTTAGCAGAGAGCATTAAAGTATTCAAAATAAGTAGAAAATACCTCTATCTCAAATTTTAGCCGTTTGTACTTCTTAATATCATGATAATTTGATCCCAGCAAAATTAGGCGATCGCCTCATAGAGACCGCCTAGCGCAGTGGCTTCCTTATCCACTATTCGCAATTAATAATGGGTTGCCGACTTGCGATGATGCACAGCTGTCACCCCATCAGTATCTAACAATTTGCCATTTTCGACAGTGGCATAAACTAGCCAGTGGTCGCCAGATTCCATCCGATTCTTTACGGAACATTCAAGATATGCTAGGGCATCGGTAAGTATGGGAGAACCGTTTTCTGCTTCTTCGGCGGCGACATCGGCAAATCGATCTTGTCCTGGGCCGAAGGGTTTTAGGAAGTGCTTCATCAATCCCAAGTGATTGCCTTCTTTAAGAATGTTGAGGACAAATTTGTTTCCTGTATGCGTCAAAGTTTCTACTGCGCGTTCTTTGGCGACCGCTATGGTTAAGCCAGGGGGACTAAAGCTAGCTTGAGATACCCAAGAGGCTAACATGGCACTGGAGCGATCGCCTTCTTTTGCAGTAAGAACACACAGAGAACCAACAATCCGACCAACTGCTTGTTCTACAGTTGTTGCAGGTTGACTTGGCGATCGCACTTTTCTAGCTTTCTTCAGGACTTGAGCAAAATCGGTTCCGGCTTCTTCACACAATTGTAAGGTGGCATCGTCAGGTTTGAATTTTACGCGGATGGTGTCAAAACCAAACCGATAACCAGCATCTTTCAATTTATCCTCAATTAAATCAACCGCTTCCCCACTCCAGCCAAAGGAACCAAAAACACCAGCGAGTTTATTGTTAGTCGCGGTGGATAGGACAATTCCTAAAGCTGTTTGCACCGGTGTGGGTGCATGACCACCAAGGGTAGGAGAACCAATAATGAAACCACCGGCTTTTTCCACAGCCGCCCGGATTTCTTCTGGTTCAGTAAATTCGCAGTTAATCGATTCTACAGCAACGCCAGCTTTTGTAATGCCACGAGCGATCGCTTGGGCTAATGTCGCCGTATTTCCATAAGCTGATGCATAAATTAATGCTACTGTCAAGTCGGCAGATGTTTGCTGCTGACTCCATTTGCGATAAGCTTTGGTCAGTTCGATTAAGCCATAGCGTACCAAAGGTCCATGTCCAGTGGCATACATTCTCACTGGAAAATCGGCTAGTTTTTCCAGCGCTGTTTCAACTTGACGAGCGTGGGGAGCCATCAAGCAATCAAAATAATAGCGCCGATCTTCGTTATATATTTCCCAGCCTTCATCAAATACTTGATCTCCACAAACATGGGCCCCAAACAACTTATCTGTGTACAGAATTTCTGTTTGCGGATCGTAGGTGCAAAGTTGATCTGCATAGCGGGGATTGGGGGTGGGAATAAATTGTAAATTATGCCCGTTGCCTAAATCTAGTGTTTCCTCGCCGCGCATTACAAGAATTTGCAAATCTGGATTTTCCAGCGCCCCACGTAAATTTATCGCCCCTGGATTTGAGCAAACAAAGGTGATTTGCGGAGCAATTTTCAATAAAGCCTTTAAAGTTGCAGCGCGGTTAGGATTTACGTGTCCTAAAATTACATAATCTAACTCGTCGAGATGGAAACGCTGCTGCAAAGCTTTTAAATAAATTTCCGTAAACGTTTCCCCTGGAGGGTCGATGATGGCAGTTTTCTCGCTTTCGATTAAATAAGAATTAGCAGTTGTACCCTTAGCAAGAGCGTATTCAATTTCAAATCTGAGCCTAGACCAACTGCGCGATCGCAGTATTCTTGTATCCGTAGCTATTGGGTAAACTTGAACATCACGGGGTTTGTTTGTTGACATGGCTTTATTGGGGAATAGGAGATTGGGAATTGGGGACTGGGGGATGGGGACTGGGAAAGTTATTTTCGATACTTAATATTCAATCTCTAATATCTAATTCCTGATACCTAATTCCTAATCGCCAATCCCTAGTCCCTTCTTTAATAATGATTACCAACTTTGCGGTGATGCACAGCAGTTAAAGCATCTGGCTTAGAAACTCGTCCGGCATAAACGGTGCTGTATACTGCCCAATGGTCACCGCAGTCCATTCTACTGACGACTTCGCACTCCATGTAGGCGAGGGCATCGTTGAGGATCGGGGCACCATTTTCAGCAGGCTGGGTTCTCACTCCTTCAAAGCGATCTGCACCAGGGGCAAACCGTTTCAAGAAGTGCTTCATTAGTGGTTGGAAATTGCCTTCTTCTAAGACATTGAGAACAAAGCGATCGCCTACTTGCATAAGTGATTCAATTGCCCGATCTTTAGCAACTGCAATGGAAAATCCCAAGGGTTTGAAGCTGGCTTGAGCAACCCACGAGGCTAGCATCGCACTGGATACATTACCTTTTTTGGCAGTGATGATATACAGTCCGCCGCTGAGTCTACCTAATGCTTTATCTAAGTCAGCACCAAGGGATTTCATAGCTTTGATACTGCGATCGCGTGTTACCCATTGAGCTAAGTCTGTACCCGCTTCTTCACAAAGCTTGTAAGTATTTTCTGTGGGTGTTTGTTTAATCCGAATCGCTGGAAAAACTGTTGTCAAACCCAAATTGCGGAATTTACTTAGCAAAGGATCTATCGGCTCATCATCGCCACCGCCAGTTTCAAACACGCCGATGGCTTGCTTTTCTTTGGCAGATCCTAAAACTGTACTGAGTGCAGCTTGGATACTAGCAGCGCCAGAAGCCGGAGGTAGACCAACGATTAGCCCAGCACAACGGCTAACTAGTTCCCGCAGTTCTTGCAAATCGACTTCAGAACCCAAATCGACAACTTCCACAGCGACACCAGTTTTACCGATGCCGTTGGTAATTGCTTGAGCGAGGCGATCGCTATATCCGTATTCTGAAACGTAAAATATTCCAACCGCCGTTTCTGGCTTGACTTGGGTTTGGCTCCAAGTGCGGTAACGTCCAACTAGTTCCTCAACATTGTGAGATAATAATGGGCCGTGTCCTGTGGCAATCATACTGATAGTTTTGAGTTCCGCCATCCGCTTCAGGGCAGACAAAACTGACCGGGCATTCGGCCCCATCAAGCAATCGTAGTAGTAATGAAAGTCTTCTTCGATAGCTGCCAAGTCTTCATCAAAGGTGCTATCTGAGCAATAATGCAACCCAAAAGCATCGCAGGTGTAAAGAGTTTTAGTTTTATGGTCGAAGCTGAAAATAGTATCTGGCCAGTGTAAATTTGGGGCAATCACGAATTCAAATTCATGACCATTGCCCAAATCTAAGCGATCGCCATTTTTTACAATCCGCCGTTTAAATGGCTGATGTACGAAATCCTCAAGAAACTGAATCGCTACCTTAGAGCCGACAACGGTTATTTCTGGAGCCATTTGCAGCAAATCTTTAACTAAACCGCTATGATCTGGCTCGGTGTGGCTGATAATCAAATAATCAATATCTGTTGGCTTGATTAATCCGGTGAGCGTATCGAAGTATAGTTGACGAAATTTTTCGTGGGAGGTATCAACTAAGGCTGTCTGCTCCCCACGGATGAGAAACGAGTTATAGGTGGTACCATTTTGCAGACCAAACTCAATATCGAAGCGATCGCGATCCCAATCTAAAGAGCGAATAGCCGTCGTCTCTTGAGCGATTTCCACAGTCTGTATGGTGAGCCGTTTTTCAGTTTTTTCGGTGAGCGCTACCATAACTCCCCTCCTTAACACAATGAGTATTTCTTCCTCTAGGTTTATTGTGACACGGGATGAATGTTAATTTTTATTAAAAAACCTATGACTGACTTAAAAAAGTTAAAAGTGTGAAACCACAGAGGCACAGAGAGGAAATTTGGCTAGCGTTGGAAATTGGTAATTCCCGGCTGCATTGGGCGTTATTTGTTGGGGAGACGCTTAACTCAGCTTGGGATAGCGATTATCTACCTGAGTCTGTTATACAAAACTTGGCTGAATGCCAAACCCTGAATGATTTACTAGAGAACATTTTTCCAGAAGGTGAATTTCTAACAAACACTCTATCCCTCTGCTCCCTCCTTTTCGCCTCGGTAGTTCCCAGCCAAACTACTATTTGGCAAACTTACCCAAATACTCGTGTTATTACTTTAGACCAAGTACCACTAAAAGGTGTTTATCCCACACTAGGAATAGACCGTGCTTTAGCTTTGTGGGGTGCAGGGAAAACGTGGGGTTTTCCAATGTTGGTAATTGATGCTGGGACAACGCTAACTTTTACGGCTGCGGATGCTAATGAGTGTCTAATTGGAGGTGCAATTTTGCCGGGATTAGGCTTACAATTTACAACTCTCGGTCAACAGACAGGACAATTACCATTAGTAGAAATGCAAAATTTCCCGTCTCTACCACCACGTTTTGCTTTAAATACTACAGAGGCTATTCAAAGTGGAGTTGTTTATACAATATTAGCTGGAATTAAAGATTTTATTGAAGCGTGGTGGAAGTTATTTCCTGATGGCAAGATTGCGATTAAAGGGGGCGATCGCACTTTATTACTAAACTATCTACAAACCTTATATCCTGAAATAGCAGCAAGCTTAATTGTGGAGCCAAACTTGATTTTTTGGGGAATGCGAGAAATAGTAAAACTGCTATAAGTTAGACCCAGAGCAGCTTAGATTGATCAATTAGAAGGTCGGAATTGAGCTTTGATTCTCTGAGCAATGGAAGTCACTTCACGGCGAATCCTCTCAGTGTTAACCGTAGTTTTGAATCGTCTATTGTTGTGTAACCTTGAGTTTCATCATAGGAAATTGTTAAAAATTAATCTACTAATACTAATTCTCTTTAATCTTGCTTATTTTTAGAAGTACGCGTCTATAATAAACGCTAAATCGAAATGCTTAATTTCCTTTAATAAACTCCCGAATCTCAAGTGCTACAACCCCAGCACAAGCTTCTGGTAAGTCGTTTCCGGCATGGGGAATCATTTTCAACTCGACTTTCGGGATTAGTTGAGCATAAACCCGGCTCTTGGCTAAAGCATCTGGTGTATCTTGGCCACCTTGTAAAATAAAAACCGGGACATCTATCATGTAAAGCCGCTTCTGCACTAATTCCGCTTCAATTTCTGCTTGTCGCCTTTTGAAAAGTAACTGGCAACCGATAGGATACGGCAATAGTGATTGACGCAGCTGCAAGTCTTGTGCAATTTTTTCATGCAAACCTAAAATTTTAGTTAAAGGAGTGAGCGATCGCAACAATTTAACTATTAGCGGTGGATAACTCAGTAATCGCCGCATCTTCTGACAATGCTCTTCTTGCCCTTGGATTTCTACGCCCTCTGGTGCTAAAAGTATCACACCATCCACTTTCTCTGGATACTTTAAAGCATAGCTAGCAGCAACCCAACCCCCAAGAGAATGCCCTACTAAATATACTTTTTCTAGCTTGACAGCTTGCAAGAATTCAGCCAAACACTCTACTTGTAAATCTATAGAATGGTGGATATTCGGATTCTCTGACTCACCAAACCCTAATAAATCAAGTGCGAAGCAATGGAAATCTTGTGCAAGGGATTCCATCACAGATAACCATTGACTGCTCTCATTCCAAGCACCATGTAAAAAAATTATAGGAGTTTTTTCACCGACTTCACGCCAGAATATCAGCCCTTGGGAGAGCTTTATCCGGGAGTTACGGAATAGTGTATCCATTTTAATTTAGTTGTTAACTTTAAGCACCATAATAAATACTTAATAGTTATTAGTCATTGGTCATTTGTCATTTGTTTTGAAAAAATAATTATAAACAGAGAAGTCTGAGTAGCGTTTCGTTGGTGCAGCCTCTGTAGCGAGAAGAGAGGCTTCCTTAGCTTAGATCAGAACTTTTGCGGCAAATGACCAATGAATAATGACTAATAACAAAATATTGTTATGCCAGTGTTGTCAAGCCATTCAAGTAGTCTTGTAATTGCCGAGTATGGTCATGAGACATCTGTTCTGAAGGTAGCAAATTGGGAGAGAAAGCTTGGATTTCCATGACTTCTAAAGTATCTTGAATCTCCATTGTCCCATGCACCTCGGCTTCAACCACAATACAAATTGAATGGATTCTGGGATCGCGGTCTGGCGCGGAGTAAACTCCTACCAAACGGTTAATTTTTACTAATTTTAGCCCAGTTTCCTCGATCAATTCCCGGCGGACTGTGTTGGGAATATCTTCTCCCCAATCGACCATGCCTCCAGGCAATGCCCAAAGGCCATCATCACGCCGCCGGATCAGTACTATACGACCATCAGGTAAAATTGGGATGATACTAGTGCCAGTAATGGGATGACGAAATATGATACCCAAAACTGTTTGTCCAATACGCCATAAGCTACGTGTGGACTGGACAGCTGCCGGAAAAAAAGCAATAACGTTCAATCTTTAAAACTTCTGTATTGTATTCCCTAGTTCTCTACCACTTACATAAACTCAACTAAGGAAACTTTCACTGAGTTTTTTTTATACAATAATGTTCGTGGACTGAGATTTTATTCTCACGATTTACGTAGAATATTTTTAATTCTAACATCAACTTTTAATAGAAGCACTGTATTCCTATATACATAAAATTTGTTAGTTCAGAAAGTTTTTCGATTTATAACTAACATTAGCCTAGCCCAAAGCAGCTAGCACTAATAGTTTTTCAGCACACATTAAAAAAAATAATCTGAATGATAAGTTAGAATCCAAAATTTAGAAGGTGGAATAAGCGGAGTTTGAGACATCCATCTAATTATTGATAATTTTGATTAGTTTGTTCTAAGAACAACAACTAGTTAGCTAATTTACATCTGTTTGAGCAATTTGAATCTCATAAAAGGTATTTTCCATCTAGCTCGTAGGAATAATTCTAAAATATTATTGACAGAACAAGGTTAAATGCGGTAGACTAGTACACTGTTTAAAGCGTATTTATTGCTGCACTAGGTTACAAGTATATCAATAATATTGGTAGCTGATATTGCCTATGTGATGCCTAGTTGCTACTTTTTTGTTGTTTATTAATGAGGTGAACATGGCCAAGCGCCGTAACCCGAAAAAAGAAAAGGCGCTACGGAACCAGGCGTATGCCAGAAAGTTTCGTAAACGGACTACGACAGGAAGAATGCAGAGAAGGTTCCAACAAAGACCACCAAAGAGTGAAGAAGAAGAAGGAGCAGCAACAGCAGCTGACACTGACTAAGCTGACTGGTTAAATCCTTGTTATTTATTTTTTAGGGCGCACATTTGTACGCCCTTATTTATTTGGGGCATTGGGCATTGGGCATGGGGCATTGGGCATGGGAAAAAAACTATTCCTAACTCCTAACTCCTAACTCCTAACTCCTAACTCCTAACTCCTAACTCCTAACTCCTAACTCCTAACTCCTAACTCCTAACTCCTAACTCCTAACTCCTAACTCCTAACTCCTAACTCCTAACTCCTAACT
>JAESFO010000217.1_pt1 | contig 118531 bp, 115 predicted proteins | sample 9269421 | NCBI WGS metagenome assembly JAESFO01 (sample SAMN14502839, study PRJNA617101) | algae metagenome | isolation source: Nostoc desertorum CM1-VF14 and co-occurring heterotrophs from rocky... | place: USA: Clark Mountains, San Bernardino, California | collected 2000-06-05 | reverse complement strand
CGGTCCTTTGCCTCGAGGAAAGTCGCATGCTATCCCCAAAAATGTCGGCGGCGAAGCAACACGCACGCACAGTGATAGCTCTGTTCGAAAGTGAGCTGGATAATCGCGCGGCAGAAGAGGGCTTTAAGATCCTTGATCTCCTTGGCCGCTTGAGCCGACCGCTGCGCGAGTTCGCGCACCTCTTGAGCGACCACCGCAAAGCCCTTACCCACCTCCCCGGCCCGCGCAGCCTCAACACCGGCATTCAGCGCCAGCAGATTAGTTTGGAAAGTAATCTCATCGATGACGCCGATGATGCTGGAGATTTGGTTGATGACCGTTCGATGCGTTCCCGGCTGGGATCTGGAACTCGGTGATGTCTGTCAGCCATTTCACATTCAGAGCTTTTGCATGGAAGTCGCGATTGATCAGGTTCTGGCGCGCCACAACTACCTGGAGCGGCTGCGAGCGGGCGAGTTGGATACGGAGCAGAAACAAAAAAGCTCCCCGACGCTTACGCGGGGGAGCTTTCTATGAAGCGACTTGAATGGTAAAATATACAAGTGTCGGTGGTATCGGGGGCATGCAGTCACCGATACCAACGTTCGCTGCATGTTATAGTTTAGGAACGAAGAATCCGGGTATCTTGCATTCTTGTCCTGGTCGGCGGCAATCTGCAAACAGAATTCATACCTTTCCCAAGATATTATCCGCTGTGCGGTCCGTTATCGCGAGCATCGTAAGTGTCGGATTCTGCGTACCGATGCTTGGCATCGATCCGCAACCAACCAAATACAGGTTGTCGTGCGAATGGGATTTCTGGTAGGAATTAACCACTGACTTATTGGGGTCTTTCCCCATGGCGTGCGTCCCGCATACATGGCCAGCGCCCTGATAGTGGTAGGTGTGGCCACCATACGTGAATTGCAGAGGATCCTTCTCATCGACGTCGTTAAATGGCCTGTCCTCCAAACCCACTCTTTGCTCATGGTACGGCTCTGCCTCCATGTGCTTGAAGAGTTCTTCGGCAGCCCGTTTCGCTGACTCGAACCCCTTCTTCACATAGTCGGATATGTGATAGTGCACCTCTACTCGAGGGATGCCTAGATTGTCTGTTTTGTCCTTCGATAATTCAATATAGCTTTTCTCGTTGGCATCTTGTTCAACTAGGAAGGCCACCCGGAATTGCCGCGTGAGGAGGTCATTTAGCTTCTTCACATAGGGCTGGCCAAACAGGATTTCCTTACCTGGGTTCAATTGGTTCTTGTTCGTGCCATAGATGAAGTCCATGGCTGTATTATAGGGATCTTCAGCCGGCCAGTTCCAACCCTCATTGCCAATCTCAATGCGCCAGGCAGCCTGGTCTTTTCGAAACGCTCCGTCCCGGCCGGTTTCAATTCCGCTTGTTGAAAGCGGCCCGCGATATCCATAGGCGCGTTCCTTCGGATTGTGGGTCGCTTTGGTGAGTCCCCATGCAAGATAGACCGGATGGTCCATCAAATATTTGCCAACGAACTCATCGGATGATGTTTTCTTATAGTTCGGGTTATGTTTTTCTTCGAAAGAATTCAACATGATCTTTGCGTTCTCGATGGCATGAGCCGCAAGAACAAATATTGTCTTGTCAGTAATTTCAGCAATCTCAGAGAGATTTTTCTGTCGGCTTTTAAGATCTACCGAATCTTTTGCCGGTACGGATGTATCATCGTATGTGACGAAGTGGAGATCTTTCACCTTACTGGTTGCAGCCTCGAAAGTGATAAAATCGACAACGTGCATATACAGAATATCAACGTTTCCGGTCTCAAAGGCTTGGCTTAGAGCCACCGTGGGGTCATATTTCGCTTGAATGGGACAAATCGGAGTGCAGTTGGTGTTTCCATGGCAAACCCGCCGATTCTGGTAGGGAGCAGAATTCCTCCCGGCAGGTGTGGACGTAACTATTGGTGCTTGACCACCAAATGCCTTCACTAGGTCTGACTGGGCACCCACCTTCTTGAGACTATCTGAAATACGCATATCCAGATATGACTTCGGAATTCCTTTCATCGGGAATTCAAACTTCATCGAAGGGTTTTCGGCCTTCTGCTCAAGGTCATCACCAGCAACGCCAATCAATTTTTCAACAAACTGATAATGTTCTTCGAGTTTTGCGTATGTAATGTCATCTGGCCAATCCAAGCCGATTTTGTCACCCTTTTGAGTGACTGGCTTATATTTGCTTTGCAGTTTGAAGTCGCTGTCGGTCATCCGAAGGCACGTACCCATCCAATGATTGCCGGTGCCACCAGCTATTCGCTCGTAGGTACTTGCGAAGGGAGTAAGATTTTTGTCACCGTCTTCCTTGTAAAGGAGATACGATTCCTTGCCATCTTGGAGATTGTGAGTGAATTTATCACCCTTTTTCGTCCAGCCAAGTGCAAGGTCCGGGATCGACGGACGAGGGACGTTGGTTTGAGTGGGGAGCTGAGCTGTATGGTTAGGAGGATATGGTGATTCCGGCGACTTGAATGTATTGAGGAAAAAGTTCTCCATATAGTCCTCGCGGCCGCGCGGGACGGCCGGCCCGGCTTCAAGGATCAGCACCTTCTTCCCCGCTTCACCAAGCTTCTTGGCCAAGGTCGCACCGGCAAAACCGGACCCGACGATGATAACATGATACTGTTTCTTCTCATTCGCCATCGGAGGTCCCCTTCACGTCGTTAGATCAAATCCATAGTCCACGAGCTCGGGAGGTACCTCTGCCCAGCTCCCAAAGGCAAACTGGCTCACACCCATGGGATGCGCTTGCGCCATTCTCCATATCCAGCCGTTAGCGTAAGCCCGGCTCGAAATGACGAAATCCTTCTTGTAAATATCTTTGGAAAAGTAACTTTCTGTTGGGCCGATTGCTTGATTGTCTTGAGGGTCTTTCCTTTTTAACCGTCTGATTTCTTCCCCGCCGTACCATGCGCCGAATAGCCACATCATCATTGTCATTCGCGACGCCCATGCAATCTCCGTTGTAGCAGGCTCCGCTGGTTTGCCAGGCTTTTGCGAGTCTCCAACTATTCCGACCTCTCCCGACTTGCCCAGCAAGTTTTGATCAAATGGCTTATCCTTCACGTCCTTAAGTTTCTCCTCAAATTTTTGGAATGCCGTCGTGGTCGCCGCATCCTTGAGGAGGCTATAGTAAAGGTCGCAAAGTCTGCGCCCGTCCTGCGGAACCGTCGGCGCGATCATTTCTTCCTTGACGTGAATGAGCTTGCTCGACAGCCAGATAAATTCCGGGGTTGCGTTCACCTCTGGAATAGCTGCCGCCGAAGCAAGCATTGGCATCTGACTCAAGGCATAGGCTGCAATCGATCCACCGAAGCCAAGCTGTAAGGCAGTGCGCCTATCGATACTGACCATGCCGAATTACTCCGATTGTTTCGTGTTAAAGGAAAGATCCTGACTTTGCCGCAGCCGCGCTGGCTTTATCGTGCTGCCTTGATCTGCTCTTTGGCTCGGCTCAGCGAAAATACGAAATTGGAGTTGGTGCCGGTGGTCGTCGTCGCGTCGTAGTGACAACTGACACAGCTTGAGGTAACTCGCACCGCGCCACCGGAGATACCGTGGCCAGATTTAAGTTGCATGCGATCTTCGGTTGGTATTTCGTTCCCATTGGACGTCTGCCCGCTCAGCAAGCCCTGCACATAAGTTTCCATCGTGGAATTCGCGAGAAACGAGGGCGTAGGCATGCCATCAGGATAGGCCGGATTTTCCGACCAATTGCCTTTGTCATCGTGCTTCACAACGGTCGGGAACTGAACGTCCACCAGGAAATAGTTCTTCCACGGGCCTGGAATGCTATCGAGATGCCCCTTCTTTTCAGGGTTTGTCATTTCAGCATTGACCTCGGCGGCCTTCAACCCCGGTCGAAACGACCTGACGACCTGCGACGGCTCCGGTTTGGAATTGCTAGTGTTTAGCCGCGGATCCCATGGATGTTTAGGTAATTCGTTGCATTCGGGCACAAACTGCCCATTCTGCAGCAAGCACTTATTTGAGTTTGAGTTGAATAAGCTGAATGCGCGCTCAGGACCTGCCGCGTGCGTGCCCGTTGAAAGCTCATCAATCCAGGGAGCATTATCTTTGTGCTCGAACGTGGCCCAGACCCATTGCGGTGCGGATGGCGTTCGATGAACAATATGCAGCCCAACTAAAGCCACTTTTTTCACCAAGCACTCCGGCTCCGCAACTCGCGTTTCTCCGATAAACGGGACGGTCTTCGGATTCTTTAGGCTGGCAGCGAGGTTGTCAGATTGGGGTGTATAGATATAGGCGTCGATCATTAGGTACTCGTCTTTGTCGGCGTCTTCGATGATTTTCCATGCAGACTTGACGAAAATGGAACCAGCGATTGTACCATTATTGCTTTCCAACTTTGAAGGCCAATTTACTTTCAGGTCCCACTTTATGCGCTGCCCATCCTTTTTGTCCCGCGCATCGAAATCGACTTGCCCTTTTTTATAGTACAAATGATGACTGACGACGTAATTGTACATTACTTCATTGAAGCCAATGCCAAATCGTAGATAGTTTTTGCTCTGGTCAATTACCGGCCCCATTCTGTTGGCCTGGAAATATTCATCGAGTACGGGAAGGTTACCAGCGTTCAACGCCTGGCACTCCTTTGGGACCAGCGCCGAAGCGGCGAATTTCCGCGGCGAATTGCCGTCTGAGGGAAATAAGTCTGTCGCGGAGATGAACTTCAACCACTTAGGGATATAGGAGCGATTTTCTTTCTTAGCGGTTGCGTAATATCCTAAGTGCGGTTTTGGCCTCGGGGTTTGCGGGCCGCCTGATTGCGGCAAATCGCCGGAATCAGGCAGACTGAGTGCGAGAAAGTCCTGCCACGCTAACTCGGCATAAGCCCTATAAAGCTGATCGTACGTGCTCCCGGCAGTTCTAGCAGGCTGGATATCGACCCTCGGCATACAGTTTGTCGCATCCGTTTGGTCAAAACACACCAACGCCACCTCAGCCCTTGCTTGGTTGAGCATCGTCGGACAGAGGCCGGAGGCAAGCGACATAACGAACGCAATGGTGGAAAGCCGCATTATGAAGTCTCCCCTGGAACATCAAAAAGACGCAAACTCTCAAGATCGGCAGATGCACTTAACGTATTCATCGCAGCGGAGCTTTTTTGCGATCGACACGACCAACCGCTCCCATCATCTTTCCGTCTTTGAGGAAAGAACCAATACACGACATAGTAGCGACACGAATCTCGAATTGGGAATTTCAACTTTTCGGAGATCAAATTGCCGGGAATAGAACACGCTTCGCTGAAGCATGAACTGGTCAGTATCCAGCCCGGTCAATCGGGCGTATTAAACTTCCGAACGCGGAAATTCTGGAACCAGTCCTGGCCAAGGTCCGCTGCGAGCTGCTCGAGGATTGCATTGGCACTCCGTCAGGTCGTCTCGATACAGATTATCTGCCATGGCAGAGCCTATGGAACGCGCACAGTTAGCGTTGCCATAATGGCAATCACCCGGGCGAAACTCTGAACTTCCTTGCGAGACGGATTTCTGGGACCAATGCCGTCGGAGGCTATTTGCCTCCGTTTCGAGGATTCCAGAAGGAGGCTGCCCGGATGGCCTATGTCATCACTTCGCCTTGCATCGACATCAAGGACGGCGCCTGCACGGCCGCCTGCCCGGTCGATAGTATCTATGAGGGCGGCCGCATGTTCTACATCCATCCCGGCGAATGCATAAACTGCGGCCTCTGCCTGTCTATCTGTCCGGTGGATGCGATCGTGTGGGACGAGGAAATATCTGACGACAGGCGGATCTTTCTCGACGTTAATCGGGAGTTCTTCGAACCGTCGGTGACGGGGATGGGTTCTCCCGGCGGGTGGGACAAGAGCCGTTCCACCGACAAGGACCACGCCCTGGTGGCCGCTCATCCCCGGAGCCCTGCTTCGGCACTCCATCTCTGATCCCAGCAAAGGCGCCTTATGTCCAAACACCCTCTCAAAGGCGTCATCGCCGCTGTACCGACCCCTTTTTCCGCCTCGCGCGAGATCGACGCCGACGCATTCGTCGAACATTGCCGATGGTGCCTCGACAACGGTTGTGATGCCCTGAACGTCCTGGGCACCACCGGCGAGGCAAATTCGCTCTCTTTTACCCAGAGAAGCCTCGTCATGGAGATCGCCGCCTCCAGCCTCGACGCCGGCCGCCTGATGGTCGGCACGGGAACGCCCGATCTGGCGACCACGGTGGCTCTGACGCGGCGCGCCTCGGAACTCCGATATGCGGCAGCCCTCGTCCTGCCGCCCTTTTATTACAAGCCGGTTCCGGAAGACGGTATTTTCGCATGGTTCGGCAGACTCGTCGGACAGACGCAGGCCAGGCCGATCGATCTTTATCTCTACAACTTCCCGCAGCTCACGGGGATCGAATTCAGCCCCGCACTCGCCGCGCGTCTGCAATCCGCTTTCCCCGATCGCATCAGGGGCGCGAAGGACAGTTCCGGCAATCTCGACTATGCCCGCCAGCTCGCCGCAATTCCGGGCTTTGCCGTGTTCCCGAGCAACGAAGTGTCGCTGGCAGATGCCGGCCGGGACAATTACGCCGGCTGCATCTCGGCGACGGTCAACATCGACCCCGCCTCCTCCGCTGCCCTGTGGAAGAACCAGAGCGATAAGGCACTGGAGGAAAATGTGCGGTCGCTTCGGCAGGGCGTTGCCGCCTACCCGCTGGTGGCGGCGGTCAAGCATCTGGTGGGCAGGCGCACCGGCAACCCCGTCTGGAACAACGTCGCGGCTCCGAATATGGCGATCGGCGACGCCGATGCGCTGGCGCGGCTCGACGCCCTCGCCGGTCGGCTTGTTCACCCGGCTTGATCACCAATCGGCATAGTACCGCCGTGTCGCCTCGGCAAGCGCCCTGGCACGCGGGCGCTCCTGCTGAAGCCTGGGCAAGTCGGCCCGCGCCTGTTCCAGGAGTTCCCGGCGGGCGGAAGCAAAATCGATGTTTCGAAGCCGCCCGTCCCGCATGACTTCATTCCCGCCGACGAAAAGGCCCGTGGCATAAGCGGCGCGCATCCGGGTCAGGATGACTTCCGCCTCGTCGATATCGTCAAAAAGACTGTCGGCGGTGAGCGCCGCGTAGTCGATCACGGCGAAATCCGCCGCGGCGGGCATGTTGAGCACTTTCGCACCGGTATGGATCGCGGCGTCGAAGAGCCTTTCCGCTGTGAAGGAGCGGCAAAGCTCCCGTCCACCGTGCAGTAGATAGGCCAGCCGCAGCTCGCTCCAGAGATCCTGATCATCGCCGAAACCGGTTCCGTCAAGTCCGATCGCGAATTCCGGGCCGTTCCGCACCATGAGCGGCAATGGCGCGACGCCGGACCGCAGCCGCAGATTGGCCGATGGGTTGGACACCATCTGCACGCCCCGCTCGGCCAGAAGCTCCAGTTCGTCCTCGCGAAGCTGCACGCCATGCGCGACGGCAAGCCGTGGGGAAAGAAAACCGATCTCGTCCAGATGACGCACCACGCCCTGCGGGAAACGGCGGTCCAGCCAAGTGCGCTGGCGCGGACTTTCCAGAAGATGCATATGGATGCGCCGGCCGCTCAGGGCCGATGCCTCCGCGATCGCTTCGAGAAGCCCGTCGGAGCACCATTGCGGGCCGATCGGCCCGAATTGAACATCGACCATCGGCCCGGCATTCTCTGCGGCGACCTGCTCGACCGCCTCGATCTGGCGTATGATCGGCACATAGTTTGGGATCGAAGGAGATAGTACCGTCCAGTCGGCCTCACCGAGGAACTCTCTCAACCGTCCAGGCCCGCCTCCATATGCCCATGGGTCATGGTCAAGCAACGGGCAGGAAAGCGCCAGCCTTATGCCCACATCCGCCGCCGCGCGGATGACAGCTTTCGCCTCAACGGCCAGACGGTCGACATTCAGCGAATTGTGGCAGTGCATCGTCGCGCCGACGCCGGTCAGCGCCAGGCGGGAAAAGGCAACCAGCGCCTCCAGATACGGGTCCGTCCGCGGCCGCAACCGCAGCGATGGAATCCAGACCTCGAGCGCGTCGTCGAGCCCGCCGAAATCGAGCGTGCGGATACCATAGCCGTGATCATGCGCATTCACTGGAGCCGGCATAATCAACGCGCCTGATTGAATGCCAGCGGTCATGAAACCGTCAGACAGGCAATCCGGGGTTTCGAGGCAGCGAAGGGCAGGACCGCGGCCGGGTTTCAAAAGGAGGCGGATGTCGGGTGTGTGCGTGTTCAACTCGCAGTCGCCTCGTGGATAATATCGCTGTATTTTTGCAGGGCACTACTAAAGCTCTGGATGACTGCTTCAGCCGCATGCGTCAGTTGCCTGCGCTTCTGGACCAGAATCCCGATGTGAAGGCTTTGCAGTCTGGAGCCAGAAATTGGAATGATGACGATCTCACCCGTTCTGATTTCGTCCATGAAACCGAGAGGCGTGAAAAAGGCGACACCGTCGCCTGACATGATGAACGGTTTCAGCATCGCCTGGCTGTTGGAGACGATGAACGAGCGACCCGTCCGTTCGAAGGCCGACAACTCGATCTCGACGAGCGAGCGGATGGGCTGCGTGTCCAGTTGCAAAAGCAGGTTGAACTGTGAACATTGTGTCAGTGAGACCTTCTTGTGTTTTGCAAGAGAGTGCCCCTTGCTGACGCAAGCCACCAGCGGCATTGGAACACGAAACACCATTTCTGTATCATCCGGTCTGGCAAGATCGAACGTAATGCCGAGATCAACATCGCCTTCTGCAACATAGTCCGTAACATTGCCATGACCGGCCGTCTGGATGTGGAAGCTGACGGCAGGATGGAGCTGGTGAAACGCCCGAACCTGTTCAGGCAGAAACTTTACCGTCAGACTATCAAGGCATCCGATACGAACCCTGCCGGTCTTCTTGCCCTGCATGGCGCCGAGATCACTTCTCAATATCTCGTATTCACGCAAGGTGCTTCTCGCATGCCTGAGCACTTCTTCACCAGCGGTCGTCAACCGGAGGCCGTTGGAAAAACGCTCGAATAAAGTGATCCCGAGCTCCTCTTCCAGCTTCTTGATCTGGCGGCTGAGAGCTGACGTGGCGACATGCACCTCTTCCGAAGCCTTGCGGATTGAGCCGGATCGTGCAACCGCTGCGAAATACTTGAGAATGCTGGCGTGCATGAGGCCTCCCGCCTGGGTGTCATTTCTGATGTGTTTTACGACACGATCATCGACCTTGCCAAACGGGGGCGCGCTTTTGCTGGAAAGCTGTCACGCCTTCCAGAGCGTCCTCGCTCTTGAGCGCCCGGACGAGCGCTGGCGTGCGCAACGCCTGCGCCTCCGATGGCGAGAGATGGCCGGTGCGGTTTACGGTCTGCTTGATGGCCCGCAGCGACAGCGGCGCGCATGCGACGATCTCCCTCGTCCAGCGCTCGACGGCCTCGTCGAGCCCTTCTGCCGGCACGATCTCATTGACGATGCCGAAGTCGAACATCTCGCCCGCGGTGAACTGTCTGCCGGTCATCAGCACGGCCATGGCGCGGTTGAACGGGATTTTGCGCTGGAGCAACACCATGCCGCCGTCCAGCGGCATACGGCCGACGCGAGCCTCCGGCAGGCCGAATCTTGCAGCCTCCGCTGCGATCACGATATCGCAGCCGAGCACCATTTCAAAACCGCCTCCGAGCGCATAACCATTAACCCGCGCAATCACCGGCACGTCGAGCGAGCGCCGGAAAGCAAGGCCGCCGAAACCGTTCGGCCGCTCCTCCGCCCAATAATCCAGGCCGGATTTCTCAACCCCCTTGAGATCGGCGCCGGCGCAGAACGCCTTCTGCCCCGCGCCCGTCAGCACGACGCAGCTTACGTCGTCACGCCCTTCGATCTCCTGCCAGATGCCCTCAAGCTCCTGCTCGGTCGCCGCGTCGACGGCATTCAGGCGCTCCGGCCGGTTGAGGGTCACGCGGGCAACCCGATTGGAAACGCTGAATTCGACGGTCATGCCGCATCGTCCCGTTCTGCACCCGGAACCGGGCCTAAAATCTCGGCATTGTGCTGTCCGAGCCGGGGCGGCGGAATGCGGACGACGACCTCGGCTGCCGACATGTCGATCGGCGAACCGATAAGACGGACCGGACCGGCGTCGGTGCTGCCCGCTTCGAGGATCATCTTGTTGATGATGGTTTGCTCGTCGGCGAGAGCCTCGGCGATGGAGCGTACCGGCGCGCAGAGGATGTCGACTTCTTCCAGACGCCTGATCCAGTGCCCGGTCGAATTCTTCGCAAAACTCTCCCGGAAAATTGCCTGGAGTTCGGGCCGATGCTGCATCTGGACATCAAAATTCGCATACCGCGACTGCAGCGAGAGATCCTCGATCTCCAGCGCTGCGCAGATATCACGCAGCGGATTCGGCTTGAAGGCCCCGACCATCACGATGGCCCCATCCGTCGTCTCGAAAACGCCGGTCAGCGGAAAGGCGCCCCAGTTCAGTTCCCTGTCGCGCATCATCTGCACCGTTCCTTCCTGCATCTGCATGGCAAGCATGGAACTGTAGAGGTTCACCGCGACCTGCTGCCCCTCCCCTGTCTTCTGCCGCTGCAGAAGCGCAAGCAGGATGCCCTGCACCAGATGCATACCCGCCGAGAAGTCGGCGAGCGGTGTGGCGTAAATCGACAGAGGGTGGCCGGCGTCCGATTTACGCCGCATCACGCCGGAGAGCGCCTGGGCCAGCACATCCTGACCGCCCTTGTGTTCATAGGGGCCAGAGAGCCCAAAACCCGTGCCGACCGCATAGATCAGGCGGGGATTGCGCCCGCGCAGGTCCTCGTAGCCAAAGCCCATGCGCTCCATGACGCCGGGCCGGAAATTGTTGACGACGACATCGGCCTTGTCGATGAGGGAGAGCACGGCTGCCCGGACGTCCTCGCGTTTCAAGTCAAGCGCCAGGCTTCTTTTGTTGCGGTTGAGCGAACAGAAGACGGGATTGTTGAGCCCGTCCGGATCGGAACCGAGCGACCAGCGTGACAGGTCGCCGATCTTCTCCTTCTCGACCTTGATGACATCGGCGCCGTAATCGGCCAGCATCTGGGTGCAGCAGGGGCCGAGCATGACCTGCGTGAAATCGATCACGCGGACGCCGTCGAGGGGAAGTGTCGTCATTCTGCTGCCTCCAAATAGGTCGCATTGGCGGACGGGATATCGCCGGGGTCGGCTCCCTGCGCCCGCATCTGTTTCTGTATGGCCCTGACATCGGCCTTGCGCACCGTCGTCCCGGCATTGAGCGCCACTGTGGCGGCAATTCCGGCCGCTTCGCCCATCGCCATGCAGGGCGGGATCTCGCGGCTCGATTTCTGCGCCTGCGGCGTCGACGAATAGTGCCGGCCCGCCACGAGGAGCTGGTCGACTTCCCTCGGAAGAAGGGCGCGATAGGGCGTGTAGTAGTCACGGCCACGGGAAATGGTGTCGGCAAAATGCCTGCGGTTCATGACATCGTCCTTGGTGACAACGTATTCGCCCTGTAGCATGCGGGTCTGGCGCACCCCGGTCTGCGGTGCGAAGTCGATGACATAGGCGTTCTCGAAACCGGGGAGCTTTTCCCGCGCGAAATCGAGCAGGCGCGCCATGCGGGCACGACCTTCCAGTTCGGCGGCCGTCAGATCCTCGACCTTGAGGCCCGAGAGCTTCGGCATATGCGGGCAGTTGAGCCAGACGACCCCGGGAAGGGGCGTCTTCAGCCACCAATAGGCCCAGCAGCCGCCAAGCAAACGCTTGGCCTCATGGTCGAGCCGTTTGAACAATTCCGGCTCCTCGAACTCGAAGCGCTCCGCGGCTTCCGTATCGACGCCGCCCCAGCGCGAGACCGTCGTCAAGATGAAGCTGTCCTCGATATGGGATGCGCCAGCGCTTGCCGCGACGTCGAGATCGCCGGTGGCATCGATCACCACGCTGCCCATGATTGCCTGCAATCCCTCCTTGGTCTGGCAGACGACACCCTTGATCGAACCGTCCTCGACGATCGCCGAGGAAAACCAGCTATGGGTGCGCAACTTGACGCGTGTCTCGGCGAAGAGATCGTAGGCCGTCTGCTTGAAGGCATCGGGATCAAATGCCGCTGCATAGCAGATCGGGTGCGGCGCGGACGGCGTGTGAAAATCGAAAAGGCCCCAGCGTGCCCAGCGCCGCCAGCTTTCCGGCAGGTCGCGCCGGTCGAGCTGACGATCGTTCTCGTCGGGAACCATGCACAGGTTCTTCCTGCGCATGCGCTCGATCATCTCGGTGCAGATTCCCTGCACGGTGATCTCGAGACCGTTCACCATGTCGTCGAGAACGAGCACCATGCCGCCGGCGGCAAGGCCACCCACGTAGGGATAACGTTCGAGAAGGGTGACGCTCGCGCCGTTTCGCGCCGCGGAGACCGCAGCGGAGATGCCGGCCGGCCCGCCGCCGACCACCACGACATCGGAGCGGTCAACGATCGTGGCATGTCCCTCGGGTATTCTGATTATGCTGTTCATTCTTTCCTCCTGTCGGGCAAGCCGACGCAATGGCTCCGATGCGGCGATGGCTGCCGCGTCGCTTTGGGCAGGCGAAACGGAATCACTCCGAATTCGTTGGTTTCCAGCGGATGACCCTCTTCTCGATGATCGACACCGCGAAGAAGAGCACTACGGCAAGCGCCGCCGCGACCACCACCGTCGCGTAGAGAAGCGGGGAGCGGAAATTGTAGGTCGCTTCAATGATGAGGGCGCCGAGACCGAAGCTCGAGCCGATCCATTCCGCGACGATGGCGCCCATGACACTACTCGTAGCAGCGATCTTCAGCGCCGCGAAAAGGAACGGCAGGGAAGCCGGCAGGCGGACCTTCCAGAATATTTCCGCGTTGCTGGCCGAGAGAACCCGCATGAGGTCGAGCATGGCGGGGCTCGCCGATTTGAGGCCCTGTACCATGTTCACCAGCGTCGGGAAGAAGCAGATCAGCCCGGCGATGATGATCTTCGGTGTCACTCCGTTGCCGAAAAGAAGGACAAGGATTGGCGCGAGCGCGATGATCGGAATGGACTTGATGATGACCGCGATCGGATAGAATGCCTTTTCCGCCGTCCGGCTGTAGACGAACCAGACCGCCAGCAGGATCGCCACGAGATTACCGAACACGAAACCCAGCGTCGCCTCCATCAGGGTCGGCAGGAGATTGGTCCAGAGAATGCCCGCGTTTTCCCTAAAGGCGTAGAGTACCGCGACCGGGCTCGGCGCCATGAAGGTTGGAACCGAAAATGCCCAAACGATCAGTTGCCAGAGCAGGATACAGCCAGCGATGGCCAGGATCGCGGGCAGATTGTCGAAAAGAGGAACAAGAACTGCGTTGACGGAAGCCGCTTTCCTGGTGGGAAGGGCACTCGCTGGAGTGGGGTCTGCGGATCGAATCGTATCTGTCATCAGCATTCCTCCAGGAGCGCACGCAGATGCGCGGTGATCCGGATGAACTCCACCGTGTCGCGCATGGGCAGGGAGCGTGGATGGGGAAGGTCGATCTTCATGAACTCCTTGACCCGTCCCGGATGGGAAGCCAGCATCAGCACATACTGGCCAAGGAAGACCGCTTCCGGAATCGAGTGCGTCACGAAGAGAATGGTTGTTCCCGTCTCCTGCCAGAGCCGCAGAAGCTCCTCGTTCAGCTTGTCACGCGTGATCTCGTCGAGCGCTCCGAACGGCTCGTCCATCAGCAGTATGCGAGGCCGTGTGACCAGAGCCCGTGCGATCGCCACACGCTGCCGCTGGCCGCCGGAAAGCTCGTGAGGCAATGCATTTTCGCGCCCTTTCAGACCGACCATCGCGAGGAGCTGTTCGGGATCGGCATAGACGGCGCCGGGATCGCGTTTGCCGACTTCCATGGGAAGGCGAACATTGTTGATGGCGCTGCGCCATGGCAGCAGCGTCGCCTCCTGGAAGACGAAGGCGAAGTCGCGGCCTTCACGTGCTTTCCGGGGCGGCCGGCCGAGCACGGAAATGGAGCCGTCTGAAACGTGCACGAGGTCGGCGACCGCCCGCAGAAGCGTGGATTTCCCGCAACCGGACGGACCAAGCATAGTCACCAGCGCCCCGCCGGGGATTTCAACGGATACGTCCTGCAACGCAGTGAATTCCGCCTCGCCCTTGCCGAAACGGATGTGAAGCTTGTTGACGGAAACCGCCGGCGACGGCTCATCGGATACCGAGGTGTCATCTTTCTCCAGAGGGACGGGCATGACGGTCACCCGACCTGCTTGCGGATATCGGTGGTTGCCTCCAGCAGCGAAAGGGTCATGACCTCATCGACAGTCGGAACCTTTTCCTTGAACTGGCCCAGGTCCGCATAGGTCTTGATCTGCTCGGCCCAGTTTTCCTTGGTCATGGAGCCCCAACCGTTCGCCTTCGTGGTCTCGTTGAAGGCGAATTGCATCAGCGGGCCGATCGTCTCCAACTCGCTCGCCTTGTCAAGGTTGGGATAGGCCTCGACCAGGATATCGACCGCCTCTTCCTGATGGTCGCGCGCATAGCCCCAGCCCTTCGCCGTGGCCGCAAGGAAGCTGGTTAGTTCCTTTGAGTGTTCGGCAAGCTCCGTGTCCGTCGTGTAGTAGACGTTGGCGTAGAGCTGGATGCCCGTATCCCAGAGCATCAGATCAACGCGGTCATCACCGAGGACCTTGAGCGCGTTCGTGTTGGTGATCCAGCCGACCACGACATCGGCCTGCCCGGTAATCAGCTGGTTCATGTCGGCGCCCATGTTGACCACCTTGACCTGGTCGTCGGGAACGCCGTTCTTCGCCAGCAGGGCCCGCAATAGGATCGCGCCGGTTGGCTGGATGGCGACCGTTTTTCCGATCATGTCCTTGGCTGATCGAACCGGCTTGGCGTTGCGCGAATAATAGGCATAGGGGTGTCTCTGGTAGCCGGCCGCGATCGCCTTGACTGGCATGCCCGCGCCACGCGCCAGCATCACCGAAGGGCTGGAGGAGATTTGCCCGATAGCCGACTGGCCGGCCGCAACGCCAGCGACGCCATCGACATTCGGCCCGCCCGGAACGATTTCGAGCTCCACGCCCTGTTCGGCATAGAAGCCTTTCTTGAGAGCGACGACCTCGCCGAGAAGGCCGTTCGAGGCAAGCCAGCCGAGCTGCATGCGGATCCTGGCGGGCGAAGCCGCCGAGCCCGGACGCACGGATAGAAGTGTCTGTCCGGCTGCAAGGCCGCCCAGTGCAGCGGCCGCTTTCACAAAACCCCGCCTGTTCATCGAAAGTTCTGACATATAGTTCCCCTCTTCTTCGTTGCCGTGAGAGACTTTTGTAATTCTCCGGATCATCACCGAAGCCGGCGTTCGCGCAAAGAACAATTTTTAGTCTCAAGCATTGCTAGAAATGCAACACGCGAAGCTGCGTGTTTTTACAGCACTCTGCGCCAAAAAATTCAGCTATCGGCCTATCGCCGAGGCACCGCACTTTGGTTGTTGGCGAAGCGTTGCGACGCGGCGTTGCCTTTGAAGCAATTTCCGATGCGAAAAATTGTTCTTTATCGCAACACCGTTTCCATCAATTGTCGAAGCAAAGGTGGTGCGCAGCTCACTCCATCACAAACATATCGGCAGAACATTCCCATTACTGGAAACAATGATGGGAAATTTTGCCGGAAAACCGGGGAATTACCTTATGGAAATCGGTGTTTTCATCCCGATCGGAAACAATGGCTGGCTCATTTCCGAAAATGCGCCGCAATACAAGCCGAGCTTCGATCTCAGCAAGGAAATTACTCTGAAAGCCGAAAAATACGGCTTCGATTTCGCGCTCTCGATGATCAAGCTGCGCGGCTTCGGCGGCAAGACGGAGTTCTGGGATTACAATCTTGAATCTTTCACGCTGATGGCGGGCCTGGCGGCGGTCACCTCGAAGATCAAGCTCTTCGGTACCGCCGCGACATTGGTCATGCCACCAGCGATCGTGGCGCGGATGGCGACGACCATCGACTCGATCTCCGGCGGGCGGTTCGGTGTGAACCTGGTCACGGGCTGGCAGCGCCCTGAATACAGCCAGATGGGGCTGTGGCCCGGAGACGATTATTTCGGCGACCGCTACACCTACCTTTCGGAATACGCCGCCGTCCTGAAAGAACTCCTGACCACCGGCCAGTCCGACTTCGACGGCCAGTATTTCCACATGGACGATTGTCGGATGAAGCCCGTCCCTCAAGGGGAGGTAAAGCTGATCTGCGCCGGTTCTTCCAATGCCGGCATGGCCTTTTCGGCGCAATTCGCCGACTACAGCTTCTGCTTCGGTGTCGGCGTCAACACACCCAAAGCCTTCGCATCCACCAATGAACGCCTGACAGCAGCGACTGCGAAAACCGGACGGGACGTACGTTCCTTCGTGCTGACCATGATCATCGCCGAGGAAAGGTCCGAGGACGCCTGGGAGAAGTGGGAACATTACAAGACCGGCGCCGATGACGAGGCGATCAAGTGGCTCGGCCTCCAGAGCGCTGCCGACACCAAATCGGGCACGGACACGAATGTCCGGCATATGTCGAGCCCCGTCTCGGCCGTGAACATCAACATGGGCACGCTGGTCGGCTCCTACGAGGAGGTGGCGGCGATGCTCGACGAGATGGCGGAGGTGCCTGGCACAGGTGGAGCGATGCTGACGTTCGACGACTTCCTGGAGGGCGTCGAAAAGTTCGGTGAGCATATCCAGCCGTTGATGAAATCGCGCAGGCATGTCTATGCGGAGGCCGCCGAATGAGCAGCATGTCAGCAGTCGGCCACTTGCCCGAGAAGAATCTTGCTGGACGAATCACGCTTCCGGCACGTCCCGAGCCGTTGTCGATCGACCCCGCCGAAACGGCAGTTGTTGTGGTCGACATGCAAAACGGCTATTCGACCGAGGGCGGCTATGTCGATCTCGCCGGCTTCGACATAGCTGGCGCTCGCTCGACCATTACCAACATCAGGAAGACGCTCGACGTCGCCCGCGCCAACGGCGTTCTCGTCGTCTATTTCCAGAACGGCTGGGACAAGGACTATATCGAGGCCGGCGGCCCCGGATCGCCGAACTGGCACAAGTCGAACGCGCTGAAGACCATGCGGGCAAGGCCGGAATTGCAAGGCACGCTACTCGCCAAAGGCACCTGGGATTACGACCTCGTCGAGGAGTTGAAGCCGCAACCGGGCGACATTCTCGTGCCGAAGACCCGCTATAGCGGCTTCCTCAACACAAACATGGACAGCGTGCTACGCGCCCGCGGCATCCGCAATCTGGTCTTCGTCGGTATTGCCACCAATGTCTGCGTCGAAAGCTCGCTGCGCGACGCCTTCCATCTCGAATATTTCGGCGTCATGCTCTCAGATGCAACCCATCATCTCGGGCCACCAATCATGCAGGAAGCGAGCATCTACAATATCGAGAAGTTTTTCGGCTGGGTTTCGACCACGGCAGACTTTTGCGGCGCGATCGGTCAGGTCGCGCCCGCATCCGGATAATTTTCCGAGACATCCGCATCCAGGGAAAAGCGCAATGCCGAACACTGTCATCGTGCCGGAAGGCACAAGCAAACCCATCGCTCCCTATTCGCTAAGCACGCTCGCCGATGGCATCGTGTATGTTTCGGGCATCCTGCCCTTCAACGAGAACAACAACGTCCATGTGGGTGACGCCAATTTACTGGCGTGTCTCGAACGGGCACATTTGAAAGCGGCCGACCGTGTCCAATCATCTCGATGATCACGCCCTGGACGTCTTGTTTCGTGAAGCCCGCACCCATAACGGCTGGACCGACCGGCCTGTGACGGACGGGCAGCTCGAAGATATTTTTGCACTTGCCAGAATGGGGCCGACCTCGGCCAACTGCTCACCGGCGCGTTTCGTGTTCGTGCGTACGGCAGAGGGCAAGGAAAAGCTGCGGCCCGCGCTCTCCTCGGGTAATCTGGACAAGACCATGACCGCGCCGGTCACGGTTATCGCGGCCTATGATACAGCCTTCTACGACAAGCTGCCGGCGCTGTTCCCACATGGTGACGCGCGATCCTGGTTCACCTCGAGCGTGGCACTGGCCGACGAAACGGCCTTCCGCAACGCCAGCCTGCAAGCCGCCTATCTGATCCTCGCGGTGCGTGCCCGTGGCCTCGACGCGGGCCCGATGTCCGGCTTCGACAAGACAAAAGTTGATGAAGCGTTCTTTACCGGCACGACCTGGAAATCAAATTTCCTCATCAACCTCGGCCACGGGGATCGGTCGAAGCTGTTCGACCGCCTGCCACGTCTCTCCTTCGAAGAGGCATGCCTCCTCTCCTGACCTCTTTGCCGGAGCCCGCCGCCATGCAAACCATGACTCCTGTCGAAAACAACGACTTCACACATGCTGAGGACAGCAGGGTCCTGTTTCGCGATGCGATGGCGAGACTCGGCGCTGCCGTCAATATCGTCACAACCGATGGTCCCGGCGGGATCGCGGGCTTCGCGGCGACGGCCGTCTGCAGCGTCAGCGACACGCCCCCCACCCTTCTCGTCTGCATCAACCGCGGCTCTTCAGCCTATCCTGCCGTCAACGCCAATCGCGTGCTTTGCGTCAACGTGCTGAAAAGCGACCATGAAGATATCAGCCGCCTCTTCGGCGGCAAGACACCGATGCCTGAGCGCTTCAAGCTCGGCGAGTGGTCGCCGCTCGAAACCGGCGCGCCGACGCTCGTAAATGCGATCGCATCCTTCGATTGCAAGGTCAGCAGTATCCTCGAAGCTGGAACCCATGACGTCCTGATCTGCAAGGTGACCGCCGTTCGCAAGAGCTCTGACGGTCGCGGGCTCGTCTATTTCGACAGGAAATACGTCCAGGTCTGACGCCGCAGGACGTAGTCGTTTCTGCAATAGTCCGAATGATTTCAAACGGTTATCGATAGTTATATGGTCAGGCATTGACCAACCTGCTGTCGGTCGCCCTGAATGAGCGGAAACGCCCGGGTTTCCGGTCTTTCAGGCGAATTTCGGTGCGGATCGGCGGAACGGTAGCTGCTCAGCGGACCACTCACGAAGGCCCTTGTATTCCGCTACGAGGCGGATCTCCTCATCACCGTTCTACTGAACCGACCCGCTGGATAATTTAGGAAGGTGCGCTTTTCACAGGCGAGAAGTTGATATACAGTGTAAGTCTAGACAGGCTAGACAGTTTGGAGCGAGGCGATGGAATGGCAACTGCAGGACGCGAAAAACCAATTCTCGAAAGTGGTGCAAAAAGCACGACATGAGGGACCGCAGATCGTTACACTTCGGGGCGAGCGTGCCGCTGTGGTTCTGTCTGCCCACGACTACGACGCTCTGCGTGCCGGCCGGCCGACACTGGTCGACGACCTGCTCGGCGGCCCTGCGTGGGACGATGAGCTTGCCGACGCGGTCGAAGTGCGCGCCAAAATGCCAACCCGCGGCGTGGCCTTCTGATGTATCTCGTTGACACCAATATCGTTTCGGAGGCACGGCGCGGCACGCCGCAAGCGGTTGCCTGGCTGCGTTCGATCGACCCGCTTGGTATCCACCTGAGTGTGCTGACCCTCGGTGAAATCATGCGTGGTATTGCGCTGAAGCAGAAGTCGGATCCAAAGACCGCTGCTCACCTCACCGAATGGCATCGAAAGCTGCGCCACGACCATGAAGACCGTATTCTGCCGGTGACAGACAAGGTCGCCGTCGAATGGGGCCGTATCGCCGCAATCCGGCCACGTGGCGACATCGACGGGCTAATCGCTGCAACCGCGATCGTCCACGATCTCATTCTCGTCACACGTAACGTCAGGGATTTTGAAGATGCGGGTGTGGCCTTGATCAATCCATGGGAGGCGACTGCGTGAGTAGATCGGCTCCAGCCCGGCCCGGTTGACTTCAATCGGAAAGAGTAAAGTTGTATTATTTAACTAAATTCAGCCATAGATTAACTGACATGGTTATGGAACATCTGGGCGGTTTGTTGGCTCTTTCTTTTCGAGGTTTCGGGGCTTTGTAAAAAGACGTACCGGTGAAATCATTCGCCGCCGAGGTAAAGAACGTGGGGTCGGTTCAGGCTGAGGGCGGAATGACACCATAGGGCAGGTTCCGGTGTCGCATGAACCCTCGTGGATTTTGATGTCGGAAGGCTTGGTACGGCTGCTGAGCGGACATTGCTGTTGTTCGCGGCATGGAGGAAGTGCCGTCAACGGCGTTTAGAGCGAACAGGCACATGAGAAGAATATGAAGCGCACAGTTTTTTCGCTCATCTTGACCGGGTTAAGTCTGATCGTCACCGAAAAATCGTCCCAAGGGGATGAGGAGGTCCACGATTGGGATGAGTTTCGCAGTGGTAGTATTGCGGTGCCGCCGGTTGGCACTGTTATTTATGAAATTGCTTACTCCAGTGTTGGTTATGACCACTTTGAGGCTAGAGTTTCCGCCTCGTGGGAAGACGGAGAACCGCGGTCCCAAGTCCTCTTCGAGGGCATCCACGACAAGCCTCCTGCGAAAATAAGCGTGATTGGCTCACAGCTTTGCATTTCAGTCAAATATTGCCAAAGATATCAGGATGAGTGCCCGGTCTGGTCAACAATATATTCATACGATCACAAAAATAAGTTGTTCGTTGGCAGTGCCGAGAAGCAGCAGACATGCTACGGCGGGTCGCTGGGGCTGCCGAAGGCACGATGATACTTTCATCGTGATGCTTCGTCGGGCGCGAAGGTCGCCTCTGGGCTGAAAACCGGAGTTCACCCCTTAGTGTCATTTCGCCCCGAGCTGGAACCGCCCTCCTCTATATCTTCGTCACGGAGATAGCCTGCAGCCGTTTCCGCCGCTTGCCTCCACTGCGTCAGTTGGCGTATCAAAAACCGATCCGGCCCCGTCAAACTGGACGAGTTTGACGGGTCCGGATTAGCGGAAATGCACAACTCGGTCGTTTTGGAACGGGAGCCCCCTCAATTGAACAAGACGCTTCTGCTATCTGCTTTCGTCATTTCATCAATCCCATTGTCGGCGTTCTCCGCCGAGTTGACCGTCAGTCAACGCGTGATCACTCAGGAAATGAATGAGACTGTGCTTTCCAAAGGCGTGGCCCAACGCATCGTGGAACTATGCGCAGATTTCACGGTCGATGATCAGAAACTTTCGGCCAAACGAGATGCTGTGATGGGCATAGCAAAAACCATGTTTGCGTCTGGAGAGGCATTTATGGAAGCGGCAGGCATCAATGAGAAAGCCAAAATGGGCGAAGACCTGAGGCGGTTCTTTCTGGATCGAGGAGTGGCGTGGGACTCCCCATCAAGAAAATACTGCGAATTGGCGAATGCTTTGAAGACAGCGCAGTCCCCGGTCGCAAACTACCTGCTGAAACGTTAACAACGTGCGGCGACCAGGGAAATTCCTGTTAGGATAGAAGCTGGCACCTATCGTCTCGTCGTCGACGAAGAGCTCGTTGAAGGTCTTAGTTTTACGGCCTACAGGCGAGTGGCAACCCACCTCGAGATACCTGCAATTTCCGCAAAAACAGTCAAACGTCAGTTCTTGCAGGTGTCCGCTGCGGAGATTGAGGATGTGCTACGAAAAGACGCCGAATTGGGGAGTGCCACCGCAACGAACTAAGGAGGGTTGCCAAGCGTTGCGGCGCCGAAAGACAATCCTCATTACGTCCGATGGGCTTCATCTTCGTCCAGATTGGTCGGTGTCATGTACCAATTCAATATCGCAAGGCCGACTGTTTCCAATCGGCCTGCACCAGTCGGTGAAAGGCTCAGCTTATGACTCTAATCTTTCCAAATCGCAGCCGTAGTTACGACGACACCAGAAACGCCGTCCGCTTTCTGGGTCACGACGGCATAGTTGAGGTGCGATTCTTCATTGAGGCTGCTGCACTTGGGCAATCAAGCTCGTCGAACATCAGTTCTGAGTGTCTGGGCTGAGCATGCAGTTCGGGAGCCTCAAAAGCGCGGATGCCAAAGAAAAAGAACTTTCTGCTGTGGTGGAAGCGTATGAGGCCCGACGAGCACAACCGGACTTGCAGGAACCCATATGAGTAAGGTTCAGGGATCAATCTCTTTTCTGAACGAGCTGGAACGAAGCTGTTTTTCTCCCGGTTCTGACAACCGAGGCAACGCAACAGTGGCTCCATCGATACAATCGACCCGACCTCGCCAAAGCGGCGCTGTATCGCCCACCTGTCCAGCATCCTCACGCGTTTGCAGCGCCAGCATTGCGCGCCGACGAAGTATGATTACGGCAGGTCAGAATGGCACCCCGCTATCTCAGAGAAAAGGGCGCGACAAAGGATCGCGCGTATTGACGATGTCAAGGCCCCATGGATGATCCTCCTGCCAGACACATGGTGGTTCTGCAGTGCAGCAGCTACATTGTCCAAAGGATAGAAAGCGGCGCAGCGCGCAGCTTCTCCCCAAACGGCGTTACACGATCATGGTCATGTAAAACCAGTCCCAGCACAAAACGATCACCCACCGCCTGCTCGAGTTGGCGAAGACCTCTAAAATCATCTGATTTGACCGTGGCAGATGCTTTGACTTCAATCCCGACCACGCGACCACGACGGTCTTCGATCACGATATCGACCTCATCCTGATCTTTTGTTCGATAATGTGAAAACGTCAGACGGCGCTCTGACCAGGAGGCAAGCTTCAACAGTTCAGATACAACGAAACTCTCCAGTAGCGCGCCAAACCGGGTCTTGTCGCGTCGAAGACTATCTAGGCTGTCCTCTCGCAAGCTTGCGAGAAGACCGGTGTCGACAAAATGCAGCTTTGGGGTTTTTATGAGCCGGCTTAATCGATTGTTCGACCAAGGCGGAAGTGTGCGCACCAGGAAAAGGCGCTCCAGTATAGCTACGTATTTGCCTGCGGTGACGCTCGACAATCCCAATGCCGACCCATAGCTGCTATGGTTCACGAGCTGGCCTGCATGCTCACCAAGCACATTCAGCAATTTTGGCAACCGATCGAGTTGGTCGATATTTGCGATATCACGGACGTCTCGATCAAGAATGAGAGCGACATAGTCTTCAAGCCATGCTGCCCGGCGGGCAGCCGTCGGACGACGCAATGCCTCCGGATATCCTCCCTTCAGAACAATCTCCATAAGATCGTCGCCGAACACGACCCTCTCTCCGATCGCGGGTTCGTCGCCATTGAAGATTTTATCGAGTAACTGCCCGGAGGTTGATTGGATTTCGGCTTGAGCAAATGGCAGCAGTGGTACGACCGCCATCCGGCCGGCAAGTGAGTCAGCTATAGCTGGAACCGTCGCTAGATTCGCGGACCCAGTCAAAAGGAACCGGCCAGGCCGTTCATCCCGATCCACACTTTCCTTGATGGCGAGCATCAGCTCAGGTGCGCGCTGTATCTCGTCGATGACAGCCTTGTCGATGCCTCGAATGAACCCTGTTGGATCGGCTCGCGCAGCGCTTAATGTGCCTGCATCATCTAGCGTCAGGTAGGGGTGATCTGCGTCTGAGAATTGCCGCGCAAGCGTTGTTTTACCTGCTTGTCGCGGCCCAGAGATCAAAACAACACGTGTATCTGTCAGAGCCGTATCAACGATTAGCTTCGCTTTACGGTCAACATACAAGCGGGTGACACCATCAGTTTTCATACGGCAATTCATAAACCAATTGCCGTCCAATTTAAAGAGATTTTCCGTCTGATTTAAACAAACCGTTCGTCTAATTCAAACTCAAGACTGAGGTTTCCGATTCATCTTCCGAAATCAGTGACCGAGAGACTTCCCGGCAAGCTACGTCCGCAACTTGAAAATGGAAACAATTTGCGGCGGTATTCGCCTTGAACGGAATCGAACCGCCGGGCTTCGGCTTAATTTAGCTAAGTCTCTGATCACATGCTACTGCCCGCCATAAGCCTCTGTTGAAACCAGTCACGGACGGTTTCGGAGCAGGCGTGGCGGGCTTCAAGAACAACTAGACTCCTAGCGCAGATCGAAGGCTATTATCGGGTGAGGCTTCCTGCAACCAGGTCGGCAATTGCAGGAAGCCAGTGGAGTTTCACTTCGCAATATGCGATCTCTTCCTGATTGCGGGGCTGCTGACCGGCTTATCAGCAGCAATTACGTTCTTTCCGCTGCGCGCTTCACGTGGGCGGCGACCACCGCTGTGCTGGACAATACAGCCTGGAAACAAAAACTGACCGGCTGCGCTATTCAAGCGCACGACACAAGAGGATATGACTATGGCAACACCCCGACGACCGTCCAATCCGAAAGACGCAGCCGAGGCGCTGTTCAAACCGGCAAAGAAGGTCGCAGCGCCGGCCGTTGAACGGCCTACAATCCCCAACACCAAGGAACTCGTATCATTGAAGATCGACAGCGATGTCCTCGCGCATTTTCAGGCGGACGGTCAGGGCTGGCAAGAGCGCATAAACGATACCTTGCGAGCCGCAATGAATGTGTCCAATTAAGCTCTTGATGAAGATCGAACCTTCCTATTTGTCATGAATTGAGAGGCAAGGGATCGGTGCCTTCTCCTAGAATCGCAAGGTATCGTCGATAGCTGAACACCCGGCCACGCTTGCGGCCGGTAACCTCATCAACGATGCCCAATCGCTCTAGATCGACGAGTGCCGCGTTGACCGTTGGTGCGGACAAGCCCGTTACCTGAACAATCTGGTTCGCCGTGTGAAAAGGATTCTGCTGGAAAAGCTCGTGAATGCGAAGGGCCGACCCTGCTCTATCACTCTCCATCGTTATCCGCTCCCGATCTTCCTTGAAAAGATCGACGATCTGAGTAGCAGCCTCAAACGCTTGATTGGCAGTGTCGGCGACGCCCGTCAGGAAAAACTCCAGCCAGGCTTCCCAGTTACCATGTTCGCGAACCTCTTGCAGTAGCCGATAGTATTCTCTCCGATGGGACTTCAGATAGAGGCTGAGGTAGAGCAGCGTCTTGATCTGAACTGATCTGAACCCTTCAAACTGGACCGTTTTTGGTTAGAGTTTTCCGTTCCTTTCCCAGCCAGGAAAATGCACCGGAAAACTCTAACCAAAAACGGTCCAGTTTGAAGGGTTCAAAACCCCGGAAATTCCAGCTCCCGCTGGCCCAAACTCGGGGAGCACTTCAAAAACCGCTGGAGCGAACTCAAAACCGGATAAAACTTGGGGCAAGGTCAGCGAGGCCGCAGGCGCGCTCAGAAAGAAAATACTCGCCATCTTTCCTGGACGCAATCATTGACATGTCGAACATTATTATTCGTCAAGCGAACGAACGATTTGCACTCAACCTGCTGGCATGGCATTTAAGGTTACTGCCTTACCGTTAAAGATGGAACACATAGATGAACGTATGGACTAATGCACCACCTATGCTTCGTCAAATTTCGGTGCGTGCTGCCATGGAGATTCTCCTCCATGAAGGGCCAACCTCGCGTGCGGACCTTGCAAAGAAGACGGGGCTCTCAAAGCAGACCATGTCCGAAGTAATCCGAACGCTCGAGGAATCGGGCTGGGTCAGGGTCAAGGGAATGGTTTCCGGAAAAGTGGGGCGTAGTGCCGTTACGTATGAAGTGGCGCCCGATGCAGGATGTGTGATCGGCATCGATCTCGGCGCTACCACGATCCGGGTTGCTGTCGTTGATATCGCTGGAAAAATATCGCAAGAACTCGAAGCACCCGCCAAGGGTCATGCGGGCAAGGACCTGCTTTTGTACGTCAACAGCCTTGTGGAAGGAAGCCTGAAGAAGGCAAAGATTCCGCGCAACAAGGTGCTGCTCGCTGCCGTTGCGACCCCCGGTGTTGTCGATCCAGAGACAGGAACGTTATCGCTCGCTCCAAACATGTCCGATACCGGCAGCCTGGATATAACGAAGACCTTGCAGGAGATTTTGCGCTGCGACGTCATCATCGAAAATGACGTGAACGCAGCTGTTATCGGCGAAAGCTGGAAGGGCAACAGCATTGGTCTCGGCTCTGTCGCCTTCATCTCCCTTGGAACCGGCATTGGTCTTGGAACACTCGTGAATGGCAAGTTGATGCGCGGCGCCAAGGGTGCGGCTGGCGAAATCTCCTACCTGCCCTTCGGTGCTGATCCCTATCATCCCGAAAGTCTGGAACGCGGTGCGCTCGAATGTGGCATCGGTGCGCGTGGCATTGTTGAACGCTACGGCCCGCATGACGGTTCGCTGACTGCCCGGGACGTTCTCGAGCAGGCGGACAAGGACGATGCGCAAGCGTTGGCGACGGTCAGGGAAACGGCAAGGCTGGCTGCCCTTCTCGTCGTTTCGGTTGACGCCATGCTGGACCCTCAGAAGATCATTCTTGGCGGCAATGTCGGACGCCACCCCTTGATGGTGCGCTTCATCCAGGAGGCGCTACCTGCCTGTACCAAACGGACCATTTCGGTTGAAGCCAGCACACTTGCCTCTCGCGCCACGCTGATCGGGGCGGTCGCAATCGCGCTTAACCAGTTGCACAATGACCTGTTTTCACCTCAGGACTTACCCAGTGAGATGCGCCTGCCGCCACCCGTTGCAGAAGTACTCTAACTGTCCTCTTCCATCACAAAGCCCGCGAATGATCGCCCATCCGCGGGCTTTGCTTTATAAGGCTTGGGAGGACCTTATTCCTTTGTCGCGCCAGCCATTATGCCGCCCATCATCAGGCGCTGCAGCGCTGTGAAGACCGCCAGCACTGGCAATACGGACAGAACCGACATGGAGAGCAGCTTAGGCCAGTCTATACCGAAGCGGCCTATCGAATTGGCGATGGCGAGCTGCAGCGTCCAGTGGTCCTGATCTGTGATGACCAGGAACGGCCAGAGATAATCGTTCCAGCGCCATACCAGATTGAAGGCAAGCAGCGTTCCGATTGCTGGAAGCGACAACGGCACGACAATGCGCCACAAAATCCGCCATTCGGGTGTTTTGTCGATGCGCGCCGCTTCGAGCAGACTGTCGGGTATATTGACAATATACTGGCGCATCAGGAACACGCCCGTCGGCGTCGCGGCCGGCGCAATGATGACGCCTGCCAGGGTTTCAAGCAAACCGAGATCACGCAGAACAAGGAAAACCGGGATCATGATGATCTGCAGCGGAACCATCAGCGACGACATGATTAGAAGGAAGAAGATCGTGTCACCCTTGAAGCGGAACTTGGCCAGGGCATAACCAGCCATCACGCTGATCGTCACCGACAGCAGGGCTGACACGATGGAGACAATGGCCGAGTTTTTGAAAAACACCAGGAACTTGGCGCGAGAAAGTGTGTTGACGAAATTCTCAAGCGTCGGGTTAGCCGGCCACAAAGTCGGCGGCCACTGGAAGATTTCCGCCTGCGGCTTCAGCGCCGAAAGGAACAACCAGACGGGCGGCAGAAGGAAGACGACAAGCACGAGGGCGAGGAACACCAGGCGCGTGGGCGAATAGACATTCGTCATGCTTTCCTCCTTGCGAGGCGCAGTTGAACGATCGCGAGGATCATCAGGACAACGAAAAGAACTGCCGACTGGGCCGCAGCAACACCGGCCTGCATGGGAAGCTGGAAGGCGGTGTCGTAGATCGTCTGGATGAGATAGACGGTCGCCTTGCCCGGACCGCCGCCCGTCAGCGACACGACCAATTCATACACCTTGAAGGCCTCGATCGACGACAGGACCACGACGACCGCCATGGTCGGCCGCAGAAGGGGAAGCGTAATATGGGTAAACTGGCGCCACTTGCTGGTGCCATCGATGGATGCGGCCTCGTAATAATCCGGCGAGATTGCCGTCAGGCCGGACAGGAATATCATCATATTGACGCCGGCCTGCCACCATACCCAGGCAACCACGACGGCAATCTGCGCCATCGTGTCCTGCTCGAGCCACGGAACCGGTGCGATGCTGGCCAGCGACAATACGTAGTTCACCAGACCATTGTTCAGCCCGAACAGCCAGCGCCAGGTAATGCCGATGATTAGCAGGCTGATCATGGACGGAAAGAAGACGATGGTGCGGGCAAAAGCAAAGAGCTTGGTCTGCGGCTGCAAAAGCACCGCAAGCGACAACGACAAAACGACGTTGAGCGGCACCGCTACGACAACGAACAAAACTGTCTTCAGCAACGAGATACGAAAGTCGGCGTTGTCGATCAGGCTGAGGAAGTTATCAAGGCCAACAAATTGCGGCACCGTTTGCGGCACCTGCGGCAGCACCACCACACCTCGCTTGAACAGCGACATATAGAGGCCCTGGGCCAGCGGATAGAGCGTGAAGGTGACAATCAGCGCCATAGTCGGCAGCATGAGGAAATATGGCCAGATTTTACGCTTTGCCTCGTCAATCGGCCTGAATGACGACGACCTTGCGGTCGTCGTCATTGTCTTCGAGGCGATGATCGTACTCACTTCGCGGCCTCGACCGCGGCGTCAGCAGCCTTCTTTATCTGCGCCACGGCTTCGGCGGACGAAATCTGCCCGGCAACTGCCTGGGTAACTGCCGTCTTTATCGGACCCCAGACGGCTTGCATTTCCGGCCAGGCCTGGTCAGTCGCTGCATAGACGGGGCTGGCATCGAGCTCGCCTTGCATGATTTTGACAGCGTCGGTCGCCTTGGCGTTTCCGTAGTCAACCGCGTCAGCTTTCAAATTCGTCGGAATGGCGCCCATCGATTTTGCATATTCCGCCTGTATCTTCGGGCTCGTCATCCACTTGATGAATTCGATCGACTCTTTCAGGTTGGGGCTGGTGTTGAAGGCCACCAGGTAGTCGCCGCCGTAGATAGAGGAGCGGACTGTGCCATAAGGCGTCGGCCCGGCCTGCCAATCAAACTTTGCATTTGCAGCAAGTGCCGGGATCTGCCAACTGCCCGACATATATGCGACTGCCTGATTGCCCAGAAACAGCTCCTTGGGATTATCGGAACTTGCACCGCTCCAAAGCCCCGGAGGCATGGCAGTCTTTGTGATTGCGATGAAATCATCCAGAGACTTCTGCCACTTTGCTTCATCCATAGTCACCTTGACCGGAGACTGTTCAGAGAAGATGTGATTGCCATACTGGAATTCGTGGACGATCCAGCGGCTGGCTGACACGTCCCAGACCAAGGGGTAACGGATACCGGATTTTTCGGCCACTTCCTTGACCTTGGGAATGAATTCTTCCCAGGTCCAGCTCTTGTCCTGGGCAGGAATCTCAACGCCAGCTTTCTTGAAGGCGTCGACATTATAGAAAATCCCGGTTGAGCTCACATTCAATGGAGCCGCAATGACCTTTCCCTCGAAACGGGCGCCGTCAGCCCAGCCCTTAACGAAATCATTGATCCATTCGGGACCGATTTCCTTGTTCAGGTCCGCCAGAAAAGGACGGATGACCGGCTCCATCGAAGAGGTCAGCGAAACATCGGGCATTATGCCAGAAGCCGCAAACTGCTGGAACTTCTGGATCATGCCGCTGTATGGCGTGATCTGGAGATCGAACGTTGTTTCAGGATGCTCGGCCGTATACTTTTTCAGTACGTCGCGGATGACGGCCTCCTGCGCGTCATCTTCCACATACCAAAGAACCTTGAGTTCAGTGGCCGATGCCGCCGCGACCATCAGCAAGGACGCCAATGCTGTCCCGCTTATCAATTTTAACATCTTCATCTGGTTCCCCTTTTTTCCGGCGCAAGGCGCCTGGATGACACGCTGAAGTGTGGGCTCACGACATAATCCCTTGGTGGGTCTCTGTTTGACTTGTATTTGTTCGTGACCAAGACGAATTAAATATGGAGTTTGTTCTCTGTCAAGCGCTCTTTTGGGTGAAACGGAGCGGTAAGACGCTCATGCGCGAAATTATGTTCGGCACCTTGACGAACTATAATAATCCGATCACAGTATCCGGGAGGCAAGCAATGACTTGTCACCGGATTAGAATAAGGGAACGAGAAATGGCAGGCTTAACGCTGGACGGTGTGGTCAAACAATACGGAACCCATCCCATTCTTCACGGCGTTGATCTTGCCGTTAAAGACGGCGAATTCGTGGTTCTGGTTGGCCCGTCGGGCTGCGGAAAATCCACCCTGCTTCGTATCATAGCCGGTCTGGAAACGACGACCAGAGGACAGATCTTCATTGGCGACGACGACGTTACGGGGCTGCAGCCAGGTGAACGCGGCATTGCGATGGTGTTCCAGTCCTATGCCCTCTATCCACATATGACAGTTCGGAAGAACCTGTCCTTTGGCCTGGAAAATCTTCCCCTGAGCAAGCAGGAGATTGACGCCAAGGTGGCGGAGGCTGCGCGCATGCTGGCCATCGAGCCCCTGCTCGACCGTCAGCCCAAACAGCTTTCCGGTGGCCAGCGCCAACGTGTGGCCATTGGCCGTGCGATCGTTCGCGACCCGAAGATCTTCCTTTTTGACGAACCGCTCTCCAACCTCGATGCGGCACTGCGCGTGCAAACTCGCGGCGAAATCAGCCGGCTCCACAAGCGGCTCGGCGCAACAATGATCTATGTCACTCATGACCAGATCGAAGCGATGACCATGGCCGACCGGATCGCGGTGTTGAATGGCGGCAATCTCGAACAGTTTGGCGCTCCGCTTGAGCTGTTCGAATTCCCCGCGAACAAATTTGTCGCCGGCTTCATCGGCTCACCGCAAATGAATTTCTACAACGGCGTCATTTGTGATGTGGAGGCCGAGAGCGTTTCCGTGGTCGTCGATGGTTTCGGCATAGTTCAGGTGCCGGTCGACGGCTCCGCCGCCGTAATCGGCGAAAAGGTTGTGCTGGGCATCCGACCCAATCATTTTCATCTCCCGTCGCAGACATCCGATCTGCGCCAGTTGGTCCGCTTTAATGCCGACTATGCCGAAAGCGTCGGCACGGAGACCTATGTCTACGGCAAAATCAACGGCAACGATACGGCAACAGTCGTCCATCTGCCCGACCACGTGCACGTCGCTGAAAACGACACGATCGAATTGGGCATCGAGCCGGCGCGTTTCCATCTGTTTCACGGTCAAAACAACCTTTCCTTCTCCAGACGCCGTGCCGATGGCAGCATCATTGCCCTACGCAAGAAGTGAACCGCGCTGCCATGCTCGTCTCTTCCGTCCAGAAATTGATCTTTTCCACAACTGATGCTGTGGCTCAGGCAGTCGCAGATCGGATCGCTGAGGTTATTCGCAGCAAGCCTGCTGTCGTTCTCGGTCTGGCCACAGGCGGGACCATGGAGCCCGTCTATGCCAGGCTCGTGGCTGCATTTCAAAAAGGAGAGGTCAGCTTCGCCGGCGTCACGAGTTTCAATCTCGATGAATATGCCGGCCTTTCCGCAAGCCATCCGGGCTCCTATCGGAGCACGATGAACAGGCTGCTATTCGATCATGTCGATATCGACAAGGAGCGGACGTTCCTTCCAGAGGCATCTCCCGGTGCACCAGATAAAGCCGGCGAGCATTACGAGCGTATGATCGCGGAAGCCGGTGGCATCGATTTGCTATTGCTCGGCATCGGCCGCAACGGTCATATCGGCTTCAATGAGCCAGGATCGGTAGAAGACAGCCGTACACGGCTGGTTGAACTGCATCAGGATACGCTTGAGGCAAACGCCCGATTCTTCTCCGACCAGCCGGTGCCAGCCACGGCCATCACCATGGGTATCGGCACGATACTGTCCGCAAAGCAGATCGCCTTGATGGCGACAGGTGCCTCAAAGCAGGATGCGATCCGCCGCGCCACCGGTGGCGGCTTCCAGATCGATTGCCCTGCCTCGGCGCTGCAAAAGCATGGTGATGTCCGCTGGTTTCTGGATACCGCCGCCGCTGGCCTGCCGATGGCGGCCTGACCTTTCCAGATTTGAGCATTGCCTCCCTGAAAACCAGAAAGGCCGGCTTGTCGCCGGCCTTTCTGGTTTATCGTACTTTGCCTTCAGCGATCACCGCCTCGATCCTCGGCTTGAATTCGAGGATCGCCGCCGCAGACATACCGGTCCAGCCCTGAAGCAGGGAGCCGCGCCCGAAGGGTGGCGCAAAATATTCGACCGAACCGATCCAGCCATTTTCCAGGCTCGTCTGCCACCAGCGCAGCATGGGGTACTCCCAGCCATCCAGCCCGAACTTCAGCCTTTGTTCGGCATAGAGACCGGACAGATATGGCCAATCGGACCCGTTGTGATAGCGATAGGCAAAGGCGGACTTGGCGCGTGTATCGGCAGGCCGCTTGAACGGCGGCCAGGCACACATCACACCCCAATCGCCATAGGGCTGCCTGGCATTGTTGCGTGTCTCGAGCAGTTGTGAAGCATGCTCAAGCACGATCTTTGCCCGTTCCGCCGAGACCGCGTCAAAGCGCAGAAGCGTGAGGCTGTCCAGGGCCAGGTGATCCTCGACAAAATCGGCCTTGGTGCCATAGTCAGCATACCAGCCGGACGCAGTCAGCAGGGCATCATCAAGCGAGGCCCGTGCCTTGATCGCCGTTTGCCGTGCTTGATCGGCAAGCTTGCTGTCGAGTGATCCTCCGAATTTTTCGATGACGTCGAGCGCCCCGATCCAGAGACCGAGATCATAGGCAACGTACCCGTGCCGATAGACGTTATCAGCCCAGTCACGGTCGTGACGTGGTTTCTGCGGCAGTCCGTTTCCAACCTTGTCGAAGGCAAGATAGCGATGAAAAATCGCTTCGACCTTCTTCCAGTGTCTGGCCAGCACTGCATCGTCGCCCGTCGTCCGGATATAGTCGCCGATGGTAAGAATGAAGAACAAGGGGCTGTCGAAATGATCGCTCCACCAGTCTGTCGGGCGCAGATGCTCCATCTTGTAGTCCGCAGCTGTGACCCGGAATTTTTCCCATTCCAGTCCCTGCTCAGGCCCGGTCAGGATGACGCCGCTTGGCGCCTCGCCATCGGGCTGGATGCCCGTTGCCAACAAGTCGATCTGGTCACGAACCGCATCCGTATCGAGGAATAGCAACGCTTGCAGTGTCCAGTATCCGTCGCGATAATAGGTGCGGGTCGGAGCGCTGTAGGCCTGTCCGGCCGCAAGCCCCAGAAACGTGCCGTCCTCTGCACGGCGAATACTTGACAAGGAAGCATGCGCACTTTGGACCGCCATGCTCCTCAACAAAGCAGGTGCTGACGGCAGAAGGTCGCAACGCGCAACATAGGCGTTAGCTTCGGCGATGATGGCATCGGCCGAAAGTGCCAGACCCCGTTCGGCTTCCGAAAGGCTTGCGCCGACTGCGATCACGATGACACCGTTTCCACGGTCCTCGACGATGGTGACGCCCCAGGTCGTTGTCGCAATACGACGAGCGCCTTTACGGATAATTTTCTGCGGCTTCGTCAACGTTCCCCACCATGCACAACGGCGCGCAGGACGCACCGCCTTGATGGTGGCGCCCGTGAGGACGAGCACGGGCGCAGATTGCGCGACATGCAGACTGTGTCCATTCGCCGTCAACCTGTTGGGTGCATAAACGAACGGTCCGGTCCAGGGCTCCAGGAAAACATTTGCCATCTTGCCGCAACCCCAGAGCGACAGTTCAAGGCGACCGTCGGGAAAGATGTCTCCCTGCAGCCGCGGCGCCATGAAAGCCAGTTGCAGCGGTCGCGTGCTTTCAACGAAGCCGTCAGGTCGGGCGTTCGCCATCGGCATTTTCTGCATTTTGCTCTCCTTTGACACAGCCTCAGCCATATGTTCGTCCGTGCGCGTTGACTGCCGACGTCAGCCAAGCGCGGCGGCGCGATGTTCAGTTTTCCGGATGGGATGCCTTGCGGCAAGCACGACAGCTCCCATCAAGCCGGCTCTTGCGCCGAAGTGGCTCGGTTCAAGGCGGCAGGAGAATGGCAACAGCGGCCTCAAATGCGTTTTGAGAAGCTCCAGGAATTCGATCTGGCTACCAATGCCACCGCCGATAACGGTGACGGCTGGATCAAACAACGCGTGAACGGCAGCGATGCCAACCGATGCAGACCGGGCGATTTCATCGAGCGCCGAAAGTGCCTGGTGGTCTCCACTGCGCGCCGATGCGAACAGGTCCGCAACCGTACCTTCGTTGCTGACAAACCGGTCCCTTATGCCACGGCTGCCTACGGCATCTTCATAGAGGCCATTTTCGGAAAGCGGAGCGGTCCCGTGGGGCATCGCTCCGACAGGGAGGTAGCCGATTTCCCCTGCCCGACCGAACTCACCCCGCCACAGATCACCATTGACGACCAGCCCCATGCCTACCCCGGTTCCGAACGAGATGAATGCCAGCGAACTTTTACCTTGCCCGACGCCTGCCCATGCTTCGCCATATGCGGCAAGATTGACATCATTCTCGACGTAGATTGGGCATGCAATCCGCGACGCCATCAGATCGCTCAGCGAGCGATCTGATGGAAGGGCCAAATTGGGTGACAGGGATGCCAGACCGGTTGTCGGCTCGACTGCGCTCGGGATGCCGATGACGACACAGTCCACCTCATCTACCTGACCACCGACATCAAAGATCAAATTGTGGATCATCAGGGCCATTTGGTCCAGCACCGGCGCGCCTTCACCGTGCAATGTCTGCTCCTCGCGCACCGCCAGAATGCGGCCGCTGGAATTTGCAATGCCGGCAAGGATTTTGGTGCCGCCCAGATCAACACCGATCACATATCCCGTATCCCTCACCTCAACGGAACCATTGCTAATCGTCGATGCGGACACTCCGTCAGGACAGGGCCTTGCCGAACTACACATAAATACTTTTCCTAATTTGTTCGGTATGTTGACGAATTTATTATGGTGCACGCCTCTTCTTGTCAAGCTGCCGCCATGTCAATTTCCAGTAGACGCTGCCGCTCTTGCGCCAGCGCAATTTTCCGTTCGCGGTACCAGATGAACAGACCGGAACCGATCAGCACCAGCGTGCCCAGCAAGGTCCAGATGGTCGGCACATCGCCGAATATGACAAAGCCCAGAACAAGAACCGCGAGAAACTGAAAATATTGCAATGGCGCGAGAAAGGATGCCTGCGCGTAACGATGGGCTTTTATGTAAAAGTAATGGCTGAGGGCACCGAAAAGTCCCGTTGCGATCAGCGGAACCCAATCAGTGGAACTTGTGGGCCAAACCCAGATAAAAGGCATAGCCGGCGTCAGGATAATTGAAGGAAAGGCAGCCATGATCAGTAGCATGCTGCCGGCGGATTCCGTTGCCGCAAGACGACGCGTCATAATGCTGTAACTGGCGCCGATCAGGACGGACAGGATGATGAGACAGAAAGCGGGGTTGAATTCGCCAACGCCCGGTCGCGTGATGATCAGCACGCCAACGAAACCGATAAAGATGGCTGTCCAGCGATAGCGCCTGACTGTCTCCCCCAGAAAGAAAACCGAAAGCAGAGTAACAAAAATCGGACCCATGAACTGGATCGACAGGGTCTGAGCAATCTGAAGATAGCTCAGCGCCAGAAAGTTCAGTCCGGTGCACACGATTTGAACGGCAGCACGCGCGGCCTGCAGTTTCGGCGCAGTGGTCCGCCAGGCCGAAGGCGCGCTCCAGGGATTGAGCAAGATAGCCACAAGAACGAAGTGAATGGTAAAACGGAACCAGACAACTTCGATCGCCGGGACATTCGCGCCGCTCAGCTTGGCGCTGCTGTCGAGGCAAGCAAATAATGTCACAGCAATCAACATCATGCCCGCGGCTTTGGCTTTGTGATCCGTGGACGGCAACAAACTGTTTTGTGTCGTTTTCCGCGGCATGCCGATACTCATCTTTAAAACCTTCAACAAAATGCCTGCGCTCATTACCGTTCGTCAACATGACGAACTAATATAAGGACTAACCGTGGTTTACAATGATAAAATAAAGACCAGCTTACCGAAATATCTCGACATTCCAAAAACTCCAGAACGCAAATGCCCGGCGGCATGGGCAATCCGCCAGGCAAAGGTCGAGCATGCGGAAACGGAATTCGGGCTGAAATATTTGGCGCCGTTCATGGCTTACGTTTACCAGGCGGAAGTGCTTAATACCAAACATCGCAGAACCTGCGCCTGAGCAAATCTTGCGACTTACAATAATTCTCAAGCGGTTCATCCGTCGTTTTAAAGCTGCCGAGGCCGCAACTGCTGCACAAAACGCGTTTAATGCCTTCGATGTCTAAGCTCTTCTATTCGTCAACGATCATCCCGAATGTCGCTGGGGATGTTGCCCAAACCACCAGGTTGCTTTAACGACAATGTCTTCTTCCGCGCCGATCTTATTTCGTTGGCTGAGACCGCACGGTGAGTTTGTTTCCGTCCGGATCGCGAAGATAGGCGACGAACGCTCCGTTCGGACGCTCCGCAGGCGGGCTCTCGATCGCCGTGCCACCATGCATGACACCAGCCTCGTGCCACGCCAGCACACGATCGGGGCTCACAGCGGCTATACCAATAGTCCCCCCGTTGGCTGCGGTCGCGGGCTTGCCGTCGATCGGCTTCGTGATCATCAGGCGACCACCCTCGTGGGCATAGATCAGCCTTCCTCTCGCATCCATCTCTCCGGGCTTGCCTCCCAATGCTGCGAACGTGGCGTCGTAGAAGCCTCTCGCCCGCTCCAAATCGTTGCTTCCAATCATGACGTGCGTGAACATGCTTCATCTCCAGTAAAATATCGATGGTCGCCAAACGCCCGATCAAATAGAAACCTGTTTTCCAGGGCTCTCGCTCAGCGGGCGTCTCGACCGGTACAACAATAGAAGAGCTTTCAAGTTCTTGATGAGATTCGAACCCGCGCATCTGGTCAAGTAAGCGTTACGTCACACTTTGTAGAGCGTTTCCTCGAATTCACGGCGGACTAAACAAGGTGCATACGCCCGGTGGATAAGATTGTGTGACGCCCCGCGAGCGTCACCACGACTTATAACAACGCTACTTCAATCGGCTCAACAGTTCCTGAGCCACCGCAGGAGCGGACGCGGGATTTTGACCCGTGATCAGCTCGCGATCTGTCACGACATGCGCCGAGAAAGCTGCTTCGGCTTGGCTGAACTGGCCGCCTGCTTGCGTGAGCGCATCCTGCGGATAGAATTTCATCTCGCCGCCACCCAGCAGTCCCTTGGCCATTTCCTCTTCCTGGTTGCTGAACACCGTGAGCTTGTAGCCGGCATAGATCCAGTTCGTTTCCGCCTTTGCCGCTCCCGCCGCCTCGAACTTCGTCACGAAACCCCTTGCGTCCGCCAGCGTGGAAAGCAGCGCGATGGGACCATGGCAGGCGAGCGCGGTTGTCTTGCCGTTTGCATGGAAATAGCTGAGCAGCTTGCCGAGTTCGGTACTCACCAGAAGATCCTGCATGGGTGCATGACCGCCGGGCACATAGACCGCGTCGAAATGGGCGTAACCGATCTGCTCGACCCGCGCGAGGCTGATGACCGGCGACTTGTCGCTCGACATCAGGCCCAGTTCCGACAGTTGCGCTTCGCTGGCTTTCATCGCCGCTTCATCACCGCCGAAATACATCTTGTCGATGGAGGTCACGTCAACGGAAGGCGCGGTGCCCTTCGGCGTCGCAAAGGTGATCTCATGGCCGGCGTCGAGCAGTGCCCTCACCGGCTGCATTAGTTCATTGAGGTAGAAGCCGGTTTTGAACACCTTCCCGTCCTTCAGATCAAGGCGGTCGGAATCGGACAGGACGATCAGGACGTTTCCAGCATAGGCGCTCAGGGTGCTGGCACCGAGTGCAAGAGTGATGGCAAGGCTGCGTAAGAGCTTCATGGGCTTATCTCCTAATATGAGAAAATCTGATTGGGAATGAAAAGGTGGATGCTTCTCAGCCAGCGACCTTGGTCAGCCGGTGCAGGGAAAAATCAGCGAAGTACTCGCCCATGCCGCTTGCCTGGAACCGCTGCATGGCGGCACCCTCCATATGGGCGCGCCACTGGGCCTCGCTTGCCCAGGTTTCGACGAAGATGCGCACGTGTCCATCATCGAGCGACTGGTGCAGTTCGTAGCGAAGGCAGCCATCTTCCGCCAATGTCTCCGCGACCAGCTTATCCTGTGCGACGCCAAGGGCCGCTTCGTTGCCGGGCCTTGCCGTAGTGATGGCGATGATGGTGAGAGGTGCGTTTGACATAGCCGATATCCTTCAGGCAATGGTGTTGACGAGGCCGCCTTCGGCACGAAGGGCCGCGCCGTTGGTGGCCGATGAGCGTGGGCTGGCAAGATAGGCGACGAGGTTTGCCACCTCTTCCGCTTCCACCATGCGCTGGAGGATCGAAGCCGAGCGGGCGGTGGCGAAGAATTCGGTCTCAATCTCTTTGATCGGTGCGGACGGGTCGCTTGCCTGGCTGCGCAGAAAGGCTTCGATGCCTTCCGAGCGGGTCGGTCCCGGAAGTACGGAATTGACTGTCACATTGGTGCCGCGGGTCAGTTGCGCCAATCCGCGCGAGATCGACAGTTGTGCCGTCTTGGTCGTTGCGTAGTGGATCATGTCTTCAGGGATGGCGAGGCCAGACTCACTGGAAATGAAGATGATCCGGCCCCAGTTGCGCTCCAACATGCCGGGAAGATAGGTGCGCGACAGACGCACGCCGCTCATGACGTTGACGTCGAACAGATGGCTCCAGGCGGCGTCGGTGATGTCTCCAAAGGCCCTGCTCTCATAGATGCCGAGATTGTTGACGAGGATATCGATCGATGGTTCGGCCCTGGCGATTAGTGCTGCACCCTCGCCGCTTGCGGCGTCTGCAAGGATGCCTGTGATCTCGGATCCGCCGGAGGCCTTGACTGCGGCGATTGCGGTGTCGAGCTTGGCGCGATCGCGTCCGGTGATGACGACGCGGGCACCCTCTGCGGCGAGAGATCGGGCGATTTCGAGGCCGATGCCGGCGGTGGCGCCGGTCACGAGGGCGGTCTTTCCGTTCAGTTGCAGGTCCATGTCGCGTCTCCAGATTGTTACTGGAGACAATTTATGATTTGAAAGCCAGAGGTACTACCGCCTGCAGAAGACATGCACCTGTGAATGAGGATCGTCAATGCCACGCATTCTGATGGAACGTTCCGGCGAAATGGAAGTGTTTGCCCGCGTAGTTCAGGATGGTAGTCTCTCTGCCGCCGCCCGCAATCTCGACATCACGCCATCAGCAGTCAGCAAGTTGATCGCCCGCCTGGAAGCAAGGCTTGGCACACGCCTGCTGGTGCGAACGACCCGCGCACTGACGCTGACAGAAGAAGGCGAAGCCTATCATCATGCCGCGCTTCGGATTCTGCAGGAACTGAACGATGCGGATCAGGAGGCAGCGGGTGGTGCGGTCCGCGGGCGGCTGCGCGTCAATACAACGATACCCTTCGGCACGATGTTCGTCGCACCGGCCATCCGGGAGTTCATCGCGCGCAATCCCGATCTGATCGTCGATCTTTCCTTTACCGACGGGATTGTCGATCTGGTGGCGGAAAAGACCGATGTCGCCATCCGCATGGGCAACCTGCCGGATAGCGGGCTGATCGCCCGCAAGCTCGGACAGAGCCGGCGCGTGGTCTGTGCTTCACCCGACTATCTGGCGCGCCGGGGTTTTCCGGGAAACCCGTCAGATCTCGAGCATCACGACTGCCTGACGTTCAATTTCCGGCGCGCAAGGCCGTCCTGGCCGTTTCGCACCGATGACCGGGACATCGCGCAACCGGTCAAAGGCAGCATCGTCGTCAATAACGGCGAGACAATGAAGCAAATGGTGCTGGCGGGTGCTGGCATTGCCCGCGTGGGTCTGTTTCATGTGGCCAACGAGATTGCAGCAGGGCGGTTGATACCCCTCCTCGAAGACTACAATCCAGGTGACCTCGAACTGGTTCATGCCATCTATGTCGGCGGCGGTCCCCTGCCCCATCGTGTCCGCGCCTTCATAGAACATATGATCGTGACACTCGGCGATTCACCGCTGTTGAAAGGGACGTTCTGACCTGAACAGCGAGAAAGCGAATTCCAGAAGCTTCTCTTTTTCTCATCCTATCAGTCTCTATACTCTGACACCTGCCGGTCGACCTCTGACAAAACCGGCAGCAGGTTACGGCCGGTGCTCATCGCCTTTGGCTGAACCTCGACAACACATTCGAGACTGTAGAAATCGTCCCAGGCTTCCGCAAACTGGAGCAGCATGGAAGCTTGCAGGCATTGGCCTTCTGGCGGTCAGTTCGTAGCCGTTTCACTGATTACTGCTCGCAGCGCCCTTATCTGCATGTCGAGGCCGAATGCGAAGCGCTGCTCGGCATTAGCAGCCGTAGTTTCCCGCATTGCGATCACAGCAAGCGGGAACGCACCCGGGATGTGCGGCTGCTGCTCCCAGCTGACGTTCGCCTTATCCGCGCCTAACGCCTGCTCCTCAATGACGAAGCCGATCACGAAATAGACCACCGTGAACGCACCCCAACTTGCGACCCGGTCGTCAGCGCCGGCTTGCTTGAGAGAGCCGATCAGAAGGGAGCCGACGCGCAGCACATTATCGGACAAGGCATAGGTGCCCGCAAAGACGCGCGCAGCATCACGGCGCGACAGCAATGCGTTACGCACTTCGGAAGCCACACGCCCGATCCTTGCATCCCATGCCTCGCCTTCTGGATTGTCTGCTGCGACCCCGTCCATCAGCGCATCCGCCATCCCTTCGAGCAAGGCGTCCTTGTTGGCGAAATGCCAGTAGAGCGAGGGCGCCTGAATGGCGAGGGCGTTCGCCAGCTTGCGCATCGTCAGCCCCTCTATGCCGACCTCATCCAGCAGTTTCAATGCCGTCGCGATGACCTCTGTTTTCACAATGCGCATTTTTATCTCCACTTTTATGATTGACTATCTAACATTGTTAGATCTAACTAACAACGTTAGATTGGAGTACCCTTATGAAACTGAACTACGATGTTGTTATTGTCGGCGCCGGGCCGGTGGGACTGTGGCTGGCATGCGAACTAAAACTTGCCGGCGTGAATGTAGCCGTTGTCGAGCGGCGAACTGAGCGGACGGCACAGTCGCGAGCGCTCACCATCCATGGACGTTCGCTGGAAGTGTTTGCCTTGCGCGGCCTTGCCGACCGCTTCCTCAGCACTGGCAAGCCGATCCCGACCGGCCACTATGGGGTCCTCGATACGCGGCTGGATTTCTCACCGTTCGACACCCGCTTCCCTTACGCCCTGTTCATTCCACAGGCCGTGACCGAGGAGCGTCTGGAGGAGCGCGCGACTGAACTTGGCGTCGTCATAGTGCGGGGCGTTGCAGCAACCGGAATTCTGGAGGACGGGAACCGGGTGCACATCTCTACCGACAGCGGAGAGTATTCCGCCTCCTATGTGGTGGGAGCGGATGGTGCCCGCAGCATCGTCCGTGAACAGGCGGGCATCTCATATGAGGGAGCAAAAGCCCGCAATTCACTCATGCTTGCAGACGTGGTTCTTGCCTTGCCACCGGCAAAACCCGTCGTATCGGCCACCAATGAGCATGGCTCGGTGATGATCGCGCCTCTCGGTGACGGCAAACACCACCGCATCGTGCTCGTGGATCCCCGGCGGACCCATGTGCCACGAACCGAACCGGTCACTCTGGACGAAGTAGCGGGACCGACCGCGCGCATTATCGGCGAGGACTATCAGCCTCGCGACCCGATCTGGCTTTCGCGTTTCGCCGATGAGACGCGTCTTGCCGGAACCTATCGCAAGGGCCGCATCCTGCTCGCCGGCGATGCAGCCCATATCCACGCCCCCATGGGCGGACAGGGCATGAACGTCGGATTGCAGGACGCTTTGAATCTCGGCTGGAAACTGGCCGCGGTCGTGAAGGGCGAAGCGCCCGACAAACTGCTGGACACCTATGATGAGGAACGTCGTCCAATAGGAAAAATCCTCTACACCAACACCCTAGCACAGGTTGGGCTCGTCACCCGGTTTGATCCGGCGACCCTTGCCTTGCGCGAGACCCTGAACGAGCTCCTGAAAATGCCTTTGGTCAATCATCGTCTCGCCGGGGAGCTTTCCAGCTTTGACGTCGCCTATGGCACCGATGCAAAGGCAGCCGTTCCTGCCGGACGACTGGCGGCAGGGGTCCGCGTTCCAGATATAGAACTGGTCGGCAAGGACGGCGTATTCATGTCGCTTTATAGCCAGATGGGCGAAGGTCGTTGGCTTCACCTTTCCTTCAAACCAGGTGCATCGGTTTCCGGGCCGGACTGGTTGCAATCCAGCCTCGTCAAATCCGTAGCGGCAGTTCCATCCGGCCATACGGCCCTTCGCGGCGTTCGGGCGCTGTTGGTCAGGCCTGACGGTTATGTCGCCGCGGTCGATCAGGAGTAAGGGAGGGTATCGATGGAAACTCTAAATCCCTCGTCCCTGACCGATGCCTTCTCGCACCTGATCGCACAAATCGCCATAACTCCGCCCGGCGCGCGTCTTGCCGCCGTCTCGGGTCAGGTCGCGATCGACAGGTCAGGTCAACTCATTGGTGGAAATGATCACGTCGCCCAGGCAAGGCAATGCTTCGGGAATGTCTTCAACGCCCTCGCGGCCATGAAGGCGGATCCTAATGACATCCTGCAGATGAAGATCTACGTGGTCCGGCACACTCCGGATCACGTTCCGGCGATCTTTCTTGCGGGCGCCGACATATTCGGCGAAAAATGGCCGGTATGCGCAAGTATCTGGATCGGCGTCGAAGCACTCGCGATGCCCGAATGGCTTGTCGAGATAGAGGTTCTGGTAGCCCTGCCTTAGCGCGCGCACTCACAGCAATATGAGACGCACGTCGTCGGGGGAACCGAGGGCCGGCGTCTCATCCCACGAATACAGCCAGTTAAATTCGGATGACCACTACGCCTTGAAAGGAGCTGAACCAAACGACCCTGTTATTCGCGAGTTCCCTCAGAGTGGGATCCGTAAGCTCATCAAGAACTTGGCTTGGGGAGTTGTCACGTTATCGAGCGGTGATCGAACTACGCCTGCGGCATATGTTTGAAACGGTGGTGGAGCGCTGCCTTGCGCAAGGGTTGGTCGGTGCAGAAGGATTTGCCGTCGATGCCAGTCTGATTGCGGCGGATGCCAACAAGCAGCGCTCGGTGCCGGGAGCAAAATGGGAAGCAAAAGAGGAAGCTGGCCGTTGAGTGCAGGAATATCTGGTCGTTCTTGATGATGCGGCTTTCGGGGCTGCATCGCCAGTGACGCCGAAGTTTATCTCTCCGTCCGATCCGGCTGCTCAATGGACTGGTGCCCACAAAGGCCATGCCTTCTTCGCCTACGCGACCAACTACCTGATCGACACACAGAGCACGGCGTTATTCTGGACGTGGAAGCGACACGCGCAATCCGCCAGGCGGAGGTCAGAGCATCTCGCACGATGCTCGACCGAACGGAGAATCGCTTCGGTTTACGACCTGGTTATCTCGCTGCTGACAGTGCCTACGGTTCTGCTGACAACCTCGCATGGCTGGTCAAGGAGAAGAAGATAGCACCGCACATTCCGGTCTTCGACAAGTCCAACAGGACGGATGGCACTTTCTCTCGTTCGGACTTCTCATGGGACGCCGAAAATGATCGCTACATCTGTCCGGCGGGCAAGGAGCTAAAACAATTCCACCGAACCTATGCGACGCCGAGATCAGGGATCACGGCTGAAGGAACGCGGCTCTCCCGTGCCAGCAAGAGGGATTGTAATCGCTGCGAACTAAAACCTCGCTGCTGCCCGAACATGCCGATGCGCAAGGTGCCTCGTGATCTGAATGAGGATGCCCGTGATGTCGCCCGCGCGATTGCCACGACGCCGGAATACGTGCAGTCGCGCCATCGCCGGAAGAAGGTCGAGATGCTCTTCGCACACCTCAAGCCCATCCTGCGGATGGCGCGATTAAGACTGAGAGGGCCGTGTGGTGCGCGAGACGAATTCCTCCTTGCCGCAACCGCCCAAAACCTGAGGAGATTAGCCAAACTGAGGCCGACGCGTAGCATCAATGCCGCTTAATAACGGCGTTGATCGATATCCTGCGCTAGAGCGCGGGGGCATATGCTACGTCTATCTCGTTCCGAGAGCAGATTTGAGCGGCTCGGCAGCAAGTCCAGCGAGTTTTTCAACGATATCGGCCGAAAGCGGTCCTCGAGGCTTGACTGTCAGGATAACGGGCCGAGCTGCGTAACGCCGTGTACCAGGACGAGCGCCAGTGGATCCTCAACGAGCTTGCAGCGGCAGAAGTACAGCTTGCGGAGGAAGAGGGCCGCATACGATGCGATGGTTTCCTCAGAGCCGCCCCTATAGGGCGGCTTCCGCTTTGCGTGAACAGGAGTCTTCGCGGCCATCGAGGAAGATACGTGACACTCTTGCAGAGGGGCCTACCAGACGGTAAGCTCACCTCCCTATGAAAACCTTTGTTCTCAACATCGCAACGGCCTTCTTCGACGCCTAAAGGCTCTCCCCTTGCCGAAGGGGTTCGAAGCAGGTGCATCACACCTGGGTACGTTGAGCCAGCCTCGCCTTGGCGAGCTTGTAATGCTGGCTGCGATTCTGAGAGCCTTCCATGAAATTCGCGTATTCTCGCGCCGATCTTCCATGCGAAGATTTGGCGAGCGGTAAAGTTCTGTTCAGCCGACCCGGACTCACTGCCTTTCCCGTCCGCCTCGCCAGTGAATTGTTCCTGCGGGCGACATCCCTTCTAGCAAGCGGGGGCCGACCGCCGCCCTATCATATCTATGATCCAACTTGCGGAGGCGGCTATCTCGCAAGCGTGTTGGGCTTTTTGCATGGCGACCAGCTGCGAAATGTCAGCATGTCCGACATTTCGGCCAATGCCGTTTCGGTCGCGGTCAAAAACGCAGCTCTTCTCACGCCAGAAGGGCTCTCTCGGCGTCTCAATGAGCTGAGCAACCTTGTTGCTCAGCACGACCGCCAAAGCCATCGTGCCGCCCTTCAAGGTGGGAACAAGCTTTTCGCCCTGTGCCGACATTTATCTACAAATGTGTTTCAGGCCGATGCGACACGTGCCGATCTGGTTGCTTCAAAGCTCGCTGCTCAACCACCTATTGATCTCGTCATTGCAGATGTGCCTTACGGCAAGCGAGATCAATGGCGCACGGGATCACACGAACCTGCCCTGCTGACCTCACTAGCCAGCATCAACGTTCCAGTCGTGGTTCTGGCAACTGCCAAAGGAATAAAATTCGACCATCCCGGCTTCGATCGAGCCGGCAAGTATCGTCATGGCCATCGCACTCTATGGCTATTCAGAAAAAGCAACCTCACAGCCGGCGCTGCTAAATCCTGAAGGCGATTTCTATGCCACTCGTTATTCTCACCGGAGCATCAGGGGCCGGCAAGACCACAATTGCGGAAGCGATCGAACACCGGCACGGCCAAGAGTTCGACGTTTTCTACAAGGACCGTATCGGTGTTCCGTCTGTGCAAGAGATGATCGATAAATTCGGCTCTGTCGAGGGGTGGCAGAGAGCTGCCACTTTCGAGTGGATGGCTCGATTATCTCTGCTCCTGGCACAAGGCCGGAGCGTTCTTTTCGAAGGCCAGTCACGATTTTCGTTTCTGACTGAGGCCGTCGAACACGCGGGTATTACTTCCTATACCACGATCCTCATCGATTGTGACGACGAAACGAGGGCCAGACGGCTCACGGTCGATCGAGGCCAACCTGATCTTGCCAACACGGACATGATGAACTGGGCCAGCTTCCTTAGAAATGAGGCGTTGGCATATGGGTGTGAAATTGTCGACACCTCAGCGTTGACCCTGGAACAAGCGATTGACCGCGTCCTTTGGTATTTGAGGTTCAAGGATGTTTAACCTCGAAATATGCGTGGCAAGCGCATAGCCCGGCAATCTTCAGAATTGGGTCGTCTAATATCTCGCGTCTAGCAATTGGTCCAATCTGGGTGCCAGAAGCGGCACTTGATCCTTGACTGTCAGGATAACGCGCCGAGCTGCGTAACTCTGTGTATCAGGACGAGCGGCAATGGATCCTCAAGGAGCTTTCTGATTCCGAGCGCCAACTGGCCGAGGAAGAAGCGGCATACGATGCGATGGTTCTCGCGGAGCCGCCCGAATAGGCGGCTTCCGCTCTACAGGTCATTGCCGCTATCGCAGAATAACGTATTCTGCGACGTCGCAAAGTCGGGAAAACAAGTTTCGCTTTAATCGGGACTTTTGCGAAATTGGTAGCGCTACTCAGCGGGACGAGTGACATGATTGCTTTCCCGATCGCCTGTCCGACGCCACCATTCTTCAAGATTTTTCTTTTTGGAGAACATCTCTCGCCCTTCGGGCACCATCAGGAAATATTCGAGCATCGGTGCAATATAGATATCGGCCAGCGAGAAACGATCACCGCCGAGCCAAACACTATCTCCCAAGAAATTCGAGGGAGTTGTCACGTTATCGAGCGGTGATCAACTCAAGAACGGAAGCGCCAAGCTGGGTCTTCGAGGTCCAAGACCCGACGACTTAGCCGACTCGCTGATATTCAGCGGAAACCGCCATCTCTCCAGTCCTTATCGGTCAGTTGGTGTCGCACGCGAAACGCGCTCGTCGGGCGCAAATAACATCGCAATGCCGATCAGGACCAGGCTGACGATGCCGGCACTCCAGAAAGCAACATGGAAGCCAAGCAATTTCTCGGTCGTCCCAACCGGGGCCGATCCTGCCGGCCGAACTAGCGTCTGGGCCAGTGCACCCAGCCCGGCGATGCCGATCGCGCCGCCGAGCTGGCGGGCACTATTGTGCAGACCGGACGCCAGCCCGGCATCGGCGTTCGCTACGCTGGTCATCAGAACCCGGGTGAAGCTTACCATGGCAAACCCGATCCCCGCGCCGATCAGCAGTGTCGCGGGCGGGATATCCAGGCCATAGATCGGGAAAGCCGGCATTCGGGCAAGCCAGAGCAAACCGCAGCCAGTCAGGGCGAACCCCAATGCGGCCCCGGAAGTCTGTCACTTGTCCGCAGCAGCAAGCGAGCAGACAACGGCGAAAGACCGAGCATGAGGGCTAGCGGCAACATTGCGCCGCCGCTTTCCATCGGCGCGTAGCCCAAGATCTGCTGAAGCATGATCGGAATGAAGAACATCGACGCTGATAGCAAAGCGCCGAGAAACGCGATCAGGATGCTTCCCCAACCGCCGGAATATGGCGCCCAAGCTGCGCGCGCTCATCGACCACGTTCGTGCATACAAACCGACGTCTTCCTAGCTGTCAATAGCCAGAGCACACTGGGTTTTGTGCGTGGGGTTGGACGCGGTTAGTGCCAGCTATTCGCCGATTCGCCAGCCCGAACCAAGCTAAGGTAGCGCAAATCGGTGACAATGGACACCCGGCTTCTGAAGGTCGGAGCGGCAAAACCCGCGGAGAAATCGACGTTCGTGGTTATGGAAGAAGAGGCTGGAGGGAGCCTCTTCTCGGATGCGCCTGTTTCGCCGGATGAGAGCCGGCTGTCAGACCCTTAAACGTAGTTGATAGGCAGCCAATCGTAATTCGTGCTGTCTTTGCGGACATGGCCAATGCCAGGAAAGGCGATGTGCGCGCCTGCCACCAGATGTTCGCCTTCCCGTGACCCGGCGTATATCCTCCATATAGGATGGAACCAAGACCAGGAATGGGCGCTGCGTTATCCGCAAAGGTTTCGAATTTTCCGGCCTCAATATATGGCGTCACGCACTGATCCGCTTCGCCAAAATGCTGCTTGACAATGCCGGTTGCCGCCTTGGCGTTTGCCGCACTCAGCCAGAATTTCGCCTCGCGTTCATTGACCCATAATGTGGCGTTGGGGGGGGGTACGCTTGCCATTGCTCATCAGGCCGCCGGAATGATCGGTATGGATATGGGTGAGAACGACGTCGTCGATGGGCGTTGTCACATAAACGCGGTATCGATGGCGGTGCAAACAAGATCAGATCGGTGGCCGATGATCTCGCCAAGCGAACTGAACAGCAAGCCGCTTCCGTGGAGGAAACTGCGGCGGCGCTTGAACAGATTACAACGACGATGCGCGACTCCACGCGAAGAGCTGAAGAGACTGGATCTCTTGTCGCTCGAACAAGGGCTGGCGCTGAAAAGGCCGGCGATGTCGTGCGTAGTGAACTGATGGGGTGGATGCCGCCCTCCGGCGGGAAGATTCGTGTTCGCTCCCAATGGATGGCGCAGGTCACAATCAGTGACGGTGCGGTCTTGCGTGGCGCCGATCTATCATGCTCTTGCCGTCATCCCGGCCAGTCGCAGTCACGAAGGCGGAGGATGCACGATCCTTTTCGGCGGACACGGGGGCGAGATAGAATGTGCTGTCGCCGGTGATTGACATCGGTCGAAGCTCTGAGTTCTGGGCAACGTCCGCCTCCACCGGGCAACGTCATCGGCCGAGTCTATGTGGCTCTGTTGCAAAAATTCTTGGGCCACCCAATTCATGGGATATATTCTACTGTCATTGCGCCGCCCGATGCTGCAACACTCTCTCTGGGCGCAAGCGGTGGCGAAATACCAAACTTCAAGTTGATCGAGTGTAAACCGAAACGGTTTCATGGGACAAAATTTCGGGTCTTTTTTTGCAAGAGCCTTCTAAAGCCGTTTTTTTAGACCAGGAGTTGCTAGAAATATGTTCTGTGGCTTGGGGTTTCCATCGATCTCATGCCAACGCCAAGCAATTTCCTTCGCCACAAAGCCGATCGAAATATTCTCGGTTGGGTCACCTCCGCATTCGGCTTCAATCATTCCGATGCAGCCCCAACAGTCGCCCACAAATGCCGCAACGCCTCATATAGCTTTCACCTTGCTTGCGTTATGTGCAAAAATCCCGAAACAAATGCTCGGGCTGTCGGGTGGATCACCATTCTCGACACTCGTCTATTTCATCCACCAACACCTTTTGCCGCGCGACATGAGCCATCTCTTCAAGTATGGCGCAGATATCCTCACGCTCCTCGGTTTCAATCACTCTGAATAGCCCCATGGATGATCCTCCTGCAAGACACATGGTGGTTCTGCAGTGCAGCAGCCACATTGTCCAAAGGATAGAAAGCGGCGCAGCGCGCAGCTTCTCCCCAAAAGGCATTACACGGTGATGGTCATGTAAAACCAGTCCCCCACCCGAAGGCCAAAAAAGACTAAAAAGGAAGGTCTTACAAAGTTACCCTGCCAGAATCTTTTTCACGCCAGCGATGCCCCGGCGTAAAAACGGGTCGGAGTGCACGTAAAAGAACTGGACCCCACGCTCACGCCAGTGCGGCATTTCTTCCAGTGTCGCAAGGGTGCCGGCGATCTTTCCTGCCGCGCGTATCTTGTCGACAGCGATGGCGACCTTGTCCATCACCACATCCGGGCGCGGTTCGCCGAATGGCGGTGCGGGCGGATAGCCCATGTCCTGCGACAGATCGCCGGGGCCGATGAAAAACACGTCTATCCCCTCGACTGTCAGCATCTCCTCAAGAGCGTCGACTGCATCGACGGTCTCGACCATGGCGATGACCAGCCGCTTCTCATAATCGGACGGCAGGGCGTAACGCACCGCATCGACAATTGCCCGGGCCTCGTCGGCATTGCTGACCATGGGCACCATGATCCCGTCAGCGCCGGCGTTCAGGTAGCGGATGATGATCGGCCGTTCGTGCGAATGCGGGCGTACGATGGCAGCACCGCCCACCGAGCGTACCACCTGCCCTGTTGCCCGCACATCCTCGAAGCTCCATGTGCCATGCTCGCAATCGACGAAGACTGCATCCGCGCCAAGTTCCACCAGCCGGGCGGAAAGACCTGAATGTGTATGGTGGGGCGTGAACATGCTGATAGCCTCACCCGCCGCTAGACGGGCGCGCAACTTTGCTCCATTCATGGAAGTCTCTCCCTCAGTTCTTTTTCGGCATATCCGGCGTGTCGTCCGGCGCCCCTACCCAGCGCGCGATCTCTATGTCCTTCGAAGTGTCGCGCATATGGGTTGGGCAGATGTGCAGTTCCGGAATGACCGCGCTGTCGCTCAGGCTGGCGCAAAGCACGATGGCCCGGGCCACGTCATGCGGGTCCATCATCACGGCGCGTTCCTCCTTCAGGGGCGGCCGCGCGCGGTTGTTCATGATCGGCGTATCGGTCTCGCCCGGCAGGATGGTGGTCGCCCGGATACCCTGATTGCGATAGGTATTGTGCAGGAAGGTCATGAAGTTCTTCACGCCCGCCTTTGCCGCGCCATAGGCCACGCCACCCAGGAGGTTGGGATTGAGGGCGGCGAGCGAAGAAACTGTAATGATAGTCCCCTCACCCTTTTCGATCATCTCAGGCAACACGGCCTGCGTCAGGTTGAACACCGCAGTCAGATTGACGTTGATGGTGGCGTTCCACTCCTCCTCACCGATGAAGCGGGCGTTGAGCACCTTGCTGGCGGAACCGGCATTGTTCACGAGGATATCGATGGGACCGACGGCCTCGCTGATCGACTTGACCGTATCGAAGATCGCCTCACGCGAGGCGATGTCGAGCGTGCGGGCGATGGCCTTGCCCTTCTTCTTTTCGATCAGTTCCGCGACTTCCCGCAGCGGATCGAGGCGGCGGCCGGTCAGCACGACCGTCGCTCCTTCCTTCGCAAGCAGGATTGCGGTTTCGCGGCCGATGCCCGAGCCGGCGCCGGTTACCAGCGCGATCTTTCCCTTCAGCAGTCCCATGTCGTCTCCTATTCGGCTGCGGCAGCAATGGCGCCAGAATAGCCGAAGATTTCCTTCGCCGCCTTCGAGGTTACCAGGCCTTCGGAAATATCCTGCTCGATCAATTCGCGCGAGCGTTCGGCAGCACGGCCCCAGCCGCCACCGCCGGGTGTCTGGACCTCAAGGCGTTCACCTGTCCGAAGCACCACCTTGCCCTTCGGAAAATGCGACTTTCCTTGCTTCATCACCTTGCCGGCGGAGCCGCTCTGGCCTTCCACGACGCCGAAGCATGGATGGCGCACGCGTTCCGACGCCAGGTAGATGTTCATCGGGTTTTTGCCGAGATTGCGCAGAATAACGCGCTGGCCAAGGCCGCCGCGATGTTTGCCGGCACCGCCGGAATCGGCGATCAATTCCTTGCGTTCTGTAAGGACCGGAACCGCAACCTCGAACATTTCAACGGCCGTGACCTTGCAGTTGGACGGGAAGCTCAGCGTGTCCAGTCCGTCGAATTCGGCGCGCGCGCCCTGCCCGCCATGGAAATTCTGCACGGAGGCATATTGCGTTCCGTCGTTGCGCTGGCCGACGCAATTGGCAGCCCAGATTGGCGCACCGCCACTGTCGCCCAGCACCTTTTCCGGCACGATGCCCTCAAGCGCCTTGAAGATCAGCGAGGGGATAACGTGACCGATCAGGTTGCGCGAATTGCCAGCCGTCCATTCCTGCGGATTGAGAATGCAGCCGAGCGGCGCCTCGTCGGTGATCGGAACGATGCAGCCCTCATTATTGGGGGTTTCCGCATCGAGCAGGCATTTCAATGCGTAGACCGAATGGGCATAACGGTAGTTCGTGCGGCAATTGATCGAGTGCAGCACCTGATCCGACGTGCCGGTGTAATCCACATGGATGGAATCGTCCCTGACGATAACAGAGGCTTTCAGTTTGACGTCGACATCGTAGCCGTCGAGCAGAACCTCTGCGGAATAGGTACCGTTCGGCCATTCGCGGATGGCCTTGCGGGTCTGCGCCTCGGAACGGGTGTGGATGGCGTCGGCCAGTCCGTCGACGTCGTCCAGCCCGTATTCATCGAGGAATTTCACTAGTTCGCGGCCCATGACGTTGTTGGCGGCGATCATCGATTCCAGATCGCCGCGCACTTCCGTGGGAAGGCGGACGGAGGCTGCGATGATGTCGAACACGTCCTCATTCGGAACGCCTGCCTTGAGCAGCTTGACGATGGGAAAACGGATGCCTTCCGCGAAAATGTCGCTTGCTTCCGAATGCAGCGGTGCACCGCCGATGTCGGGAAGGTGGGCGATGGATCCCGCATAGGCGACGACCTTGCCGTTCTTGAAGATCGGCGTGATCATCGTCACGTCAGGCAGATGGCCGGTTCCGATTTCGGGGTCGTTGGTGGCGAGAACATCGCCCTCTTCCAGCTTATCAACCGGAAACTTCGGCAGGAAATATTTCTGCGCGGCCGCAGGCAGCGAAGTGATGAAGACCGGGATCGACCAGGTGCATTGCGCCAGCGCCCTGCCCTTACTGTCGAGCAGTACGGTAACGTAATCGTGGTTCTCACGCACGATCGGCGAAAACGCCGTCTTGCCAAGCACATTATCGGCCTGATCCGCGATGAAGATCAGGCGGTTCCACATGACCTGGAGGTTGATCGGATCGTTGAAATCGGTAGCGGGTTTCGACATCTGATTACCCCTTAGAGAATGTTGATCACGAGATTGCCGTGGGCATCGACGTGGAAGGTGCCGCTTGGCCCGACGACAGCCGTCGATTCGCGCTGCTCGACGATGGCAGGCCCCTTGACCTCGTGGCCGACCGGCAGCTTGTAGTGGTCGTAAACCGAGGTTTCGACATAACCGCCCGCTTCCTGAAAATAGACCTGCCGGCTGCCCTTCCGGGCTTCGGCAACGACGGTTTCATGCGGCCGGGTGACCTGATCCTTCTCGCCGCTGGCGCGCAGACGCCAGGTGATGACTTCCAGCGGTGCTGCGACGGTGCGGCCGAACAATTCGCGATAGAGCTTGAAGAAACTGCTGCGCAATTCTGCAAGGAAGGCTTCTTTCGGAAGGCTGCGGTCAGGAAGCACCACCGTGATCTCGTGTCCCTGCCCCACGTGGCGCATGTCCACGGTATAACGATTGGTGATCGTGTCCTTGGGAATGCCCGCCGCCGAAACGACCTCAGCGCCCTGGGCGGAAAGATCGTCGAGCAGACGGTTCATCGCATCGATATCCCAGGCATCAATCGCCATCGGATGGCTTGCGGAGAGATCAACGGCAACGGGCGCGATCAATAGGCCGATGGCGGAGCTGACGCCGGCGCCTGTCGGGCAGATGATGCGCGAGATGCCGAGCTTGCGGGCGATACCATAGGCATGCACCGGACCGGCGCCGCCGAAGGCCACCATCGGCAGCGAGCGCGGATCGACGCCAAGGTCGGTCGCATGCATGGCGGCGGCCTTGCTCATGGATTCATTGACGAGATCGTGGATGCCCCAGGCGCAACGCTCGACCGATACATCCAGCGAGGCGGCTAGCTTGGACATCGCCTCATGTGCAGCGTCCTTTGAAACCTTGAACGAGCCGCCAACGAAGGATTCCGTTCCCATGTAACCGAGCAGGATATCGGCATCTGTTACCGTCGGCTCGGTTCCGCCGCGCTGATAGGCGGCCGGTCCCGGCATTGCGCCGGCGGAATGCGGGCCGACATCGAGGAGGCCGAGAGGGTTCTTCGCCGCGATGGAACCGCCGCCGGCGCCGATCTCGATCATCTGGATCGACTGGATTTTCAGCGGAAAACCGGAGCCCTTGCGGAAACGCTGGTAGTGCGCAACTTCGAGATCGGTGCCGACATTCGGCTCGCCATCCGGAATGAGGCAGAGCTTGGCGGTGGTGCCGCCCATATCGAAGGAGAGAACGCTCGCCTCGCCCGCCGTACGGCCGAATTCGGCGGCGGCCACAGCACCCGCTGCGGGGCCGGATTCGATCAGCCGGACGGGAAGCTCGGCCGCGCGGCTGCTCGGGACAAGCCCGCCCGAAGACGTCATCCAGAGAACCTGCCGGTCGATGCCTCTGTTGGCAAATTCCTTCTGCAGATGGGCGACGTGCCCGGACATTTGCGGGCGGGTATAGGCATTGACCACCGTCGTCGAGGCACGGTCGAATTCGCGCATTTCCGGGCAGACCTCGGAAGACAGCGAAACGAAGATGTCAGGGTCTTCCTCGCGCAGAAGGGCGGCGACACGCTGCTCGTGCTGCGGATATTTGTAGGCATGCAGCAGGCAGACCGCCACAGAGCGGATGCCCTTTTCCCTCAGCCGTCCGGCAATCTCGCGGACGGTTTCTTCCTTGAGCTCGGTCATCACTTCGCCATCGGCGGCGATGCGTTCCTCTGCGCCGAAGCTGTTGGCGCGGGTGACCAGCGGATCGGGATATTTGATGTTCAGATCGTATAGATCGTAGCGTCCCTCGTTGCGGATACGCAGCATGTCCTGAAAGCCGTCAGTGGTGACGAAACCGGTTTCCACGCCCTTGCGCTCAAGCACGGCATTGGTGACGACGGTGGTTGCGCCAAGCACCTGCAGATTTTCTATCGCAATCGCATCCGCGTGCTTTTCGAGCAATTCGGACACGCCCTGGACAACGGCTTCGGCCGGATTTTTCGGCGTGCTCAGGACTTTATGGAGGTGAAGTTCGCCGCTGTCATCCAGAAGCGCGAAATCGGTAAAGGTACCGCCAGTATCGAAAGCCAGTTTTGCCATTGTTTCCCTCGAGCGACCATGCAGCGTCTTTTGCTGCTTTGTGGACCCGCAGGTCGGGCCCGTTCACTGATGGGAAATTGTAACGTTCGGCCGGCCTTTACCAACACAACCTCGGTCTGCCGCCATATGGTTTGCTTATAGCGAATTCACACAGCGCGAATGCCCGGATGACGCCCGCTCTTCAGCTTCGTCACGATTTCGAGAAGCACGGAACGCGCCGCTAGCGCCGGTTCGGAAAGTGGCATGTGATCGGAGACGCAAAGCGAAACCGTGGCATCGATAACGGGGGTTGTGAGGGGATGCAGCTGCGCACCTCTGAAGCTGGAGGTTTCCAGAACGACCGAGGCCGGAAGGATGGTCGAACCGAGGCCGTCCAGTACCGCAGCGCCCAGTGCAGGCACGGATTCCAGTTCTGAAATCACCTCCGGCTTCGCCCGCGCCCGTGCGAGCCCTTCATCAATAAGCCGGCGAAGGAAATGCGCCTTGCTTGGCAGCAGCATCGGACGACCATCGAGCACAGAGAGTGGAAGCGGCTGACCGGGTTCGGCAGGCAACACCATGTCAGTGGGCGAGACAAGGAACATCTCTTCGCGGAACAGCGGTTCCAGCGTCACGCCCTTGATCGGATCGGACGTATAGATGAGCGCCATGTCCATCTTGCCGGTCATGATCAGCTCGCTGAGGATATGGCCGAAGCTGTCGTTGATATGGACCGTGATAGCAGGAAATCGCGCCCTCATCTCCTTGATGAGAGGCAGCGACAGAGCGCTGGATGAGGAATATGTCGCAAGCCCTATGGAGACACGACCGGAAACGGAACGCGCGGAACGGTCAATGTCGGTCTGCGCCTGCTCGATCTGCTTCAGCATGATCTGCGCATGGCGGTAAAGGATCAGCCCGGCTTCCGTTGGCGTGATGCCGACATTGCTGCGCAGCAGAAGCTGGTGCTTGAAGTGCTGTTCCAGCGACGCAATCTGCTGCGACAGCGCCGGCTGCGCCACACGAAGGATGCCGGCGGCACGCGAAACGCTGCCGGTATCGACGATCTTGACGAAGCTTTTGAGTTTTTTGAAGTCGACGCTCATCGGTCCCCACTCTTTGCGGAAACCCTAGCGTATCAGCGCAGGAACAGGAATCTATTTCTGCAAGGACGATGCGTAATTTCAATAGGATAGAGCGCTTTTGCGTTCATTCGAACACCAAATTCTGTGGGGCGCGCAAAAGAATCCGGCAGCTCCTTCCACGCGCCCGATCTATTTCTTACCGCAGCGCTTCCGCCGCACGTTCGATGCGGTTGCAGGCATCCTCAAGCACTTCCATAGAGGTGGCAAAGGAGATGCGGAAATAGGGTGAAAGCCCGTAGGCTGCGCCCTGAAGAGCCGCCACGCCGACGCTGTCGAGAAGGTAGAGGACAAAGTCGAGATCATTTTCGATCACCTTGCCATCCGCCGTCGTCTTGCCGATCACGCCGGCGCAGCTCGGATAGAGATAGAATGCCCCGTCCGGGACCATACAGGAGAGGCCGGGGATCGCGTTCAGGCGTTCACAGGCATAGTCGCGTCGCTGTTTATAGACCGCCACGCTTTCTGTCACGAATGTCTGGTCGCCGGAAAGCGCATGCGCGGCGGCGGCCTGGCTGACGGAAGAAGGGCAGGATGACATCTGCGACTGCAATTTGTTGATGGCGGCAATGAGTGCGGCCGGCCCTGCCCCGTAACCGATCCGCCATCCCGTCATGGCATAGGACTTGGAAACGCCATTGGTCAGAAGCACGCGGTCCTTCAGTTCCGGAACGACGGCAACGAGGGTCTTCATCGGCTCGTCCTTGAACCAGACCTGGTCGTAAATATCGTCAGACAGAACCATCACATGGGGATGCCGCAACAGTACATCTCCCAAGGCCTTCAGTTCCGCCTCGGAATAGGCCGCACCTGTGGGGTTTGAAGGCGCGTTGAGGATCAGCCACATCGTCTTCGGCGTGATCGCCGCTTCAAGCGCCTCGGCTGTCAGTTTGAACCCCGTTGCCTCCGGGCATGCGACGATGACAGGCGTGCCGTCATTGGCGATGACCATATCGGGATAGGACACCCAGTAGGGAGCGGGAATGATGACCTCCACGCCGTTTTCCACGCTTGCCATCAGTGCCAGAAACAGGATCTGCTTGGCACCGCCGCCAACGCAGATTTCACTATCGCCATAGGTGATGCCGAGACGCTTCTGAAAGTCGCCGATGATCGCCTTGCGAAGTGCCGGTGTGCCGTTGACCGAGGTGTATTTGGTCTCTCCCCGGTCGATGGCGGCATGCGCCGCGGCCTTGACGGCCTCTGGCGTATCGAAGTCCGGTTCGCCCACCGTCAGATCGGCGATGTCGCGACCGGCGGCCTTCAGTTCCCGGGCACGGGCCGCAGCCGCCGTGCTCGGCGATACCTTTATTCTCGACACGCGTGATGCAGGCACAAAAGTGCTCATGGGATTTCCTCGTCTGGATCTATCGTTATGGGCTTGTCAGTGCGCGGCTTCGAGTTCGCCACGCATCTTTCCGGTCAGGAACAGTTCGCCGAGTTCGTCATGGGTGATCTCCGCCGGCTTGCCGTCCCAGATCACCTTGCCGAGACGGAGGATGACCGCCCGTTGCGCCACCTCCATGGCCTTTTTGGTGTTCTGCTCGACCAGCAGGATGGTCATGCCGTTCGCATGCAGGCGCAGGAGTTCGTCGAAAACGATGCCGATTGCGGCCGGTGACAGGCCGACCGAGGGCTCGTCGACCAGAAGCACCTTCGGCCGCTGCAGAACCGCCATCGCCACTTCGAGCAATTGCTGCTCGCCGCCCGACATGTTGCCTGCAAGCGTCGAGCGCCGCGTCTTCAGGATCGGGAAAAGATCGTAGACATAATCCCGGTCCGCCTTCACCTTGGCGTCGCGGATGGTATAGGCGGCCATTTGCAGGTTTTCATCCACGGTCATGACCGGGAAGTTGCAACGTCCCTGCGGCACGAAGGATATCCCCTCACCCAGAATGGCGCGCGACGACAATCCCGCGATGTTCTTGCCGCGCCAGTCGATGCCGCCTTCCTTGATGGTCGTCATGCCGTAGAGCGTCTTGAGCAGGGTAGACTTGCCCGCGCCATTCGGCCCCATGAGGGCCACGAACTGACCGCCCGGCACATCCAGATCGACGCCGTTGAGGATATCGAGATTGCCGTATCCCGCGCGCAGGCTCTTGATGGAAAGATTGCTGTTAGCCTCCAAGATAGGCCTCCCTCACACGCTGGTCCTTGATGATGTCATGCGGCAGCCCTTCGACCAGTTTCGTTCCCTGATCGAGCACGACCACGCGCTGGCAGATGCTGGTGACGACATCGATATTGTGTTCGATGACGAGGAAGCTGACGCCGAGCGATTTGTTCGCATATTGGATCGTCTCCACCACGCGCTCGATGATCTTCGGATTGATGCCCGCCATCGGCTCGTCCAGCAGGATGAGCTTCGGTTCCGGCATCAGCATCGAAGCGAACTGAATGAGCTTCTGCTGGCCGCCGGAAAGATTGCCGGCCGGCTGGTGGCGAACGTCCCACAACCCCGCCATCTTGATCAGTTCGCGTGCACGCTCCCTGAGCCCGGCCACGCGACGGCGCGACATGCCGCCGAGACCGAATGTCGACAATAGCGAGGGAAAGGTGAACATCTGGCCGGCGATGACGAGGTTCTCTTCCACATCGAGCGCCTTGAAGGTAACCGTCTTCTGGAAAGACCGCAGCATGCGGCCTTCGCGGGCGATGCGGTTGAGCGACCAGCCGGTGATGTCCTGTCCGTCCAGTATCACCTTGCCGGTGTCCGGCTTCGCAAGCCCGGTGCTGCAATCGAAGAAGGTGGACTTGCCGGAGCCGTTGGGGCCGATCAGCCCGGCAATCTCGCCGCGGTTGATGTGCATGCTGACATCGTTGACCGCCTTGACCGCACCATAGGACTTGCTGAGGTTCTTTATCTCGAGGATGGGAAGATGAGCGGTCATTTCGAGCCTCCGATCGCGTTCCAGAAGCGATTGATCAGGGGAGCAAAACCTTGTCTGAACCAGAAGACGAGAACGAGAAGGCAGAAGCCGTAGGCGATCATCCGCACTTCAGGAGCCACGCGAAGCGCCTCGGTCAGTCCGACAAAGAGCAGGCTGCCGAACACGGTTCCCGAAATCATGCCCGCGCCGCCGCCGAGCACGATGATCAGCATCGTCGTCGAATAATACATCTGGAAAGTCAGCGGGCTGACCACCGTCAGATAATGGGCGTAAAGGCAGCCCCCTACCCCGGCGAAAACGGCGCTGAGCATGAAGACGATCAGCTTGTAACGCCATGTCGGAACACCGAGGGATTCCGCCAGCGTCTCGTTTTCACGGATGGCGACCATGTTGCGGCCCGCGGGCGAGCGGACAATTGCCCATGCGGCGAGCGTGCCGAGCACACAGATGGCGAGCGCCAGATAATAAAAATTGGTGGTTCCGCTGACGGTGAAGGAAAGCGGGCCAAGCTCGAAGTAAGGCTTGGGGATACCGGAGAGGCCCATGTCGCCGCGGGTCAGCGAGATCCAGTTCTTGGCGATCGCCTGGCCGATGATGACGAAACCGAGCGTACACATGACGAAGGACGTTGAACGAAGGCGCAGCGCCGGAATGCCCAGTGGTAGGGCAATCGCACCGGTAACGAGGCCGGAGGCGATGAGGTTCACGTAAAACGGCGTCTCGAAATGCACCGCCAGAAGGCCGGCCGTATAGGCTCCGATGCCGAAGAATGCCGCCTGCGCCAGCGACAGCAGACCGGTGTAACCGACGAGCAGGTTGAGCCCATGCGCCGGCAACATGAAGATGAGCGCGATGATGAGCGAATGCGTGACGTAGCGCGTGCCGATGAAGGGTGCGGCAAGTGCAACGATAATCAGGACGACGGCGAGCGGAATGCGCAGATCGCGGCGGCGTGCCTGGGGAACGGTGTCTGTGAGAGACATGTTCTAGTCCTCAAAATTCGAGAAAATTCGGCTGGCGCGGCTTCTAAAAGCGCGCCTGCGTCGAAAACAGGCCGTGCGGACGCCACATCAGCATCAGGATCAGCGTTGCGAAACCAACAGTGTCGCGGAATTGCAGCCCGACGTAGGTGGCGACGAGGCTTTCGGCGATGCCAAGGATCATAGCGGCAAAGAAGGTTCCCCGCACATTTCCAAGACCGCCCATGATGATGATCGGCAGGGTCTTGAAGGTGATGAGTTCACCCATGCCGCCATAGACACTGACATTCACCGGCGCAGTCAGGACGCCCGAAAGTGCGGCGAGTGCGGCGCCGAGAACGAAGGTCCGCAACACGACCTGGGACACATCGATGCCGACCACGCCGCAGCATTCCACATTCTGCGAGACCGCCCGCATCGCCATGCCGAGACGGCTGTAAGTCACCATCAGTTCAAGGCCAACGAAGACAATCAGACACACGGCCAAAATGATGATGCGCTGCTGCGCTAGCGTGAAACCGAGAATGGAAACCGGCTCGATATAACCGCCGGCGAAGAATTTGTAGCCGCCGCCAAAGACGAAAATCACAGCGTTCTGCAGGATCAGCGCGATGCCGAGGGTGGCGAGAACGCCGGACTCCGCCGGCGCTCCCACCATTCTGCGCATCACGAGCTGGCCGACCACATAGGCCACGACCACGGTGGAAAGGACGCCGACGACAATCGAAGCCTCATAGGAAAGGCCGAGATAATCGACGGCAAACCACGCCCCGAAGGTTCCGAGCATGTAATATTCGCCATGAGCGAAGTTGATGGCTCTCAGCACCCCGAAAATCATGGTCATGCCGACGGCGACGATCGCGTAGACGGAACCCGTGACGATCCCGTTTACGACTTGCTCGAGAATTGTCGAGAACATGGCTGTACCCCTTCCGGTCCGTCAGTTAGCAGGGTACTGGATTTCCGCCGTATAAGCGCCCTTGATACTAGGCTTGCCGTTCTCGATCTGGAGAAGGATCATCGGAAGGCGCGCCTGGTTGTGGTCATCGAAGGTGACCTCGCCGACCGGGCTTTTGTATTTGATCTTGGAGAGTGCCTCGCGGACCGCCTTGCGATCGGAGCTTCCGGCTTCCTTGATCGCCTGGGCGAGCAGGTTGACGGTATCCCAATGCACATAGGCGTGATTGTTCGGGGCCTCTTTATATGTGGCGGTGAATTTCTCGACGAAGGTCTTGCTGGCCGGGCTATCGAATTGCGGTAGCCAGGCGGCGGCCTCCACAGCACCTTCCATGGCCTTGGGCGCAGCCTTGATCGTCTTTTCGGTGTTGAATTCACCGTTACCGATCAACACGACCTTGCCGGCAAGTCCAAGTTCCAGCATCTGGCGGGCAACAATTGGGGTCGTATCGGCGAGACCATACATGATGATCGCCTGCGCGCCGTTGTCGCGGATTTTCGCAAGCACGCTGCGGAAGTCGACCTCGCCTTCCTTGTAATAGTCTTCGCTGAGAATCTCGCCCTTGAAGTCGGGCAGGTATTTCTTGGTGAAGGTGATGGCGGAACGGCCGTAATCGCTATCGACCGACAGCACCGCGAACTTGGTGAAACCGCGCTGTTCGGCGGCGTACTTCGCCACCACAAGCGCGCGGTTCTCATCCGTCGGATAATTGCGGAACGTCCATTTGAAACCGCCGACACCCGCTTGATAGGTGATCTTCGGGTTGGAGGACGCGGCGTTCAGAAGCAGAACCTCCGCATCTTCGGCGACAGGCTGCATGGCGAGCGTCACGGAGCTGGAGACATCGCCGATGACGAAATCGACCTCGTCCTGATCGATCAGGCGGCGGGTGGCCGAAACGCCTTCAACCGGCGTGCCCTGGCTGTCGGCGTTGAAGAGTTCGATCTGCTGGCCGTTGATGCCGCCGGCCGCGTTGATGTCCTTTACCGCGAGTTCCGCGCCATGCATCGAGAAAGCGCCGTAGCGCGCATTCGGGCCGCTCATCGGCGCCACGAGGCCAAGCCTGATCGTGTCGGCCGCATAAGCGGAGGCGGACATGGCCGGCGACAGGCTCAGGATTGGAGCGACTGCTGCGGAAACCAGTAGAAGTCTGCGAGTAATGCCGTTTTTCATGTTCCCACTCCTTTTCGGATTTATCTGTTCCGGCTTTAGCCGGGCGAGCTTTTGCCGCTTTTGCGGTTCTTGTCGATTAACGTCATGCTAATCTTTCAGGCAGAGTAGGTTCATCGCCGGATATTTTGCCAACACAAGTCCTTTCTGCCGCTATAGCGTTTCCTTATGCCGACAGTTGTTTCCCCATATCCAGACGCCGTGTTTCGTTTTTTGCATGTCTTCCATGCAGGCAAATGCCTGTATTTTTCGCGTCCGTATGGGCATATTTTATGCAACACCATCGAAGGAACCTATGAAAATGAAACTTCACGACACCGTTCGTAACTACTTCCGCAACCGCCGCGCCATGGCCGAACTGAGCGCGCTTGATGACAAAAGCCTTTCCGACATCGGCGTTAACCGCTCGCATATCCGTTCCGCCGTCGAAGGCCGCCGCTAAAACATCCGGCGCGATGCTGGACAGTCTAACGCCCGTCGTCTCCTCTGGTCGCCGGACACAAGGCTTGTGGAGGTCAAAAGCAAAGCAAGCCTTCGGTATGATTTTTCGCGACCGCGGTCTTGTGGTGAGGCAGAGGACGCAATTGATGCACGCGACACTTGGCATCGGTCTGAAGTCCGTGTGGTCCTCCGCGCACTACGCTTCTGTCATTGCCGTTACCGAGGGTCGGGAGATATTGCCGCAACCGACTGCAAATCCTGGATGCCAGCGCAACGGCATGAGCGTGCCGCCCAGGGCCTTCATTCTATCGGCCGAACTGCACAGCGTGAAGTCTCGCCCTTTCGACGATGAGAAACTTTCGGCCAAACGAGATGCTGTGATGGGCATAGCAAAAACCATGTTTGCGTCTGGAGAGGCATTTATGGAAGCGGCGGGCATCAATGAGAAAGCCAAAATGGGCGAAGACCTGAGGCGGTTCTTTCTGGATCGAGGAGTGGCGTGGGACCCCCCCCTCAAAAAAATACTGCGAATTGGCGGAGGCTTTGAAGACAGTTCAGTCCCCAGTCTTAAACTATCTGCTGAAGCGTTAACAACGTTCGGCGACCGAGGTAATGGCATTCGACGCATCCGAAGAATGTCTTCTCGCTAAGAATGGCGAATCATAGCGCCTTTCGGATGGTTCTTGTGCAGGATTGCCAATGCAGGCGGGGATGCGAGAGGCATACATCTCTGCCTTTCCTGGGAAGCACTCGGTTCAGGCGACCTCTTCAGCCGGGCAGTGAGGTTCCAGTTCCGACAACCGCTGCTCGTTCGCGCGGAACTGGTTTCCCCAGTCACGCAGGCTGCCAAGAATAGGAGCGACGGAACGCGCCAGGTCGGTGGCCTCGTATTCGACCCTGGGTGGTACCTCGGGATAGATGTGTCTCGTCACCAGGCCGTCTGCTTCGAGCTCCCGAAGCTGCAGTGTCAGCACTCTCTGCGTCGCATCGGGAATCAGACGGCTCAGCTCCATAAAGCGCTTTTTGCCCATCAGGAGGTTAACGAGGATCGTAGGCTTCCAGAGGCCGCCAATGACTGACATCGTCAGTTCCGCTGCACACCCGCTCTTCGGCTCCAGACGCTTTGGCTTCACGACAGACGCTCCTTCGAACCTTACTGACATTAATGATAGTATAGGCTGTAAAAGTGCGTTCTTACAATGATTTCCGCCTGCGCTTAAATGGATACCAGTGTTCACGAGCAGGGAAATTTTCGATGAGCTTCAGGGCGATTGTGGCAAGGAAGACGGATGGAGGCGTGAGTGCCTCCGTTGAGACGGCCCAGGACGAATTTCTGGCTGCGGGGGACGTGACCGTTTCGGTCGAATGGTCGAGCGTGAACTACAAGGACGCCATCGCGATTGCCGGCCACAACATAATCCAGACCTTCCCGCTTATCCCCGGCATCGATTTCGCGGGAACCGTAGAACGTTCGTCCGATCCAAGGTTTTCGCAGGGGGACAAGGTCGTGGCCACAGGCTGGGGCCTCAGCCAGACGCACAATGGCGGCTTCGCGGAACGCGCAAGCGTCCCCGGCAACTGGCTGGTCAAACTCCCCTCCTCGATTTCGACACGCGACGCAATGGCGATAGGGACGGCAGGGTTTACGTCGATGCTGAGCGTGCTCGCGCTTGAACACGGCGGCGTCTTCCCGGAGCACGGCGAGATTATCGTCACAGGCGCTTCAGGCGGCGTTGGATCCATCGCGATCGCCGTCCTTTCGAAACTGGGATACCGCGTGGTCGCTTCGACGGGGAAAGTCTCAGAGGCCGATTATCTCAGGTCGCTCGGGGCTGCCGAACTGGTCGATCGCAACGCCCTGTCACAGGAGGGGCCGCCGATCGCGGCCGAGCGCTGGGCCGGCGGCGTCGACGCGGTCGGTGGCAGGACGCTGACCAACATCATCGCGCAGACGAAGTACGGCGGCGTCGTCACCAACTGCGGCTTCGTGGGCGGCAGGGAGCTTCCGGGATCCGTGCTGCCCTTCATTCTACGCGGGGTGACCCTTGCTGGTATCGATTCCGTTAAGGCTCCGCAGGCCATCCGCCAGCAGGCGTGGCAGCGCCTGGCGACCGACCTCGATCAGGAGAAACTCGCTTCCACAGTGTCCGAGGTCGGTCTCGGCGACGTAACCACAGTCGTCGGCGAGATGCTTGCGGGACGCATCCGCGGCAGAACGCTCGTCGATGTGAGCCGATAGTCGGCCAGTTACCTGAATCCCACAAACGTGCATCAGCCTCCGGTTGGCTACTCCTGCCGGATTGCGGTTCTGCGCGACCACCTTCCAACAGACAGGAGCAACTGCATGAGTGAGAAATTTGGAACAGCCGTCATCACCGGAGCTTCCGGCGGTATCGGCGCCGTCTATGCGGATCGGCTGGCAAGAAGAGGCTATGACCTTGTCCTTGTCGCCCGTGACGGCGCAAAAATGGAAGCGGTTGCTGATCGCATACGGGATGCCGGTGCGAAGACCGAAATCCTTGTCGCAGATCTCACCAAGGAACAGGATCTCGCGTCAGTCGAGAACAGGCTGACGAAGGGCGACGTAACGCTGCTGGTGAACAATGCAGGCATGTCCTTGAACGGAAGCCTCCTCGAAAATGGTGGTGCCGAGATTTCGAGGATCGTTGCCCTCAACATCACGGCCCCATCACGCCTTGCCGCGGCTGCCGCCAAGGCTTTTGTCTCCAGGGGCCAGGGCGCTGTCATCAATATCGCCTCTGTCCTCGCCCTCGCCCCGGAGCGCTACGACGGTATCTACAGCGGCTCAAAGTCGTTCCTGCTCAATCTCAGCCAGTCGATGACGGCGCACTACGCCGCGCAAGGTCTCTACACGCAGTCGGTGCTGCCCGGCGCGACAAGGACAGAACTCTGGGAGCGGTCGGGGAAGGACATCAATTCCTTCCCGATCGAAATGCTCATGGAAGTGGAGGATCTCGTCGATGCCGCGCTCGTCGGCTTTGACCGCCGCGAATCGATCACCATTCCGCCCCTCCCCGATGATGCGCCCTGGATCGCCATGCAGCAGGCGCGCCTTTCGATGGCACCGAACCTGTCCCGGCGCGCCGTCGCAGACCGTTACCTCTCTTCCCTATCCCAAGAAAGTGTCTGAAATGGCGACGTCCCTGACGAATGCCCTCACGCAATATGGCGAAGCGGATTGACCCGCTTCGCCTATCGCCGTCTCGTACCCGCCGTCGGGACGCCACTCATCCTTGTGCAGCACTTCACCCGGAGTTGTCACGTTATCGAGCGGTGATCGAACTACGCCTGCGACTCTCTGAGATCAGGCGATGGCACCCGTGACGGCCTTCCAATGCGCAATCGCGCGGATGCGGTGAATGTGAGTGGCCAGTGCGGATCGTTTGTGACGCGGGGCGACGAAGAGATTTCGAAGTGCCGAAAAGATCGAAATGAAGCGCTGTAAGCTCCCGGTTGATCGGAAACCTTGCATCGTCCCCTCCCTTTTCCGCAGTAGCAGATGGGAATTTTCCGCTCGATTGTTAAGACCCTTATGGGATCGGTGCTCGATATCAGGCATAACCTCTCGCTTGGCAGCGCCAAACGAGCGGAGCTTGTCGGTGATGATCCGCTTGGGCGACATGCCTGCTTTCTTCAGCAGCCTGATGAGCAACCGCTTGGCGGCCTTCGTGTCGCGTCGGCTCTGAACAATCTCGTCGAGGACGTAGCCCTCTTGATCGAGACGGCACGCCAAAGCCAGTGCTTTCTGCCCGCGATGGAAATTACGACCTCATCCAGGTGCCAGACATCCTGACGCGACGGTCGCTTGCGACGAAGTTGCTTTGCGTAGGCCGGCCCGAATTTCCGTCCCCATCGCCGGATCGTTTCATAGGAGACGACAATTCCGCGCTCCAGCAGCATTTCCTCGACAAGGCGTAAGCTCAGCGGAAACCTGAAATACAGCCAGACTGCATTCGAGATGATCTGTTGCGGGAAACGGTGGCGCTTGTAGCTCACGGCTGTACTCTTCATACCACCGTCTCTATGCCAAATTCACTGATGCCGCGTTTATGTGACAACACCTGTCAATCGGTATCCTTTGTACCGCGAACGATACCCAACTGCTTTCGGTTCTAGATCAGTGACTTAATCAAAACCTTAGCGGAGTTTTTCTCGCCGTTCCCTCAATTTTTCAGCCCCTATCACCTCATTGCGCTCTACCATCGCCCGCAGGGCCTCCGGGTCAACACCTGTTGTTTTGACGACGGTACCTCTGTCCAGTGGAATGAATACCTCCACCGCCTTATCTTCGATACCCTTGAGGATTGCATCGGCAACAAAATCCGGTGTCACTGCCTGCCCGGCGAAAGCAAGCGCCATCGCATCGTCCTCAGCTTCCTTGGCCAGCATCGGCGTCTCGGTTGCTGTCGGATAGACTATAGTGAAATCAACAGGGATCTTGCGCTCCTCGATGGCGACTGCATGGTGAAATGCTCGCAAAGCATGCTTCGCGGCCGAATAGCTCGCAATCCCCGGGAAGGGAAGGAACGCGTTCATGCTCGAAACCGTGACCAGGTGACCAAAGCCCTGAGCGCGAAAGCGCGGTAGAACGGTTTGCATCCCAATAACGGCGCCGAAGAAATTCGTATCGACTGTCTTTCGGTGCAGATCGATCGAGACGTCGCGGGCAAAACCCGTATGGACGATTGCTGCGTTGTTGACCAGGATATCCAGTCGCCCCTCCTCCGCGAAGACGCTGTCGACAAGATCTTTCCAACTGCCTTCCGAGCAGATATCGATCCGCTTGGCAACGGCTGCTTCGCCGATTTCCGCAGCCACCCGGATGGCCGCACCTTCATTGACGTCAGCGATGATAACCCGGTAGCCCGCGCTCGCGGACAGTCGCGCCAATGCTGCACCGATGCCGCTCGCCGCACCGGTGATCACCATCACGCGTTTGCTCTCTTCTTTCATTTTGAATTCCTCTGGATTTCTGTGTGAAGCTATCAAAAATAGGTTCGGAACGAGCCCGTGACCCGGTAGGTTTCATCGACCAGGTGAATTACGCGCCATTTGTCGAATGTCAGGCAGGGGTGGGAGATGCCGAAACCGACAAGATCTCCCACCGCAAGCGGCGAGTTTTCCGGTATCTCCATGTGACAATGCTGGTCATTCAGCCGAGTAACCGTGTGGCCTTCCGGCATGTCAACTGGAGATCCTTTGTTGTGTGTGTTCGGGCGGAACCACTTCAGAGGTACTGGTGGCTCGTCGTGCGAGGCGTCGCGTTTGCCGAAAGCGATGATTGCCTTGCCCGGTTCCGGGCGCGATTGAACATAGGCCCAAACCTCCAGGGCCGCGCGCAACCCCTCCTCTGTTCCGGCTGGCGCGTTATTTCGCTCGCTCATGGCCTGCATGGCGCGGACGTAGAGCCCGGAATCATAGGTGATGTAGCAACCGGACCGAAGTAGCACTTTGAAGGGACGGTCGAGATTAGCCTGCGACAATCGCGTGCTGACGATATCGAAATAGCTCGATCCACCGGCTGAAAGCAGAACCAGCCCTGGCGCAAACAAACCTTCTTGCTCGACAGCTTCCGCGAGGCTCATCATTCCATCGAGGAGGCTGTTAACCTGGGCCCTCGCCTCGGCGGTACCGTCACCACGGATAAGGCCCTCAAAGCCTTCAATCCCCGACAAGGCAAGGGCGTCCCGCTCGCGATGGACCGCGCGTGCGAGTTGGAGTGCCTTCGCCGTATCGCGGCAACCCGTTCGGCCCCCTTGATATCCTAGCTCGACCAGAACCTTCAGCGGACGGAGCAGTCCGCGCGCCCGTACGCCCGCCGCGAGAGCAGCGACATTGGATGGGTCATCGACAAGGCAATAGAAATCAAGATCTTGATCCTCGACGAGGGCACCGACAATATCCAAAATCGCCTGGCGGCCGATCAATTGGTTGGCCATGAAGATCCGTTTGTAGCCAAATTGTCGCGCAACTTGAAACTGATGCGGGGTAGCGATCGTGATCGCCCATGCACCGTCCGCCAACTGCAGATCAAATAGCGTTGGCGACATCGTCGTCTTGCCATGCGGGGTGATCTGAACGCCTGTGTCGTGCAAGAATCTTTTCATCCATGCGCTGTTGTGCAAAAGTGCGTCGCGGCGGATGACGGCGACCGGCATCGGCAAATCTTCCGCCAGCACATTCCAGTTCATGTCGGCGACTTGGGAGAGCGGTAGCTCCGTTACACTCCCCGGCACGCCTTTCTCCGTGAAGTGAAGCGGCGCCTCCCAATCGCGCCCGGCAAGCAGTTTTTCCGTCATCATCTCGTCCTTTCCCGCCCGGATTCTGAAAGATCGAGCGGACTGGGGTCCATAAACCGCCGCAGCACGTTCCGTGTCATTCGGCTAACATTGTTGTCGTAACCGTTGTGCGAGAGCGCACAGCACCAGGCGATAGAGCCCGTCGAAAACACCGCCCCGCCCTTGTCCGTCGGGCAAAGCACGATGTCTGCCCGGGCAATGTTGCTTTCTTCTCCCGTGAAACCGCGGTAGAGAGCCGGGAGTTCTTCGGGTGCCGGAATACCGCCCGGCCCCATCTGATCCGCCGTCGCCAACACTAGCATTTCCGGTGGCGATCCCAGATCGCGGTCGGAGCGGTCGATCTCGAGGCCGGCCGCCCCACCGAGCCGGAGGCCGAAATTGCCAATAACCTCATCGTCGCCGATCCCGTCGAAGACAAAGGCGGCACGTGGGTCAAAACTATCCGCAAGACGGCGGTAGGAGCCGGAATGGTCGAAAACCTGCGCCGAGAATCCAACCCCGCACAACCGCTGCGGCGCTCGTCCGCTGCTGCGCCACAGTCCACTTGGCTCTCCAGTAAACGACAGGCTGCCTTCCCCGGCCTCGGCTTCCCAGCTTCGGAGCCCCGTTATTCCTCGCCGCAGTTCTATGACGCCCTGCTTTTTGGGGTGGAAGGTAACCCTCCAGTAAAATCCGTTTCCACCAAGATACATGTGACGCCCGCCGCCGTTTTGATAAGCGGTTAGGGCGTCGAGCATTTCGCGGGAATAATATTCCGGATGGGTCATGTTCACGACCACAGGATAGGATGCGAGGAGACTGGCCCCCTTTCGGTGGATGTCCTCATCGGTCACCACATCATAGCCGACCCTCTCCTCCTCCAGCCAATCAAGGAAATGCGTGTCGTTAACGTAGTTGAACGTGCTCGATCGCGGACGCCCGTTGATGATAGGACGCGCTGCGGATGAATAGCAGGAACCACTCAAATCCGAATGAGTGTCATAGAGCGACATGCCGAATTCGCGATGCGCATGCGTGAACAGGTCATCCTGGGAAAGCACCATCAGACCATCCGCCATGACCTCGAAATGAGTCTGGTCGATGCGAGAATGGTTGTTCGCATAGGCAAGATAGGTTGCCGTGGGCGCGATCACTAGAACGTCAGCGGTACGCTTGCCGGCTGGGGGGCGGACGAAGAAGATTGTATGGCTTTCGACTTTGCGCCCGTCGACCTCACCAGTTGCTTCCAACGAATAGAAGCCGGATTTGAGATCTGCGGGAATTTCGTACTCACAGGAAGCGGCCCAGCCCACATCTTCGAGATCGTCGTCATGGAAATGAATGGCGCCGTACTGTGTCGGGTCTTCCTTCCAGCTCTGAACCTGTCCGGTCCAGTTTGCCCCGGTCGCGGCCCGCATTGGTAAGTGATGTGCCTCTCCGTGTAGCGCATGGGCGGAAATGTCCCAGCATGTATCCGAACTCATATCACTACTGAAATCCCAGGCCGCGAGCAGATCGGGATCGGCTGGAGAGGGATGAAGAGACTCCACCAAAGAACGCATGAAATCGGCACTGACCGCTTTTGCATAAAGGCGCGGCCGATCGATTTTTCCGTTGAAATGCTTGGCTGCTCGCGCGTTTTCAGCACCATCTCCCGGCCATTCGGCCGCGAGGATAAGCGGCGTCGAGGCTGGCCACCTGCAGCCGGCCGGTGCGGCCGCGGAGCCAACGAGGCTTCGGGCGCGCCCGCCATCGGTCGCGAGGCTCGTTGCGGAAATCTCCAGTTTCCCATGAGACCCGGAATACGATGCGGTCACAAAAATCCATTCCCGATTCAGAACGGAACCGTTCGTCCGCGCCGATGCTCTCGCACCATTCCCGGCGATGACGATCGACAACGCACCATCGGCATCGAGCGCGAGCTTCCAGCCGCAATCCAAACGGCCATTCCATCGCGAGATGATCGTTTGAGATCCTGCACCGACACGCGTAGGATAAATCCACAAACCAATGCTGAATTCGTTCAGATGCTTAAGAAGGGCTATATCGGGAATTTGCACAAACGATCCGGTCTGGACCGTTGGTGGGCTCAGTGCAACCGTCCCATCAAGAGAGCTTGCAACATGATGAAGCTTCAGACCGGGGCCGTTTTCGTCAGGATCGGCACAGCGAACCCGTACAACGCGGATTGCGGCCGAATCCAGAAATTCACTCGCCAGATGAAATGCGACAGTTTCGCCGGGAGCAACGCTCCAGGGTTTTGCGTAGCCAAGTATGCTTGTCGTATCGATCATTGCCGTTTCCCGTTCCCGTCTTCGATTGCAACGCCGGTGATTGCCTGCCAGCGGATCTTGAACACATGCCACTCCGCTTCGGCCAGACTTCGGAACGTCGTATCTTTAAATGTCTCGATCGGTTCGCCGCGCCTTTCCGGCAAACGGCAAAGCATCCATACGCGCCCGGGATCGACCGGGACGACGGCAAACCGACCGCCTTCGCCCGACCACCTCATCCGATGGAGCACTTTCTGAAGTTCGGCGCTGTGCGGCCCTTTCGGGGCACGTCGAAACTCGTCGACCAGATCGGTTCTGTTCGGGTCGACTTTATAATGGGCAGTGTGCGGATCCGTGCGCAGCATCGTATTTTCCATGTACATAGTTGGTAAACGGGAACGGACACAGGCTTCTGCCCGTATCCGCATGGACCGGTCAGCCCCGACGAACGCTCCAGAAGAGCGGCATTGTGTCGAGAACTCCGGTAAGGTCCGATTTGTAAGCGGTTGGGAAATAGAACATGCCGAGTGGAATGTAGGGCACCTTCTTGAGAGCAATTTCCTGGATGTTTCGGCCGATTTCTTTTTGCGCCGCGACGTCCGGTGCACTCAGCCAGGCTGCGCGCAGCTTTTCAATCTCGGGGATATCGGGCCAGCCATCGAACGCATTCTCCCCATTGGAGCGGAGGAACGTGTGGGAAGCCGGATTGAAGGTTCCAGCGCCTGCCACGAAATTGCAATAGGCGCTGTAGCCTCCCGAGGCCAGATCGCCCTTGTTCTTCATCCTCGTGGAGATGGTCGCCCAGTCCTGCACCTGAAGGTCGACGTTGAGGCCGATCTTGCGGAACAGATCGGCCGTCACTTCGCCGAAAGCCCGGATCACGGGAAAATCCGAAGTCGAAAGTAAGACGACGCGCTCGCCCTTGTATCCGGCGGCAACAAGCTCTTTTTTGACGGAGCCGTAATCCGGCTCCCTCGAGAAGGTCTCCAGTCCTTCCGTCGAGGCCAGGACAGAGCCTGGATGGAAGAACCCTGCGGGCACCTTCCATAGTTTCTCGTCCGCACCAACCGCCGCGAGCATAAAATCGCGCTGGTTGATGGCCCTCAGAACGATGTTGCGTATCTCAGCCCGATCGAACGGGGGTTGGCGAAAATTCAGCCGCAGAAGACCGATGTTCCCGGACCTATCCTTGACCTTGACACTGACATCGGTGCCTGCAAAAATCGCTGCGAGGTCGGCAGTCGGCTGCTCCCACCAGTCGATTTCACCAGACTGAAGAGCGGCGGCAGCCGTGGCAGGATCGGGGATGGTGTGCCATTCGACCCTATCGAAATGAACAACTTTGCCGCCAGCGAGATTCGACGCCGGTTCGGACCGGGGTACATAGCCCTCGAATTTCGTATAGACGTTCAAAGAACCGGCCACGCGCTCCGCGGCTGCATAACGGAATGGGCCGCTCCCGATAATCTCCGGCACTGGCGTGTTCGCATCCGTTTTTGCGAGACGCTCTGGCATGATGCCGGTTGAATAAGACGCCATCTTGCCGAGAAGATCGGGAAGTATCGGGAATGGTTGCTTCAGACGAAAGGCGACGGTCCGGTCATCCTGTGCTGACAGTTCGTCGAGAAATCCGGCAAAGGTCCTTCCAAAGCCGTCTTTTTGCATCCACCGATTGAGGCTTGCCACAACGTCGCGAGCAAGCACCGGCGTCTTGTCGTGAAAGCTGAGCTTCTCGCGCAGTGACAGCCGCCAGGTTTTGCCGTCATTTTCGACGTGGTGCCCTTCCACCATCTGCGGCTGCGGAACGTTGTTGCTGTCCACGCCATAGAGAGTGTCGAAGACAAGCATCGCGTGATTTCGGGTGACGTAGGAAGGAGATCCATGCGGGTCGATGACCGCAAGGTCCGCTTGCGGCACAAACTTGAGCACGCTGGAGGTCTGAGCGCGTGCCGCCGGCGAAAAACCCGGCAGGACACCCGCGGCGGCAAACCCGGCGGTGGTCTGAAGAAACTGTCTGCGCTTCATTGGTCACTGTCCCCTGTTGATTGTCGCGTGGTTTCATTGTGGAGTGCTTTCCAGCAGATGGCAGGCGGCCAAGTGCCCGGTGTCGGTCTGACGAAGTTGCGGCGTCTCCAGCTTGCAGCGGCCGAACACCGCCGGACACCGGCTGCTGAAACTGCAGCCCGGAGGCGGATTGGCCGGTGACGGAAGATCGCCTTGCAGGACGATACGCTTGCGCTCTACGTTGACATCCGGGACAGGCACGGCCGACAACAATGCCTGCGTGTAGGGATGTTGCGGATTTTCGAACAAGGCGTCCCTTGATGCGATCTCGACAATCCGTCCGAGATACATGACCGCGACACGGTCGGCGATGTGGTCGACGACGGCGAGATCGTGGCTGATGAAGAGAAGAGAGAGCCCGAGCTCGACTTTCAACTCTTGCAATAGATTGACGATCTGGGCTTTGACGGAAACATCGAGAGCCGAAACAGCCTCGTCGCATATGATGAGATCAGGCCGTGGAGCGAGCGCGCGCGCTATGCCGATGCGCTGCCGCTGTCCCCCGGAGAATTCGTGAGGAAAGCGGTCCGCCGCATCGCCGGGAAGCCGAACCAGCTCGATGAGTTCGGCAATGCGCATATCTATATCCCGGCTGGTTTCCGCCAGCCCGAAATTCAGAATCGGTTCGGAAATGATATCCCGAACCCGCATACGAGGATTGAGGCTCGCATATGGATCCTGGAAAATGAACTGGACTTGCCGGCGTCGCCGCCGAAAGGCTTCGCCATTGAGCGTGTCGATCCGCTCACCCGACAACCATATCGACCCGTCCGTCGGTGGAATGAGACCGATGATTGTCTTGCCGACGGTTGATTTTCCGCAGCCCGACTCCCCCACCAGCGCCAGCGTTTCACCGCGCAGGATATCGAAGCTTACGCCGTCAACCGCCTTCAAAACGACGTGACGTCGGGAGAAAACTCCTTTGCGAAGCGGAAAGTGTTTATTGATTGCCCTGATCGAGAGGAGAGGCTGATCGGCGATGCTCATGCCGCGATCCCTTCAATAGCCGCAAGATGGCAAGCGACCACGTGGCCTGGTGCCTTGGTTTGCAGGGCGGGCGCGTGCGCGCGGCAAAAGTCCGTGACCAAGGGACAGCGATTGGCGAAGATGCAACCCATGATGCGCTTCTTGAGGCTTGGGACCTGCCCCGGGATCTCGTTCAGCTTATCACGCCGCCGGTCTCCGATTCTCGGGACCGCATCCAGAAGGCCCCGTGTATACGGGTGACGCGGCATGTTCAAAAGATCTCGGGTGGTGGCCTCTTCGACTTTCCTGCCTGCATACATGACGACTACCCGATCAGCGACCTCCGCGACCACGCCCAGATCATGGGTGATCAGGATCACAGCGGTTCCGGAACGCTTCTGCAGATCGGCGAGCAGATCGAGGACCTGCGCCTGGATGGTCACGTCGAGCGCGGTGGTCGGTTCATCGGCAATAAGAATCTTGGGATTGCAGGCAAGTGCGATAGCGATCATTACACGCTGGCGCATGCCTCCCGACAGTTGGTGCGGGTACTCATGGAGGCGACGATCCGGATCCGGAATCCCAACCAGCTCCAGCATCTTTCTGGCTTGGGCGTATCGCTCCCCCTTTGATTGCTTCGCGTGGAACCCAACGGTCTCGGCAATCTGGCGTCCGACGGTCAGCACCGGATTGAGGCTTGTCATCGGCTCCTGAAAGATCATACCGATCTCGTTTCCGCGAACACGCCGCATCTCGGCTTCGTCAAGCTCCAACAAGTTGCGTCCATTCAACATGATACGGCCCGCGCTCGTTGCCGTTCGTTCCGGCAACAAGCGCATGATGGACATCGACGTTACGGACTTGCCGCATCCAGATTCGCCAACAATTGCGAGCGTCTGTCCAGCATCAACACTGAGGCTCAGCCCATCAACTGCCCGGTTGATGCCGTCCGGCGTACGGAAATGGGTTTGGAGACTTTCGATCTCAAGCAGGGCCATTGTCATATCCCCGTGACCATCTTGCTATCGAAGAGGTCACGCAGCCCGTCGCCAACCATGTTGACCGAAAGCACGGTGAAGGACAAAACCAGCGCTGGCGCCAGGACGATGAACGGCTTGACCTGCCATAAGGCGCGCCCGTCCGCCATGATATTGCCCCAGGAGGGGATCGAAGGCGGCGTGCCGGCCCCAATGAAGGATAATGTCGCTTCGACAATCATCGCCGAAGCGCAGATATAGGTTGCCTGCACGATGATCGGTGCGACGGCGTTCGGCAGGATGTGCCGAAGAATGATCCGTCTTGGCGTGGATCCGGTCGAGATCGCGGCGCTGATGTAGTCCATCTCGCGAAGCGAAAGGACCACGCCGCGGATAAGCCGCGCGACGCGGGGAATTTCTGCGACGGAAATGGCAACAACGACATTGAGAACGGAGGGACGGGTCAGGGCGACGAGTGCAATGGCCAGCAGGATCGAGGGAATGGACATGATTGCGTCCATGATCCGCATGACAAGGCCGTCTGCGATCCGGCTGTATCCTGCTACAACGCCTAAAGCGACGCCGATCACCGTTGCGACCGCGGCTACGGAAAAACCGACAACGAGTGAAACGCGCGCGCCGTAGACGATACGCGAATAAAGGTCGCGACCAAAAGCATCCGTACCCAGCCAATGGGCCATCGATGGGGCCTGAAGTCTCGCGATGGGCGAAATGGCGATCGGATCCGACGTACCAAGAAAGGGAGCAAGCAGCGCGATCAACCCCAGCACAAGCAATGCCGTAGCGCCAAAACTTGCTGCAATATTGGATGAGAGCATTGCGGCAAGACCTTTGCGCGGGGGTCGATATTCGAGGATATCTGGAAGTTCATGCGCGATCGGCGGGGAGGCGAACAGCGGGCTGGTCAATAGCGTATCCTCGGATCCAGAAGTGGGTAGAGGAGATCGACGACGAGATTGACGATCATGTAAGCAAACGAGAAAAGCAGCACGACACCCTGGATGACCGGATAGTCGCGTCGAAGTATCGCGTCGGCCGTTAACCTTCCGATGCCCGGCAAGGCGAAGACCGTCTCGGTGACAACCGCTCCGCCGATCAGCAGCCCCGCGCCTATTCCCACAATGGTTGCGATTGGAACCGCCGCATTTTTGAGAGCCTGGCCGAACAGGATTTGCCGTGGAGAAGCCCCCTTGGCGCGGGCAGTGCGGATATAATCCTGATCAAGCACCTCGATAAGCGCGGCCCTGGCGACGCGCGAGATCAGCGCAACGTATCCCGTTCCGAGTGCGAAAGCCGGCAACATGAGGCTCGATAGCCAGGGCCATAGCCCGCTTGAGAGCGGCTTGTATCCCTGGACGGGCAGCCATTTCAGTTCGACAGCGAAAATATAGGACAGGCAGTAGGCGAAAACGAAGAGCGGCACCGAGAAACCGATCACGCCGAACAGCATGACAAGCCGGTCGACAAACATGCCCCGTCGCCATGCGGCAATGAGAGCGAGGGGCACGGACACGATCAGCGACCAAAGGAGCGTCAGCACCATCAGCGACAGAGTCGGCTCCAGTCTTTGTGCGATCAATGTCGTCACCGGAACATTGCTGACAATGGAGGTGCCGAGATCCCCCTTGAGAAGGCCACCGATCCAGCCAATGAACCGGGGGATGAAAGGCTGATCAAGCCCGAGGTTTTGACGGATCGCCGCGATTTGCTGTGGAGAGGCCTGATCGCCAGCCAGAAGAACGGCAGGGTCGCCAGGCGCGAAATAGAGAAGACTGAAAACGAGTAGCGCCACGATGAGCATGATAGGCAACATCGTGGCGAGACGACGCATCGCAAAGCCGAACACAATATCGTTCCCTTGTTGTTTTGCTATATCATACATGCGCATTGCGTGCTGTCAAATCTGAATGTGAAGCATTAAGGAAAATTCCTGAAAAGGAGGGTTTTGGGACAGGTAGGCACCATGAATATCGCGTTCCACTAGTCGGGTCCACGTGAATATCGATCAACTATACTAGGTAAAAACAGATGTTTAATAGCGCGAGCAGCATATACGATCGCCTCGTGAGGTGGTGTGCCGGCATCCGTCTGCGGAGCCCTTGTCGAGGCTGTTGCATAGGAACTTCTATCGAAATTCGCCGCAGTTGTGCGCGCTTTTTGATATATTAAAATAGCGCTTCACAGTTTTACCGTTCGCTATTCATCAACGCGGTCCGACGACGCTACTTCCTGCATCTGTCGCATTACCGGCCGACCACATTTGACAAGTCATGCGCGTCGAAGCCGTTGAAACAGCAGATAACTGGTCCCCGCCATGATTGTCAGTATGGGGATGACCGTGCCGAAAGCCTGTACCGGGGAAACGAACACCGAAGTCACGAGGGAACCCGCGAACCCGCACCCCATTTGAATAAAACCCATCATTGCAGAGGCGGAGCCCGCAGCCTTGCGGAACGGGGCGAGCGCCACGACACTCAGATGCGGAGTCATAAAGGCCAGGCCGCATGCAAGAAGGCCAACCGGTCCCATGATGGTAATAAAGTGCGGCGCAAGTTGCATCGACGCGACGAACATTAGGAGTCCGGCAGTGACGACCAGGCCCAATCCGATGGCCACGCAGCGGTTGCCTCCGAGCCCCGGCGAGGCGTAACGCAGCATGATCGAACTTGCGATATAGCCTCCGGATTGCAACAACATGCCGAGAGCAAATTCTGTTGGAGAAAGCCCGACAATCTTGATCAGAATAAAAGGAAGTGTTGTCGCCAGGGCGTAAAGCGCTCCGATCGCGCATCCCAATGCGACCGTTGCGGCCATGAAGCTCTTGTCGGCAATGAGCGCCAGATAGGAAGCAATCGGCCCCATCGGGACAAGCTGTTCATCGCGGAATGGACATGTTTCGCGTAGCGCGCAAAGCACGAGGGTGAGTACGCAAACGCCGAAAAGCGCGAGCATGATCAATACCCATTCCCAGCCGCCTCGCAAAAGTGCGAGGCTGCCCAGCGTCGGGGCAATCGCCGGACCAATCGCCAGCATCATGCCAATTAGGTTCATGACGGTTGCCGCCTCGCGACCGTCGAATTGATCCCTGACAATCGCACGCGCGACCGTAATCCCCACCGAGGCGCCGATGCCCTGCAATAGACGCCCTACGACAAGCCAGAATACTGTCGACGCGCCCGCGGCAACAAACCCGCCGGCAATATAGATGGCAAGAAAGACAAGTGCGGTCGGTCGTCGTCCGAACCTGTCGGAGAGCGGCCCACAGACCAGTTGGGTCACCGAAAACGCCCCGAAATAGACAGACAGCGACAGCTTGATTGCCGCTTCTGTCGTATGTAGCGCCGCCATCATCTGCGGCATTGCCGGCGTATAGGCCGACATTGAGATCGGCCCGAGCGTCGCCAGTGCGCCGCCTATAATGCTGGTCCGGCGGGCACTCATGCGAACGACCGGAGCGGCAGAAACTGTGGTGGGATTATCCAATTCGTCTCACCAGGCAAATTGCGCGGATGCCCGATCGATGACCTCCCGCGCGATCGGCATGGCGGAAGTTGCAGCTGGCGACGGTGCATTGCAGACATGGATCGAGCGGCTGGTCTGACGGAAAATGAAATCATGGACGAGCGTTCCGTCACGCATGATCGCCTGGGCTCTGACGCCCGCCCTGTACGGCTCGAGGTCTTCGAGTTTCAGCTCGGGGCAATAGCGCTGACAAAGAGCGAGGTAACGCCGCTTGCTCAACGAATTCCACATCTCCGACAAACCGGAGGACAGATAACGCTTCGCCATCTTGCGAAACCCCGGATACGAGACGGTCTCATAGAGGTCGCGCGGACTGATATCGCCAAAGCGATAACCGTTGCGAGAAAAAGCCAAGACGGCGTTTGGGCCGACAGTGACATAGCCACCGATCATTCGCGTCAGGTGGACACCGAGAAACGGCAGTTCAGGGTCCGGCACAGGGTAGATGAGATGGTTGACGATCTCATTGTGCCTGGCCGCCAGGCGATAATACTCGCCGCGAAACGGGACCATCTGGAAGTCAAGCTCGAGACCACTCATTTCGGCGACCCGATCCGCCATTATGCCCGCACAGACGATGATGTTCGATGCCGTAAATGTCTGGCGTGTGGTTTCGACGGTCACAAGCGAGGCTTCTTCACGAATCGTGACGACCTCTTGTCCCTTGTGGATCTGCGCGCCTCGCGTTTCGGTCTCCGTCGCCATGGCCCGCGTGATCTGGGCGTAGTCGACGATGCCGGTGGTCGAAACGAACAGGCTTCCGAGGCCCTGAATATGTGGCTCGCGGCGCGACAGCTCGCGTCCGTCGAGCCGTTCAATCGCGACGCCGTTTGAAATCGCGCGGTCATAAAGGGCATTCATCCGGTTCAGATCGTCGCTCTTCGTAGCAACGATCATCTTGCCGCATTGCTCAAACCTGATGTCATGCGTACGGCAAAATTCGATCGTCGCGTCCACACCGTCCCTGCAAAACCGTGCCTTCAAACTTCCCGGCTGATAATAGACGCCAGCATGGATGACGCCACTATTTCTGCCTGTCTGATGACGCGCCAGTTCGTCCTCCTTCTCAAGAAGGCCGATAGAGAGACCGGGGTATCGCAGGCCCACCTCGCGCGCGCAGGCCAGCCCGATTATGCCACCGCCGATAATCAGGACATCATAATTCATGGTGTTTACCGTTCGAATGAATGCGGTGTCAGTGCCGCCTGCTGAAGGTTAGTCGACCTGGAGATGGGTGACGAACTTTGTGTTCAAATAGCTTTCCAATGCATCGGCGCCTCCTTCCGTGCCGTAGCCGGAATCGTTGACCCCACCGAACGGGACTTCGGGCAGGGCAAGGCCTGCGTGGTTCATGGACAACATGCCCGAGGCGACCTCATCAGCGATCCGCGCCGCCGACGCAGCAGACCGGGTGAAGCCGTAGGCGGCAAGCCCAAAATCCAATCTGGCCGCCTCATCCAACATGTCGTCCAACGACTCCATCGGCACCAATAGCGCGACCGGTCCAAAGGGCTCTTCATTCATGGCGCGCGCTTCTACAGGCACGTCAGCCAGCACTGTTGGTTCGAAAAAATGTCCTTCATTACCTATCCGCTTGCCGCCAGCGATAAGGCGCGCACCGCGTTGAGTGGCGTCCTGAACGAGGCTTTGCACTGCCTCGAGACGGCGGCCGTTTGCGAGTGGACCCATTCCCGTCTGAGGGTCGAGGCCGTTGCCAACCTTGATTGATCCTGCGGCCTTTGCAAAAAGATCCACGAACTCCTCGTAGACGGGCTGTTCCACTAAAAATCGTGTGGGTGCAACACAGACCTGCCCAGCGTTTCGAAACTTCGATGCAGCCATGACCGACGCGGCTCGGTTGAGGTCGGCGTCTTTCATAATGAAGACCGGAGCGTGGCCACCGAGTTCCATCGTCGTCTTCTTCATGTGCAGTCCGGCAAGGCTCGCCAACTGCTTGCCAACCGGTGTCGAGCCGGTGAAAGTCACTTTGCGGATAGTGGGATGCGCAATCAGCCGGGAAGAAATCTCCGATGGCGTGCCGAGCAGCAGACCGATGACGCCGGGCGGCAAGCCGGCATCGAGAAACGTCTGGATCAGTGCCGCCGGAGAGGCTGGTGTTTCCTCCGCCGCCTTGATGACGATCGAGCAACCAGCTGCGAGTGCCGCTGCAAGTTTTCTTGTCAGCTGGCTGATTGGGAAGTTCCATGGCGTAAACGCCGCGACGGGACCGACAGGCTCCTTGGTGACGCTCTGGCGGATGGCTGGTCCCCGCGGCGGAATGATCCGGCCATACGCCCTCCTTCCCTCCTCCGCGAACCAGTCGATAAGATCGGCACAGGCGAGCGTTTCCGTTCTTGCTTCTACAATCGGCTTACCCTGCTCAATCGTGAGCAGGGTTGCGATGGTTTCCACCCGCTCCCGCAAAAGCGATGCAGCCTGCCGCATCAACTTGCAGCGTTCAAAGGCCGAAACCTTTTTCCAAACCTCGAAGCCCCGCGCACTCGCTTCAAGGACGAGACCGATGTCGACCTCGCCGGCATGTGCAAAAGATCCGATCTGCTGGCCCGTGGCAGGGTTATGCACGGGCGAACGCAACCCGCTCGAGGCCGGTCGCCAGACATTGTCGATAAGCAGTTGCACATCGGGGTATGCAAGGGCAGCTGAACCTGTGATTGCGGTATTTTCCATGAGCTTGAGATCCTGTTCCGGTAGTCGTGAAAACGCGAAGAACTTTGTCGGTGGCGGCAGGTTACCGGTGTAATTGAGGCACGCCGAAACGTCCGACTGGTACGCCGGGCCGCTCCATCCGGCAGGCAAGAAGTGTGCCCTCGCCCGACACGCCGTCGCGGGTGCCGGTCAGGGAGGTGATGAACAAGGTGCGCATATCCGCTCCGCCGAAACAGGGCATTGTCGGCATTGCGACCGGCAAGCGGGTTGATCGACGTGTGCTCGTTTCTGGGTCGATCCGGTGAAGAACTCCGGCGGTGATGCCGGCACTCCAGTAGATCCCGTCAACGTCGACGGCCGCGCCGTCTGGCAGGCCGTCCTCGAAGTTTAACTCGACGACGAGCCTTTCCTTGGCGATCTCGCCGGACCGTGGGTCGAAATCGAAGGCCTTGACGCAATAGCCGCGGGAATCCGCATGATACATCGTCTTGCCGTCGGGGCTCCAGGCCAGGCCATTGGACACGTGGATCCCGGAGACCATGCGGTCGCAGCGACCGTCTGGCGCTATACGATATAGCGCCCCGGTCGGCTGTGCCGGCCGCTCATCATGCATGCTGCCGACCCAAAAGTTGCCGTCCGGACCGACCTTGCCATCGTTCAGCCTGTTGAGCGCAACGTCAGGCTCGGGGTTGACCAAAAACTCCAAGCGACCGCTTTCAGGATCGAAGAGGTGTACGCCGGTGCGCATGGCCACGATCAGTCGCCCCTCCGTCGCGAGGCCGACACTGCCGACGGGCGACGGCATCATATAGGTCGAAAGCTCCTTTGTTACCGGCTCCAGCGCATAGATCGCCGGCGCCAGGATGTCGACGAACCACAGCTTCTGCAGGTTGCTATCCCAGACCGGGCTTTCGCCGATCTCCATGCGAAACGAAATCAGCCGTTCAAATTGGGTGTCCACGTCCACCGGCGCCGCCTTTTACGATGATCGCTGGCGCAAGCGCAGCGAGTTTGCTATATCAAATAACACATTTTGCGGCGATATTGATTTCATACTTGCGCAAATATGGCAATATGCTATATCAAAAATACACAAAGGGAGCGGAGGAATGAAAAACAGCCTGAAGGTATCTTTGACGGAACGCAGCTGCGCCAATGGCTGGCTGAGCATTCCGTCTGGCTATTCCGCGGAACTTCTGGCCAGGGCGGATTGGGACAGCATCACTGTCGATCTGCAGCATGGCGTTCAGGACTTCATGAGCATGGTGCATTGCTTTCAGGCGATTTCCGGTTTTGCGGCGACGCCGCTCGTTCGCGTCCCGGCAAATGACGCGGCAATGGTCGGCAAGGTTCTCGATGCAGGCGCCTGGGGCGTGATCTGCCCGATGGTCAATACGGTGGAGCAGGCGCAAGCGTTCGTCGATGCGTGCCTGTACCCTCCCCGCGGCAGCCGGTCCAACGGACCGTCGCGTGCCGCCGTTTACGGAGAACGCGGCGCCTATCAGGCATTTGCAAACGATGAAGTGCTGATCATCCCCATGATCGAGACCGCCGAAGCGGTCGAGAACCTGACCGGGATTCTCGATGTGGAGGGCGTCTCCGGCGTTTACGTTGGCCCAAGCGACCTCGGGTTTTCATACGGCCTCCCACCGATCTTCGACCGGCAGGAGCCGGAGATGCTCAAAATCTACCGGGATGTCCTCGATGAAACGGCAAAACGCGGACAGTTCGCAGGCCTACATTGTGTCGACCCGCTGTACGCCCGTAGAATGGCTGAGATGGGGTTCCGGCTGATCACCATCGGCAGCGACGGCTCGTTTCTCGCGCGTGCAGCGGCGGATGCCGTTCGGCTTTTTCGCGATGATCTTATGGGGGTGCAAGGAGCCGTTCGATGAGTGCAACGACTGAGCCAACCGACATCGAGGTTGAACGCACCGAACTTCTAGGACCTTATGAGAGGTTGGAGCGGTTGGGCCTGCGCTTGCCAATTCCAAGGGCGCCGGTCGCTAATTTCGTGATGGCCGTTCGTCACGCGGATCTGGTCTATTTGTCTGGTCAAGGGCCAGTCACCCCGGATGGTATCCGATTGACAGGTAAGGTCGGGCGCGATGTCACTATTGAGCAAGCTTACGCCCATGCGCGCTTGACGACGATCAATCTGCTGGCGGCCCTCCAGCACGAGATCGGTTCCCTGAACCGGGTTCAGCGGATCGTCAAGGTGCTTGGGTTCGTCAACGCCATCGAAGAGTTCGAAGATCATCCTAGGGTCATCAATGGCTGCTCGGATCTGTTGACGTCGGTCTTCGGGCCGGAAGCAGGACCGCACGCCAGGTCGGCGATTGGGGCCGGCTCGCTACCGCGCGGAATATCCGTTGAACTGGAAATGATCGTCGCGATCAAATCATAAGAAGCGCCGCAAAGTCGCTCGCATCAATCAAAAAAAGGTGGAGTTGGTCGATTGCGCCGCCGTATTCCACCGGGGAACAACAAGCGCACCAAGAAATGGGAAGACCATGATGAACAGTCTCTTTCGCAGGCCTATTCACAGCTACGCCGCCTCAGTGGTCCTGACGGCGGCTCTTGTCAGTTCCAGTTCGGCCTTCGCTGCCCAGGCGGCAGACAAGCCGATCGTCGTAGCCCGGGGCCTCGATATCAATTCGCTCGATCCGGCGCGTGCCGCTTGCGACACCTGCCTGATTTATCTGAGTTCTGTATATGAGACGCTGATTCGTCTCGGCACCGACCGCAAGTCAGTTCTCCCGGCGCTGGCAAAATCATGGGAAGCCAATTCCGACAATACGGTCTTCACCTTCCACATCGATCCGAAGGCAGTCTTTGCCGATGGTTCGCCTGTTGAAGCCAAGGATGTGGTCTGGTCCTGGAACAGGCTTGCCAATGCGCAAGGCGGCATGTCCTGGCTGCTCGATACGATCAAGACGATCGAAACACCGGATGTAAAAACCGTCGTCGCACATCTCAGTCAGCCGGATGCCGAATTCCTCGGCAAGGTCATGGGTCCGAACGCCTCCATCGTCAACAGCAAGCTTGCTGAGGCCAATGGCGCGCTCGCTACGAAGGACGGCGCCAATACCGACACCGCTGAGCCCTGGTTCCTGGCCCATTCCGCCGGCAGCGGACCGTTTGAGCTTGGCTCATATAGCCCCAACGACGAATTGCGCTTCAAACGGAATGCGAAATACTGGGGTACACCGGCCGGTGTCTCGGAAGTTATCATCCGGCAGGTGAAGGACGCAGTCGCCCAGGCCCAAATGCTTCAGAGTGGCGATATCGACATCGCCATGCAGATCTCACCGGACACGGCAGCGACGCTCAACAATCCGGACATCAAGGTCGAAACGGTTCCCTCCTACAACTACATCTATATGGCGATCAGCCCGGGCGCAAAGGCAAACCAAGTCCCACTCACCCTCAAGGTTCGTCAAGCGATCGCCCTTGCCGTCGACTACAAGTCATTGATCGACTTCACCGTTGCAGGCGCCGGCAAGTTGCAGCCCTCACCGATCCCGAATGGCTTTCCCGGAACCGAAGGCCTGCCGGAACCCACCTACGACCTCTCCAAGGCAAAGGCATTGCTGCAGGAAGCCGGTCTGAAGAACGGCCTTGATCTCGACGCGACATTTCCGAATTCGAACTACTATGGCGTCGACATGTCGCTTCTGATGCAGAAATTGCAGCAGGACCTCGGCAAGGCGAATATTCGTCTGCACCTGCAGCCCGCAACGTTTCCTGTCTGGCTGGACGCGGTCAAGGGAGATCATATTCCGCTGACCGCTTCTTATTATGCGCCGGATTATTACGGCTCCGGGCAATTCGTCAAAACCTTCGGTATGATTCCCGGAACGCGATGGGCAGCCCGCTCCGGTTCCGATAAGATAGAGGGCGTCATGAACCCGAAGGAAGAGAAGCTGCTCAATGAGGCGCTCGCCGCGCCAGACGGAAAGCGTGATCAACTTTACCATGATGTGGCGATGGAGATGATCAACGACCGGGTCATCGTCCCCTTGGTCAATCCCGACAACATCCTGACCTATCGAAAGAACATCGAGGGCGTCAGCTACAGCATCAACGAGCTTCTTCCGCTTCGCGATCTGAAGTTCAAGTCCGGCAATTAAACCTCTGGCGGCAGGTGAACCATCATGAGCGCACTCAAATTCTTTCTTCGGCGCCTGATCAGCCTGCCGCCGCTGCTGCTAGGCGTGCTCACCATTGCTTTTGTGCTCTCGCACGCAACCCAGGCCGATCCGCTTTCTTCGATCCTGCCGGAGCGCATGTTGAGCAATCCGGAAGCGGTGGCGGCGGCCAAAGCCAGGTGGGGGCTCGATAAGAGCCCGTTCACGCAGTATGTTGTCTACGTCAAGAACGCCGTCCAGGGCGACCTCGGCATTTCGTTTCGAACAAAACGTCCGGTCGTCGACGATCTCCTGCAAAGGCTACCGGCGACCTTCGAGCTCGTGCTTGCGGCGATGGTCGTCGCTTCCTTTTTCGGCGTCGTCACAGGGGTTGCAGCCGCCAGGCTGCGGGATAGGGTCTTCGATCACGGCATAAGGCTGTTTGCCTTGCTCGGCTCATCGACCCCGGTATTCTGGTCCGGACTGGTGTTCCTTTCGATCTTCTCAGTGCAATTAGGCATCATGCCAGGCCCTGGCCGACTTGACGCCCGCGCAACGCCGCCGCCCTCCGTCACCGGCATGTATACGATCGACGCCATCCTGCAGGGAGACTGGGCGACCTTCGGGCAGGCATTTTATCATCTGATCCTGCCTGCCTGTGTTTTGGGCTGGTCGGTGATGGGCATCATATCGCGTCTCGTCCGAGGCAGCATGCTCGAGGCACTGAGCCAGGATTACGTGGCGATGGCCAAGGCCAAGGGTGCAAGCGAAGCGCGTATCCTGTTTCGCCATGCTCTTCCGAACGCTCTTATTCCGGCGATCACGATCATCGGCTATTCCTTCGCCTTTCTTCTCACCGGAGCGGTTCTCACCGAGACGATCTTCTCCTGGCCAGGCATTGGCTCCTACGCCGTCGAATCCGCACGCGCACTCGACTATCCAGCGATCATGGGCGTCACGATGCTGGGTGCCGCGGCCTTTCTCTTCACCAATGTTCTGACGGATCTCGCCTATGCGCTTGTCGATCCGAAGATCAAGCTTCAGTAGGTCCCGACATGGTCACCATTGACATGCCTTACCCGCCTACGAAGGCAAGGAGGCTCATCAGATTTCTTCGGCGCGACCTCAAAGCCGCGTTGCCCGCGTATCTCGGCGCTCTGATCATTCTATTTTGGATCGCCGTTGCCCTGACCGCGCCGTTCTGGGTTCCCGCCGATCCCTTGGAAATGGTCGGTCGAAGGCTGCAGCCTCCGAGCCTGCAGCATTTGTTCGGCACCGATAGCCTCGGTCGCGATGTCTTTTCCCGCACGATGTATGGCGCAGTGCGCTCTCTTCCGATTGCCGTCCTTGTCGTCGCGGTCGGTGCAGGGTTCGGATCGTTTCTTGGTGCACTTGCAGGGTTCCTCGGCGGATGGACCAATACCATCATCATGCGTCTTGTCGATGTCACTGTATCCTTCCCTCCCATGCTTCTCGCCATGGCTGTCGCTGTTTCACTCGGTCCGGGCCTGTGGACAGCCGCGATCGCCATGATCATCGTCTGGTGGCCGATTTATGCGCGGCTGATGCAGGCGCAGGTCAACAGCGTCAAGCATATGGATCATGTCGAAGGCGCGGTCGCATCCGGTGCGACGCGAGCGCGGGTTCTGCTCAAATATATCCTGCCGCTTTCCTGGACGCCTGTCCTCATCAACGCGACCATGGATTTTGGTCAGGTTGTGCTTTTGACGGCCTCGTTGAGCTTCATCGGTCTCGGCTCGTCCCCGCCGATACCGGAGTGGGGGGCGATGATTTCGGAAGGCTCGGTCAATTTCTACAGTTGGTGGATCGCCGCGGCACCCGGATTGGCGATCCTCAGCGTCGTTATTGCGCTTAATTTCATCGGTGACCGCGTTCGTGATATCCTAGACCCGAGGTCGGCAACATGAAAAATGAACAGGCTCTGTTGGAAATCGAGGATCTAAAAATCTCCTTTCGTGCACCGGACGGCTACATCGAGGCGGTTCGGGGAGTGAGCCTGTCGCTCACCGCGGGCGAGATTATGAGCCTCGTCGGAGAGTCGGGTTCGGGCAAGAGCATCACCATGCGAGCGATCATGGGGCTGCTACCGGCATCCGCGCGAGTTACGGGCTCTGCGCGCTTTCAAGGTGTTGAACTGATTGGCAGGCCCGAAAGAGAGTTGCGGCGTATCAGAGGTGGCCAGATGTCGATGGTCTTCCAGGACCCGATGACGGCCCTCAATCCCGTGATCCGGGTAGGAACGCAAATTGTCGAAGCGATCCGGCTTCACAACCCTGCACTGTCCTTAAAGGCATCCCGAGCCCGGGCAATCGAACTCTTGCGCGATGTCGCCATCCCTTTCCCCGAGCAGAGGATGGAACAATATCCGCATGAGTTTTCGGGTGGCATGCGCCAGCGTGTCGTGATTGCCATGGCAATCGCCAACCGTCCAAAACTCATTATCGCCGACGAACCGACGACGGCTCTTGATGTCACGGTCCAGGCCCAGATCCTCGAATTGATGAAAGCGCTCTGCCGTGATCACGGGCTCGGCCTCATCCTGATTACCCATGACCTCGGTGTCGTCGCTGGAATGGCCGAACGTGTCTCGGTCATGTACGCGGGATCGGTCGTGGAATGCGGTACGGCCGCCGAGATATTCTACACGCCAGCCCATCCCTATACTCGAGGCTTGTTGGGGTCTCTACCCGCAATCTCCGGCCCGATTGGCCGCTTGACCGACATCGGCGGCGCGCCGCCCACGATCCTCAACATGCCGCCCGGGTGCGCCTTCCACCCTCGATGTTCGTTCGCGCGCGAACGCTGTTCGTTCGAACGGCCGACGCTGCGTCCAGTGCGCCAGGAATTGTCTGCCTGCCATTTCGCTGAGGAGCTTCCATCCTACACACCGGAAAAGGCCTTCGCATGATCGAACATAGGAACACATCCCCGGTCGTGCCTGCTCCCGGCCTACGGTCCGCTGGCCCGATTTTGTCCGTTAGAAACCTCGTAAAGGAGTTCCCGGCGAGCAGATCCGCGTTTGCTGGGGGTTCGGCTATTCGCGCCGTTTCCGACGTCAGCTTCGACATTGCGCGTGGCGAGACCCTTGGTCTTGTTGGCGAGTCTGGATGCGGCAAGTCCACGCTATCGAAATGTATTCTCCGATTGACCGATCCGAGCTCCGGGGCGGTCTACCTCGATGGCGTCGATCTTGCCAAGCTTTCTCACGAGGAGATGCGTCAGCAACGGCGACGTATACAGGTCGTCTTCCAGGACCCTTCGGCGTCACTCCATCCCCGTATGCGTGTCGGTGAGATTGTCGCAGAACCGCTGCGCATGCTGAAGCTAAATCGCGGTGAGACACGCGCACGGGTCGAAGAGCTTTTCGATCTCGTCAACCTGAGCAGGGATTATACGGACCGGTTTCCTCATCAGTTGTCTGGCGGCCAGCGCCAACGCATTGGGATTGCCCGCGCCTTGGCCATCAGGCCGGAAATCATTCTTCTGGACGAGCCGGTTTCGGCACTCGACGTCAGCATCCAGGCCGGCGTTCTGAATTTGCTGTCCGACCTGCAGGAGAGGTTCGAGCTTTCCTATCTTTTCGTCGCCCATAATCTGTCGACCGTTCGCCACATCTCCCAGCGCGTCGCCGTGATGTATCTCGGCAAGATCGTCGAGATAGCGCCCCGAGACGAAATTTTCGCGAGACCGCGACATCCTTATACGCATGCACTTTTGTCCGCCGTGCCAGTGCCGGATCCCGACCAGGAAAGCGAACGTCGCCGAGTCATGCTGCAAGGGGATCCACCAAGCCCCGCCGATCCGCCAAGCGGCTGCCGGTTTCGCACAAGATGCTGGAAAGCGCAGTCGCTGTGTTCAACAACCGCACCACCTATGGTACAGGACGGCAGCGTTTCTTATGCCTGCCATTTCCCGATGACATAGGATGGCGAGTTTGCCGTTGAGCAGGACAGTCGGGTGCCTGTTGTTGCAATTCCACCGGCCCAGCTGCCGAATTGAGAGGTCATAGTGGAAGGATCGAATTCTGCAGCGCCGGAAGAGTTGGAGCCGACCGACGACACGGCGATGTCGCGCGACAGCCTCTCGCAACGTATCTACGCTCGGTTGCGCTTGCAGTTGATGACCGGCTTTTATGAGCCGGGCCAACGCCTGAACATTCGCGGTCTCGCCAATACCTTCGAAACGTCTCAGACGCCTGTTCGTGAAGCTGTCATCCAACTCGTCAGAGAGGGCGCGCTCGAACTTCGCCATGGCTACCAGCCACGTGTTCCGGTTTTAACTCTGGAGCGGTATATTAAAATCCGTGAGACGCGCGTGCCCCTGGAACGGCTTGCCGGTGAACAGGCCGCTGTCCATATAACTTCCGAGCAGATAGACGAGATGCGCCACTTCCATAAACTGTTCATGGAGGCCGAGGCCGGCGAAGACTGGAAAGCGGCCCAAGTGGCCAACCAGAAATTTCACTTCGTCATCTATCATGCCTCGAACAACGAGATTTTGATCAGCGTGATTGAGAATCTCTGGCTACTCGTCGGGCCGTTTGTCAACAACCAGTACCCCAACATTCGGCAAGCCGCGTCCGATGTTCATCCGCATTTGCTGATGATTGACGCACTGATCAGGCGCTCGCCCGCCGAAGTCGGAGAACTTGTTGTGAGAGATCTGCGAGAGGGCTCCTATCGCATTCTCGAACAATTCCGATCCGGACAAATGGTACCCAGAGGTTTAGGCAAACGGGCTGGTCGTCGTAAGGCGAGTACGGAATAGTTCGGACAGTTCACCAGGACTGAGTCTGGCACATCGCTCTGATGAATTGCCGGAGGAACAGCTCGACTGAAATTCGGCTGTTTTGATATACCAAAATGAAGTTCTTCCGTCGCTTGCGATCTTCATTTGATAGTTTTCCATCGAATCGCCATCTACCTCTCAGAGGGCGTAAAAGACATTTTACTCTTTATCGATCACATTTATGCGACTTTCGCGCCGTTTAGGCGCCCAATTGTGCAAAAATCGCTTGCAAGTTCGAATTTTGGTGTATGATATAGCAAAATAACAAATGAGGGAACATGGTCATGGTCTATCGTCGTACTCTCCTAAAGGCCGCAGGCGCTGGGGTCCTTTCCCTTGCACTACCTAGCATCGGTAGAAGCGCCTCCGCCTCGGTGCTCAAATTCGTTCCTCAGGCCGATTTGGCGACGCTTGATCCGGTTATGACGTCGGCTCTGGTGACCCGTAATCACGGATACATGGTTTTCGACACGCTCTGGGGACTGGACGCCAACTATGCCCCGCAGCCGCAGATGGTCGCCGGCCATGTTGTCGAAAACGATGGCCTCGCCTGGAAAATCACCCTTCGCGACGGGTTGACGTTCCATGATGGTTCGCCGGTTCTCGCCAGGGATGTCGTCGCAAGCATCGAACGCTGGTGCAAAATCGGCCAAGTCGGCAAGACCCTGAAGGCCATGACCGATGAGATGAGCGCGGCCTCTGACAAGGTTGTTCAAATTCGTCTCAAACGGCCATTCCCGATCCTCCCCTTCACGCTTGGCATCACCAATGGTGGTTGTTTCATCATGCCCGAGCGGCTCGCGAACACCGATCCGTCAAAGCAGGTCACCGAGATGGTCGGCAGCGGTCCCTTCCGGTTCATCGCAAAGGAGCGCAACCCGGGTCAACTCGCCGTCTACGAACGTTTCGATGGCTATGTTCCGCGCGATGGGGCGCCGAGCCTTATGGCGGGCGGCAAGCATGTCAATGTCGAGCGTGTCGAGTGGCACACGATGCCGGACGCAGCGACGGCAGCCGCGTCACTCATGTCAGGCGAGATAGACTGGTGGGAACAGCCAACGCCTGACCTCATCCCCATGCTCAAGGGGGATGACGGCATCGCCGTCAAGATTATGGACAAGGCTGGTTTTGTCGGCCAAGTCCGCTTCAACCACCTCTTGCCACCGTTCAACAATCCTGCCATTCGCCGGGCATTGCTGGCTGGGATCAATCAGTCCGACTTCATGACGGCCACCATGGGAGACGACCGGAGCTTGTGGAAGGACAATGTCGGTTTCTTTCCACCCGACACGGCTTACGCAAGCAATGCCGGCATGGAGGTGCTCACCTCTCCGCGCAGTCTGGACAAGGTCAAGAAGGGTCTTGCGGCTGCGGGGTATAACGGTGAGAGAATTGTTCTGGTTGTTCCGACCGATCTGCCTGCACTCAACGCCATGAGTGAAATCCTCGGCGACATGCTAAGGCGCGTCGGGGTCAATCTCGACTACCAGACATCGGATTGGGGTACCGTTTTGCCTCGCCTCTCCTCCAAGCAGCCGATCGACAAGGGTGGATGGAACCTCTGGATCACCTACACATCAGGCGTGGTGACAGCAAATCCGCTTAGCAGCTCCCTGCTGCGCGGCCTCGGCGATGCCGGCCCGATCGGGTGGTCCAAGAGCGAGGCGCTGGAGAGCTTGCGCGACAAGTTCATGGGAACGTCAGTCCTCGCCGAGCAGAAGGCGATCGCCCGCGATATTCAGCTGCAGGCCTTCGAGGACATGCCGTTCATTCCGGTTGGCTTTTATTATCAGCCAACCGCGTTCCGCAACAACCTCAATGGCGTCGTGGAAAGTTCGCCCGTCTTCTGGGGTGTCCGGAAAACCTGAAGTCCCAGCCTGCACCAAGGTCAGATTGGGGAAGCAAAAGCGGCGTCAAAGCTGGCGGTCGGAGCCAATTGGGCCCTGCCGCCAGTGGAGACGCTGTAGTTCCAGACGGCTACGTGAGCTTACCATTAGGCAACCAACGCCACGCAAGCGGGAGTTTGAAACATGCCACAAAGCACCGTTCAGGTTGGTCAGTGGATGTGGAGACGAATTATTTTCAGTTTTGCTGGACGGCGCATCCTATCGACGATCCCCGTCATGGGGATCGTGGCATTCTTTGTCTTCAGCCTTCTCTATCTGGCCCCTGGAGATCCAGCAAGCATCATTGCCGGTGAACAGGCTACTCCGGAAGAAGTCGAACGGATCCGCCAAACGCTCGGCCTCGATCAACCGTTCGTCGTGCGTTTTGGAGCATGGATCTGGCGGATTCTGCACGGCGATCTCGGAACATCCATCTTTTCGAATTTGCCGGTGGCGGATCTGATCGCTCAACGCATCGCGCCGACCTTGTCGCTCATGGCGCTGACTTTCGTGTTCGCAGTCGCAGTCGCTGTTCCGCTCGGCGCGCTCGCCGCCTGGAAGGCCGGAAGCTGGATTGACAAGTCGGTCATGGTTTTTGCGGTACTCGGCTTTTCCATCCCGGTCTTCGTGATCTCCTACCTCATCGCCTACCTGTTTGCGCTGAAACTGGGCTGGCTGCCGGTTCAAGGCTATACGCCGCCAACCGAAAACCCCTGGCTCTGGTTCCGCAAACTCATTCTGCCCGCATTGGCGCTGGCGAGCGGCTACATCGCTCTGATTGCCCGGATGACGCGGGCATCGATGCTTGAGGTGCTGCAGCAGGACTACATCAAGACTGCGCGCGCCAAGGGCCTCGGCAATGCAAGAATTCTCTTCCTCCACGCGCTGAAAAATGCGTCTGTCCCCATCGTCACAGTGATCGGGCTTGGAATAGCATCGCTGATCGGCGGTGCGGTCGTCACCGAAAGTGTCTTCGTCATTCCTGGCCTCGGCAGGCTTACGGTCGATTCCATCCTGCGGCGCGACTATCCGATGATCCAGGGTCTCGTGTTGCTCTTCAGTTTCGCCTACGTGATCGTCAATCTCTGCATTGATCTCATCTACGGCCTCCTTGATCCGAGGATTCGCTATTGAGCAGGATTTTGAAAGTCGTTGCCGATCAAGCTTCGGCCTCCCCTCTTCCCGACATCATCCCACCCACTAGGCGCAGGAACGGGCTGATCGGATTTGTTTTTCGCGAGCCCATGATTGCGATCGGCGGCGGGATCTTGCTGACCATGATCCTAATCGCCCTTCTCGCGCCATACCTCTTGACCGTGGATCCGACGGCGCTGTCGCCGACCACGCGTACACGCCCGCCATCTTCCGTTTATTGGTTCGGCAGCGATATGCTGGGACGCGACATCTACTCGCGCGTCCTGTTCGGTGCGCGAATCTCACTGATGGTTGGGTTCAGCGTTGCGGTTCTGGCATCCTCCATCGGGCTGGCGATTGGTTTGGTCGCCGGCTTCATTCGTCCCCTCGACGGCATCGTGATGCGTATGATGGATGGCCTGATGTCGATTCCGCCGATCCTGCTTGCCATCGCTCTTCTCGCGCTGACAAGGGGAAGCCTCGGAAACGTTGTCATCGCGATCACCATTGCGGAAGTTCCTCGCGTAGCGCGCCTGATTAGGGGTGTCGTCCTGTCGCTGCGAGAGCGCCCGTTCATCGATGGCGCGATCGCCTCCGGCACGAGGACGCCTGCTATCATATGGCGGCACATTCTGCCGAACACACTCGCGCCCTTGACGGTGCAGGCGACGTATATCTGCGCCAGCGCGATGATAACGGAAGCCATCCTGTCTTTTATCGGAGTAGGAACGCCATCAATCATACCCTCCTGGGGGAACATCATGGCTGAAGGCAAAGCGCTCTGGCAGGTGAAATTCTACATCGTCCTGTTTCCAGCAGTTTTTCTGTCGGTAACCGTCCTCGCCATTAATCTCCTGGGTGACGGTTTGCGCGACCTGCTCGATCCCCGACTGACGAAGAGTTAGGAAATCCAGATGCCCCTTTTGAAAGTCGATGATCTTCAAACGCATTTTCGCACGCGTGACGGGGTGAACAGGTCGGTCGATGGCGTGTCGTTTACGATCGATCAGGGCGAAACGCTGGCAATCGTCGGTGAGTCCGGCTGCGGCAAGTCGGTGACGGCAAACTCTATCCTGCGACTAATCCCGGAGCCACCTGGCAAAATTGCAGGCAGTATCCAGCTCGAAGGCGTGGATCTCCTGACACTCACGGAACGAGAGATGCGCAAGATTCGCGGCAAGGAAATCGGTATGATTTTCCAGGAGCCGATGACCAGTTTGAATCCGGTTTTGACGCTTGGGCTGCAGATCACGGAAACCTTGAGGCTCCATGACGGGTTGAACCGCACCGATGCGGAACGTCGTGCCGTCGAGATGCTTGAACTGGTCGGGATTTCCGATCCACACGCAAGGCTCAGAAGTTATCCGCATGAGATTTCCGGCGGTATGCGGCAGCGCGTAATGATCGCTATCGCACTCGCCTGTTCCCCCAAGCTGCTCATTGCCGACGAACCGACAACCGCGCTCGATGTCACGATCCAGGCACAGGTACTGGAACTGATGTCCGACCTGAAATCCCGAACGGGGGCTGCAATCATGCTGATCACTCATGATCTCGGCGTGGTCGCGGAGGTCGCCCAGCGCGTGATGGTCATGTACGCCGGCAGGAAAGTAGAAGAGGCGTCAGTGGCGGACCTTTTCCGCAGGCCGCTTCATCCCTACACGAAGGGCCTCTTGGCAGCCATTCCGAAGATCGGCTCTTCGTTGACAGGAGAGCATTCCCGCCTGGCCGAAATCCCCGGGCAGGTTCCAAGCTTGAAGCAGCGCATCCAAGGATGTGTGTTCGCTGGTCGATGTAGCGCTGCAACCGCGATCTGTCGCGAAGCGACACCGCCCCTCGAGTTGAAAATGCCACGTCACGTCGTGGCGTGTCATCACACAGAAGAAGCATGGGCCGCCTGATGGAAACGCCGCTCCTTGAAGTAGACGATCTGAAGAAGCACTTCACGCTGCCTGGCGGACGAGGCGTCATCAAGGCGGTCGATGGGGTATCGTTTAAGGTCCATCGCGGCGAAACCCTATCCCTGGTCGGAGAATCCGGATGCGGCAAGTCCACGGTCGGCAGAGCAGTATTGCGGCTCGGCGACATCACCTCAGGGCAAATCATCCTTGATGGGAAAAGGATAGACAATCTTTCTGCGGCGGCGTTCCGGCCTTTGCGTCAGAGGGTCCAGGTCGTTTTTCAGGATCCCTTCTCAAGCCTCAATCCGCGAATGAGGGTCCGTGATATTTTGGCCGAGCCCATCCGCAATTTCGGTTTGGCAAATTCGCGGGCTGAACTCAATCGTCGAATTGATGCCTTGCTGGAAACCGTCCGGCTACCGCTCGATGCTTCCAGCCGCTTTCCGCACGAGTTTTCGGGTGGGCAACGGCAAAGGATAGGAATTGCCAAGGCTTTGGCCACCGAGCCCGAGCTCATCATATGTGATGAAGCGGTCTCGGCCCTCGATGTTTCGGTGAAGGCCCAAATCGTCAATTTGTTACAAGATCTCCAGGACCGGCTCGGTCTGGCACTGCTGTTTATCAGTCATGATCTGGCGGTCGTAGAGCACATGACGCATCGCGTGGCGGTGATGTATCTCGGCAAGGTCGTGGAGGTGGCATCGAGGCGCGATATTTTCCAGTCGCCAGGGCACCCTTATACGCAGGCCCTTCTGTCGGCAGTCCCCATCCCGGATCCTGCGGTCGACCGAAGTCGCCTGGTACTTCGTGGTGAACTGCCTAGCCCGGTCAATCCGCCGTCTGGCTGCCGGTTCAATACGCGATGTCCCTATGTCTTTGATCGTTGCCGAACGGAAGCGCCGAGCCTCGTCTCCTCAATCTCAAATCATGTTGTCGCCTGCCATCTCCAGACGTGAGGGCCAACCACCAAGGCAAAGTCGAAAAATCGCTCGAACTCTTGCATGGCGGGCTAACGCTGATGACCGGAGATTTTGGTTCGGCAATTTTGGCCACACTGCTTGCTCAATAAACAACCGGTCTATTCCAATCGAGGAGAGTTACTTGAGTGCACCCTTCGCCTCGCGTACGGCGTTCTTTGCTTTCGCGCTTTTCTGCGCGTCACCAGTCTTGGCGCAAAGTGCTTCGGTGCCGAGCGGCTATAAGCTGGTTTGGTCGGATGAGTTCGACGGACGCGGTCTACCCGATCCGAATAAGTGGACCTATGACACGGAAGCCAACAAGTCGGGCTGGTACAACAACGAAAAGCAGTATTATTCGGTTAAGCGGTCGGAAAACAGCAAGGTAGCGAACGGCAACCTGACCATCACCGCTCGCAAGGAGCGGCTCACGTCGGCGGCAGACTACGGCGGTCAGGACTATACGTCTGCGCGTCTCATTACGCGCGGTAAGGCCAGTTGGACATATGGCCACTATGAGATCCGGGCGCGTCTACCCTGCGGCCTCGGCACTTGGCCGGCTTTCTGGATGCTCGGTCCTGAGGGAACCCCCTGGCCGGACAACGGCGAGATCGACATCATGGAGCAGGTCGGGAAGGCACCGAGCAAGATTACCGGAACGATTCACACAAAGGCAACGGCGGGAACGTTCGGCATTGGCGGAGAAACGACCGTCAGTGATGCCTGCCGCCGCTTCCACACCTACTACGCGACGTGGACGGAGAATATGATTTCGATCGGTGTCGATGGCAAGTCCTATCTAACCTACAACAACCCGGGCAAGGGCGCCGCGAGCTGGCCGTTCAACACCCCCCACTATCTCCTCATCAACCTGGCAATCGGCGGCGACATGGCCGGTAACGTAGACAACAAGATCTTCCCGGTCAGCATGGATATCGACTACCTCCGAATTTACCAGAAAGTGAACTGACACCCCGGGACAAAAGCAAGGCTCTTTCGACACGTTTGCTATCGATTGGTGATCCTGCAAGCCAGCTAGAATGTCGTATCCGAGGCGGACGAAGACGAGCCGACATCAATGCTGACTTGATATGCTCGGTGAGCGCCGGAATCGGTTCGTAGCGCTTCCGCTTCGCCCGATGATGTCGACGACAAAACGTGGTCAGTTATAAGAGATGGATTAAGCTGCCTCTCTCTTCAAAGCGGTCGTGCATCCCGACGTGGCTAACGTATGGGCAACGACGTCTCTAAAGAGTTGCCTGAACCACACCTGCCCTTCATCTGCGAGGTCGAGCCGGCGATAAAGCATTGAAATCGGCTCTACAGTCAATGGAAGAGGTGGGACGAAGACCTGCAGGCCATAAAGACGTTCCATGCAACGAGCGATCGCTTCCGGGATCGTTGCGATAGCGGGAATTGACTGTAACAGGGGCGCAACTGCTGCATAGCGCGAGACGCCGGCAACGATGTCACGTCGTCCGCCGCCGCCATTCTCGATTACAGCGTCGATGTTCGTTGACGCATTCCCTTCCGATGAAACGACAACGTGTGGCGCATTGGCAAAGGTCGCCAGACTTACGGGGGTCCGCAGCTTTATCTGCTTGGCGTCATAGACGCACAGGAGATGCTGGTCGAACAGGTGTTGTCGGATGTGCCAAGAGGCTGGTTCGTTGTGAACGGCGACGCTGAAGTCGTAGGCACCTTCTTCGAGCAACTGCACGGAATCGCGTTTCGACGAAGCGACCGCCACAACCCGCGCCCTGGGGGCCGCCTGTCGAAGGCGCGCAGCCAATGGGCCGAAGAAAACCATTTCCAGATTGTCACACATTCCGACGCGGAATTCGCCGCGCCATGTCGCCGGATCAAAAGCTGTTGGAGGGCGAACCGCCCGTTCGATGCCGGACAGCGCATCTTCGATCGCCGGTGCAATTGCGAGCGCTCGCGCCGTCGGCTGCAGCCCTCGCCCTACGCGCACGAACAGTTCGTCTCCAAGTGCATCGCGCAAGCGTTTCAGCGCCGTCGATAAACCAGGTTGACCGATCAGCAAGCGCTCTGCCGCACGACTAACGTTTCGCTCCTCCATGAGCACGGAAAAAGCGTGCAGGAGATTAAGATCGAGGTTTCGAAGGGTCGCATCTCTTATCTTCATGGGAGATACTTACCATCGCTACTATCAATTTGTAAGCGTATTCTGATTGGTCCACATGTTGATCGATCGATATCGCCTTGCGGGTCAAGCGCACGCCAACGATGTCGCGAAGGAAGTTTCCGAAAGGTATTCAACATGGTCAGACAGCTTGCATCCTCATGTTCACTCCGCACGATCGCACTCGCTGCGTTTGTAGCCATAGCTCCGCTGGGAGCGCCAACGTTTGCTCCACCAGCAAATGCCGCTGCCCCGATGCAGCGGACCCAGGCTCCGGGCTATTACCGACTTATGCTCGGCTCCTTCGAAGTGACGGCGGTGAGTGACGGCACTCTTGAATTGCCCGTGGACAAACTACTCTCGGGTCCCGGGGAAGATACTCGGGCATCGCTGGCTGCGTCTCATCTTGGTGTTCCCGTCGAAACCTCATTCAACTCCTACCTCATCAATACCGGAAAGCGTCTCATCCTCATCGACGTCGGCGCCGGAGCATTATTCGGACCCAGGCTTGGCAAACTTATCGAAAACATGAAGAAGGCCGGATATCAGCCGGAACAGGTCGACGATGTCCTGTTGACCCACCTTCATCCCGATCATGTCGGCGGACTCGTCAAGGAAGGCGCGGCCGTCTTTCCAAATGCAACTGTCCATGCCGACCGCCACGATTCCGAGTTTTGGCTGTCTGAAACGAACAAGGCCAAAGAAGGGGACCCGGACGGCTTCTTCGAGGGCGCGATGGCGTCTCTTCGGCCGTATGTGGCAGCAGGCCGTTTCAAGGCTTTCGACGGTAACACCCAGTTCCTGGATGGCATATCGGCAACCACCGCTTACGGTCATACACCCGGCAGCATCGTCTACGCCGTTGAGAGTGAAGGTGAGCGGCTGCTGGTTATCGGCGACCTCATCCATGTTGGTCCCGTACAGTTTGCAAAGCCAGATGTGACAATCTCTTTCGACCGCGATCACGCAAAGGCAGCGGAGACCCGTCGCGTTCTGTTCGATCACGCCGCCCAGTCCGGCGCACTGCTTGGGGGAGCACATCTCGCCTTTCCGGGGCTTGGCCGCGTGCGCACAAATGAAAGTGGCTACGACTGGATTCCGGTGAACTATTCGACAGAGTTTTGACCTGGTCAGGATCGCAATTCTTGATGGTTATCTGCGTTCCGCGCTGGAAAGCGCGTAGTCATACCAGCCCTATGTTACTTAAACGGCAATATTGGAAGGACTTGCTGTGTAGATGTTGACGCGGCCGGTCAATAGACGTAGGGCGGAATTCTTGGCACGGGCAATGTAACTCGCTTCGAGGTCGTAACGTTTTTCCAAAAAGGTACCGCAGTGCGGTGATGATGTTGGGGACTCGTAGAACTTCTCTTGTAAGGCATATTCCGCCGTCACTTTTGAAAAAACCAGCACGTGCCTACGGAATGTTGGGCACGTGCTGCATCGTTCGCTTGGACCAAGCTCTGCGATCGCAACCGCCTGATCTTTTCGATCACTGATCGTGAGTTTGCTTAGATGGCTTCCTGCACGAAGCTCTTGAAGGGCGTTGGCATACCGAAGGGCGTGATAATGATTGCCAGCAACCAGATGACCGGGCCGCTAATGGTGGCGACGTTTAGCTCGATGATGCCAGGCGTGACCAGTAGTAACGTGAAGCTCAGGTCTGCGATGCCGACCAGGACCACTCCGAGCAGATAGGCAATCCAGGAAGCACGCGTGAACAGCAACCACGCAACAATGATTCCAAGTACGCCATAACCGGCCACATCCAGGCTGAAGTTCAGGATAAGATTGGCGTGGGCGAGGGAGGTTACCGGGTCGGTCGGAAACACGAACGAGCTAAAAGGCACGTTGCTGCCGCCGATGAACATGCGCCACTGATCCTGGGCGGGACTAGCGAAGTAAAGGCGGAGACCTTCGTAGCCAACCCACATATGCAGTATGCCCCAAAGGACAAAGAGCGCTGCACCGACTTTGCCAGCGATAGTTAACACAGGGCGAGCGTGTGCTTGATCCAAAGATGTATAAGTCGTCATTTCTTTTTCCAATCGTCAGGTTGGCAGCTTGGTCGGGGCGTTGTTGCCGGGTCGATCAGTTGCTTTCGAAGTCGTTATAAGGCAATTAATGTTGAGATCAGAGCTCCCGGTGTGAGACCTTGCGTCTCAAAATTGGAACGATTGCAGAGGGCGAACTGTGTCTTGCGAGAGCCTGAGGTGATATCCTCCGGCATGCAATTGAAGGCGGAGCGTTTATGGATCTGGAAGCTTTATCTGACTTTGTTCTGGTCGCAGCGAACGGTGGCATTACACAAGCGAGCCGCGCGAGTGGTCGACCGAAGGCGACCCTCTCCCGCAAGGTCATGGAATTGGAAGCGAGCCTGGGCGTTCGCCTTTTCGAGCGAGGCGCGCGCTCGATTCATCTCACGGCGGAGGGAGAGACCCTGTTTTCGCGAACGTCGGGTCCGCTGGGCGAAATCGCCGAGGTCACGGAACTGCTGCGCGATGGACGCTCCCGGCCAAGCGGCCGGTTGCGGATCAGCCTGCCCACCGTTTTCGGACAAATTCTCCTCGGAAAGCTGGCAGCCGATTTCACCAAAGCTTATCCCGAGGTGAAGCTCGACGCGATCATGGAGGACCGCGAGGTCGAGCTCGTCGCAGAAGGTTACGATGTCGTTATCCGCCTGAACCCGACACCAAATTCCACTTTGGTCGGCCGTTGTTTCGCGCGCGACCAGTTGCTAATCGTTGCCGCCCCGTCACTCGTGGCCCCGGCGGACAAAGCCAACGACACAGAGTATCTGTTACCAGTTGTGCGCAGGAACGGCGCCACGGATCGCAATGCCTGGCGAATGCCAGGGCCAGACGGCGCGGTTGTGCAGACCCGGACTGTCCTCGAACTGCCCACGTTCCCGACGGTTCGGGATGCTGTCCTGACAGGGATCGGCGCAGCCAAGTTGCCGCAGGTGCTGGTTACCGAGGACCTTGCGACTGGCCGCCTGATCAGTTGGGGACCTGCAACGGAGCGCCCGGCTGAACTGTGGGTCCTTCACTCGTCGAGCCGACTGCCTGGCGCGAAAGTCAAAGCCTTTGCCCGCTTTCTGGAAAAGGCCTTTCCGGACGGGCATCTGTAATCTCGGTAGCTGGCCTGCGTAAAATCGCCTTGGATGAAACCCTCCGGATCCCATGATATCGACGTCCCGCGGTTCGTCGCCTATTGTGCAGGCCCGGAATTGCAAAGCCTCCCTTGCTGGAGAGCGTTTGACCCGTCACGAAGCGTGCTCCGTCCGTGCACAGCTACACGGCGACCATGGCAACGACTTCAGGTTCTCCGAGGAGTTAAAGGGCTAAGTGATCGGAACGCAAGCAGCGAAGACGCCCGTCTCGGTGAATTGCTCTTGGATATGGCGTCAACCTGCGCGGCTCGTGTCGTAACCACCAAGACCTGGCTTGTAGCTCTTCTCCTCGATAAATTGACGGATCCCTTCCTTACGCCCGCCGGCATCGAACGAGTTTGCGGCCTCCTGGGCGCGAACGAGATAATCCTCCGCGTTATCATATGTCATTTCGGCAACGCGCCGAACAGCGTCCTTTGTCGCTTTCAAAGCTGTGGAATTCTTGCTGATGAGGATCTTGGCCACCTCCTTGACGCGGTCCCGTAGTTTGGCGAGGGGAAGGCTTTCATTCACCAGGCGCCACCCGGCCGCCTTGCGACCATCAATAAGTTCGCCGGTCAAAGCATGGTACATCGCATCACGCATGGACATCAGTTCGGTGACGACCTTGGTAGCGCCGCCACCGGGAAGAATGCCCCAGTTGATTTCAGACAAAGCAAACTGGGCTTCATCGGCCGCGAAAGCCAGATCGCATGAGAAGAGCGGACCGTACCCGCCACCAAAGCACCAGCCATTGACCATCGCAATTGTTGGCTTCTGATACCAGCGAAGCTTCCGCCACCAACCGTAGCTTTCGGACTGCGCCTGGCGAACAGCCCCAAGGCCTTTCGCCTCGGTCTCCCGGAAATATTCCTTCAAATCCATACCGGCGGAGAAGGCAGCCCCCTCGCCCGTTAGAACGAGAACCCGGACGTTATCACGGTACTCCAGTTCGGTCAGGGCTTCCATCATGCCCCGGTTTAGAGCCGGATTCATGCAGTTCCGTTTTTCAGGACGGTTGTAACGGAGCCAGGCAATACCGTCTTTGACGTCGTATACTACAGGCCCGCTGGTAACAGTCGTCTCAGTCATAAGATTTCCTCCTAAGGAAATGCGCGCGGGTAAGCGCAGGAGATCGTTCGAAGAAACGTTGTTTCTCCGTTTGGTGGCATGTGATTTGGATCGGTATTTCCGATCTAGCTTGCTGCCTTGTTTGCGACTGTGTCGACCATGGGCAGTTCGCTGTATGGCGCTTCTTTCAGTGCCGCTTTCCTGATTTTGTTCGATGGCGTGCGTGGAAATCCTTCAACGGAGGAAAAATATCGGGGGCGCTTAAATGCTTTTTGGTTACGCTCGTACTCGTCCGAACTGATATAACCCTCATGACGGCCCCGGATCATTACCTCACAGGTGCCACCCGGCTTGCCATGCCCATAGCTGCGACGTGCTCGTCCATCAACGATGGCAGTCCGCTTCTCGCTCTTCCCATAGACGTAGACCCCGGCGTAGAAGGGGTTCTTGAGGATGCCGATTACATTGCGATAACGGACCGGCGTCCAGACGAAGTTGGTCATGCGCCCCTCATCCGACGGCCGTGGGAAGTAAATCTGATCTTTTGTCATCGACAGCAGCACCTGGCGTGCGCTTCCAAGCTCATGGAAGCGGGCGAAGATCGATCGGATCACGTCTTGCAGACGCAGATCAGGATCAAGTCCAAGCCCCGCTTCCCTATGCCAAATGTAGCCGAACGGAACGGAAAGTCGCAATTCGCCGCGCCGCGCTTTCGATCTGGCGGCATCCAGCATGCGGGCTCTCAGCACGCCCAGTTCGAACTCGCTGATACTGCCCTTCATTCCCAGCAGCAGGCGATCATTGGGCCGACATGGCTTGTAGATACCGTCGTGATCTATGACACGGACCTCAACGAGGCCGCATAGTTCGAGCAGATGGTGCCAGTCGCGGCCGTTACGTGCGAGGCGTGAGGCGTCGAAGCAAAAAACGGCACCAACTTTGCCGCCGCACAACAGGGCGACGAGACGATCGAAGCCGGCGCGCGCGACCGTTCCGCTGGCAGAGCGTCCCAGGTCGTCGTCGATCACCGCGATGTCGCTGAAGCCGCGTTGTCGCGCCACGTCAACAAGATCATATTGCCGTCGCTGGCTTTCCAGATTGGTCATAACCTGCGACTGCGTGGATTGCCGCACATAAACGACGGCCTTGCGCGCGAGCAGCGCTGTCGGAATCAAATCAGTGCTGGTCATCGTTGATCTCCTCGACGACCAGACCGGCCGCCTGCATTAACAGGCAAGCCAGAGTTGATACTGCCTTCTTGCGATCCTTGTCGCTCAGTCCGTCGAGCGTTCGGGGTTTGAATATCAGGTCGAGCAACGACGCCGAAGGCGTGGCAGCTTGTCCGTCAGCAAGGAGATGTCATTCAGCGACCAACCACGAACTCGATGGCGCTGACTGCAGCCTCGACGACGGTATCGGCCTCTTCCTTAGTTAGGCAAAGTGGTGGCGCGAAACCTAGGATATCCCCTTGTGGCATGGCGCGACCGATGACACCGCGTTCCAGAAGTGCAGCGGCAATCTGTGGCCCGATCTTTTTCGCCGGATCGAAGAAGGCGCGATCGTCCTTGTTCTCGACAAATTCGATAGCCGCCATCAGTCCATCGCCACGCACCTCTCCGACATTCTTGTGATGCCCGATAGCGTTGGCCAATTCAGCGCGGAGATAAGCACCGGTGGAGCCTGCATTTTCGACGAGCCCTAGTTCATCGATCAATTCAAGATTGGCAATGCCGGCGGCCGCACAAATTGGGTGCGACGAATAAGTCCATCCATGGCCGATAGCTCCAAGTTCGTCTGAACCCTTGACCAGAACCTGCCAGACCTTGTCGGAAACGATCGTGCCGGAAAGCGGTGCGTAAGCAGAGGTCAGACCCTTTGCGATCGTAATCAGCGCTGGCTTCATAGCGTAGTGATCGGACCCGAACATCGTGCCGAGACGGCCAAAGCCCGTGACCACCTCGTCGGCGACAAGCAGGATATCGTACTTATCAAGCACGGCCTGGATCTTCAGCCAGTAGCCGGCCGGCGGCGGCACGATGCCGCCGGTGCCAAGGATCGGCTCGCCGATGAAGGCGGCAACCGTATCCGGTCCCTCCGCAAGAATCATTTCTTCCAGCTTGTCGGCGCAATATTGCGAAAACTGTTCCTCGTCCATCGAGCGGTCAGGGCGGCGGAAGAAGTAGGGCGCTTCCGTGTGCAGAACCGGCGCACGCGGCAGGTCGAACGCATTGTGGAAAAGATGTAGGCCGGTCAGCGAGCCGGTCATGACGCCGGATCCATGATAACCGCGCCAGCGCGAGATGATCTTCTTCTTTTCCGGCCGACCCAAAATGTTGTTATAGTACCAGATCAGCTTTATGTTGGTTTCATTGGCATCGGAACCGGAAAGCCCAAAATAGACACGACTCATGCCTTCCGGCGCCCGGTCGATGATCATTTTTGAAAGCGTAATGGAAGCATCCGTGCCATGGCCGACATAGGCATGATAATAGGCAAGGTTCTTGGCCTGCTCGGCAATCGCATCGGCGATCTTCTGGCGGCCGTAACCAACATTCACACAGTACAGACCGGCAAAGGCATCGAGACTTTTTTTGCCGTTTGTGTCGGTAATGTAGACTCCTTCGCCGCCGGCGATGACGCGTGTCGGCGCCTCGCCGCGGGCATGCATGCCCATATGCGTGGAGGGATGGAAAAAGTGGTCGCGGTCCCAGGCAGTGAGTTCGTTGCTTCTGTCGGACATCGTCTTTTCCTTTTCTGTTTCATGTGGCGCCGGGATCAGGCAGCCGTATCGATGCAGAGATATTTGAGCTCGGTGAAGGCCTCTATGCCGTGACGCGAGCCCTCGCGGCCAAGACCGGATTGTTTCCAGCCACCGAAGGGAATTGGGCCGCCGGTGATCTTGACGCGGTTGACTGCCACCATGCCGTACTCCAGCGCGCGGGAGAGCCGCATCTGGCGGGCGCCATTTTCGGTGACGATGTAAGCGACGAGGCCGTATTCGGTATCATTGGCGCGGGTTATCACCTCCGCTTCGCTGTCGAAGGCCGTGACGGCGGCGACCGGGCCGAATGTTTCTTCACGCATGATCAGCGCATTGTCCGATACATCTGTCAAAAGTGTAGGCTCATAAAATAGCTGGCCAGCCTTATGGCGCTTGCCGCCGGTCAAAAGCGTAGCGCCGCGTTTTAGTGCATCGGCAACCTGCTCTTCGACCTTGGCAATGGCGCGTTCATGCATAAGCGGGCCTATTTCCACGGCCGCCTCAAGTCCGTTGCCAACCTTCAGCGCCTCGATGCGAGTCTTGAAGGCCTTCGCGAAAGCATCAAGCGTCGGCCGCTCGACATAGATACGGTTGGCGGCGAGGCAGTCCTGGCCGGAGGTCGCGAATTTCGCGTTGATGGCGATGTCCACCGCCTTGTCGATATCGGCATCGGCAAAGATGATCAGAGGCGCGTGGCCACCCAGTTCCATCACCAGCCGCTTCATGGTTGGCGCGCATTGGCCGGCAACCAGCCTTCCGATCTGCGTGGAGCCTGTGAAGCTCATGGCCTGAATGCGCGCATCTGCGTTCATGCGTCCGGCAATGGTGGCAGCGTCGCCCGTCACGACGTTGAAAACGCCTGCCGGAATTCCGGCACGATGGGCCAACTCTGCCAGTGCCAGTGCGGAAAGCGGCGTTTCACTGGAGGGGTGAGCGATCACGGTGCAACCTGCCGCCAGTCCGGCCGCGGCCTTGCGGGTAATCATGGCGCATGGAAAATTCCACGGCGTGAGAATGCCGACGACGCCCAGTGCCTCGCGCCGTACAATCATTTCGGCATTGGGCAGATGGCTGGTCACACCCTCTGCGTTGATGCGTTTTCCCTCTTCCGCATACCATTCGACGAATGAAGCGGCATAGTCGATTTCGCCTCGGGATTCGTCGAGCGGCTTGCCCTGTTCGAGGGTAATCAGCAGAGCCAAGTCTTCGCGTGCATCGAGAATGAGCCTGTGCCAGTCGCGCAGAATATCTGCCCGCTTTTGCGGCATAACGTCCCGCCACGAAGGGAATGCCGCTGCCGCCGCCGAAATGGCTCCCGCGGTCTCATCGGCATCGAGTGAGGTTACCCAGGCGATCGGTTCAGCCGTCGACGGGTCGGTTACCTGGAAGCTTTTACCATCACGGCTCGCGATCCATTGGCCGCCTATATAGGAGAGTTCGCGCAAGAGACCGGGATCGCTCAGTCTGGAAAGTGCGTGGTGAAAAACAGTCAAAGCATATTCGGCGGTCATACCTGCCTCCTCTTGGTACGGGTGTGATCGATGCACTGCCGCGTTGTTCTAAGCCCGGGCAGCGTCCTCGGCTTCCATCTCGGCGATGTCTTGGAAACGGTCGGCGATGCGTGCATGCGCGCGTCCATTGTCGGATGCGCCGATAGCAACAATGATCTCGTCCTGCCCCGGTGCATCGGCGATCTGGAAATTCGCCGTCAGGAAATGTGAACGTTTGCCGTTTTCGCTCTTGTGCATCATCGGCAAGGCAAGCAGGGCACCTGGTGCATTTCGGGTATTGGCAAACTCAAGATAATTCGTTCCGCCTATCGCATTTCGAAAAGGATTGCCGAACCGCAACGTGTGGATCATCGCAGACGCGTGTTCGATTTCACCGTTGACGCCGACGGCTGCGGCCTTGCCGCAGGCCTCGATCTTGTCCGAGGGCATCTGACGAAGGAGACGACAGGTCATTTCATGGCTGAGATCGCTCGCAATGCGGATGATTTCCGGGCGAAGGTTTTCGACAAAGCCGCGACCGGCCCACGGGTTCTGTATGATGGCGGCGACCACGACGATGTTGACCGGGCGAGGTGCGACTTTGCCGCCTTCGATGATCGTTTCCTCAAGGAAGGTGCAAATTTTTCTGATGCCGATGGTCATGTGAAACGCCGCCAATTGGTTGAACATGTTCGCAGTCTAGGGCGTGTCGCCGGGCCATATCTTCCGCAGTATCGAGGAAATCGAAGAATACGGTTCCTGTAATTGGTAGGAGCCGTAGCGTGGCGATGTCCAACGGCTGATGTGTTCAAGGATCGGGCGAGGGTGAAGACCAGAGTACACGGCATGCCTCATATAAAGGCGCTTAGCTTGATCAGGAGAAAAAATTACGCCCCTTGTCCTCTGTCTCGGAGAATGCCCGGGCGAAAGGGCATCCCCATCATGACCCGGTCATTAATGTCGGGAAAAACCAAAGGGGAACCGAATGAAGATGAGACCCGCAAACACCGCCTTGCTGTTTCTTGCCTTGCAACTGGGCGCAGGCCCGGCGCTTGCCGATGGCAAACATGTCGATGCTCTGATCGAGCAGAAATATCCTGCACTGCAAACAATCTACCGCGACATTCACGCCAACCCGGAACTTGGTTTTCATGAAATGCGCACGGCCAAATTGCTGGCCGGGGAACTTCAAAAAATTGGTTTTGACGTAACGCTCGGGCTTGGCGTCGAATCCAGTGTCGTTGCCGTTTTGAAAAATGGCGATGGACCAACCATCATGTTGCGCACGGAGTTGGACGCTCTTCCCATGGAGGAAAAAACGGGGCTGGAATATGCCAGTCGTGTTCAGGTGCCAGCAACGCAATGGCCCGGACATACGGACAGTTCTGCCAAGGTGTTCGTGGCTCACAGTTGCGGGCACGATGTCCACATGGCAGCTTGGCTTGGTGCCGCGCAGATGCTGGTGGACATGAAAGACCAGTGGCGCGGAACTTTGCTGCTGGTGGGCGAACCTGCCGAGGAAATCGGCGGCGGTGCAACGGCGATGCTGAAGGCTGGTTTGTTCGAGAAGTTTCCGAAACCTGATTTCGGCTTTGCAGTCCATATCAATTCCGATCCTTCCGGCAAAATCACCGTCAAGGATGGAGCGTTCAGCGGAAATTCGGATACGTTCGATCTCACATTCAAGGGCCGGGGAGCGCATGGCAGTGCGCCGCATCTTTCTATTGACCCAATCGTTATCGGCGCCCGTTTCGTGACCGATATTCAGGCTGTCGTCAGCCGTGAGAAAGACCCGCGCGAACCCGGCGTCATCACCGTAGGCAGTTTTCAGGCCGGAACTGCCGGAAACATCATTCCCGATCAGGCGAAGCTGAAGCTGACGATGCGTTCCACATCGCCGGAAACACGCAAGCTGCTTCTGGATGCGATGCATCGTGTGGCGGATAGCGCCGCCAAATCGGCAATGGCACCGGATCCGGAGTTCTTGCGCATCGGCGGCGGTGCCGTCGCAGGCGTGAATTCGTCTCAGTTGATCGAGGATTTAAAGCCATCGCTGGATGTGTCGTTTACGGACATCACCTACGTTCCTGCGGCCGTAAAGCCAAATCTGGGTGTAGAGACATACCCGGAGTTCATCGAGGCAGGCGTTCCCTCCATCTTCTACTGGATTGGTGCAAGCAGCCCGGCGCAGATCGAAAAGGCCAAGCTGGAAAACAAGCCTGTCCCTGCCAATCACTCGCCACTGTTTTCGCCTGATGCCGACGTCGCGATTCGCACGGGTGCGAAGGTGCTGGCGCTTTCGGTGCATGAAAAAGCCAAGGTAAACTGACGCTCGCTATAGCTTAGCTTGGTTTTTCAGGGTCGGACGGTGCTTTGCTGGTTTCGCGACAGGTGCGCCGTCTGACCCACGGCTTTATGAATAGCGCATATTTGAGCGTTTGCTCATTGTCATGGCATTGATCATCGGCGGCTCTCTCCATACTTTGCTTCTGAGTAAGAGAAGTTGAAATATTTCTCTGAAACAGAGTAGACTAGCGTCGCGTGTCCGCGCATTGTGTTTGACGAATGTCAAAGGCGGGTGTGTTGGATCAGAAGTCTCAAATATTGTCGCTTCGCGATGTAGCAAGCCAAATCAACAGTGTTGGCGACCTTCAGACAGTGCTTCAGCACCTCATCGACGCCGCTTGCCGTCATGCTCATTGGGCGCTGGGATCGATTATGGGAATCGATGCGGCGCATGGTGATGCCTACGTCATTGCCCGCTACGATCCGACGTTGATCGACCGGCCGTTGCCGGAAAAATGGCAGCTAGCGACAAGCCCGTCACTCATCGCATTGCAGCGCAACGAACCCGTTTACATTCGCGATGCCCGCGAGTCCGACGAATTTCCCGGTTACCGAAAAGAGGCGTTCGAGCGCGATTACCGTACAGTGCTGGTGATCCCGATGAACTGCAACGATGCTGCTGGCCGACCGATGGTTCTCAGCGTCATCGCGCGGCAGATCACCGATGTTTCGGACGCCGACCTCGCCTTTCTCGGCACCATCATTCACATGGGTGCCATCGCGGTAGAGCGGGAACATCGGCTGGAGGCTGAAAAACGCACAGCCCAGCGTCTCGATCGTGCCTTGAATTCCCACACATCGTTGCTTGAGCACGTTTTGCGGGATGGGTCGGTGGCACCGCTTTCCGCGATGGTTGACAAAATGCTGCCCAATCCCACAGTGGTTGTGGATTTTACCGCCAATCAGGTCATTTCCGGTCGCCCCCCGAATGAGATGTATACCGAAGCCAGCTGGCAACATGCTGTCCTCGGCAGCCTCGCCAAGCCGTTGATGAAGGCAGCGCGCGACGCGGTCGAGCGCGGGACCGCGGACGCTGCGACCTTGTTTCTGGACGATGGCGTTCAACGTTTCAGGATCACGACACGGATTGAGGCCTTGATGGTGGATAATCAACTGGTCGGAGCCTTGATCATCTTTCCGACCTCGCGCGAGTTCAGCGAACTCGATCTCCTGATGCTCGATAGCGCCAAATTCGCGCTGAGCGTTCAGATGATGCGAAGCTTCATCCGCTTCCGTTTCGAGACCAGAACACAGACCGAACTTTTCTTCGAGATCGTCGAGGGGCGTTGGCGCAATGTCGGCGATATCGCTCAGAGAGCGCAGCGACTGGGTATGAATTTCTCGATACCGCAGCAGATGATCGTTATCGACTTTCCGGAAAAGACCAAGGCTTTCGGGGGCGCGTCTGTCGATGTCGAACATACCTTGTCGCGCATCATGCTCCAGTCGGCGCTTCCGGTAAATCTTATCGCGACCGATGGCGGCGTGGTATGCCTCATTCCCTATGATGTCAGCAAGCGCCAGGAACGCACAACCAAACTGACGCGCCGTATCTCCGACGCGCTTGGCCGATATTTCGATGAGGCGCCGATTGTGGTTGCCGGGAACCGTTGTGCCGGGCTTACCGATTATCCGGCGGCTTGGGAGCGGTGCAGCCGCATGATCCGCATCGGACGTTCTTTCGGATTAACGGGGGCCGTCTCTACGCAGGACTTTGGTCCTCTGCCGATGCTGGTTGCCGCATCGGAAGCCGGTGATGTCCGCAGTTTCGTTGAAGAAAGCGTCGGTGCCATCGCGGTGCATGATCGGGAAAACGGCACACCCTATCTGGAAACACTGTCCACCTACCTTCAGGAAAGCTGCCGCAGTCAGGCATGCGCTGATTCTCTTGGCCTGCACGTCACGACGTTGCGTTACCGGCTGTCACGCATTCAGGAACTCTTCGGCATAGACGTGGAGACTCCGGACAAGCGTTTTGCCGTCGAGCTGGCAATTCGCCTGCATGGCGTTATCGACAACAGCGCTGCCGCCGAAAAGTGATCGAATTCCACGTCAAAACAGACGCCGGAGAGGCCGTTTTCCCGGCATTTTTCGCCTCCTATGCTTCGCAGGAGAAGTTTTCCAGACAATCCTCAGAAGTCGAGGAAGAATGGCTGTGCATGCCGCGATAGCCTTCTTTCAACGACAATAAGAGGAGGCGATCAGGATGACGGACATAGTGGCGCTGGAGAATGCTTCCATTGACCCTGTCGCGCTGCGGCGTGCCTTCGGAACCTTCGTCACGGGCGTGACTGTCGTGACCACGCTCGATGCGGATGGAACTCCGCGGGGCATGACGGCCAACTCCTTCACCTCGGTCTCGCTGGACCCGCCGTTGCTGCTCGTGTGCGTGGCAAAGTCTGCCTCCAGCTATCAAGCTTTCACCAGTTCCGGCTGTTTTGCCGTGAATATTCTGCATGAAGGTCAGATCGACGTTTCCGGCACCTTTGCGTCCAAATCGCCCGACAAGTTCCAGTCTGTCACCCATGATCGTATTCATACCGGCGCACCCGTTCTGACCGACAGCCTCACATGGTTCGATTGCACGACCTACAATTCGGTCGATGCCGGTGACCACACGGTTCTGATCGGCCAGGTGCGTGCCTTCGGCACCAGCCCGACAGCACCGCTCGGCTTTTGCCGCGGTCGCTACGCCAGCGTGAAAGACCCGCTGCCGAGTGGATGGCTTGCCTCGCATGGCATGATTATCGGATATCTCATCGAGGCGCGTGATGGCCTTCTCCTTCGTTCGGACGGCAAAGGCGGCTGGGTCCTGCCTTCGGCACGTCGGCGAAAAGCCGACAGCCAGCTCGTGGTCGATGGCGGCGATGCGCTTCGCCTTCTTCCTGAGAACACGTTCCTTTATTCCGTCTTTGACGTTGCAGACAGCGATCCGGGTTACCTTGTCTATCGCGCCAGACTGGCAGGTGAACAAGCTGGTATCGCGCTTCCTGCCGACCTGCGTTTCTTTTCCATCGAGGATCTCCCTTACGAGGCGATCGCCACCCATGAAATGCGGTCCATGCTGCGACGTTACGTTCGTGAACGGCAGGCGGGTCGCTTCGGTATCTACATGGATTCCGATGATGGCGGCCGTGTCGCAATGATCGAAGGCGAAGCCCAAACCTGGCTCCAGGCCTCCCAAGACCAAGGACAATGATATGAAGACGACAGTCAATTCCATCGAAGGTTCACGCCAGGAGCTTTTCATCGGCGGCCGTTTCGTCGCTCCGAAGAACGGCAACTTCATCGAAAGCTACGACCCGACGACTGGCGCGGTCTGGTATGAATTTGCAGAAGCTGACGCCGACGATGTTGCGATTGCTGTTGCTGCCGCAACCGATGCTTTCCGTAATCCCGTCTGGCGGCGTATGACGCAAACGGACCGGGGCGCGCTGCTGCGCAAACTCGCCGAACTCGTTCGCGCAAATGCCGATACGCTCGCCGAAATAGAGACGCGGGACAATGGCAAGCTGCTGAAGGAAACGCGCGCGCAGATGCGTGCCATGCCGGACGCCTTTCATTATTTCGCTGGCATGGCCGACAAGATGCAGGGTGATACGATCCCGATTAACCGGCTCGATACGCTGAACATCAACCTGCGCGAACCGCTTGGTGTTGTTGGCATGATCACGCCGTGGAACTCGCCGCTGATGTTGCTGACAGGCACACTCGCACCGTGTCTTGCAATCGGCAACACGGTCGTCATCAAGCCATCCGAACATGCAACGGCATCGACGCTGGCGCTTGCCGAGCTTATCCACGAAGCAGGCTTTCCCGCCGGTGTCGTCAATGTGGTCACTGGCACTGGTAAAAGCGCTGGTGAAGCGCTCACGCGCCATCCAGGCATTTCGAAATATGTCTTTACCGGCAGCACCGTCACTGGGCGACGGATTGCTGGCAATGCTGCACAAAACCTCGTGCCATGCTCGATGGAGCTTGGTGGGAAGTCTCCGCATGTCGTGTTTGGCGATGTGGAGATCGAACATGCCGTAAACGGCGTTGTCTCGGGTGTGTTCGCGGCTGCTGGCCAGACCTGCGTTGCCGGGTCGCGCTGCTTTGTCGAGGCCAGTATCTATGACAAATTCGTTGAAGCGCTCGTGGCCCGCACCCAACAGATACGTGTCGGTCTTCCCACTGTCGAGGATACCGATATCGGCCCGCTGGCGCTCGCTGACCAGCTTTCCAAAGTCCATTCCTACGTAGCATCGGGCGTGAAAGAAGGGGCAAAAGTGGCAGCCGGTGGCGGCAGGCCGCAAAAAGGAGAGCTTGCGCCCGGCGGTTGGTACTTCGAGCCGACAGTGATGGTGGACGCCCAAAACGACATGACCTTCATGCGGGATGAAATCTTCGGTCCCGTGGTCGGCATAATGCCGTTTCGCGACGAGGCGGAGATGATCTCGCTTGCCAACGACACCCGCTACGGTCTTGCATCGGGAATATGGACGAAGGATATCGACCGCGCCTTGCGGTTCGCAAACCAGATCGAGGCAGGCACGGTGTGGGTCAATACCTACCGCTCTGCCTCCTTCATGTCGGCAAATGGCGGCTTCAAGGAGAGCGGCTACGGGCGTCGTGGCGGTTTCGAAGTCATGCAGGAATTTTCGCGGTTGAAGAACGTCATCATCGACTATTCGGGTTCGATGCAGGACCCATTCGTCATTCGCCTCAAGTAATCAAATATCGAAAGGCAGCACCATGAAGTTCGCGGTCTCTCTCTCAATGGAACGTTTCTCACCCGATGTTCCGATGGAACGGGTGAAGAACAACCTTCTCACTCTGGCGCGCCTCGCAGACGAGGGCGGGTTCGAAGCACTCTGGACGGCGGAACATCACACGCTGGAATGCACGATTTCTCCTAACCCCTTCCAGACCCTGGTGTGGCTTGGCCAGCATACGGACCGTATCCGGCTTGGCACCTCCACATTGGTTGCACCTTACTGGAACCCCATCCGTCTCGCGGGCGAATCTGCACTATGCGACCACCTGACAAACGGTCGTCTGGAATTTGGTATTGCGCGCGGTTCCTATCAGTATGAATTCGACCGGATGGCCGGCGGCATGCCGCAGCAGGAAGGCGTTGCCTACATGAAGGAGATCGTGCCAGCGGTGAAAAAGCTCTGGTCCGGCGACTATGCGCATGACGGCCACTACTGGAAATTCCCTGTCACCGCTGCCGTTCCCAAGCCACTGCAGCAACCGCATCCGCCCATCTGGGTTGCTGCGCGTGATCCGGGATCGTTCGACTGGGCGATTGCCAATGGCGCCAATATTCTCTCGACCCCGCTTTCTGCACCGGCTGCTGAAATTCAGGTGCTTGCCGACAAGTTCAACAAGGCTGTTTCCGACCATCCGGAAGTTCCACGTCCGCGTTTCATGATGCAGCGCCGCACCTGCGTCTACGACAAGTCCGATGGCTGGGAATTGGCTGTTCAGCACAGCATGGATTATGGCCGTGCCTTCGAAAACCTGATGCAGAACATTGGCAATGTGCAAGACGGTTTCCCTGAGGCTGTTCCTTACGAAGCTGTGAAGGGCAAGGATAATTATAATCCGGAAAACATCCGCAAAAACCTGATGTTCGGTACACCCGACGAGGTTATTGAAAAGCTGTTGGTATATGAGGCAGCTGGCGTCGACCAATATTGTCTGGGCCTCACCTTCAACCTGCCGTTCGAACTGCAAAAGCGGACGCTGGAACTGTTTGCCAATGAAGTTATGCCCTTCTTCGCAGCCCGCGAAAAGGATGTACAGCGAACCGCGGCGGCGGGTTGAGATGGCAAATCTCCAGCGCCATACCGTCGCAGACGTAACGCTCAACTACCGCATCGATGGCAGCGGCGAGCCGCTGGTCTGCATCCATGGCGTCGGGTCCTATCTGGAGGCGTGGGACGGTGTCGTGGAACGTCTTAAGGACAGTTTCACGATCCTGACCTTCGACCTGCGCGGCCATGGCCATTCCAGCCGGGTGAAAGGGCGTTACGAGATCGACGATTTCGTGCATGAGGCGCTGGCGCTGGCCGACAAGGCGGGATTTTCCAGTTTCAATCTCGCAGGTTTTTCGCTGGGGGGGCTGATCGCACAGCGTTTGGCACTGACGCATCTGTCTCGGCTGAAAAAACTGGTGCTGCTATCGACTGTGGCTGGTCGGACACCGCAAGAGCGGACGCGGGTTCTGGAACGTTTGGCAGCACTTCGCGAGGGAACGCCAGCCGCCCATCACAACGCATCCCTTTCGCGTTGGCTGACCGAGGAGTTTCAGGAGCGCAACCCCACAATCATCGAACGGTTGCGGCAGCGCGATGCGGAAAATGATCCGGATTGTTATGCCTCTGCTTACCGCGTGCTTGCGGAAACGGATTTCGGCGGGTTTCTCGATCAGATCCGTTGCCCGACACTGATCGCAACAGGTGAGGACGATGCCGGATCGAACCCACGCATGGCGCGCTATATGCATGAACGCATTCCAGGCTCTGTTCTCAGCATTCTGCCGGGCTTGCGACACTCCATTCTCATCGAGGCACCCGGCACTGTCGCTGACCTCATTCGAAACTTTGTAAAGGGTGAGGAGAACTGAAATGGACGAAGCGTTGAGAAAAAGCGGCGAGGCCGTCAGGCGCAAGGTTCTGGGTGATGAGTATGTCGATCGTGCCATGAATGGCGCCGACGACTTCTCGGCTCCGTTTCAGGATGTACTCAATGAATATTGCTGGGGTAGCGCCTGGACTGACGAAGGGCTTGAACTGAAGCAGCGCAGCCTTCTCAATCTTGGCATGCTGGTGGCTCTCAACCGTATGCATGAATTCGGTATCCATGTTCGCGGCGCCATTCGCAACGGTTTGACCGAAGACGAACTTCGGGCAGCAATCATGCAGATCGCAGTCTATTGCGGCATACCCGCTGGCGTCGAGGCATTCAGGGTCGCTCGCAGTGTCCGCGATGAGATGCAGCAGAAGGGGGAGCTCTGACTTCCGCTTTTTCAAGGAAGAAGCAGTCTGTCGTTGCTGGAAATTGCAGGAAGACTAAAACGGCTTTCAATTTCAACATGCCATCACGATGCAAGGAAAGGCACCGTGCTTGAACCTAAAAATGAACAAAAAAAGGGAACCGTCACATGAACAGACTGACAAAGATTACAGCCGTTACAGCGTCGCTCGTCGTGGCCTTGGCGGCCCTTCCAGCCAATGCCGGCGCGGTGCTTGACCGCGTGCTTGCGGCCAAGACGCTCAAGGTCGCAACCGATGCGAACTGGGCTCCGCAATCCTTTATGAACGACAAGAACGAACTCGACGGTTTCGATATCGACGTTGCCAAGGATATCGGGCAGCGTCTGGGAGCCAAAGTCGAATTCGTGACCCCGGGATGGGACATCATCACGGCCGGAAACTGGGCGGGCCGATGGGACATGCATGTTGGTTCTATGACCCCGACCAAGAAGCGCGCCGAAATCTTCGATTTCCCGGCTGTCTATTATTACACGCCAGCGAGCGTTGCGGTGCACGAGGACAGCAAGGCAACGAAGTTCTCCGATCTGGACGGCAAGGTTGTCGGTACAACGGCAACTTCCACGTTCGAAGCCTATGCCAAGGGCGAGCTGACGCTCGATGCCGCCGGCGCGCCTGCTTTCAAATACGAGTTTAAGCCCGGTGAAGTGAAGTCTTACGCAAACTCCACCACCGCATTCGACGATCTGCGTCTGGGTGATGGCAAGCGTCTTGACGCCGTCGTGTCCTCCCTGCCCAGCATTCTCGACGCGGAGAAGGCCGGCTATCCGATCAAGACACTCGGTGAGCCCGTGTTTTATGAGCCGCTGGCGATTGCCATCGAACGCGGTGACAACGAGTTCAACGACAAGATCGCCGAAGCGGTGAAGGCCCTTAAGGCCGACGGCACGCTCAGCAAGCTTTCCGTCAAGTGGTATGGCGTCGACTATACGGTCGTAAAGTAAGTACCGCATATCGCGACGATCCGGGCAACCGGGTCGTCCTTGCTGCCGGAAGGGACGTCAAATGCTTTATCCCGATACAGTCGAGTCAGAGGTACTCGTCCACAAACCCTGGTTCATCGCCACATTGTTTATCGCGGTGCTGGCGATATCTCTGATGGTGGATCTCAGCGCGACGATGATGGGGGAACTGATGCGCCCTGTCATCGGCGATCCCGCAACAAGCGGTGTTTATGGCCGGTTCGCAACGGCGTTCGTAATCGCTGTCCTGTTCGTGCTGAATGTGGTGCTGATCGGTTTCGCATCGCTGAGACTGCAAATCGCCATCGTTTGGCTGGAGCTTCTCTGCCTCTTCCTGACATTCTTCGCGACGTTTCATCTCAGCCTGCCGTTCATTGCGGAAAAACTGCCCTTCATGATCAGCCAGGGGTTGGTCACCACGGTCTACGTCTCGGCCATTTCCATCGTCATAGCATCCGCGATTGCGATCCTCGGGGCAATTGCCAAGCTCTCGACCAATGGCTTTGCGTATGCGATCGCGAGCTTCTACACGTCGTTCTTTCGTGGCCTGCCACTCTTGATGCAGGTTTATCTAATCTATCTCGGACTGCCGCAGCTCGGCTTCGTCATCGATGCCGTGCCCGCCGGTATTCTGGCGCTTTCGCTCTGCTACGGTGCATATATGACGGAAATTTTCCGCTCCGGCATTCAGAGCATCGATCGCGGCCAATGGGAAGCATCCCGGTCGATCGGCTTCGGATTCGGCCTCACCATGCGCAAGATCATTCTGCCGCAGGCGTTGCCCGTCATCATTCCACCCACTGGAAATCAGTTCATCTCCATGCTGAAGGACAGCTCGCTCGTGTCCGTCATCGGTGTCTGGGAACTTATGTTCCTCGCACGCACGCTGGGCCAGAAGACATTTCAGCACATGGAAATGCTGATTTCCGCCGCCATGCTTTACTGGGTCATGTCGATCTGCCTTGAGCTTATTCAGTCCCGCATCGAGCGGCACTACGCCAGGAGCAAAGTCCGATGAATAATGCCAAGATCATCGAAGCGAAGAACGTCTCCAAGTGGTACGGCACGTTCAGGGTGCTGACTGATATCAACCTCACCGTCAGCAAGGGCGAACGCATCGTCGTGTGTGGCCCGTCCGGTTCCGGAAAATCGACGCTAATCCGCTGCTTCAACCGGCTTGAGGCGCATCAGGAGGGCGACATCACGGTCAACGGTATCACTCTGCACAACAAGATGCGCAATGTCGGCGACGTCCGCAAAAATGTCGGCATGGTGTTCCAGCATTTCAATCTCTTCCCTCATATGACGGTGTTGATGAACTGCATGGTCGGACCGATGTGGATCAGAGGCGTTTCTGCAGCAGAAGCCAAAAACACCGCCCAGAAGTTCCTTGAGCGCGTCCGGATTCCCGAGCAAGCAAACAAATACCCGATCCAGCTCTCCGGCGGCCAGCAGCAACGCGTTGCCATTGCGCGGTCACTGTGCATGGAACCCGCCGTCATGCTGTTCGATGAGCCAACTTCGGCGCTAGACCCGGAAATGGTATCGGAAGTGCTTGATACGATGACAGGTTTAGCTCGGGACGGAATGACAATGGTATGCGTCACACACGAAATGGGATTTGCGCGTGCGGTTGCGGACAGGGTCATTTTCATGAATGCCGGCCAGATTGTCGAGGAAGGTTCTCCCAACGACTTCTTCACCAATCCCCAGCATGAGCGAACGAAGCTGTTCCTGAGCCAGATTCTCAAGCATGGAGAGTGAAGATGATGAGTATGTGTCGTTTGACATTTAATCGTGAGACTCCGATTCAAACGAAATCATATACTTAGCACTGCACATAATTTGAGATTTGACACTTAACTCGAGTTTTCGATCAGCTCTTGCCACCTAATTTGAGATTCGTCACGATATTCATTACGAACATCTCGTTCGTGACCTTTGCAAATCTCAAAGATTACGGACGGTTGGTAATCCCCCCGTTCTTAGCGGGGCTTGGTCGTAGAATTCACGCGGCCATTTTCAGTTTTTGTGCTGGCGTGATGCCGCCGATGCCCATGTTGGGCCGTTCGTTGTTGTAGGTCCATAGCCACTG
>JAESFO010000091.1_pt1 | contig 118591 bp, 107 predicted proteins | sample 9269421 | NCBI WGS metagenome assembly JAESFO01 (sample SAMN14502839, study PRJNA617101) | algae metagenome | isolation source: Nostoc desertorum CM1-VF14 and co-occurring heterotrophs from rocky... | place: USA: Clark Mountains, San Bernardino, California | collected 2000-06-05 | reverse complement strand
CGGAATTGCATCGGGACATCCTCTTGCGATCGGATATTTTCGTGGAATATCCACCGCAGACGCGCATTGAAGGTGAAATCCAGCAATTGCCGGCGGATTATCCCGTTACCGAGCTCTGGCAGGTCATTGCCGGCGCTAGGGAGGGACGGGCAAGCGACAGGCAGATCACGCTGTTCGACAGCGTTGGTTTCGCGACCGAAGATTTTTCGGCTTTGCGTTACGTGCGCGCGAAACTGCCATCCACGGGCCTTTATACGGAGCTTGATCTGCTGGCCGATCCGGATGAGCCGCGTGATCTGTTTGGGATGCTTCTGCGTTGTGAGGCGGCTCTCGTCTGATTGATCTCGCCGGGCGTGAGGCTCAGGCTTGGCGGCGGTTCCTCCTGGCAACCACATGTTCCCGCCAGATGGTGAAAAGGCCGGCGGCAATGACGATCGCCGCACCGATCACCATATTGGACGTCACCACTTCACCATAGATGGTGACGCCGATGATGGAGACGAGCACCAGCTGGTAATAGGAAAAGGGTTGCACCGAGGCGGCATCCGCCAGTTCGAACGCCTTTATCAGGCAATAATGGCCGCTCATGCCGGTAATGCAGAGCGCCAGCATCCATCCCCAATCCTGCGGGGCAAGGTTGACCCAATAAAACGGGCCGACCAGCGTCAGCGCCGCCGCACCGGCCACGCCGGTATAGAAGAAGCTGGTCATCGCTGAATCGCTCTTGCTGCCGAGGCGGGTCAGGACACTGTAGAGCGCCAGCATGAAGGCGGCCACGAAGGTGATGATCAGCTTGTTGTCGAAGCCTTCGCCATCCGGCTTGAGGATGACTAGAACGCCGATGAAGCCGACAAAAATGGCGCACCAGCGTCGCCAGCCCACATGTTCTCCCAGCAACGGCATGGACAATGCCGCAACGATCAGCGGCGCGGAGGCGAGGATGGAGTGGCTGTGCGCCAGCCCGACGACGGCGAAGGAGAAGATGGAAAAAACGATCTGCACGGCAAGAAGCACACCGCGGCCGATTTGCAGCCAGGGACGGTTGGCCATGACGGCGCCCCTGATGCCGCCGGAGGATTTTGCAGCCATCAGCAGAACAAAAACGGCAAATGCCCAGTATCGCAGCATGGCCACGAAGACCGGCGGATAGGCGCTGCCCAGATGCTTCGAAATGCCATCCTGCGCCGCAAAGATCGTGAAAGCGACAAGCGCATAAACAAAGCCGGTCCTGGGTGATGGCATGAAAAAACCGCTATCCGACTGCCGCCGGCAAAAGAGTATTCGGGGTGAATGAGGTGGGTAACAGCCATATGTTATGGCCGTACCTTGTCAGACAACCTTATTTTCCGAATAGCTGCCATGCAAGTCCGGAAGCTGCCTTCTCAAAGGTCAATTGTTGGAATGTAATTTTGCGATGCTCTCCCCCTCATCCCTGTGCTTGTCACAGGGATCCAGCCAGTCCAAGTCCTTGGACTGAAAGCGGTCCTCCCGCCGCGCAGACGCGCGTCGGCTGGTTCCTGTGACGAGCACAGGAATGAGGGCGGTGGGTGCGCCAGCCTATTGTGAGATCTGAGAGGTGCGACGCGCTGCAGGTTGACGTGGAGCTTGGATGATGTGGGCCTGCTGCCGAAGGCCTTGGGCCAGGCACGGCTGTCCGCCGTCAACAATTGTGCGGCGGACAGAGGGTTCAGCAAGACGCACAGCGTCCCGATTGTGGCTTCAGCCGATCTTTACGGCCGCCTTCGAGGCGGTGGATTTCAGCGCGGCGTCGGCCAGCTTCAGCGCGACCAGCCCGTCCTTGATGGAAGGCGAGGGCGCGACATTGTTTTCGATGCTGTCAATGAAGGCGGTGATTTCCGCGGCATAGGCCGCCGTATAACGCGTCATGAAGAAGTCATGCAGCGGCGGGCGGGTGTAACCTTCCGCATTGGCGATTTCGATGGAAACCGGGCGCTGGTTTTCGGCCGCTGCCGAACCGAGCGAGCCATGCACTTCGATGCGCTGGTCGTAACCATAGGTCGCGCGGCGAGAGTTCGAAATGACCGCCTGCCTGCCGCTTTTCGTCGTCAGGATGATGCTGGCGCTGTCGAAATCACCCAGCGCACCGATCTCCGGATTGACGAGAACCGAACCGGTTGCAAACACGCTTTCCACTTCCTCGCCGAGCAGGAAGCGGGCCATATCGAAATCATGAATGGTCATGTCGCGGAAGATACCGCCGGAGACCTTGATATATTCGGCCGGCGGCGGGCCGGGGTCGCGGCTGGTGATGGTCACCATTTCCACCTTGCCGATGCGGCCATCTTCGATGGCCTTGTGAACGGCCTGGAAATGCGGGTCGAAACGGCGGTTGAAACCGAGCATCACCTTTGCACCGGTTTCCTCAACCACCTTCGCGCAGGCTTCCGCGCGGGCAACATCGAGATCGACGGGCTTTTCGCAGAAGATCGCCTTGCCGGCCCGGGCGAAACGCTCGATCAGGTCGGCATGGGTGTTGGTCGGCGTGCAGATGATGACGGCATCGATCGTCTTGTCGGCCAGAACCTCATCGATCGTGCTGACCTTGCACTGCGCTTCGCGGGCGATTGCTTCCGCAGCACCGGCCATGGCGTCCACAACGGCCACCAGCTGCGCACGGCTGTCGGTGGTGATCGCCTTGGCGTGGACCTTGCCGATCCGTCCAGCGCCGAGCAGTGCCAATTTCGTAACCATCTTTCCTCCGGTTTCTCACACCCGTCCCTCACTCCCGGAAAGACAGAATATGAATGCAAGCAATGTTTCGATATGGAATATATGTTCTATTTTGCTAGATCGACATCGCAGATGTGTCAAGCGTTTTGAGAGGGGACGGAACAGCGGAAACGGCATCGCCGAAAAGGCGCCCGCAACAAAGCGTCACCTCCGTCAGAAGGAGCCGTGCGGGGTGGAGCAAGGTGGGTGAAGGCGACCCGTTCAGTCGGAGATTATGTTCGTCTCTGGCGGAAGCGCGTAAACCTCGACCGGGGTTTCCAGTCCGCGCAGCAGCCATGGGCCGAGATTTTCGAGCTTTTCCTGATGTCCCGCCATGCGGACGAATTCTTCGGAGAAAAGCACGTTGCGCCCGGTCTCCTTGGTCAGTGTTTCCAGCCGCGAGGCGATGTTGACGGCGGGGCCGATGACGGTGAAATCGAGGCGGGTTTTCGAACCGATATTGCCGTACATGACATCACCGACATGCACGCCGATGCCGTAACCCAGGGAATCGTGGCCCTTCCGGCGATTGATTTCATTGAGCGCAACGAGGCTCTTCTGCGCGCTGGCGATGGCTTTCAACAGGTTTTCGCAGGCCTTGGGATCGCTGAGCGGGAAAATCGCCAGCAGCCCGTCGCCCATGAATTTCAGGATTTCGCCGCCGAATTCCTCGATGGGATCGCACATGGCGTCGAAATAACCGTTCAGAAGCTCGATGACATCGTCGCGCGGCCAGAGGTCGGAAATATGGGTGAAATTGCGCAGGTCGCAGATCAGGATCGCCGCGCCCACCGTCATGCCGCTGCCGCGTGTCGTTGCGCCATTGAGGATCTTTTCACCCGCATGCGGCCCTACATAGGTCTCCAGCAGGGTGCGCGTCATGCGGTTTTTCAGGCGTATTTCGCTGACCAGCGCGAGCGCCGGTAGCAGGTTTTTCAAGGCGAGGATTTCACTGTCGGAAAAACCGCCGGGCCGGTCACTGGAGAATGTGGCGACATGGCGCTTGCCAAAGGTGTGTTCGATCGGCCAGGCGCAATAATCCGTCAGCCCTTCGGCCCGCAGATCTTCGTAGATCGTATAGCCGGGTTCATCGATCTCCTCTCCGTTCAGCCGGTGGCGAACTTCGGTGGCGCCCTGATGAATGTCGTTGATGGGGCTGTTGAGATATTCGGGCGTATTTTCAGACCCATAGCCATAGGTGGCGATCTCGGCGGAGGACAGGCCGGCTTTCCACAGGATGCGCGCGCCAAGCCATTGCGGATGGCGAATGCGGAAAGCGAGCACGCCCCGCGCCACGGAAATTCCGCTCGCCCGCAGCCTGCTGCAGAGCTCGACGAATATCTCGTCGATAAAGCGTTCGTCCTTGGTGCCGGTGATGAGCCAGTCGAGAATTTCCGTCTTTTCCGCTGGCCACAATTCATCCAGTGCTGAAGAAACGCGTTCTTCGGTGTCGAGACTTAGTGTCATGGCAGGATTCCGGAGGTTGTTGCTGCTCTCGCACGGGCAGGGCACATGTCGAACTCGGCCGAACATGGTCGCTCGTGAACCCCATGTGGTGCCGGATAACGAAAATGTTAAGAGAGGGGCGTGGAAAATGTTCCGGAAGGGATTGGCGGCATCAGGCCACGCGCGCCGCCCGGATGTTCCCGGGAACATTGTCCCCCGGCGGCGCTGAGATTTTTGGTGATCGCTAGAAGGATCAGATAACGGTTTCGACGGGAATATGCAGTGCGGCGGCAACGCGCCTGATGCGCAGCGGATCGCTGTCCGTGCCGTCTTCCAGGGCGCGTATTTCGCTGGTGGTCAGGCCGCAGGTCACGGCAAGCTGTTCGACCGTATATCCGGCGAGATTGCGAGCGGTGAGGACTTTTTTGGCGAAAGGAGCATCGGTTTCGTGATCGGAATCGGGTTGTGAGACTGAAATTGTCATTTGCATCTCCCTGATGGTGGACACTTAAATGCGGGCGGCAAAGAAAAGTTGCCGGGCCGAATGCGACCGCGTTGCCGGAGAAGAAATCGGTGTTGCAACGCAGCGAGGAACATAGCGGCTTCATCCACCTACGCAATAGTTAAATTTTGTTAAGATTCGTGATCGCTGCATTCCTGCGGCGCGTCTTGCCGGGAAAAGGCCGAAAAAATGCCGTTTTTCGGGGTTTCCGCGGGGGTTAGGGCGGCTTTCGCTACAGCATGCCCCAGGCGCGAAACCGGCCACGACCCGTCACTTCCCGTAATTCCAGCTGGTTGGCGAGGCCGATCGCGCCCTGCGGCGTGGTGCCGAGTTCCTTGACGATCATCGCCGCCGAGACCACCGGCCGGGAGACGACAAGCTCCACGAGTTCAGGCAAACGCGAGGAGGAACGCCGGCCGGCCAGCTTGCGCATCATGCGCTCGCGCGCGTGGGTCAGCCGGTCATGTTCCTTCATGCCGGCCTGTGCCGCTTCGTAGAAGCTGTCGAGAAGGGCGATAAGGCGCTGCGTCTGGTGTCTCGCGTGCCGGCGCTCGCGTGGGATCGCGCGAAGACCGGCGCTCAGCGCCGGCAGGTGATCGGGCGTGACGGCGCCGTCGCGCAGAAAAGCGGAGGCCAGAAGCCGGCCGAGCCAGGGGCTGCGTTGCAGCACCTCGATCATGTTCCAGGCGTCGAGCAGGATGGCGGTGCGAAGAATTGCGGGTAATTCCTCTGTGCGTGCATGCACCTCCCACCATTCTTTCAGTCTTTCATCCTCGTCCCAGTCGGGTTCGTTGATGATCGCATGGCTTTCCTCCCGGTGCATCGTCGGAAGCGCGTTGCCGGTGGTAATCGCATCGAGCGTTGCGGCGCTGCGCGCCAGAAGCGCGTCCAGCTCGGAAAAAGCGCCATCCAGCGATGTTTCCCCCTCCACGTCGGCTTCTTCATCAAGGGAGTGATCGAGCGTTTGTCCGGGGGGCGCTGCCTCTTCGGCAAGCGCGGCCCTGCCGCGGAGCCTCGAAAGACCCGGTGCGGTAAAGGCCCAGCCGGCGGCATTGGAAAAGATCAGCCGCCTTGAACGGAGAATCCGGTGTGCCGCCGTCATTTCATGGGTCGGTGCGCGCACATCCATATGCGCGTCATGCAGCACCAGATCTTCCATATGGACGAGTTCGCCGTCCACCCACATAGAGGAAATGGCGTCGGTGAAATCCTGCCTTTCGATGAAGCCGTGTTTCATCGGTGACCGGGCGATCCGCTCGTCCAGCCGCGCCAGCGCCTCGCCGGCACGGGCGGCGGCAATGAGGAGCTTTTCGATCTGGATGTCCGATATATCGTAAATCATTGATATTTTTTAGTTTGAGCGCGGGCGGCTTACAAGGCGGATCACAGTCGCGGCGCTTTTTACTTTCTCGGTGTCTACCCAAAATCCCGACGAGAAGACCGGTGGTTAAAGGTCGGGAGCCACGAGGGTCTTGGAAGCCCTGACTGTTTCCTCGGCAATATTGCGATGCGGTATAAACTTGCGCACTGCAATATGACGGGTATATACCCCCACCGAGAGCGACAAATTATCACACCTTCCGTTCGCCCTTCCATCTCCAGACGAAGATGAATTGGAGTTTACCCGTGAATATTATGGCAAATGGTCCTGCCACGGCACCGGACCAGAAAACCCGTTTGAAATCCATTATCGGCGGATCGGCGGGCAACCTCGTCGAATGGTACGACTGGTACGTCTATTCGGCCTTCACCCTTTATTTCGCGCCGGTGTTTTTCCCTTCCGGAAACCAGACCGCCGAACTCCTGAGTGCGGCCGCCGTTTTTGCTGTCGGATTTCTGATGCGGCCCATCGGGGCCTGGTTCATGGGCACCTATGCCGACCGCAAGGGCCGCAAGGCCGGCCTGACACTGTCAGTCACGCTGATGTGTCTCGGCTCGCTGCTGATCGCAATCACGCCCGGCCATGAGACGATCGGCATTGCCGCACCGGCCATTCTGGTTTTCGCCCGCCTTCTGCAGGGTATCAGCGTTGGTGGCGAATATGGCGCGAGCGCGACCTATCTCAGCGAAATGGCCGGAAAGAACCGCCGCGGTTTCTTCTCCAGTTTCCAGTATGTGACACTGATTTCCGGTCAGCTTCTGGCGCTGGCGGTGCTTTTGGTGCTGCAGCGGGCCTTGACACCGGAGCAGCTTGGCTCCTGGGGCTGGCGCATTCCCTTCTTCATCGGCGGCATCCTGGCGATCGCGGTGTTCTATATCCGCCGTGGCCTTGCCGAGACGCAGTCCTTCGAAAACGCCAAGAGCGGAGCCGCCGACAAGCCGAAATCCAGCGGATGGGCGCTGTTCAAGCACTATCCGAGGGAAGCGCTGATGGTGATGGCGCTGACATCAGGCGGCACGCTCGCCTTTTATGCCTATACGACCTATCTGCAGAAGTTCCTCGTCAACACGTCAGGTTTCAGCAAGGAAAGCGCCACCGAAATTACCACGGCTGCGCTCTTCGTCTTCATGCTGTGCCAGCCGATTGCCGGCGCGCTTTCGGACAAGATCGGCCGCAAGCCGCTGATGGTGGGCTTCGGCATTCTTGGCACGCTGTTCACCTACGCAATCTTCAGCACGCTTTCGACGACGACCGATCCGATCATGGCTTTCGCCCTCGTGCTGGTCGGTCTGTTGATCGTTACCGGCTACACTTCCATCAATGCGGTGGTGAAGGCGGAAATGTTCCCCGCCCATATCCGCGCGCTTGGCGTGGCTCTGCCCTATGCGCTGGCAAACACCATATTCGGCGGAACGGCGGAATTCGTGGCCCTGAAGTTCAAGCAGATCGGCCACGAAAACTGGTTCTTCTGGTATGTGACGATCATGATCGCGTTGTCGCTGGTGGTTTATGTGAAGATGCGCGATACGCGCGATCACAGCCATATCCACGAGGATTGAGCCCCTCCGCTCTATCCGAACCGATAAAAGCTCCGCCTTCCCGGCGGGGTTTTTGTTTTCAGCGCATTCAGGCGGCTTCGACCGGAAGAACGATGCGGGCCTCAAAACCGTCCTGCCGGCCCGGCGCCGGAGAGGAAAGCACCAGCTCTCCGCCGGTCTGCTCCACCAGGCTTTTGACGATGGCAAGGCCGAGCCCGGTGCCATCAGCCGAGGTCTGGCCTCGGGTAAAACGCGTCGTCAGCTTGGGTAGGAGCGCCCCGTCGATTGCCGGGCCGGAATTCACGACGCGGATCGTGCCGTCTGTTTCGGCGACGACCTGCACGGGGCTTTCCGGCGGGCTGTGGATCAGCGCGTTTTCGAGGAGGTTGCGGATGATGATGCCGAAGGCATCCGCGCCTATCTTGCAGGATAGGCCGCCTTCACAGCGATTGGTGAAGCGGATGCGGGATGAGCCGATTGCCGTTCTCATCATATCGTCGATGACGAGTTCGAGAACGGGAATGAGATCGTTCGCCTTGTCGGTAACCCCGATCCTTGCTTCCGCCCGCGACATCTGAAGCAGTTTTTCGGCGAGATGGCCGAGATGCTGCAGGGATTTTTCGATATTTTCCACGCGCGGCGCCAGTTCCGGCGGGATGTCGGCATGGAGCCGCTGCGCCTGCGCCAAGGCACCGGCAATCGGCGTGCGCAATTCATGGGCGCTGTTGGCGGTGAATTCCCGTTCCGCCTCGATTGCCGATCGCAACCGCCCGAGCAGCAGATTGACCGAACGGGCGATGGGATGAAGTTCGGCCGGAAAGGGCTGTGTTGGCAGCGGTGCGAGATTGCCTCCATCCTTCTTGCCGATGTCGTCGCGCAGGGTCTGTATCGGTCGCAATGTCCTGCGCACCACGACGATGACGGCGAAAATGCTGGCGGGAATGAGGATGAGAACGGGAAGCAGCAGCGCGGTGCCCGCCTCTTCGATCGCCTCGCGGCGATTGGCGAAGGCATCGGCGACCTGCAGGAAATAATTGCCGTCCGGTGTCGCAACCGTAAAGATGCGCTGGGTCGCGGTTTCGGAAAAACCGGGTTCGAGCGAGACCTCGAAAGGCTCCGTCGAACTGTCATGCGAATGCAGCACCACCTGTCCTTCCCGGTCGCGAACCTGATAGGTCAGATACTCCGCCCGTTCCGACGTCTGGTTGAGCTTTTGCGCGGCAGGCGCGGTATTGTTTTCCCTGAGGTCGTCCACCAGCAGGGGCAGCAGCCTTTCGGCGGTTTCCTTAACACCGGCGTCGAAAATCTCGGCGAATTCGTCCTGCATCACCATGACGCCCAATCCGCAGGCGAGAAGCCAGGATATGGCGACAACGCTCGTCAGCGCTGTGACGAGTTTGCGGGTCATGCTGGTCGGTCTGGCCATATCTGCCTGCCTGCCGTTCTTACCTGATGGTGTAGCCGACGCCGCGCACGGTCTCGACGCGGTCATGGCCGATTTTCTTGCGCAGCCGGCTGATATAGACCTCGACCGTGTTGCTTTCTATTTCCGCGCCGAATTCGTAAAGCGTGTCGTGCAATTGCGCTTTCGAGACGACCGCGCCGGGATGTTCGACGAGTTTTTCGAGCACGGCCCATTCCCGGGCGCTCAGCGTCTGCGCCGTTCCGTCAACGGTGATATTGCGCGCCACCTGGTTGATCTCGATGCCGGGCAGGCGGATGACGGGGGCCGAGCGCCCTTCGTAACGGCGCGAGACCGCCAGCATGCGCGCTGAAAGCTCGTTGAGATCGAAGGGCTTGACCAGATAGTCGTCGGCCCCGGCATTCAGCCCGGCAATCCGGTCGGAGACCTGATCATGGGCCGTCAGAATGATGACAGGTGTCGCGTCGTCGCGCCTGCGCAGGGTTTGCAGAAGGGTGATGCCTTCGCCATCCGGCAGGCGCATGTCGAGCAGGATCAGGCCATAACCCATGGTCAGCGTCGCCGCCATGGCGTCACCCAGCGTCTTGAACCAGTCGACAGCGTGACCCGCCGCGGCGACATGGTCTCGCAGCGCTTCCCCCAGCACATGATCGTCTTCAACAAGCAGAACCCGCAAGACAGCTCCCTCTATCGCTTCGTCCTGCGTATCTCTTTCTCCGGATAAGCGTCAAGCACGGTGTTTCAGCTGTTCTGGCGCTTGGTGCAGCCGCCGAATACATCGAGCGAGGGATCGTAGACCGAAGTGGAGACGTTCATCATTCCAAGGATGCTGTGGAAATAATTGTCGTGCGAGCGCCCGCCCTCTGCCGCGCTTTTTGCCAGGCAGGCTTTATCCAGCCCCATGGATCTGGCGAAATCGTCATCGAACCAGACGAGAAACGGCACATGGGTCTGCTGGTCGGGCGCAAGCAGATAGGGCGCACCATGCAGGTAGACGCCGTTTTCGCCAAGCGATTCGCCGTGGTCGGACGCATAGATCATGCCCGTCGCCAGCCTGTCGGAACGGGCCTTCAGCTTGTCGATCACGGTCGAAAGGAAGTGGTCGGTATAAAGAAGCGTGTTGTCGTAGGAGTTGACAATCTCCGCATCGGAGCAGTTGCCAAGCTCGGCCGTGCGGCAATCCGGGGTGAATTTGCGGAACTCGTCGGTGTAGCGCAGATAATAGGTCGGCCCATGGCTGCCCATCTGGTGCAGCACGATGACGCTGTCCTTGGTGACGTTGTTGAGCCAGGCGTCGAGCTTGTCGAAGAAGATGTCGTCGCGGCATTCCCCGCCAGTGCAGAAGCGGCTGTCATTGGTCGAGGGCAGATCGAAATAAGGGATGCGGTCGGCCACGTTCTTGCTGCCGGTATTGTTATCCAGCCATGTCGCGCTGACCCCGGCATGGACGAGAACATCCATGACGTTTTCATTGGCGAGCGCCTTGTTGTGACTATATTGCGAACGCGGGAACTTCGAGAACATGCAGGGAATGGAAATTGCCGTCGCAGTGCCGCAACTGGTCGTGTTCGGAAAATAGATCACGCCGCGTTTTGCGAGTTCGGGATTGGTATCGCGCCCATAACCGTTCAGGGAAAAGTTCGCGGCCCGCGCCGTCTCACCCGCCACGATGACGGTGATGCGGGGTTTGCGGACGCCGCCCAATGAAGGCAGAATTTTCGCATCCCTGCCGACCGGGCTGACCTGAATATCGACTTCCTTGCCGGCCAGCGTGAAATAATGAATGGCCGACATGATCGGCGACAGGGGATTGACGCTTTTGACGATATCCTTGTGCTGGCGCACGGCCGTGGTGAAGGTCTTGGAATTGGCGAAGCTGATGATGCCGGCGATGGAAAGACAGATCAGGATGCTGATCGTGTTCCACAAAAGCTTGTCGAGGATCTGCCGGTGTCTGATGCGGACGGCGATGATGACGAGGGACGGCACCAGTCCGTAAATCGCCATATGCCAGAGAAAGCCGGGCGTGATGAGATTGCCTGCCTCCGCCTGTGTCGTCTCCATGGCGTTGCGGATCATGTCGCTGTCGATGACGATGCCGTAACGATCCATGAACCAGGAAGCGGCCGCCGCGGCGAAGATCAGGAAGATCACAAACGGCTTGATGACATATTTGGCGGAAAAAATGATGATGAGCGCGCCGAGAAGGGCGGCCATGGCAACGTAAAGCGCGACGATGGCAACCGGATAGGCGGAAAGATAGGTGTGAACCTTCGACCAGAATGTCCGGTTCGTGAAAAACAGCAGATAGGCCGCCGTCAGCAGGCTGAGCGGCACGCTGCCGATCTCCGGACGATACGTTATTGTTCCCGTCGCTTTCGCGGTAAAAAGAGCCACTGCCATATCCACCAGATTTCCGATAGGCCGGCGGCAACGAAAAAGGGGCGGGAACGCCGCTGTCCAAGCTGCCGCATGGGCCGATCAATGGCGGATGCTTCATTTTGCTGACATCAACCTGAAAGCTTGTCATGAAAGTGTCACACTCCTTGGTGGGTGTCTGGCGGGGGCCGCGTTTCAGATCGATGATCGGCTGGCGATGGAGCGCTCAATTGAGCCCCAGAATGCCTGTGGCGGTGGTGCGGGTTGCAAATATGCGGGTGGCCCTGACCGGCAGCAGGCTGCCTGCGGGCAGGTTCTGGAAGGTCACCGTCGCGCCGGAAAGCAGGGTCAGGCAGAGATGACCACCATTGCCCACATAGATGGCCCGCGTGGGGGAAGGAAGCGGGTTCGTATCATCAGGAACAACCTCGAAAGCATGGGATGCCGGGGATTCGAGGCCTGCGGCGTGGTGTTCGTAAGTCTCAGCCATTGCTGTCTCCCGTAAATCGAAATCTGCCGCGATTATGCGGTGCGCCGCGGCCGCGGGGAAAAGCGGGAACAGAAAATATCTGGACGGGATTTAGGCCTTGCTTCCGGTTTGCCGAAAAGAGCGCCATTCTTTCCGTAATCTCATGTGGTTGCGTCGCCCGGCCTGTTGCCGCCGATGCCGCGTAAACGGACGATGACGGTTTTTTCGTCCACGGGTACTGTCGCGTCAATTGCGGGTATGGAGAATGAAGGCCCTGACCGCGGGAGAGGCTTCCGTTTTCCGGTGGGCGATGGCGAGGTCCGAAGTCGTGGCGCTCGCTGCAAGCGGCACGTAGCGCACGCCCGGCAACCGCAGACAATCGAGCGAGCGCGGCACCAGCGCCACACCGAGGCCGATCGCCACCATGCTGGTAATGGTGGTGTAATCCCGGCCTTCCGGGCTGATCGTCGGCTGGAACCCGGCCTCATTGCAGGCTTCTATCGTATTGTAATGAAAGCCGACATCCGGCGGCTGCCGCGGCGTGATGAAGGTCTCGTCGGCAAGATTCTTGAGATCGAGCTGCAGCGCAAAGGCCAGCGGATGGTTTTCAGGAAGTGCGGCCACCAGCGGTTCGCGCAGAACCACATGGGTTGTGACGCCTTCCGGAACGGGCGCAGGCGGGCGGATGAAGGCGAAATCCAGGTTGCCGTCGGCGATCTTGGCGAGCTGCAGCCGCATTTCCATCTCGATGAGCTGCAATTCCACGTCGGGATGGGAGGCGCGGAAACTGGCGATGGACTGGATCATCAGGCCGGAATAGGCGGCCGAAGCAACATAACCGATGGAGATGCGGCCCGTCTCGCCGCGATCGACGCGTTTGAGCGCCGCAAGCGTCGCCTCGGCATTGGCGAGAATTTTGCGGGCATCCTCATAAAGAAGCTGGCCGGGTGTGGTGAGCTTCACCGATCGCCGTGTCCGGTCAAGCAACGGCATGCCGACGATCTGCTCGAGCGCCATGATCTGTTGGCTCAAACCCGGCTGGGCAATGCCGAGGCGGGCGGCGGCGCGCTCGAAATTGCGCTCATCCACCAGCGTGGTGAAATAGCGCAGGTGCCGCAGCTCGAACGCGTCCGCCCGGTTTGCCGGTTTCCTGCCCATCATCACTGCCTTTCCTGACGGATTTGAATAATTCCAAGCTATTATCCGTAAGAATTTTCATAATCAGTAGTTCTGAAAAAATCCAGTTTCACTTATTGGATCACAATCCGCTCCTTGCGTAATAAGATGACTTAAATTCTCCAGAAAAATAACCGTCTCATGGCGGCGCGGTTGATGAAGGGTCTTGGCGTGCAGGGAAAATCTAAACACATTTCCATTCTGGCGGGCGGTTGCGCTGCCATCGCCTATGTGGCGTTCGTGACCTCCGGCGTTGCCCTTGCGCAGGAAGCCGGAACGACGGTGCTGCAGACCATCACCGTGGACGGCGCGAAAAATCAGGACCCCAAGGCGCCGGTGAAGGGCTATGTGGCAAAAACCAGCGCTAGCGCCACCAAGACGGGGCGATCCCTGATCGAGACGCCGCAATCGGTTTCCGTCATCACCAGGGATCAGATGGATGCGCAGAATGTCCGTAATCTCAGCGAGGCGCTGAATTATGTGCCTGGCGTCGTCGCGCAGCCGTTTGGGGCGGATCCACGTTTCGATGCGCCGCGCATTCGCGGCTTTCAGGGTAACCAGCTGCAGTTTCTCAACAGTCTGCGGCTGATGCGCACGGCCGGTGCGCCGTCTTATGAGGTCTACGGTCTGGAGCGGGTGGAAGTCATTCGCGGGCCGGCCTCGGTGCTTTACGGTCAGGGTAATCCCGGCGGTCTCATCAATCTCATCAGCAAGCGGCCGACCTTCGAGCGTTTCGGCGAAGTCGGAGCGCAGATCGGCAGCTTCGATTATTACCAATCGATGTTCGATATTGGTGGGCCGGTCGCGGATAGCGACAGTTTTGCCTATCGCCTGACGGGTGTGGCCCGCAACGCCCATCTTCAGACGGACAATCTGCAGAATGACCGTTATTTCATCGCCCCGGCGCTGACATGGCAGCCCGACGAGGATACGAAACTGACGGTTCTCGCCTCCTATCAGCACGACAATCCGAGTTCACCGTCTGGCCTGCCGCCGGCGCTGACCTATCTGAGACCAGGCAATATGCTGGACCGCAGCTTTTATGTCGGCGATCCCTCTTTCGATACCTCAAGCCGCAAGTTCACCAATATCGGCTATGAATTCGAGCACCGTTTCGACGAGACCTTCACCTTCCGGCAAAATGCGCGTTATTCCAATTTCGACTGGTCCTACCGGGCGCTTGGCATGTCTTCGACCAGCGGCGGCATGATCGGCAATCTCATCCGCCGCAATGCGACGTTCCAGGATGAATTGCTGAACACCTTCAACATCGACAACAGCCTGCAGGCGGAGTTCTCCACGGGACCAGTCGACCACACCCTGCTTGTCGGGCTGGATTACCGCTATTTCGACAATAACGTCAAAACCGAATTCTGGGCCGCGACGCCGCTCAATCCCGTCAATCCTGTTTATGGCGGGCCGATCAGCCTCACCTCGCGCACGCTTTATGCCGATGTGAAGACGGATATTTCCCAGATCGGTCTTTATGCGCAGGACGAGATGGCCTTTGAGAACTGGCGGGTCACCGCCGGTCTGCGGCAGGATTGGGCAAGCACCGGCGGCAAGACGTTCAACGGAACGACCTACCGCACTCTCGACAAGGACGACCATAAGCTGACGGGCCGTGTCGGGGTCAGCTATCTCTTCGATGGCGGCATCGCGCCGTATGTCAGCTACGCGACCTCCTTCGAGCCCGTGCCGCAGCCGGCTGTCGGTGATGCGCCGAAACCGACCACGGGCGAACAATGGGAAGTGGGCATCAAATATCAGCCCGAGGGCTTTGACGGTTTCTTTTCCGCGGCGATCTACGATCTGAAACAGAAGAACGTCACGACGACGGTGGGCGGGGTGACGCAGCAGATGGACGAGGCGCATGTGAGAGGCCTCGAACTGGAAGGCGTCGCAAGCCTTGCAGATGGGCTCGACCTGCGGGCGGCCTATACCTACATGGACAGCGAGGTCTCCGGCCGTGTGAACAACGGCAAGGAACTGGATAGTACGCCCCGGCACGCCGCCAGCCTCTGGCTCGACTACACCTTCCCGGAAGATACGGCGCTTGAAGGTTTCGGCATCGGCGGCGGTGTCCGTTATGTCGGAAAACGTTATGGCGATGCGGCCAATGCCTTCGAGATGAAGGGCCTCGCCCTGCTTGATCTCGGCGTGCATTACGAGAAGAACGGCTACCGCGCCTCGCTTCTGGTGCAAAACTTGACTGATAAAGAATATATTTCTAGTTGCTCCACTTTCGGATGCTATTACGGTGACGGCAGAACCGTTATGGGCAAGCTGACCTACCGTTGGTAACGCCATATCAAAGTGAAGCAGCAGGGGCATGACGCGTAAGGATCGATGGATTTCCTCCCTCTGGGGGCGGCGGGAATTTTTAAGCCTGCTCGCCGCCTCGGCTCTTGCGGGCAAGGCGCGGGCAGCGGTGACGCCGCGCATCGCCGCCATCGACTGGGCCATGCTGGAAACATCTGTGGCGCTCGGCGTCATGCCGGTGGCGGCGACCGAACTCATCCAGTTCCGGGCCGGCGCGGTCGAGCCTGATATCCCTGAAACCGTCGCCGATCTCGGCCTGCGCGGCGCTCCGAATTTCGAGCTTCTGCAGCTCACCCGGCCGGAGCTCATTCTGATTTCGCCTTTCTACACACGTTATACCGGCAGGCTGGAAGCGATCGCCCCCGTCTTTTCACTGCCCTTTTACGTGAAGGGTGAGCCGCCTTTCGAAAAGGCGCTGGCGGCGGTCACCGCGCTTGGTGAAAAGCTCGGGCGGGCCGAAGAGGCGCGCAAGGTTCTGGGTGAAACGGAAGCGGCACTGCAAGCCATGCGGACCCGTCTTGCCGGGTTTTCCGCACGGCCGACCTATGTCATCAACATAGGCGACGCCCGGCATTTTCGTGCCTTTGGTGCGGATAGCATGTTCGGGGATGTTCTTGGCCGTCTGGGGCTGACCAATGCCTGGGTGGATCGGTCGCAATTCACCTTCGCGGCCCCGGTGCCGCTTGAAAACCTCGCCGCCTCATCCGATGCGCGCATCGTCATCGTCTCCGATATTCCGGTGGAGGCGCGGGAAACTCTGCGCAACAGCGCCATCTGGCGCGCGCTGCCTGCCGTGCGCGAAAATCGGGTGGTGACGCTTGCCAATGTCGGCCCCTATGGCGGCATCACCGCCGGCATGCGTTTCGCGAGGCTTCTGACCGAGGCGCTCTCGGCACGGGGAGAAGCTCTGTGACGGTGCGGCCTCTCCCGCTTTTCTTCGGGCTTTTGTTCATTCTGGCCTGCGGTCTTTCCCTGCATGCCGGGCTGCTGCGGCTGCCTTTCGGTGCGTGGCCCGGCCTGCCTTTTGATGCCGCCGCCATGTCGATGGATCAGGTCATCCTCGCTTTCAGCCTGATGCCGCGTGTGGCGGTCGCCATTCTGGCGGGCGCGATGCTGGGTCTCTCGGGCGCGCTTTTTCAGCAATTGCTGCGCAACCCGATCGCTGATCCCTCGACGCTCGGCATCTCGGCTGGCGCGCAACTGGCCATCGTCATCGCCACGCTGTTCTTTCCCTCGGTGCTGGATGGCAACCGCGCTTTGGTGGCGCTTGCCGGCGCTGCCGCTGCCGCCGGTATTGTCTTCCTGCTTGGCTGGCGACGCTCCTTCGAACCGGTAACCATGGTGGTGGCAGGGCTCCTGGTCGGCATCACCGCCGCATCCGTTTCCGCGGCGCTGACGCTCGCGCAGGGCGAATATCTGATGTCGCTCGTGGTCTGGAATGGCGGCTCGCTCAGTCAGCAGGATTGGTCGAACGCCCTGTCTCTCACCTTTCAGCTTCTCGTGGGGCTTGTCCTGACGGGCCTGCTGGTTAGGCCGCTGACGGTTCTCGGTCTCGGCGATTCCGGCGCGCGATCGCTCGGCGTATCGCTGTTTTCGATCAGGCTCGCCGTCGCCGCCGTCGCCGTCATGCTGGCCGCCTTCGTCGCTTCGGCGGTTGGCCTCGTCAGCTTCATCGGCCTTGCGGCACCCGCGCTCACCCGGGCGCTTGGCGTGCGGCGCTCCTCTTCGGTGCTCTTCGTTTCCCCGCTTCTGGGCGGCTTGCTGCTCTGGTTCTGCGACGGTATCGTGCAACTTCTGGCAAACAAGACGGCGGAAGTTTTTCCGACCGGCGCGGTGACGGCCCTGATCGGCGGCCCGCTGCTTCTGTGGCTGCTGCCGAAAATCCGGCCGACCGACGTGCATCGCGGCGAAGGCGTCGATCTCGCGACAAGACGCGGGTTTACGGCCCTGCTGCCGATGCTCATCGTCATGGCCGCGCTGATCTTTGCAGCACTCGCCATCGGCAGGGGGCCTCAGGGCTGGACGATGCTGGGGGCGGGTGACCTGCAAAGCCTTCTGCCTTTCCGCTGGCCCCGGCTGATGGCGGCCATCGCCGCCGGCGGTCTTCTCGCCATGGCGGGTGCTCTTTTGCAGCGGCTCACCGGCAATCCGATGGCAAGCCCGGAGGTCATCGGCGTCAGCGGCGGCGCAGGCCTCGGTTTTGCCGCCGCCATCACGATTTTTCCGGCGGCCGGTCTGTTCGAGCTGTTTTGCGGCGCCGGCATTGGCTCGGCGGGCGTCATGATCCTCGTCCTGTTCTTTTCCGTGCGCCGGCATCTGGCGCCAGAAAAAATCCTGCTCGCCGGCATTGCTATCAGTTCGCTCTGCTCGGCGGTGCTTTCGGCGCTGCTTGCGATTGGTGACCAGCGGGCATGGCAGATTCTCGCCTGGCTCAGCGGCTCTGGTTCGAGCGCGACACCGGCTTCGGCAATCTTTCTTGCCATTCTTTCCATCGTGCTTCTGGCGACTGCCCTGTCGGTGACGCGCTGGTTGACGATCCTGCCGCTTGGCCGGGATGTGCCGCTCTCGCTCGGGCTGCCGCTCGGCCTGGCGCGTATCGCCGTCATCGCGGTGGCCGGCATCGCCACGGGGGCCGCCTCGCTGCTCGTCGGTCCCTTGAGCTTCGTCGGGCTGATGGCGCCGCATATTGCGCTTCGCGCCGGCTTCACCACGCCGCGCGATCACCTGTTGGCTTCCTTCCTGTTCGGTGCGGTGCTGATGGCGCTTTCCGATCTCGGGGCGCGAACGGTGACCTTTCCCTATGAACTGCCGCTCGGGCTTTTTGCGGCTCTGGCCGGCGCGCCCTATCTGATCTGGCTTTCAGGCAGGCGCCAATGATTTATTTGAACATTTACGGAGATGAGAACCATGGGTGAGGCAGCACTTGCCGTCGATTACGACGATATCCCGCTTTTTTCTCTTGATGGCGTCACGATGGAAGTGCCGGGCAGGACATTGCTGCACCCGCTGACGGCAAGTTTTGCGACCGGCAAGACCATCGGTCTGATCGGTCATAACGGTTCGGGAAAATCGACGCTGCTCAAGATTCTCGCACGCATTCAGGAACCGACGGCGGGCAAGGTCTCGTTCGAGGGAAAATCACTCGGCGCCTGGGGCAATCGCGAATTTGCGCGAAAGCTCGCCTATCTGCCGCAATATACGCCGGCTGCTTCCGGCATGCTGGCCAAGGAGCTGGTGGCGCTCGGCCGTTATCCCTGGCACGGGGCGCTCGGGCAATTTAGCAAGGCGGATCAGGAGAAGGTGGACGAGGCGATCGAGCTTACCGATACCGTCGCCTTCCGCGACCGGCTGGTCGATACGCTTTCCGGCGGCGAGCGCCAGCGCGTGTGGCTTGCCATGCTGGTGGCCCAGAACGCTGAAAGCCTGCTTCTCGATGAACCCATCTCCGCACTCGACATGGCGCACCAGATCGAAGTGCTTTCGCTGGTTCAGAGACTGTCGCGCGAAAAGGGTCTTGGCGTCATCGTGGTGCTGCATGACGTCAACATGGCAGCACGCTTCTGCGATGAGATCGTTGCGCTTCATTCCGGCCAGCTTATCGCACGGGGAACGCCGCAGGAGATCATGACGCCGGAGACGTTGCAGCGCATCTATGGCGTTCGCATGGATGTCATGACCCATGCCGCCACCGGCTTTCCCGTCGCTCTGCCGCTTTGAGTTGTTGCAGCAAAACAACGGCCGGCAACGCTGGCTGTTGATGGCGATTCCGCACGCATTTCCCGCCCTAACAATGTCTTAATGGCATCCTACCGCCATCAGACACTGTTAACCGTTCCGCTTTCATCGCCTCCAATTAAGTTGTTTTGGATCGATTTCAGGGAACAAACGTTAACAGTGCGGAATTCAATATCCGGAGAGGGCAAGAAGGGCTGCTGCGGGTAGGAATAAAACAGGAGAAAATCAGATGAAAAAGGCTGTTGCCGTAACTTTTGCCGCATTGACGATGGGCCTTGGCGGAACCGCATCCGCCCTCGCTGCCGACCTTGCAAGATATGAGCCGGCTCCGCAGGAGCAGGACGATCGCAACGGCGTCAAGATCGGTTACCTCACCTGCGATATCGGCGGCGGCGTCGGTTACGTTCTCGGCTCGGCCAAGGAACTGGATTGCACTTTCCAGTCCACCATGGGCGCCCGTCGCACCGACCATTACTCCGGCGCCATCCGCAAGATGGGTGTCGACCTCGGTTTCACCACGCAGGGCCGTCTGGTCTGGGCCGTTTTCGCCCCGACCGCCGGTTACCACCGCGGTTCGCTGGGTGGCCTTTATCAGGGCGCTACGGCTGAAGTCACCGTCGGTCTCGGCGTCGGCACCAACGTTCTCGTTGGCGGCACTTCCGGCTCCATCCAGCTGCAGACGGTCAGCGTGACCGGCCAGGTTGGTCTCAACCTCGCTGCCACCGGTACGTCCGTGACGCTGACGGCCACGAACTGATCGGCGAAATGCCCGGTGTTTTGACCGGGCATTCTGTCGCATGTCAAAAAACGCCCTCTTCGTTGTCAGACGGAGAGGGCGTTGTATTATCCGGACCATGATTTTCATGTCCCAACAAGCTGCAGCGGCGACCGCGTTCTTCCTCCTGTTTGCGTCGAGCGCCTTTGCCGAGGGCGATGCGGCCCATGGCGAGAAGGTCTTCAGCCGCTGCTCCACCTGCCACAGCGTTGACACGCCGCGCACCCGCATGGGGCCGCATCTGATGGGCGTGGTGGGCAGGCCGATGGCTTCCGTGGCTGATTACGGCCATTATTCGCAGGCGCTGAAGGATGCCGGTGCGGCTGACCGGGTATGGTCTGAGGAGGAACTGCAAAAATTCCTTTCCAGCCCGAAGAAGGCTATCCCGGGAAATGCGATGCGCTTTTTCGGCCTCTGGAGCGAAACGGATATAGCCGATCTGATCGCCTATCTGAAAACCCATCCCATGCCGCAATAGGTGTCAGAGCGGTGCTTCGGCGATAATCTCCTCGGCCTCCTCCGCCGTCATCGCCATCACTCTTGCGCCGATTTCAAAACTGAAGCCGTTGCGGGCGAAGGCGGAGAATTCCTTGGCCTTACGTTTTTCATCCAGCTCGACCCGGCGAAAAGGCCCGAAGGCGCGCTTGCGTGCAAAGATGACGGCGGCGACCAGATCATTGGTTTCCTGCAGCGCGACTGCAGCCGTTTCCCGGGCGACGCCCTTGATCTGAAGTTTTTGCGCAAGCCCGCGTTTCGACTTGCCGCTGCGCTGGCCGCTCCGCACGGCAATTTCCGCATAGGCGGTGTCGTCGAGCGCCTTGATGCCATAAGCAAAAGTGACGGCAAATTCGCCGAGCGCCTTCACCTGCGCCGGGGTGATATCCTCGAATTTTTCCCGCGCCTTGCGCATGATGGCGTCGCGCAGCTGCTTTTCCGTCATCATGCGCTGTTCCAGCCGGTAGAGAGCGGAATTGCGCGCCCAGGACTGCATGCGGCTGGTGGGCTCAACGGCCGGCGTTTCACCATCCAGGGCCATATCGTCGGTCAGGAAAGGGCTGGAATCATCGTTCATTCCGCTTTTATAGCGCGGTGAAGCCGTCTTGCCAGTTCCCTCCCGGCCCGTGTCCTCCGGTTTTTCACCACCTCAAGGCGTTTGCGCGCCGGTTGCGGCGACATAGACGGAGTAGAGCGATTTTGTTGCGGTGATGAAGAGGCGGTTCTTTTTCGGGCCGCCGAAGGTGAGGTTCGCGACTGTCTGCGGCACCTTGATCTTGCCGATGAGCGTACCATCAGGCGCAAAGCAGTGGACGCCATCACCGGCGCTGGTCCAGAGGTTTCCAGCCGTATCCAGACGGAAACCGTCCGGCAGGCCGCTGTCGAGATTGCAGAATTCCCGGCCATTGGCGAGCTTCACGCCATCCACCACGTCGAAAACGCGGATATGGCGCGGGCGGGAGACATCATGGCTGTAGGAGCTGTCGGCAACATAGAGCTTCGTTTCATCAGGTGAAAACGCGAGACCGTTCGGTTGCACGAAGTCGTCAATGGCGATGTCGATCTTTCCGGTTGCGGGATCGAGCCGGTAGACATTGCGCGTCTTCTGTTCTGGCTCTGCCTTGTATCCCTCATAGTCGGAAAGAATGCCGTAGGTGGGGTCGGTGAACCAGACACTGCCATCGGATTTGACCACCACGTCATTGGGGGAGTTTAGCCGCTTGCCGCCGTAGCTGTCGGCGAGAACGGTGATCGAGCCGTCGACTTCGGTGCGGGTGACGCGACGGCCGCCATGTTCGCAGGAGACAAGTCGCCCCTGCCGGTCGCGTGTGTTGCCATTGGTGAAGTTGGAAGGCTGGCGGAACACCGAGATCCCGCCATCCGGCACCCAGCGCAACATACGCTCATTGGGAATATCGCTGAACAGCAGGCAGTTCAGATCGGCAACCCACACCGGTCCTTCGGCCCAGCGGCAGCCGGAATAAAGCTCTTCCAGTTCCGCATTGCCGACGATCAGATGGCGGAAGCGGTCATCGTGGATTTCGTAAGGGGAGGTCTTGTCTGTGGTCATGAGCGTCGTCCGCTTGAGGGCTTGTCGTTCGGGGTTCAGCGCGTGGCCTTGGGGCCGCTTGCCAGAAGGATGACTGATATGATGATGAGGCCGGTGAGGATAAGGCGGATACCCGCGCCGAAACCATAGGTATTCAGCATCGATACCACCAGGAACATGAAGAGCGAAGCGCCCCAGATGCCGGGAACATTGGAATCGCCGCCCGCCACCGCCGTGCCGCCGATGACAACGACGGCGATGGACATCAGCAGGTATTCCGATCCCATGTTGAGCGCCGCACCGCCGGAGAAGCTGGCGAGCAGATAACCGGCAATCGCCGCCAGCACCGCGCAGAGCACATAGGTGATGAAACGTGTTCCATCCACCGGAATGCCTGTCATGCGGGCGGCGAAGGTGCTCTGGCCGATCGCGGAAATCCAGCGTCCGTAAAATGTGCGGTCGAGCAGCAGCCAGGCGATGACCGAGAGCAGCAGCGCGACGAGCGCCACGTTCGGAATGCCGAAAGAGCTCGACGTGGCGAATGTGGCCAGTGTCTCCGGCGGTTTGATGCGCAGGCCGCGGTTCGACCAGATGGCGATGGACTGCACGATGAAGCTCATGGAGAGTGTCGCGATGATTGGCGGGATGCGCAGGAGCTTGATCAGCGTGTAATTGCCGATGCCGATAGCGATGCCGATCAGAATGGCGATCAGCAATCCCGGCAGGATGAGACCATCGGACACATCCATGAATTTCAGCGCCAGCGTGCCTGATAGCGTCATCGTTGCGGGAACGCAGAGGTCGATATTGCCCGGCCCGAGCGTGATGACGAACATCTGGCCGATACCGACGATCACGGAAAAGGCCGCGAATGTCAGCGCTGCGTGCGACAGGCCGAAGGAGCTGGCGCCGCCGGTGAACATGACGGTCACGATCCACACCGCAGCCGTTGCGGCGAACGACCAGACCCATGGTTTTTTCGAGAAGGACGAAAGCCCGTTCATTGGTTTTTCTCCCGCTTTTCGAGACGGTTGAGCAGGATGCGCAGCGCAAGCACGATGATGAGGATCGCCCCTTGCGCGCCGATCTGCCAATCCGGGGAAATTCGCATGAAGGACAGGAAAGAGCCGGCGAGCGTCAGCGTCAGCGCGCCGATGACGGCGCCAATAGGCGAAACCCGGCCGCCGACGAATTCGCCTCCGCCCAGAATAACGCCTGCAATCGACAGCAGCGTGTAGCGAAGCGCGATATTGGCATCAGCCGATGTCGTCAGCCCGACAAGTGCGATACCAGACAGCACCGCGAAGAAACCGGCCAGCGCAAAGGTGGCGGCGCGGATGCCGACGACCGACCAGCCGGAGCGTTCGACCGAGCGGAAATTGCCGCCGACGCCGCGCATCAGCACGCCGAAGGAGGAGCGCATGACGATGTAATGGGCGACGACCGCAATCACGATGCTGGCGACAATGGCAATCGGCACGAGCGGCGGTTTTGCCGTCATCAGTGCGCGGATGAAGGCGGGTGCCTGGCCGCCGGGCGAGGGCAAAATGAGAACGGCAAGGCCGCCCCAGACGAAACTCATGCCAAGCGTGACGACAATGGATGGCAGGGCTCGGATATGGACGATGGCGCCAAGCAATGCATAAACCGCAATCGCACCGGCAAAAATCGCAATGCCGAGCAATGGCGTGGTTTGCAGGAAGGTGGCGGTGACGCAGGCGCAGAAACTGACGAAGGTGCCCATCGACAGATCGAGATCGTTGACGGACATGATCAGCATCTGCGCAATGGTGGCAAGCGCAATCGGTACCGCCAGATTGAACAGCAGGTTGAGGCCGTTATAGCTCATGGCGCGCGGCTGCATGTAGAATACGGCGGCGAGCAGGAAGGCGAGCGAGGCGGCGGGAATGATGAGGCGAAGGGCGCTGGCGGAGAGTTTCATGCGTGGTCTTCTCCGGAAAAGGAGGCGGCCAGCACATTCTGCTCGGTGATGTCCTCGCCCGAGAGTTCCGCCTGAATGGCGCCGTCACGGAAAACATAGACGCGGTCACAAAGACGGATTTCGTCCATTTCGGTCGAGTACCAGATGAAGGTGCGGCCGTGGGAGGCTTCGGTTCTCAAGATATCGTAGACTTCCTGTTTGGTGCCGATATCGACGCCACGCATCGGGTCGTCCATCAAAACGGTGCTGGCTGTAGTGGCGAGGGCGCGGGCGAACAGAACCTTCTGCTGGTTGCCGCCGGACAGCGAAAGAATTTTGTTGCCCATGTCGGGCGTGCGGATTTCGATGCGCTTTTTCCATTGCGCGCCGAGTTCGGTTTCCTTGCCCCTGTCCACCATGCCCGCGGATGAAATATCCCTGAGCGAAGCGATGGAAAGGTTCTTCAGGATGCTCCACAGCGGGAAGGTCCCGTTCAGGCTGCGGTCCCCCGCCACGAAGGCGATATCGGTCTTGCGCGCGGGCAGCCAGCTGCTGTTACGGGCAAGGTAAAGTTCGAGAAGCGCTTCGGTCTGGCCATGGCCGCCGAGACCGGCGAGGCCGATGATCTCGCCGCGAAATGCCTCGAAGGCAAGGCCTTCACCCCGACGCGGCGGCATGGAAAGTACTTTTTCGCCCGCCTTGCGGTTTTCGCTTTTTTGCCTGTCCTGTTCCTTGACGACGCTGCCCATGGCTTCCACCAGCGTGCGTGTCGTGAATTCGCCCGCCGGCCGATTGGCGACCACACGGCCGTCCTTCATCACCACGATGCGGGTGGCCGTCGAAAGAATTTCGCCGAGAATATGCGAGATCAGCAGAACGGAGCCGCCGGTGCGCACGAAACGGCGGACATAATCCATCAATTGCTCGGCAAGACCGGCATCGAGCGAGGACGTCGGCTCATCGAGAATGACAAGTCTCGGTGCATCAGGGGTTCGGCAGAAATTGATGGCGATTTCCACCATCTGCCGCTCGGCGATGGAAAGTTCGGCAATCGTCAGCTCGCAATCAATGCCGTGGCCGGGAAAAATCTCGTCCAGCGTCTGCCGGATCATGATGAGCGCGCGCCCGCGCCAGTTCCGCCCGCTGATTGCGGCATGCATGATGCGGACATTTTCGCTGATTGTGAGGTTGGGGCAGAGCGACAATTCCTGAAACACGCAGCGCACGCCGCTGGCGCGGGCGACCGCGATGCCGTGGCGACCTTGCTCGCCGCGATAGGAAATGGAACCCTCATGCGGCGTCAGCCCGCCATTGATGACGTTGACGATGGTGGATTTGCCCGCGCCATTGTGGCCCACGAGCCCGAGGCATTCTCCCGTGCGGATGACGAGATCGGCCCCATCAAGCGCCCTTACCGCGCCGAACACGACCTTCACGCCGCGCGCGGCGACGACTTCTTCCGCCTCGATGATGTCATTCATGAGCAATTACGCCAGTGATCTGAAAATCGGATAATATCGGTGGCTATTGCGGTGCCCGTTCCGGGAGCGCCGCAATATTCAGGCTCTAAGCCGATCCGGCCTATTTGGCCGATGCGATGGCCTTCTGCGCGTCTTCCTGCGAATATTCGACATTCGCGACGCCGCCTTTCTGGGTCGTCTTGAGATTTTCCTCAAGGTTGCCCTGGTCGATGCGCAGGAAAGGCACGGTCAGGTCCTTCTTCACGTCCTTGCCGTCGAGGATCTGCTGCGCCACCCAGAAAGCGAGTGTCGAGACGCCGGGAGCGATGGAGACGGACATGGTCTCGTAGCCGCTTGCGTCCTTCTGCTGTTTCCACCATTGCAGTTCGTCTTCACGGTTGCCCATCACAATGGTGGGTGTCGGGCGCTTGGCGGCGGCGAAAGCCTGTGCCGCGCCGTAACCATCGCCGCCCTGCGTCACGACGGCCGCGACTTCGGGAAGGCTCGGCAGAATGCCGGCGACGGCGCGCTGCGCGACGTCCTGCGCCCAGTCGCCATTGACGGAGCCGACGATCTTGAACTGCGGATTCTTTGCGACGGCGTCGACGATGCCGGCATGGATTTCGTCATCGACCGAAACGCCGGCCAGACCGCGGATTTCGAGTAGGTTGCCGCCCTTCGGCATGGCCTTGGCGAGATAGTCGATCTGGCTTGCGCCCATCGCCTTGAAATCAACAGCGATGCGCCAGGCGCAGGGCTCGGTGACGATGCCGTCGAAGGACACGACGGTGATGCCGGCGTCACAGGCTTCCTTCACCGCGCCGTTGAGGGCGGTGGGTGAGGCGGCATTGATGACGATCGCGTCATAACCCTGAAGAATGAGGTTCTGAATCTGCGCCGCCTGTTCGGTTGCCTGGTTTTCGGCGGTCGTGAAGGCGTCTGCGGCGGCAACCTGTTTGTCGGCAACCGCCTGTTTGGTGATCTTGTCCCAGCTGGTCAGCATCGCCTGACGCCAGGAATTGCCAGCGTAATTGTTTGAAAGCGCGATTTTTTTGGCCGACGTGTCGGCATGAGCGGTGATCGGCAGAGCTGCGCATGCGACAGCGGCCGATGCCAAAAGCATCTTCCTGAAAGCCATTTGATTTCCTCCCTCGTGGCTTGCCCTTTTCGAGCCCGGAATCCTTGCGCGCCGCAAATCTCCTCGGCGGCAGGCGGAATTCCTTTGCACTGGAGCTCCTTTCCCCAGTAGAAGCGAGAATGACCAAGAAGATTTGGCTTGTATAGGCGGATCGCGGCAATCTTCCTGCGGGTTTCCGCAAAAAGCTTGCGGGAACCCGCAGGACGAAACGCCACTGCCGGGCGCAGAATGAATGATGCGGCACCCAATGGGTTCAAACTTCGCCGCAGAGGTCGAAGGCAGACGCTTGGGAGGGCGTCCGCACATGCTGGATACGCCGAAAAGCGCTCTTTTTCACCATTATATGGGCATTTCGCGGCTGCTTGCTGGGCAGCTGGAATTTAATGCCATCATCCAGGCGGTCGCCACAGAGATCAGCCATATCATCCCGCATGACCATATGGATGTCTGTATCAAGCAGCTGGATGACAAATATCATATCGCCTATGAGAGCGGTCTCGTCAGCGCCTGGAGCCGGCAGCCGCCCGCCCTTCTCACCGGCAGCCCGATCCGTTCGCTGCTGTCAGGCGAGGTCGAGCACCTGTTAAGCGGTGACGCCTGCTCCGATCCTCGCTTCCACTTCGAAGGGGCGTTTTCCAGCCCGATCATCGAACTTAATCTGCATAGCCGTCTGCATGTGCCGATGAAGGTGCATGGCGACATCATTGGCGCGCTCAGTTGCTCGTCGCACCAGTCGAACGCCTATACGATGGAGGATGTGACGAATGCCCGCGCGGTTGCGGATCTGCTGGCGCCCTATTTCTACGCCATCCGTGCCGCCGAGCAGGCCAAACGCTCGGCCATTGAAGAGGCGCGCGCCAATGCCCGCGAGGAGGGTTTGAGGCTGGGCGCCTTGCAATTGACCGAGGCTCTGGAGGCCGAGCGGCAGCGTATCGGCATGGACCTGCATGACCAGACGCTGGCGGACCTGACCCGGCTGGCGCGGCGCATCGAACGCATGAGCCATACCCCGGACGTTTCGGGCGAAATGCTCGAGCCGGTGGTGCGCAGCCTGCAGCATTGCATGCAGGATCTGCGTGAAATCATCGAGGAGGCGAAACCCTCCATCCTGCAATTGTTCGGCGTTGTCGAGGCCATCGAGACCTATGTAGACCGCTCCGTGCGCGACAGCGGGTCGGCAATCGACTGGTCGGTGAGCGATGAGACGGAAGGGCTGGTGGAAAGGCTCGACAAGACGGTGGCGATATCGCTGTTCCGCATCGTACAGGAGGCAGTGAACAATGCCATTCGCCATGCCCAGCCGGAAACCATTGCCGTAACGCTTGTCGCCATCGATGGAGGCTTGCGGGTGACGGTGAGTGATGACGGCAGCGGCGGCGGCGAAGGCGGGGCGTCCGGCGGCCTCGGCATCGGCAACATGAAGACGCGGGCGCGGCTGATTTCAGCCAGGTTCGATATTGGCGGCAACGGCAAGGGGGCGGGAACCCGCATCACAGTGACCTTGCCGGCGGATGCTTTCGACCGGCGGGAGGATTTATGACATGGACGTGCTGATCGTTGAGGACGATGCGCTGCACCGCGCCTATCTGAACGAGGCGGTGAGAGCCGCCCTGCCGGAATGCGACAATGTGCTGGAGGCGGCCAACGGCAGAACCGGCGAAAAGCTCGCGCGGGAAAATCGCGCCGCCCATATCGTCATGGATTTGCAGATGAACGAGCGCAACGGCATCGAGGCGGCGCGCACCATCTGGAAGGAAAGGCCGGATACCCGCATCCTGTTCTGGTCCAACTATTCCGACGAGGCCTATGTGCGTGGTGTCTCCCGCATCGTGCCTGAGGGTGCTGCTTATGGTTACGTGCTGAAATCGGCCTCCGATGACCGCCTGCGACTGGCCTTGCGCAGCATCTTCATCGAGGCGCAATGCGTGATCGACCGGGAAGTGCGCGGGTTGCAGGAAAAGAGCCTCGGCAAGGCGCATGGCTTTACCGATTCCGAATATGAAATCCTTGTCGATGTCGCGCTTGGCCTCACCGACAAGGCGATTGCGCGCCGCCGTAATCTGTCACTGCGCAGCGTGCAGAACCGCCTGCAAAACCTGTATGAGAAACTGAACGTGCATCAGGCAGCCGGCGATGACGAGGCGGAAGGGCGATATAATCTTCGAACCCGCGCCGTCACCGTCGCTTTTCTGCGCAAGCTTTTGAATTACAGCGCGCTGGAAAGGGCCGAGCGCGAACTGGCGGAATGGGCGGGGAGCCGCTGACCCCTCAGGGCAGGAAGGCCAGCAGCCGTCTTTCATCCGCCCTGAGGCCGGAGACGGGCTTTGCCCCGACCTTCAAGATGCGGCCGAGTTTTTTCTGGGCTTTTTCCTCAGCCGCTATGTCGAGAACGGCGGGATGCACATAGCTCTTGCGGCAGATGGCGGGCGTATTGGAAAGCTCGACTGCCGCCGCCTGGCACATGCCTTTTATGCTCGGTTTTTCACCTGATGCCACATGCTCCATTGCGTTGCAGAAGGCCGCGAGCGTTCCACCCCAGGTGCGGAAGGTCTTGGCGGAAATGCCGGTGCCGCCGATGCGCGAGAGGTAGGCATTGAGATCGCTGGAATCGACCGAATGCACCCGGTTTTCGCTATCCTGCCAGACGAAGAGTTCCTTGCCGGGCAGATCGGCGATCTCCTCGAGGATTTTCTGCAGGCGCGGGTGGCGCAATTGCCGTCTTACCTTTTGCCCGCCCTTGGCGGCGAAGCGCAGTTCAATTGTTTCGCCGAAGGAAACGTGGCGCTTGAGCAATGTCGTTGCGCCATAGGTGCCGTTGGTTTCGAGATAGGAGCGATTGCCGACGCGCAGATAGGCGGCATCGAGCAGCAACGTGAGCGCGGCAAGCGTCATCTCCTGCCCGTGATCCTGTTTTTCGATATCGGCGATGGCACGGCGGCGGATGGCGGGCAGCGCCTTGCCGAAGCTTTTGAGTTGGAAGAACTTCGTTTCGCCCCTGAGCGCGTGCCAGTCGGGGTGATAGCGATACTGTTTTCGCCCGCGTGCATCAAAGCCGGTTGCCTGCAGATGCCCTGATGGGTCGATGCAGATCCAGACGTCCTTATAGGCGGGCGGCACACCGAGCGATTTGATGCGTTTCAGTTCGACGCTGTCGGAGAGAAGCTCGCCGCCCGGCAGGCGGTAACAGAAACCGCGCCCGCGTTTTTCGCGGGAAATACCCGGCTCCTGATCGTTGACATAGGCAAGTCCGATTTTGGCAAGAAGGCGGGTGGGCGGTTGTGGCATTGTTTTTTCCGGCAGGTTTCACGCTGCGGCAAACGAAAAACAGGCCGCCTTCGTTCCGGCGGCCTGTCGTTCCGGTCGTAGTTTTCTCAGCCGGCCTTGGCGATCCGCAGAATCTGCGATTCACCGCCACCACGCTCTTCAGTCACGGCATAAACCGCACCATCCGGCCCGACCTTCACGTCGCGGATGCGCGCCTCGAGGGGCAGACGGCTTTCGGTCGCGACCTTGTCGCCGTCGATGTGCAGGATCACGAGACCCTGGCTCACCAGACCGCCGACGATGAAGGCGCCCTTCCATTCGGGAATCAGGTCGCCATCATAATAGGCCATGCCGGAGGGGCCGATGACCGGGTCCCAATAATAGACCGGCTGCTCCATACCTTCTTTGGCGGTAGCGCCTTCGCCAACCGAGCGGCCGCTATATTCGACGCCATAGGTGATGACTGGCCAGCCGTAATTCAGGCCCGCTTTTGGCAGGTTCAGCTCATCGCCGCCCTTTGGTCCGTGTTCCACGGTCCAGAGCCTGCCCTGACCATCAAGTGCCGAGGCCTGCAGGTTGCGGTGGCCATAGCTCCATATTTCGGGAAGGGCGTTCTGCTGGCCGGCGAAGGGGTTGCCTTCAAAGGCCTTGCCTTCAGCATCGATGCGGAAGACCTTGCCAAGCCCGCTCGACAGATCCTGCGCCTGCACGCGCGGCTTTGAATCCGAACGCTCGCCGACGGTGACATAAAGCTCGTTGTCAGGTCCGAAGACGAGGCGCGAGCCGAAATGCTTGTCGCCGTCATAGGTCGGCATCTGGCGGAAAATCACCGAGACATTTTCCAGTTTCGTCGCGCCGCCATCTTCGGTCAGCTTGGCCGACGCGACGGAGGTGCCGTTGCCGCCATCGCGCGGTTCGGAAAAGGAGAAGAAGATGGTGCGCGATGTTTCGAAATCGGGCGCGAGCGCGATGTCGAGAAGTCCGCCCTGTCCGTCGGACGCCACCTCCGGTACGCCGGCAATCGCCGGGCCTGCCTTGCCGTCGGCGACGATATGCATGGCCCCTTCCTTGGCGGCGACAAGCATGCGGCCATCCGGCAGGAATTCCATGGACCACAGGTGCGGCAGCCCCTCGGCGACGATGGTTTTTTCGACATTCGGCTGGGAGGCGGCCTGCGGCGCGCGTGTCTGGCCCTCAAAAGCCGGCTTCTGATCCGGCGCATTCGGCCGTTTCGTTTCGGCAGCCGGGGCGGTCTGGGCGTGTGCAGCGCCGGCAAAGGGCAGGGCGAGCAGCGCACACAGGATCGTCGAACTCAGAAATCGGTTGTTGTGGAACATGGGTCTCCCTTCCATCGTTACATCAGGCAGAGAACCATTTGGGGAGGATTTCGTTTCCTGCGATAGTTTCAAGAAAACTTGATCGGTCCGTGTGCAGGCTGCACGCTCTTTTCTCATCCATGCGAATTCATAGGGAACCGCAAGGCGTGAGCGACGTTTGGCCTCTGTTATGAGGAGGGCGCCATGCAGATCATCGACAACAAGACCATAGACGGCAACAGAACCAAACCGATCCTGAACGTTGCGGAATTCTGCCGGCGTTACCGGCTGGACAAGGCGGAGGAGACCCGGCTCAGAAAGCTGTTCGGCGAGTTCGCCTCGCGGCACGAGCTTTTGATGAATGCGCAGCGCAAGCCGAGCTTCCGCTGATTATTCTTCCTCGTCGAGAGATTTTCCGAAGATCATGAAGACATCATAACGGGTGTTCTTGCCCATTATCTGATGCGAAGGCTTGCGAATGCCCGGCATCGGCTCGGCGCGCAGGGGCCATTTCAGGACCACCCGCTTTGTCGCATTCTCCAGTGCAGCCTCCATCAACTCCACCTGGTCCGGGTCGGCGCCAACCAGTTCTCTCAGCACCCGCATTTCCTTTTTTACCAGCGCCGTGTTGTGGCGTGGCGGATGCATGGGGTCGACAATCACCACCTCGGGTGAAAGCTCTTTCAGCAGATAGCGTGAATCGCCGTTAAGCAGCGTCATCCGTGCTGCCGCCTCGGCGTAGGCGCCGCCCGCTTCCAGGGCGCGGCGAATGCCATCGGCGAGATGGGCATGCATTTCCGCTGAGCGTTCGATGAGGGTGACGTCAGCCCCGAGGGATGCGAGCAGGAAGGCATCGCGCCCCAACCCGGCCGTGGCATCGACGATTTTTGGCGTTCGGCCTTTGGTGAAACCCGCGGCCTTGGGCAGAGCCTGTCCGCGCCCTTCGCCGGAGCGGAAACGGTGGCCCACCGCACCGCCGACAAAATCCACCACGAAGCTTTCGTTTTGTTCCTTCATCTGCGACCTCAGAACGGGCAGGGCACGGTATAGGTGACGTCACGCCCATCCGGATGACGGAAGCCAATCTCTTGCGCATGCAGCATCAGGCGCGGTGCGGCAGCGAGCGCCTTACCCTCGGCATAAAATTCATCGCCGAGAATGGGGTGGCCAAGCGCCTTCATATGCACCCGCAATTGGTGGGTGCGGCCGGTGAGGGGTGTCAGCGCCAGCCGTGTTGCCGGAAGCGGCAATCGTTCCAGCACCCGCCAAAGGCTTTGTGCCGGCTTGCCGTTTTCGTGGTCGACCCGGTGGCGGGGCTTGTTTTCGGGATCGATGGCGAGTGGCAGGTCCACTTCTCCCGCCTCTCCGGCAACCTCTCCCCAGACAATGGCGACATAGGATTTGCGCGTCTGGCGGTTTTCAAACTGCGACGCAATCGCCGCATGCGCCCTGCGGTTCAGGGACATCAGCACGATGCCTGACGTGTCTTTGTCCAGCCGGTTGATCATCAGTGCTTTCGGGAACTGTTTCTGCACGCGCGTCATCAGGCTGTCGGAAAGCGCCGGATCGCGCCCCGGCACCGAGAGAAGCCCGCTCGGCTTGTCCAGCACCAGCAGGTCCTCGTCGCGGTGCACGATGGTGAGCCAGGGGTCGAGTGGCGGATTATAGACAGGGTTGGAAAGCTCGGATGACATGTCGCTTCCTTAGCACGAATTGCACATTCGGACAGGCCGCTAGTCGGGAATATGGAGATTGACGCGCCCGCTGGTCAGGTCGCTCAGAAGCCGGGTGAGCCGTTCGGCTTCCTCGACCGGAACCGAGAGCACCATATCCGCGCCGGTGCCGGTGAAATCTTCCCTTTCCATCCGCAGGTTCTGCGTGGCGGACAGGCGTGATTTCACCAGCGCCAGATCGGAGAAGGGGCAGCTCAGCGTGGCGCTGACATAAGCGATGACCGGTGACGTCTCGCCTAACCGCAGGCAGGCCGCCGCCGTGCCGCCATAGGCGCGCATGAGCCCGCCGCTGCCGAGGAGAATGCCGCCGAACCAGCGGATGACGAGAACCGCGACATTATCCAGCGCCTGGCCGTCGATGGCCTGAAGGATCGGTTTCCCGGCCGTTCCCGAGGGTTCGCCGTCATCGCTGAAACGATAGGTCTGGCCGCTTCGCCATGCCCAGCAATTATGGTTCGCGTCGGGATCGGAATGCGCCGCGAGGAAGTTCTTCGCATCCTCTTCGCCCGTCACCGGCGCGGCAAAGGCGATGAAGCGGCTTTTCTTGATATCCTGCGAAAAGGAAACGGGGCGGTCGAGCGTGAACATGGGCGTTTCAATAACGCATATATTCGCATGCGGAAATCGGTATAAGGCTCGGAATGGCGAAGATGGCGATGGAGAAGGTTTTGAGCAAGGCGAGGCAGGTTGCTGTTATCGGCGGCGGGCCGGCGGGGCTGATGGCGGCCGAGGTGCTTTCGGCCGCGGGCCATGCCGTGACGGTGTTCGAAGCGATGCCGACCGTGGCGCGCAAATTGCTGATGGCCGGAAAATCCGGCCTCAACATCACCCATGCCGAAGACTACGACAGTTTCCGTCAGCGGTTTGGCGAGGCGGAACCGCGGCTGCGTGCCGCCCTCGATGATTTCACCCCCGATATGTTGCGCGAGTGGGCGCTGGGGCTGGGGCAGGAGACCTTTGTCGGCACCTCGGGCCGGGTGTTTCCCACGGTCATGAAGGCCTCACCGCTGCTGCGGGCATGGCTCGCCCGGCTGGAGGCGCAGGGCGTAACCATCAGAACGCGGCATCGCTGGACGGGTTTTTCCGGAGAGCACCTGGTTTTTTCGACCCCGGAGGGCGAGATCACTATCAACGCCGATGCCGTGCTGCTGGCGCTGGGCGGCGCCAGCTGGCCGCGTCTCGGCTCCGATGCCGCATGGGTTCCGGCGCTTGCGGCCAGAAGCGTCGAGTTCTCCCCGTTCCGCCCGGCCAATTGCGGTTTCGACGTCGACTGGAGTGATGTCTTCCGCGAGCGTTTTGCGGGTGAAGCGGTGAAATCCGCGATCACCATTTCGCCGGCAGGAGCCTTTCAGGGCGAATTCGTGATAACAAAGCATGGCATTGAGGGCAGCGTGATCTATGCCCATTCCGCCGCCCTGCGCCACCGGCTGGAACAGGTGGGCAAAGTATCGCTCGCGATTGATCTTGCACCGGCACGTACGGTGGAACGCCTCAGTCTGGATCTGGGGAAGCTCGGCCGGAAGGAGAGTTTTGCAAACCGTATGCGCAAGGCGGCTGGCTTATCGGCTGTGAAGGTCGGGCTTCTGCGGGAAATATTTCCCGATATCGCCGCCATGCCGGACGAGTTTGTCGCCGCGAGAATAAAACATGCGGAGATACCGCTTTTGCGGGCGAGACCGATTGCCGAGGCGATTTCGTCGGCCGGCGGTATCGCCTGGAGCGGCGTTGATGAAAGTTACATGCTGAAAAAGCTCCCCGGCATATTCGCTGCCGGGGAAATGCTGGATTGGGAAGCGCCGACCGGCGGTTATCTGCTCACCGCCTGTTTCGCCACCGGCAAGGCCGCCGCGAAGGGCATGGCCGGGTGGCTTGAAGGCTCAGCCTGAGAGCCGTTCCGCCGCGCCCGCTTCCTCACCCGAGGCGGTCCTGACGAGGCAGCGCATGATGGCGTCGGTGGTGACGGCGCCGAGCGCCTTGCCATTTTCTCCAACGACCGTGGCGCTGCTGACATTTTCCCGGACGAGCGCGCGCAGGCCCTCTTCAACCGTCATATCCGCATCGAGCTGAAGCCGCGACTGGCCGGAAAACTCCGGCTGCACGATGGCGCCGAGGCGAATGACCCTGCCGCGATTGACCTCCTCCACGAAGGCCTCGATATAACTGTCGGCCGGCGACATGACGATTTCGGCTGCCGTGCCCTGCTGGATGATTTCGCCATCGCGCAGAATGGCGATCTTGTCGCCCAGCCGCAGCGCCTCGTCGAGATCGTGGGTGATGAAGACCACGGTCTTTTTCAATTCCTTCTGCAGTTCCAGAAGCACTGTCTGCATGTCGACGCGGATGAGCGGATCGAGCGCAGAATAGGCTTCGTCCATCAAAAGGATTTCGGCATTATTGGTGAGCGCCCGCGCCAGACCCACACGCTGCTGCATGCCGCCGGAAAGCTGGTTGGGATAATGGTTGGAGAAGCCTTCCAGCCCCACGCGCCTGATCCAGACTTCCGCCCTTTCCTCCCGCTCGCGCTTGTCGACGCCCTGCACTTCAAGGCCATAGACGACATTCTGCAGCACGTTGCGGTGCGGCAAGAGGCCGAATTTCTGGAACACCATTGCCGTCTTGTGGCGGCGAAATTCCAGCAGGTCCGCTTCGTTGAGGCGACAGACATCGGTGCCGCCATAGAGGATTTCGCCGGCGGTCGGGTCGATCAGCCGGTTGACGTGGCGGATCAGCGTCGATTTGCCGGAGCCGGAAAGGCCCATGATAACGGTGATCTGCCCGCCCGGCATGGTGATGTTGATATCACGCAGGCCGAGCACGTGGCCATGTTTGGCATTGAGATCCGCCTTGGACATGCCGGCCTTGACGGGGTCGACATAGTCGGCCGCCTTGGGGCCGAAAATCTTGTAGAGGCTGCGAATTTCGATCGATTGACTAGCCATGCGCCACTTCCCGGTGTTTTTGCAGGCGAAGGCCATAGGCCTGGCTGATGCGGTCGAAGATGATGGCGATGCCGACGATGGCAAGCCCGTTGAATACGCCGAGCGTGAAATACTGGTTGGCGATGGCCTTCAGCACCGGCTGGCCAAGACCCTGCACGCCGATCATCGAGGCAATGACGACCATGGCGAGCGCCATCATGATGGTCTGGTTGATGCCGGCCATGATGGTGGGGAGTGCGAGCGGCAGCTGCACCTTGAAAAGCTTCTGGCGCTTCGAGGAGCCGAAGGCATCGGCAGCCTCCAGCACGTCGTGGTCGACCATGCGGATGCCGAGATTGGTGAGCCGGATCATCGGCGGAATGGCATAGATGACGACGGCGATGACGCCAGGCACGCGGCCGATGCCGAGCAGCATGACGACGGGAATGAGATAGACGAAACTCGGCATCGTCTGCATCACGTCGAGAACGGGATTGACCACGCTCTGCAGGCGGTTGGAGCGCGCCATGGCGATGCCGATAGGCAGGCCGACGACGATGGACAGCACCGCACAGACGAAGATCATCGAGACCGTCTTCATCGTGTCTTCCCACATGCCGAACCAGCCGATGGCGAAGAGAATGCCGCAACACAGCGAAACAATGGTGGCGCTGCGGCTGCCGAACCAGGCGAGCGCGGCGACAATAAGAATAACGACCGGCCAGGGTGCGCCGATCAAAAGCCTTTCCGCCCAGATGAGGAAGCTCTGAAGGGGGGTAAACAGCCCCTCGATTGCGCCGCCATAGGTTCGGGTAAAAGCCCGGAACCCCTCGTCGATGACTTTTTTCAGCGCGCGCAGAGCATCGTCATTCATGGTCGGAAATTTGAAAAGCCATTCCATATCCTGTTCTCCATGACGAACCGGAGGCGGGGATCGATGTCCTCCGCGCTCCGGGAGCAAAATCGCCAGAGCGCCGCGCATCCTTCAGGACGCAAGGCGGAACGCTCTGTTGAACCGGCGCATCGCCACCGAAAGCCTTGGGCATTTCGGAGCCGGTGCGGGCGCGGCGTCGCCGCTGGCGAACGCCGGTTGCCGGGCAGATATGTAAGGACCGGCTTTTAAAGGGCGGCCTTGACCTTTTCCGCGACCTCGGGAGAAACCCAGCCCGTCCAGAGAGCTTCGTTTTCCTTCAGGAACTGCTTGGCGCCATCTTCGCCGGTCGCCTGGTTATCCGTCATCCAGGCGATCAGCTTGTTGACGGTCGCGTTGGTCCAGGCGCGTTTGTTGAGATAGTCCATAGCGGGGCCGGCACGATCGGCAAAGGACTTGCTGACCAGCGTCTGCACGTCGTCCACCTGCCATGCGTTCGGCTTCGGGTCCGGACAATCGGCAACCGAGGTGCAGCGCTTCCATTCTGCCGCATCATAGTCCGTGCCGAATTCGAGCTTTACCATCTCGTATTTGCCGAGCAGCGAGGTGGGCGCCCAATAATAGCCGACCCATGGCTGCTTGGCTTCGTAAGCCTTGGCGATGGAACCGTCGAGACCTGCGGCGGAGCCGGTGTCAACGAGGGTGAAGCCGGCCTTTTCACCGCCGAAAGCCTTGAACAGCTGCGCGGTGACGACAGTGCCGCCCCAGCCCTGCGGGCCGTTGAACACGGCGCCCTTCGACTTGTCTTCCGGCGACGGGAAGAGTTCGGGATGTTTGAAGAGGTCCGGAATGGTCTTGAGATCGGGATTGGCCTCTGCGAGGTATTTCGGGATCCACCAGCCCTGAACAGCGCCATCGGAAAGGATTTTTGCGGCCGCGACCACTTTGCCGCCTTCCAGACCCTGCTTGACGATTTCCGGCTGCAGGCTGACCCATGCCTCGGGGGCAATATCCGGCTGGCCTTTTTCGGCCATGGAGGTCAGTGTCGGCACGGTGTCGCCGGTCACGATTTCGGCGGAGCATCCATAGCCCTTTTCAAGAATGAACTTGTCCAGGTTGGCGGCAACTTCGGCGGATTGCCAGTTCATGCTGGCGATTGTCACGTTTCCGCAGTCGGCAGCATAGGCTGCGCCGCCTGAAAAGGCGAAGCCGGCGGAAAGAATTGTGGCACCCAAAAGTATTTTCATTTTTGTTCCCTCTGGTCGCGGTGTGGCGAAGACCCGGGTGCTGACGGCACCGCGACCGCCAGCGCCTTTATTGAGGCTTAATAATTGCTTTCTGGCCGTTCCGTTTGCGGCAGATTCTGGCGTATTGAGGATGGCAATTATCAATCAATTATCCGGTCCCGCGAACGCGAGCCTGAAATCCGTGGTGTGGAGACACCGAATTCGCCGCGCCCCTGCGCTCGCGCATCCCAATATTTCGGAAGAACGGAACTTTTTCAGTATTTGAAGAAACCCGGGGGAACAATAAACGGAAGTTTCTGTTTTCTTGGACTTTTATCTTGTTCTGTATTACGGGAGATTTCCTCTCGGTTTTTGTGGTGATGTTGAATGACCAATCTTCGTGCTGCCCCGGTATGGCCGATCGGTGGTGGTGAAACGGGTGAGCTTGTGCGCCGCTTCGACTGGTCGAAGACATCGCTCGGTCCTATTTGCGAATGGCCGCAAAATCTGAGGCAAAAGGCTAATTCCGTCGTCAATTCCCCCATTCCGCAGGTGCTGATGTGGGGCAGGGATCACGTGATGATCTACAATGACGGCTATGCGGAGATCGCCGGCAATTATCACCCGCGGGCGCTGGGCGGAACGGTGCCCGGCATCTGGCCGGAAATATGGGACTGGAACAGCCGTATTCTGGAAGCCGGTTTTCGCGGTGAGGTCATGGCCTATCGCGACCAGCCGATGACGCTGATGCGACATGGCCTGCCGGAAGAGGTGATCTTCGATCTGTTCTACACGCCGATCTACAATGAGGGCGGCACGGTGGACGGCGTTTTGTGTACCGTGCTCGAAAATACCGACAAGGTGAAGGCCGTGGAGGCGCTGGAGCAGAGCCGCAAGGAACTAAGCCGGCTCACCAATGCCCTGCCCATTCTGGTCGGGTATGTCGATCGTGACTACGTTTATAAATTCGCCAATGACGGCTATCTGGAATGGTTCGGCCGCCGCGCCGAGGAGGTGATCGGCCGCAGCGTTCCCGAAATCGTCGGCGAGGCGTTTTTTGAGGCGCGCAGGGCCTATCTGGATCGTGCGCTCGCCGGCGAGAAGATCGTTTCCGACACCGTGATCCGCAGGCCCGACGGCACCATGCGCGCCGCCGAAATCCGCTATGTGCCGCGCTATATCACGGATGGCTCCATCGATGGCATCTATGTGCTGATCATCGATATCGAGGACCGCAAGCGCTCGGAACAGGAAATCCTCATCAGCAACAACCGTTTCCGTGCGGCGGTGGATGCGGTGCACGGCGTGCTGTGGACCAACAGCGCCGATGGCAGGATGCTGGGCGAGCAGCCTGCCTGGGCGGCGCTGACGGGCCAGACTCCGGAAGAATATCAGGGCTTTGGCTGGGCGGACGCCGTCCACCCGGAGGACAGGCAGGGGTCTGTCGAAAGCTGGAACAGCGCGGTCGCGGAAAAGTCGACCTATGTCTGGGAACACCGCGTGCGCCGTCACGACGGCGTCTACCGCACTTTTTTGATCCGCGGCGTGCCGATTTTCGACAAGTCCAGCGCCATTACCGAATGGGTCGGCGTTCACACTGACATAACCGAGCAGCGGCGGGCCGAAGACACCCTCAAGGAACATGCCAGCAATCTCGAGCGCGAAATCCGCCACCGCATCCGGGCGGAAGAGCAGCTTCGGCAATTGAACGAAAGCCTTGAAGCCCGTGTCGAGGCGGAAATGGCGGAGCGCCGCCAGACCGAAAAGGCCCTGCAACAGGCGCAGAAGATGGAATCCATTGGCCAGCTGACCGGCGGCGTCGCGCATGATTTCAACAATCTTCTGCAGGTGATCGCCGGCAATCTGCAATTGCTCTCCAAGGATGTGATCGGCAATGAGCGCGCCGAAAGGCGGCTGGAAAATGCGCTGGCCGGTGTCCATCGCGGTGCAAAGCTGGCCAACCAGCTGCTGGCCTTCGGCCGTCGCCAGGCGCTGGAACCGCGCGTCATCAATATTTCCCGTTTCGTGACCGGCATGGACGATCTGCTTCGCCGTTCGCTCGGTGAGGCGATCGAGGTGGAGGTTATCACCTCGGGCGGTCTCTGGAACACCTATGCCGATCCCAACCAGGTGGAAAATGCGCTTCTCAACCTCGCCATCAATGCGCGCGACGCCATGGAAGGGCACGGCAAGCTGACCATTGAAGTGGGCAATGCGGTGCTCGACCGCGATTATGCCCGCAAGCATTCGGAGGTTTCGGCGGGGCAATATGTCATGCTCGCCGTCACCGATACCGGGTCGGGCATGTCGCCGGAGATCCTCGAAAAAGTCTTCGAGCCGTTCTTTTCGACCAAACCGGAGGGCAAAGGCACCGGTCTCGGCCTTTCGATGGTCTATGGTTTTGCAAAACAGTCCAGCGGCCACGTCAACATCTATAGCGAGGTGGGGCAGGGCACGACGGTGAAGATGTATCTGCCGCGCTCCGCCGCCGATGAGGACCGGGAAGTAGTGATGCCGACCGGCCCCGTGGAGGGCGGAACGGAAACCATTCTTGTGGTGGAAGATGACGAGGAAGTGCGCAACACCGTCGTCGAGACGCTGAGCGATCTCGGTTACCGGGTGCTCACCGCCCGTGATGCGCAGGCCGGTTTGACGGTGGTGGAAAGCGGCATTCCGATCGATGTCATCTTCACCGACGTGGTAATGCCCGGGCCTTTGAAAAGCCGGGAAATGGCGCGCCGCGCGCAGGAAAGGCTGCCCAACCTCGCCGTTCTCTTCACCTCGGGTTACACCGAAAACTCCATCGTGCATGGCGGCAAGCTGGATGCCGGGGTGGAGCTTCTCTCCAAGCCCTATACGCGCGAAGCGCTGGCACGGCGCATCCGCCATGTGATTGCCAACCGCAAGCAGGTTTCTTTGGCGAGAGCGCGGCCGGCAGTTGCGCCGGGTTATTCCAAGCCTTCCGAACCGGTGAGGACGGTCGAAAACGAAAACCGGTCCATACGCGTCCTTCTGGTCGAAGATGACGAGCTGATCCGGATGAATTCGACGGAGATGCTGGCGGAGAGCGGCTTTGCCGTCGTCGAGGCCGGAAATGCGGCTCAGGCGCTGAAGGTGATCGAGGCAGACCGCATAGATGTTCTCGTCACCGATCTCGGTCTGCCCGACATGAAGGGCGGCGAGCTGGCGGTGGAGGCTCTGCGCCGCAAGCCGGGGCTTGCCATCGTGTTTGCGACGGGCGACAGCCATTTGCCGGAAGGGGCGCCCGAAAGCGCGGTGCTGCTCACCAAGCCCTATGACGAACAGCAGATCGTTTCGGCCGTCGAGCAGGCCCATACGGCAAAGAGCGCCGTGGCGGAATAGTACGCCCGCCGCTTTGTTGCCGGCTCAGTAACCTCTGATCATGTCAACCGTTTCCGGCAGCCTGCCGGTCTCGCGCCATGCGCGAACATTGCCCGCGACGATCCGCGCCGAACTTTCGCGGCTTGTCGGGGCGGAAATATGCGGCAGGACCGTGACTTTCGGGTGCTGCCAGAATGGCGAAGCCGTGGGCAGCGGCTCCTGTTCGAAGACATCGAGAACGGCATGCGAAAGGCGGCCGGAATCGAGCGCCGCGATCAGGTCGTCGGCGACGATGACCGCACCGCGGGCGAAGTTGATCAGCGCCGCCCCTTGTTTCATTGCGGCGAGACGGCCGGCATCGAGAAGGCCACGCGTCGCGTCGGTGAGCGGGACGAGGCAGACGAGAATGTCGCTTTTTTCCAGCAGGGCTTGCAGCCCGGCATCGCCGGTCAGCGTTTCCACGCCTTCGATCACCTTGGCCGAGCGGCTCCAGCCGACGACGTTGAAGCCCGCATGGGTGAGGCGTTCGGCTGCAGCGGTGCCAAGCGCTCCAAGGCCAAGGAGACCGATGGTCATCTCGCCGGGATGGCGGTAGTCCAGCTCCTGCCAAAGGGCCTTTTGCTGGTTTTCACGATAGGCCGGCATGTCGCGCTGCAGATAGTAGGTCCATGCCAGAACGGCTTCGGCCATCACGCGGGAAAGCTCCGGGTCCTTCAGCCGGACGATGGGGGGAGCCTTGTCGCCCAGCTCCAGCACCAGCCGCTCGACGCCCGCCCACAGGCTGTGAATCCATGTGAGGCCCGGAAGCGCGGCGATATCGGCGGGATCGGGATTGGCGACGATGGCAAAGTCCACTGCCCGTCGCTGTTCGTCCGTCAATTCGGAGAAGGAGAGGATGTCCTCCTGCGGCATGGCGGCGCGTAGCGCCTGTTTCCAGACGGCTTCCGTTTCCGCATTCATCCGTGAAACAAAGGCGATGGGTGATGGCATGGGACTGATCCTGCTTGCGATTTTAGCTTTACGCCATCAATGCGCAATTTCGGGGGGCAATACCATGGGTTTATCGTTCAAATCTTCCACAGAATAAAACGGCCCGGTTTTCACCGGGCCGTTTCACGATCACGCCTCTTCCTTCACCGGCGGCTTCGCATCGCCGTAATAGGCCGAGAATTTCTCGTGATAGTGCTCCGAACCGCCGGGGCCGGCATAACGCTGCAGTTCCGTCATGTCGGTCTTGTTCAGCACGATACCGAGCGTCTTGTTGGCGATCTGCGGCTCGTTGGCCATCAGGTTCTGCACCATCTGGATCGGCGTCTTGCCCCATTCGGTGACGAAGACGAAACCGTCCACCTGCGGTGCAAAGGCCTTGGCATCGATGACGGGGACGACAGGCGCCAGGTCGACGATGATGTAATCGCAGGCCTCGCGCGCCGAGTCGATGAATTTGCGCATGCCGGAGGAGGACAACAACTCGCTCGAATGGGCGAACTGGTTGCTGGTCGAAACCGGCAGGATGCCCATTTTCGTGCGCGTATCGACCTTTACCGCCTGCGTCCACGGAATTTCATCGAGCACAACTTCCACCAGACCGGCGGATTGCCGCGTCGTCAGCATGCGGCTGAGGCCGGGATTGCGGATATCCGCATCGACGACGAGGGTGCGCTTGCCGGTGGAGGCGATCAGACCGGCGAGATTGAGCGCCACGACCGACTTGCCCTCGTTCGGCAGGCAGGAAATGACGCCGATGACCCGGCATTGACGTTCCTGAATGACGACATCCGCGGTCAGCTTCACGTTGCGCAACGTTTCCGCGAAACTGGAGCGCGGGCTGTCGACGGCAAGGCGCAGCATTTTCTGGAACGAGACCTGCCCGCTTTCGTCAAGCGTGGCATGTTCGCCGCCTGGGGTGGCGGCGCTGGTGCCGGCCTTGGCGTTTTCCACGCCCCTTTCCCCGATGAAGGGGAGGTAGCCGAGAAAGCGCATGCGCAGATTGTCACGCACGTCATTGCCGGTGTGGAAGAAGCGGTCCCGGAACTCGAGAAGCGCCGCGATACCCCCGCCCAGCATCAGGCCGAGAACGACCGAAAGCGCCATGGTCATGGTCTTTTTCGGACTGGAAGGCGATGTCGGCAGGCCCGCTTCGGAGATGATGCGTGCCTTGGCGATCGGCAGCGACTGCTTTTGCGAGGCTTCCTCGAAGCGGCCGAGATAGGACTGATAGAGGGTGCGCAGCGCCGTGGACCGCTGTTCGAGTTCACGCAGCTGCACCATGGTGATGTTGGCTTGAGAATTGCGACCAGCTACCTTGTCGATACTGTCACGCAACGACTGCACGCGCGAATTGGCAACGTCGACCTCGTTCTTGAAGCTGCCGGTCAGCTGCTGCAATTCCTGGAAGATTTGCTGCGAAATCTCTTTTTTCTCGGCTTCGAGCGCGGCCGCCTGCGGATGGTCGGCGCCGAATTGCTGGACGATGCCGCGCTGCCTGTCGGAAATGGTGATGTAGCGCTTGCGCAAATCCTGAATGACCGAGTTGTCGGTATCACGGGCCGACACGACGGCATTGTCGACAGCTGTCTCCGGCCCGCGGTCGATAATCGACTTGTACTGGCTGTAGCGGGCAGAGGCAGTAGCTGCATCCGCCTGTGCGGAAATCAGTTGGCCATTAAGATCGGCAAGCTGGCTTTCCGACATAAGCTCACCGCGTGAGGATACGATATTGTTGTCAGACCTGTATTTCTGAACTGCAAGCTCGGCGGCCTGGGCGCGCTGGTTGAGGTCGGTCATGCGTTCCTGCAACCATACAGAAGCGCGCTCGCTGGCGTCGAAATTGGCGTTCAGCTGTTCGGTGAGGTAGGCCTGTGCATAGGTCTTGGCGATCTGCGCAGCCAGCTGACGGTCGGTCGAGCGGGTGGAGATGGCGATGACGGAGCTGCGGCCGACACGTTCCACCGTCAAGGACTGCTGCAGCACGGCGGCGGCCTTTTCGCGGCGTCCGGCGCGGATTGCGGCTTCGGAGACGGGCGGATCGCCCGGCAGGACGAGATCAAGGATACCACGCACGGAGGTTTTGACGAGTTCGACCGGCGACATCGGCGGATTGACGATGATGTCATTCTCGTCGAACTTGGCCTTGTCGACCACTGTCAGCGCCATTTCCTTGGATTTCAAAATTTCCACGGCGCTGGCGATGCGGTTGTCGACGATCTGGGCGGCGGGCACCGGCGATTCCTCTTCCGCATAACGGGAAAGGCTTTCATCCAGCAGCACCTGCGTCATCGCGGTGTAAACGGGGGTCGCAAGCACCAGATAAAGGCCGGCCAGAACCACGGCTGCAATGACGGAGGCGGCAATGACATTGGCACGACGCACCACGGCGGCCCACAGGCGGTCGAGGTCGATGAACGTGTCGGAATCCTTGCCGGACTCCGGAAAACCGATATTGGATTTAAAGGTCTTGTGGTGCATGGACCTACCTTGTGAATTAAAAATGGTACGCGGGAAGCCGAATAAACTCGCCTTCCCGCCCCCCGTTATTGGTGCGCCGGCCGCCTCCCCCGGCGGCGCGATTAAAGTCAGGCCGCCTGGACGCGGCTTTCGTGGTTCGCCACCAGTTCCTTCACCGAAGCGAGAACCTGGGCTTCCATGTCCGCGCGCAGCAGCGAGAAGGCGACGTTTGCGGCAATGAAGCCCTGCTTGCTGCCGCAGTCGAAGGTGCGACCGCTATATTTCTGCGCATGGAAAGACTGTTTTTCCGCAAGCCGCCTCATGCCGTCGGTCAACTGGATTTCATTGCCCGCGCCGCGCTCCTGCTTGGCGAGAATATCGAAGATTTCCGGCTGCAGGATGTAACGGCCATTCAGGTAATAATTCGAAGGCGCCTTGGATGGTTCCGGCTTTTCGACCATTTCGGTGACCGCAAAGCCATGATTGACCTTCTGGCCGACGCCGACGACGCCATAGGACGACACTTCCTGGGGCAGGCATTCCTCGACGCCGAGAATATTGCCGCCGACTTCGTCATAAAGCTCCATCAGCCCGGCAATGCAGCCGCGTGCGCCATAGGACACCATGTCAGGCAGAAGCAGCGCGAAAGGCTCCTTGCCCACCAGTTCGCGTGCACACCAGACGGCGTGGCCGAGACCGAGCGGCACCTGCTGGCGCGTATAGCTGACGGTGCCGGCAACCGGCAGCATCTTTTCCAGCTGCAACACCTGCACGGTCTTGCCGGAGCGGGTCAGCGTATTGATGAGTTCAGGCGCGCTGTCGAAATAGTCTTCGATGGCGGTCTTGTTGCGGCTCGTGACGAAAATGATGTGTTCGATACCGGCCTGCATGGCTTCGTCGACAGCATATTGCACGACCGGTCGATCGACGATCGTCAGCATTTCCTTTGGCATCGCCTTGGTGGCGGGCAAAAACCGCGTGCCGTTGCCGGCTACCGGAATGACGGCTTTTCTGACAGTTTTGTTCAGGTCCATCGCGTTCTCCTTCATCAAGGTTTGATCTGTCCCCAGTCCCCGCGCAGATTTCGTCTACGCGTAAATTTCACGAAATCTGTCTTTTCACCCCTGTATTCGCTCCGGGCGCAAAGATGGCGTCCCGCAGCCTCCTCAGCCGCACTGCAATCGGCATTCTTAAGTGCCCCAGCACGGCAGGATCTCGGATTGTGGTCTTCAAGGCGCCCAGTACCGAGCGGCTCTTGATGTTTTCCACCAATGTCAAAAAATTATGCGCCAGCCGCAGGCTGCGGGCTCTCGCCTGCTGCGCATCCATGGCGGCGGGCAGCAGAGTGTAATGGCTCAGGAATTCCTGATCCGCCCGCATCATCGCTTCGACGTGATGAAGTTCGAGCACGCGCGAAATCGAGCCTTCGCGGATATTGTAAATGTAACCCGGCTTCGGTTCGATGGCGCAGAGGCCGCCGGCGGCGAGCGCCGAGGCGAGCAGGATATAATCCTCGCCGATGCGGATATCCTCGCGGAAGCGCAGTGCCTCGCTATTGAGGAAATCGCGCCGGAACATCGGTTTCATGTAGCCGAAATTGAAGGTGGAACGGAACAGGATGTTGGAGGAAATGAAGTCCTCAAGCGTGAGGGTGGATCGTTCCTCCAGAAACTCTTCCGGAAACATCGTCTCCATCGGCCTGCCGTCGGTATAGACCACATCGAGATTATCGACAGCGATGTCAGCATTCGCGGCCTCCGCCCGGCACATCATGCAGGCAGAACGCTCCGGGCGGATGACGTCGTCGGAATCGAGCACGGCGATCCAGCGTCCCGTCGCGGCCTCGATGCCGGCATTGCGTGCACCACCCGGACCGCGGTTTTCTTCGAGCGCAAGCAGGCGGATGCGGGGATCGATGGCGGCAATCGCCTCAACGAAGGGGATGGTATCGTCGGCGGAACGATCGTCGACGACGATGACCTCCAGCGTCACACCCTGCTGGTCGAGCGCGCTTTGAACGGCGGCTTCGATCGTATCGGCGGCATTATAGGCGGCGATGACGAAGCTGATATCGGGCGGGGAGGTGAGATTTTCCATCAGGTCGCCTCCACCGCGCCATACTGGCGGATTTCGCGCACACCGAATGCGCCGCTCATCGAACCCATATGCAGCGCGCCACGCAGCGCATAACGGTTGCGGCGCACGGCGTTGAAGCCGTTCAAGGCGGCGAATACGCCACAATACAGCACTTTCGAACCTGCCTTCAGCACCTGAACCACACGGCGTGCACCGGGTTTCTTTTCAGCCAGCACGCGGCCGTGGGTCTGGCCGGAGCGGAAGCGGCGTTTGGCCAGCCACATGAAGCTTGCCCGATTTTCCGGAACCGGCTCCGACAAGACGGCGTCTTCAGCAAAGACGATACGGCCGCCTGCGGCGTGAAGATGCGAGAAGAAATGGGTGTCCTCGCCGCCGCTCTGGCCGAGCGCCAGCGCGAAGCGCCGGCCCTTGACCGAGGGCGCATCCATCTTGAGCAGCGTGTTGCAGGTATAGCCGGTGATGATCTCGCCATTCACCCACACCGGAACTGTCGAGTGGAAATCGCCGCGTTTCATCCAGCCCGGCGCATTGTCCCGGTAAACCGCCGTCACGGGGCCGAGGACGGTTTCCGCACCGGTCTCGTCGGCTTTTTCCAGAAGGGCGGCCAGCCAGTGCGGCGGGGCGGTCTCGTCATCATCGATAAAGGCGAGATAATCCGCGCTGCATTCCGACAGGCAGGCATTGCGGGCAATCGAAATATTCGATTTCGGGCAATGAACATAGGTGATCTCGAAGGGTGCGGTTTCACGCAGGCGATCGACGCTTGCCTTGGCGCTCGGCTCCTCGTCATTATCGGCCACAATCAGGCGAACTTTCACGCCTTCCGGCACGTCCAGCTCGAAGAGTGACAGAAGTGTGGCGACGAGTGCCGGGCGTCTGTAGGTGCAGATGCCGATATCGACGGTCTTGAGATTTTGCGTGCCGGTGACGGTGTTGTCGGTCATGAGACAGCCTTTCTTCCCCGGAATTTCAGGAGTTCCAGCCAGAAGCCGGTGGACCAGGCCAGATGCATCACCATCGCCGAAAAGGCGGCGAGCGGGCCGTATGGGTTTTGCTGACCTATTGCCATCCACAAGCCATAACCCACACATGCGGCGATCCAGAGGCCGAGCGGAATAAGTGCGGCCCAATGCACGAGCGACAGTAGCGCGAGGATGAAAACCGGCAGGACGGCGAGCGGAATCATCTGGCGGATTTTCGGGATCGAGCGATGTTTCAAGAGGTTCTTTGCCCGGCCACGGCCATAGGCGAGATATTGCCTGAACAGCGGCATGACGCTTGCGCGCGGATAATAGGTCATGCGGGTCTTGTCGGTCATCCAGAGGCGGAAACCGGATTTGCGTAGCCGGAAATCCAGTTCGGCATCCTCGTTATGGCTGAAGCTCTCGTCATAACCACCCACCGCATCGAAAGCGGCGATCCGCATCAGCGCGTGGTGGCCATGGTCTATCCAGTGGCCTTTGGCGCCTTCGCGGTGCTTGGAGCCGCCATTGCCGAGCTTGGAATTCTGGGCGATGGCCGTCGCCTTTTGGAACAGGCCGTGGCCGACCGTATCCATGGCGACGACGACGGAATCCGCGCCGGTGCGCTCGGCGTCCTCGATCAGCCTCTGGCAATAATCATCGGGATAATCGCCATGGGCGTCGATGCGGATGAGGTAATCAAAATCCTCGCCGAAGGTGGCGACGGCAAGATTGATGCCGGCGCTCTGGATGCGCTTCGGATTGGCGAGAAGCGTGACGCGATCGTCCTTTGCGGCAAAGGCGGAAACGATATCGCGGGTTCCATCCGTGCTGCCGCCATCGGCGACCACGATGCGGAAGAGACGCCCCTGCATCGCATCGGTAAATTTGACAAGCAGCCCCTCGATCGTCTTCGCCTCATTGAGGCAGGGTATGACGATCAGCGTTCTGATGCCGGAATGACCAAGACCTTCCATGATTTGCCCCCTACGCACTACACGGGTGAAAACTGCGCTTCGCGGGCGTGGCCGGAGGCGGATTTGGCGAGAGAGGACAAGTGCTGGACCAGCTGACGGCAATCGTCGCGGTCGGTCAGCCATTGTTTCCTGTCTGTTGTCGAGAGGGTGTTGAAGGCGTCCGCATAGATTTGCGGGGTCATCTCCGCAAACAGGGCGGCAAGATCGTCAGCGTCGGCATTCTGCAGGACAAAGCCGATACCACGCTTTTCGATGAAACGCGCAGTTTCCGTGCCGGCAAGTGCAATCGGCAGGGTGCCATAAAGGCAACCCTCATAAAGCCGGTTGGGCAGAAGCCAGCTCGAATTCTGGCCTTCCTCGAAAAAGTCGATCGCCCAGGTGAACTGCACCTCGTTATAGATGGCGGCGAGGTCCTCGGGGTTCTTGTAAGGCCCGTGGAAATGCACATCCGGGGCGGCGGCTACGAAACCGTCGAAATCTGAAAACTCCGAATAGGCCGGCCGGCCGCGCAGGATGATTTCGACCCTGCCTTCCATGCGTCCGGCAAATTCGGCAAGGATTTCAAGTGATTTGCGGCAGCGAAGCGCGCCGAACCAGCCGATTTTCCACGGCTCGCCGGGGGCGGGCGGGCGCGGTTGCGGGGCGGCGGCAACGGCGGTGTCGAGCGCCAGCACCTTGTTTTCCTGCAGCAGGACGGGAAGGTCGAGGCCCGACACGGGCTTGAAATAATGCTCCACGAAGGCCGGAGAACTGGTGATCAGCAGCTTCGCGTCGCGGGCGAAATAACGCTGGGCGGCATTCAGCATCTGCCCGGGCTTGCCCTTGTTGAGAAGCAGGCGGTGAATGTCGAGACATTCATAAACCAGTGCCGGCTGCCCGGCATAGATCGACATGGCCCGCTTTGCCAAAGCCAGCATTTCCAGGTTTCTGGCAAGAATGACATCGGGCGCGGGGATGTCGTTCAGGGTTTTGCCCAGCGAGAGGCTGGCTTTCGCCACCGCCGCCATACGCTGCAGAAACTGCCCGTCGGCGGTTTCCCCGAGCACAACGGGCACGACGCCTTCAATCTCCGCCAGCCGGTTCTGCCCGCGCCGGAAACCGGCCAGCGTGACCCGTGCCCCGCCCGCAAGCAAGGTCAGCACCCGCCGACGAATGGCGGGGTCCGACAGATCATGCGCGAGATAAAGAACATGGGTCATGCAGGGTTCCGGTTGGTTTCATGCGTCAGAGACGCCGCAGCTTAGGTTTTGGTGCAAAAAATCGGAGCGGTTCAAAAATGCGGTCAGTTAAGGGCGCAGGCGATGGACTCTGGAAACTGGCATTTGTCACCGAGCGCCGTGAAGGCAAACCGGTCAACGATCATTTGTGATGGTCCCGCATAGGAGAACCGGCCCATCCAGTCCTTCAGCGTGTCGGTGCCCCACAGGCTGAAGAAAATCTTCTGGGCGTTCTGGGGGATTTTCGTCTCGTCCGTCACTTCATGGACGAGCTTGCCGTTGACGTAATAACGCAGGCGTTGCGGCTCCCAGACGAAGGCGTAGTCGTTGAAGCCGGCATCGGCGCCGCCTTCCACAGGCACCAGCTTCTCATTACCGCCCTTGGCGGAAATATACTGGTTCAGCTGCACCTTGCCCGTGTTCTTGCCGAGAACCTCGAAGTCGATTTCATCGTGCGGCTTCTTGTCGGTCGGGCCGATATAGGTGAAGAAGGCGGAGTTCAGGCCGGAGCCGGTGGCGGCCTTCATCCGTGTTTCATAGGTGCCGTAGCGATAACGCCCCTTGGTCTGGATTTCACCGCAGGCGAAGTTGCGATCACCGGCCTTGGCTTCCTCGAAACCGAGCGTGAGCTGGCCGTTTTCCACCGTTGCCAGCTTCTTCGACCAGGTGCAGTTCTGATGCGCGCCGTTGTTCCAGCCGTCGGAAACGTACCAGAAAGATCGGTCCATGGAATCGAAGTTCTCGATGAAGGACGTGCCGTTGCCTTCCTGCGCGTGGATCGGCGTTGCAAAAGCTGCGGCCGAAAGGGCCGTGGCAAGAAGAATGCGTGTCTGAACGGGGGTGACAAATGTTGTCATTGGTTCACCTCTGTCGTTGCGAATAAACTGTTTCGGATGTGGGCGGGCCGATCATGGAGGCCCGTTTGGTCGCAAAATCGGTCATCGTCTTGCGTTTGCCGTTGCGGCTTCCGGTGAGCACGGAATAGACGGCCGGTAGATATTTCCGCGTCTGCGCGTTGCTGATGATCAGAATGACAAAGGCGGAAAGTGTCGCGGTGATATAGAAGGCGGGATAGAAGTCCGGCCCGCCCTTGTTCCAGACCATCCACATGATGACGAGCAGGGGATAGTGGGCGCAGAATATCCAGAAGCTCAGGCTGCCGGTTTCGGCAAGCCGCTGGCCAAGCCGGCTGCGGATCAACAGCGCGGAGGATGCCCAGAAGCCGAGCGCGCCGAAGACGGCAAGCAGATTGCGCGACATGTTGAGCCAGAAGGTGAATTCCGGCCCGGTGAAATAAAGTCCCGTCGCCAACATGGCCGAGGCGACAAAGGTCAGCGCCATGATCGGCACGGCGTAGGGGTCGAGCGCCTTGACGTCGATACGGTGGAGGGCAAGCGCGATACCGAGCGAGAAGCTGAAGAGAATGGATTTCTTCTGGACGATGAAGATCGTCAGGTCAGGCATGGCGGTGATGAAGAGCAGGATGGCGAGGGTCGGCAGTGCGAAGCGGCGCATCAGAAAGGCGAGCACCGGCGACAGCAGGATGCAGACGAACAGGTCGCGCAGGAAATAAAGCGGCACATTTACCGGCAGCTCTTCGAGTGCGGTTCCATGGCTGATGATTTCACGCGGGCTGGCATTCCACAGATCGGGGAAATACCCGATGCCGACATCGAAGAGCTGGATCAGCAATACGGCCGCAAACAGCGCGCCATTCCACAGAAGGAAAGGCAGCAGCACGGTTTTTGACTTGGAGCGGATCGTCGCCGGATAATCGAACCCGCTCATGCCGCGGCGAAACAGCAGATAGCCGGAAATGGCGCTGAGACAGGGAACGCCGATGCGAAACAGCGCATCGCCCAGAAAAACCCGCAGCCAGTCGAAGAAGCCGTAAAGGCCAAGAAACGGGCTGGTCTCGGCATCGTGCGGCACATGGACGAACACGATTCCTGATATCAGCAATATGCGCATCAAGTTGATACGGGAGGATAGGTTCTGATCGACAGTCACATCAGTCACCCCTATTGGGCGGCGTCCACCCACGCCGCGTTGCAACCAGAGCGAACGTAAGCCCGCACTGGAAAGTCTGGTTTCGACTTTGGGATAAAATGTGGCGACGCGGGAAAAACACAAGATTAGATTTTGCGGGTGAATGTCTGGCGTCAGCGCCATTTCTTCGCTGAATGGAAGTCAAATAATTGAAATAACTGCAATTTTTACAAACTCACACATCGTTAAAAATCGCTGAAGCGTGTGAATTTGTCATTTGCCGTGATGTTGCGCTGCAAAAAGACGGCTGACTTGACCTCGCCGCGGTGAATGAAAACCTCGCGGCGAGGGCGCTTAACGGCGGAAATGAGGCGCATTTTTCCGCTATATTTCTAACCTTGGGTTGCAGTGTCCCGCATACGCCGCGATTTGACCATGCCTAAGATTTTCCCAAGCAGCGCGCGTTCGGTGAGCAGGATCAGCACCCCGTAGATGACGCCGCCCACGGCTGCGCCGATGAGAACCTGAAGGGTGGCACTGGGAATGCGCTCAGCCAGAACGTGAAGCAGATAACGCACCGCAACGGCCATCACGAGTGCCGCGATCATCGGCCTGCTGCTGACATAAAGGCCGCGGAAGAACGGTGTGTCGCTCGCCTTGAACACCGCCCAGGAATATGCGACCAGCGTTACCGCATTGACGATGCAGAGCCAGACCATGGCGTCGATCAGCGTGCCGTAAAGTGCTGCGAGCCACACTGCCACCGTGGTGACGATGGCGCGGATCGTCGCCGACCAGAACAATACGCGGCCGTAACCTGCACCCTTCAGGTAGGGGATGAAGGTGCTGCATGGTGTCAGAATGGCCTTCGATAGCGCCAGCAGGCCGAGAACCGGCCAGGCATAGGCCCAGTTCTGCCCGAAGATGACAAGCATGGCGGGCTCGGCCACGGCCCAGAGGCCGAACATCATCGGCGCCAAGAGCACGGTCAGAACCTGCGTGCTGAACATCAGTGCATCACGACGGCGCTGCGGATCGTCCATCATGCGGCTGAAGGCGGGAAACAGAACGCCCATGACGGCGGACAGAACCACCTGATTGGGAATGCTGGCGAAACGATTGGAGGCGGAATAGGCGCCGGCATCCGCCAGACCCAGGTGTCGGGCAATGACCACCATCGGTGACTGGAAGGTGACGAAATTGGCGATTTCCGATCCCATCAGCCCCGAACTGAAGCCGAGAAGCGGCACGAGACGGCGCGGTTTCATGACGAAACGCGGGCAATAGCGCGAAACGGCATACAGCCCGACAAGCCGGATGAGGGCGGCGGCGAAAAGCTGGATGATGAGCGCCCAGACGCCGAAGCCGAGAAGGGCGAGCACCACGGCGACAACCGCGGCGATGCTTTCCGACGCCATGCTCCAAAGCGCGTCCTTGCTGAAATTCATGCGCCGGGCGAGCAGCGAATAGGCAACATCGCCAGCAAGCTGCAGCGGAATGAGGAAGGCCATGATGCGCAGCAGATAGGCGCTTTCCACTGCACCTAGCAGCCCGCCGAAAAACTCCGCCCAGATGTAGAGGACGGCAGCCATGGTGCAGGAGATCGCCAGATTGGCCCAGAAGACGGTATGGATCGTTTCCATATCCTCTTCCTTTTCGACGATGAGGGCAGAGGTGAGCCCCGCGCCGGCGATCATGGTCAGAAACTGTACAACCGTTAGTCCTACCGCCACCACCCCGAATTCCTCTGGGGAAAGCAACCGTGCAAGAATGGGGACCGTGACAAATTTAAGCCCGAATGTCCCTGTTTTTGATAAAACGCTCCAGCCGACATTCGTGGTGATGGTCTTTACATTTGGCGCTGGGGGCATACAAGCATCCTGTTTCTGGAGGCCGGCGGGAGGAAGCCGGTTGGGAGTTGCCGATACCATCGGGGCCGCTTTTAGGATCGGGCCCGACACTTCTTGATCAACGCAAGGGGCGAAACAATGGCAAGATTTACTGTCGTCATTCCCTACTACCAAAAGCAGCACGGTATCTTGGGACGTGCACTCGCATCGGTTTTTGCGCAGACTTACCAGGACTTCGATCTTGTCATCGTCGATGACGAATCGCCATACCCGATCGATCAGGAACTTGCGGAAATTTCGCAGGAACAGAAAGACCGGATTATCGTCATTAAACAGTCCAACGGCGGACCGGGCGGCGCCCGCAATACCGGTCTGGACAATATCCCTGATGGCACCGACTATGTCGCCTTTCTGGATTCCGACGATATCTGGACACCTGATCATCTGCGCAATGCTGCCTTCGCGCTTCAGACCTATGGCGGCGAGTGCTACTGGGCCTCAATGCAGGCAAGTGACGAATTTTATTATCATTTCGCCATTTCCGAGCTGGAAAAAAATGAGGGTGCGGCAAGGCTTTCCGAGAAGCCGCTGGTGATCGAACTGCCGGATCTGGCAAGTGTCATGCTGCGCAACTGGAGCTTCCTGCATCTCTCCTGCATGGTGATCGGCCGTCCTCTTTTCGAGAAGATCCGCTTCGACCCGGCGCTGCGTCTGGCGGCGGAAGACGTGCTGTTTTTCTGTGATTCCATCCTCGCATCGAAGCGGACGCTTCTGTGTGATGATGCCGGCGCGATGCGTGGCATGGGCGTCAATATCTTCCACAGCATCGACAATACCTCTCCGGAATTCCTGCGCCAGCAGTTCAATACCTGGGTGGCGCTCGATACGCTGGAGGGCCGTTTTTCACGCCGGCCGGACGATGTCGCCTCCATCGCTTCCTATAAAAACACGGCGCGCAAACAGGCGCTGTGGAGTCAGGCGGGCAATCTGAAACGGCGCAAGGCGCCCGAATTCGGACTGCTTCTGAAATGGGCGATGCGCGATCCCGCACTGCTGCGTGCTGCTTTCGAACTCGGTGCCGGAAAAATCGTCCGCTCGAGATGAGCGAATTCTCGCCCACAAGAATTTATATGTTTTTCACCCAGGAGTGACCTCATGAAACCTTACCACTGGGAATCTCATCACGGCAATTTCGGTGACGATCTCAACCTGTGGCTGTGGGACTTTCTGCTTCCGGGCCTGCGCGATGTGCATGACGATGTCATGCTGGTCGGCGTCGGCACCGTGCTGAACGATGTTCTTTTGCCCGCAAAGCAGCGCAAGCTGGTGATCGGCAGCGGCTATGGTTATGGCGCAGTGCCGGATACCAGCACCGAGTTCTGGGATATTCGCTGTGTGCGCGGCGACAAAACCGCCGCCAAGCTCGGGCTCGCCCCTGAAAAGGGCATTGTCGACCCGGCTGTCATGGTCACCGAGATGCCTGACTTCAAAGGCCTGCCGAAGCTCTACAAGAAGACCTTCGTTCCCCATTGGGAATCGGCGGAATTCGGCATGTGGGAAACGGTCTGCGAACCGGCCGGGCTGACCTATCTCGACCCGCGCGGCGAGGCGAAGGCTGTCATCCGCGCCATCGCGCAGTCGGAATTCATCGTCGCCGAATCCATGCATGGCGCAATCCTTGCCGATGCCTTCCGCGTGCCGTGGGTCGCGGTCAGCACCTCGCCGTCGATCAACAGCTTCAAATGGAGCGACTGGGCCGGCAGCGTGGGTGTCGAATATCAGCCGCGCTACGTGCCGGTTTCAACCCGCGCCGAGGCGGCGAAAAAGGGCTCGCGCTTCTGGGGCATGAGTTTCCCGCCGCCGCCAGGCCCGGTCATTGCCGAAACCGGTTCCGTCTCGGCGCATGGGGGCCCGGCGCATGAGGGCGATGTGCTGGTGCGGCCGCAGGAGAATCAGTCCCGATCGCTGCGCAAACTGGCCAAGCAGGTGCTGGCCGCGCCTTCCACGCTGGCGCTCTGGCAGGCAAGCCGTGCGGAGCCACGCCTCAGCCCGGACGGCCGGCTGGAGGAGCGCAAGGAGCGTTTCGCCGCCGTTCTGGAAACGGTGAAGCGGGACTATCTCTGAGGGTCTAAGATAGTCGGCGGCGGTGCTTCCGCTCGCGCCACGGATAAAGTGCAGCGGCACCTATGCGTTTGGCAAAGCGGAGCATCCGCAGGCCGTCACCCCGGGCTTGATCCGGGGTCCAGCGCGATCAAGTCATTGATCGCGAAAGACTCTTTCACGCGCAGGCGTGCCGTGGCTGGATGCCGGATCAAGTCCGACATGACGGAGGAGGGAACGGCGGACTTGTCGTCGTTCTTGCGCCAGTGGGTTCTACCCTCACGAAACCGGCGTGCCATCCAGCAGATAACGAACATCCCGCACCGGCGGCGGTTTGCGGAAGCGCGCGGTCTTGTCGGTCCAGATGCCGCGCGTGATGGCGGGCAGGGCGGGCAGCCGCGTCAGGGCGTGGCTCAGCGCACCGCCCATGCCCTTCTGATTTTTCGCATCGAGAAAATGACGGAGCTCGAATTTGGCGCGGATATGTTTTTCATGTTCGCGCAGGATCGCCGTTTCCTCTGCCGAGAGCCGGCAACCGGCGAGAATGGCCTTGTCCGCCTCATATAGGCGGCGAAGATCTTCGGTGCGGTGACGGCCGCTCAGCGAGTTGCCGCGCACGATCGCGCCGTAACCGCAATGGCGGATGACCTTGTAACGTGCACCGGCGGCAAGCGCCCGCACGTAAAGTTCGTAGTCTTCGCCAAGCCGCAGGCCGTCGTCATAACGCAATGCATGTTTGTCGAGAAATGCGCGGCGTATCACCGGTTTCAGAAAGCCGGTCTCCCCGCGCTCCACACCGGGCCTGGAAATATTGCCTTCCACAAATTCCGTGAGCGACAGAAACCGGGCCTGCGGTTCGAAACGGACCGGCTGTATGGAGGATGCGCCGGGGACCGATTGCTGGATGAAGGCAATATTGTCGGCCACGAGATCCCAGTCGTCATCGGCCAGCATGGCTGCGAAACGACCCCGGAAAAAGAAGTCGTCCGCATCGAGAATGCTGATCAACGGCGCGGATGAAATCGAGATGGCGTGGTTGCGCGCGGCCGAAGGGCCGCGATTGACATCGAATCGTACGACCCGCAGACGGCCCGTGCCATCATCCGCCGCATGCGCCACATCGCTCGTCGTATCGGTGGAACCGTCGTCGATAACCACGACTTCCCCGACCTCCGGCTCCACAAGGGCGGAGCGGATGGCTATATCGATCGTTTCGGATGCATTTTTCGCAGCGATGATGACGCAAATGGGCTGTGAACCACTCACCATGTGTTGTCCTTCTGCTTTGACCAACCGTCAGGATTTGGCCAGCAGAAAGTGTCAGGCGTGTGGATGCAAGCGATTTTTTTGCGGCGCAATAAAAGAAGCTGCGTAAAAACTCACATATCGGTCAGTTTGGCGCCATGCGGCGGCGGGCTTTTTACGGCGTCCGCCTGTATTGCCTCGGTGCCACGGTCCCCCGCGAAGGTTTCCCGCATGCGCCGTTTTTCCCGGGCGACCAGAACAAGAATCCCAATAAAATAACCGACTTGCAGAATGACCGCACAGATGAGGGTCTGGATGAATGCCGTATAGAAGGAGCCGTGGATGAAATATGTCGCAACCGCAAAGGCAAGCAATGCACCGATCATGCTGAAAAAAACACGAGGTGCATACATGGTGCTCTCCTCCCGAGAACGATTTCTCCATTTTTGACTGCGCTGCGGCATTTTTTTTCTTTGCAAGAAATATACGATGAGACCGGTGCTGTTTCAACACACATATACTTCTTCTAACGGTTGCGGCATGAAATTTCGGTAATCTTGATTGGTAAATTCCTCGGTAATTGCTGACTTCCCCCGATCGGGGCTGCCTTACCATGCGATTCCATGCTTTTGAGAGGCATAAAAGCCTTCTCTTGCGGCCATTGCTCGCTGTCTTACATCCTCTGCAGACTTCGTTAACCATCTCGCCTTTAAAAAGTCGGTATTGATTCCTCAGCAAGAGCAAGGTGCCCGCGTGACAACGAGTTCAGAAGTAATCGCCTTTCCGGCAAAGAACCGTATTGCCGACGTTAAACGATGTGCAACCATGCTCGACCGGCTACATGGTGTGGAGGCGAATGATTTCTGGCGCAGGGAGTGCCGTGAACTGGCCGCCTATCTGACGGAACTCGGTTATGAGGACGCTGCCATGCGGCGTGAAGTCATGGAGTTTCAAAATGCGGTGCAGGCGGAATTGTGGGCGGGTGACGCCACGCCGGAAGCACGCCGCGACAGCCATTGAGGCCTCATCGGTTTCCATAAAAAAGCCGGCGGGTGACAGACCCGCCGGCTTTTTTGTTCGTGCCCGTTTGATCAGGAGGCGCCGGCGCCGCGTGTGCGGGCAACGCCGTCAAGTGCCGGCTTATATTTCGGGTCGAGCCGGGCCGCATGCCCATAGGACTTGGCGGCCTTGGCCATCTCGCCGCGCCGCTCATAGACGAGCGCCTGGTTGGCCCAGGATTCTGCCACATTACCGTCAAGCGAAATGGCGTGGTTGAAATCCGCGAAGGCGTTTTCGTCGTCATTGAGTGCGACGTAAGAAAGACCGCGGCCATTATAGGGCTCCGGCGATGTCGACGACAGCGAGATCGCCTTGGAGAAGTCTTCGATGGCCTGGGCATGCTGGTTGCGCAGCTGGTAGATCAGGCCGCGATTGTGCCAGGCGCGTCCGTCGGTGGTTTCAAGCTCGATGGCGCGGGAGAAATCGTTGAAAGCCTCGTTCACGCGTCCGGACTGGCGGTAAAGATTGCCACGGCCGATCAGCGCCACGTCATAGCTCGGATTGATCTGCAGGGCGGCGTTGTAGTCCTGCAAGGCCTGCTGCTGCTGTCCGCTATTGCGGTAAACCAGCGCGCGGTTGGCATAGGCCTGGTAAAAGCGCGGGTTGAGCTGCAGCGCCTTGTTGAAATCTTCGATGGCGCGGCGCGAATCACCGGCGCGGCCGTAAGCCGAACCACGGACGTTATAGCCTTCGGGATCCTGCGGATTGGCGTTGATGACCGAGGTAAGCGAGGCGATATTTTCCTGCGAACCCTGGGCGCGGTCGATCCTGAACACATCTTCCGTCTGGTTGGAAGTCGCGCAGCCGGAAAGACCGGCAAGGACGGTACAGACGACCAGAGAAGCGCGGAACCCTCTGTTGTTTTTCAATGGCACCCGGCGCGTGGAGGCATCGGAGTTTTTCACAACACAGGCGTCGACAGCGATCATTCGGTGTGGGTTCCCTCGCAGGCCGGTCTCACGATCGTTCTCAAGAACATTCTCCGGCCACAAACACAAAGAGCGGCGGCGAATTGATCGCCCCCGCCCAACAAGCATTCAAAAACGTCCAAAAGACGGCCTATTAACGGCCTGCGCGGGGGCCTGCAACCAGACCTTCGCGCTGTGCACGCTTGCGTGCCAGCTTGCGAACGCGGCGAACGGCTTCAGCCTTTTCGCGGGCGCGCTTCTGGGAGGGCTTTTCGTAATAATCGCGCATTTTCATTTCACGGAAAATGCCTTCGCGCTGCATCTTTTTCTTCAGGGCGCGGAGCGCCTGATCAACGTTATTGTCGCGGACTAGTACCTGCACGTTAAACCCGTTCCTTTAGTTTGGTTATCTTGCTGTGTGAATAAAGGCATTCACACGCAAACAAAAAATGGTTCGTCCGGCTGTCGAGCTGGGCGATTGGTGACGTGCAATAACAGATCATTTGCAGCAAGTCCAGCCGCTAGCGCATAATCAACCAGCAAAATGCGGCCTGCCCGGAATTCCGCCTGCGATGTCGAAACAAAATCATTGCGACGTCGCAAAATGAATATTGCCTCCCATCCCGATTTGCCATGTGTATGATACGGGCCGGAACTATGTTTACGGCCTCTGGCCGGTTCTTGAGGAGCAGACTGCGAATGCGCAAATATTCCGTTTTTGCCGTGGCGCGTGAGGCGTTGCGGGGTCATAAAGGGTGGGATGCGCAATGGGCTTCACCCGAGCCGCGCAAGGATTATGATGTCGTCATCATCGGCGGCGGCGGGCATGGGCTCGGAGCGGCCTATTACCTTGCCAAGGAACACGGCATTACCAATGTCGCAGTTCTGGAAAAAGGCTGGCTCGGCGGCGGCAATACCGGCCGCAACACCACCATCATCCGCTCCAATTATCTCTATGAAGAGAGCATGGATATTTACGAGCATTCCCTGAAACTGTGGGAAGGCTTGAGCCAGGATCTCAATTACAACGTCATGTATTCGGCGCGCGGCGTGATGATGCTGTCGCACAATATCCATGATCGGCAATCCTTCAGCCGCCATATCAATGCCAACCGTCTTTATGGCATCGACAATGAGTGGCTGACGCCGGAGCAGGCGAAAGCCTATTGCCCACCACTCGATATATCCGGCAATGCGCGTTACCCGATCAATGGTGCAGCCCTTCAGCGCCGCGGCGGCACGGCCCGCCACGATGCGGTGGCCTGGGGTTATGCGCGCGCGGCTTCAGACCGTGGCGTGCACATCATCCAGAATTGTGAGGTCACGGGCATTCGCCGCGGGCCTGATGGCGCGGTGACGGGCGTGGAGACCAATCGCGGTTTCATTGGCGCGAAAAAAATCGGCGTTTCCGCCGCCGGTCATTCCTCGGTCATCATGAAGATGGCGGACGTGCGTGTTCCTCTGCATTCCAACCCGCTGCAGGCGCTGGTGTCGGAACCGCTGAAGCCGATCTTCCCCTGTGTCGTCATGTCCAACACGGTGCATGCCTATATTTCGCAGTCCGACAAGGGCGAGCTGGTTATCGGCGCTGGCACGGACCAATATAACTCCTATTCGCAGACCGGCGGCCTGCAGATCATCACCCACACGCTCGACGCCATCTGCGAGCTGTTCCCGATCTTCCGCCGCGTCAAGATGATGCGGCAATGGGGCGGGATCACCGACAACACGCCTGATCGTTCCGCTATCCAGAGCGTGACGCCGGTGCAGAACCTCTTCGTCAATTGCGGCTGGGGCACGGGCGGTTTCAAGGCGACGCCGGGTTCGGCCAATCTCTTCGCGCATCTCATCGCCCGTGGCGAACCGCATCGCCTGGCGGCCGGTTTGACGCTTGACCGCTTCCGCACCGGCCGTCTTATCGACGAGGCTGCCGCTGCCGCGGTGGCGCATTGATGCTGGCGGCGGCGGCTATGCTTGCGCTCAATATATCTGGCGCGGCTGCAGCCGTGCCCGCCGGCAGCGTCATTCCCGAGGCTAAGGATTTCCGCAGCCAGAAGATTGCGAAAATGCAGGGTGAGAAAGACTGGCCCTTCGTGGCGGAAAAGGGCCTGCTTCTCTGCGCGCCGAGCCTTACGACGAAGATGGTTTATTTCGTCGGCGAGCAGGACGACGGTAAGCAGGACTACCCCTTCGCGATCGACACCGACATGATGGCGGTTGCCATCGTCAATATGGGCCGGGCCTCGGCGCTGAGGCCATTCGATAATTTCGAGCAACTTTTAAAGCGGCTTTCTCCGTTCGTTTCGATGGGCAGACGGCTGTGTGACCAACCCGCCGGAACAGCGCTTCCGGAAAATTCTCTCTAGGTGGAGCGACGATGCTTCTGATCCATTGCCCCTATTGCGGGGAAGACCGTTCCGAACTGGAATTCCGCTGGGCGGGCGAAGCCCATATTGCCCGGCCGGAAAACATCGCCGATATTTCCGACGAGGCCTTCGCGGAGTATTTCTTCATCCGCGACAATGACAAGGGCCTCGTTTTCGAGCGCTGGCGTCACATTCACGGCTGCGGCCGCTTCTTCAACGCCGCCCGCGATTCGGTGAGCGACAAATTCCTGATGACCTACAAGGCGGGTGAACCGAAACCCGATGCTGAAACGGTCCTTTCCGCAGAAAAGGGAGCCGGGAAATGAGCGGCGATTATCGTATCAAGGGCGCTGGCCGTCTGACCCCCGCCAGAACCGCACGCTTCACCTTCGACGGCAAGATCTATCCGGCGCTGGAGGGCGACACGGTCGCGTCAGCGCTTCTGGCAAATGGCGTGCATCTGATCGGCCGCTCGTTCAAATATCACCGGCCGCGTGGTTTCCTTTCCGCCGGACCGGAAGAGCCGAATGCGCTGATCGATGTCTCACGCGACAGCCTGCGCAAGCAGCCCAATGTTCGCGCCACGGTGCAGGAGGTTTTCGACGGCGCCATCATCGCCTCGCAGAACCGTTTCCCGTCGCTGTCCTTCGATCTGAACGCCATCAACGACGTTCTGTCTCCGATGTTCGCGGCCGGTTTTTATTATAAGACCTTCATGTGGCCGAAGGCCGCCTGGCACAAGATTTACGAACCGCTGATCCGCCGCGCCGCCGGTCTCGGCAAGGCGCCGAGCGAACCGGATGCGGATCATTATTCCGGCCGTTATGCCCATTGCGACGTGCTCGTCGCCGGCGCCGGCGTTGCCGGCCTGACGGCGGCGCTTGCTGCTGCAAAGACCGGCGCCAGCGTCATTCTGGTGGACGAGAATGCCGAAGTCGGCGGTGTGCTGCGCTTCGATACCGGTGCGGTCATCGACGGTCTTTCCGGTTATGAATGGGCGCAGAAGGTCTTCGCCGAACTGAAGTCTCTGCCCAATGTGCGGGTTCTGACGCGCACCACCGCCTTTGGTTATTACAACCACAATTTCGTGGCGCTGGCCGAGCGCGTGACCGACCATCTCGCCACGCCCGCCAGACACCAGCCGCGTGAGCGGCTGTGGCAAGTGCGTGCGAAGAAGATCGTGCTCGCGGCGGGCGCAATCGAGCGCCACATGGTCTTCGCTAACAATGACCGCCCGGGCATCATGCTGGCTGCGGCCGCCCGCACCTACCTCAACCATTATGGTGTGGCCGTCGGCCATAATGTCGGGGTCTACACCGCCCATGATTCGGCCTATGAGACGGCCTTCGATCTCAAGAAGGCGGGGGTGAAGATCGCCGCCATCGTTGATTGCCGGGAGAACCCGGATCAGCGCCTGCTGGACGAAGCACGGGCGCTCGGCATTGAAGTGCTGGCGGGTCACAGTGTTTACAACACCGCCGGCCGCCTGCGCGTCTCCTCGATGACCGTTGGCCGCAATGGTGGCGCCAACAAGCGCAAGATCGCCATCGATGCGCTTGTCGTTTCCGCCGGCTGGACACCCTCGGTGCATCTCTTCTCGCAATCGCGCGGCAAGCTGAAGTTTGACGCGGCTAACCAGCGCTTCCTGCCGGATATCCATGTGCAGAACTGCGTTTCCATCGGCGCCTGCAACGGCACGGATGATCTTTCCGCAATCATTGCCGAGGCAGCAGCTGCCGGCGGCGGTTCTGTGGCGTTTTCCGGCGAGAATGCGCGCGCCTGGACGGGCGGCATGATCGGTACTGCCGAAGGCGCGGGTGAGGGCACCGGCGTCAAGGCCTTCATCGATTTCCAGCACGATGTCTGCGCCAAGGATATTCGCCTTGCCGTGCGCGAGGGCATGCATTCGGTCGAGCATATCAAACGCTTCACCACCAACGGCATGGCGTCGGATCAGGGCAAGATGTCCAACATGCATGGTCTCGCCATCGCATCGGAGGCGCTTGGTCGGGATTTGCCCAAGGTCGGCCTCACCACCTTCCGCCAGCCCTATACGCCGGTCACCTTCGGCACGCTCATCAACCATTCGCGCGGCGCGCTGTTTGACCCCACACGCAAGACGCCGATGCACGAGGAAGAGCTTGCAGCCGGCGCGGTGTTCGAGGATGTCGGCAACTGGAAACGCGCCTGGTTCTTCCCGCGGGCGGGCGAGGACATGCATGAGGCGATCAACCGCGAATGCAAGACGGTGCGTGAGAGCGTCGGCGTGTTCGATGCCTCCACGCTCGGCAAGATCGAGGTGGTTGGCCCGGATGCGGCGAAGTTCCTGAACCTCATCTACACCAATGCCTGGGATACTCTGAAACCCGGCCGCTGCCGTTATGGCATCATGACCCGTGAAGACGGTTTCGTTTACGATGACGGTGTTGTCGGCCGTCTTGCCGAAGACCGGTTCCATGTCACGACGACGACGGGCGGCGCGCCCCGCGTTCTCCAGCACATGGAAGATTATCTCCAGACCGAATTCCCCGATCTCGACGTCTGGCTCACCTCGGCAACCGAACAGTGGGCTGTCATTGCCGTGCAGGGGCCGAAGGCGCGGGAAGTCATCGCGCCCTTCGTTGAGGGTATCGATCTGTCGCCGGAAGCCTTCCCGCATATGGCGGTAGCCGAAGGCAAGTTCTGCGGCGTGCCAACGCGCCTCTTCCGCGTCTCCTTCACCGGCGAACTCGGCTTCGAAATCAATGTGCCGGCCGATTACGGCGCCGCCGTCTGGAGTGCGATCCGCGACAGGGCGGAAGCCGTCGGCGGCTGCCTTTATGGCACCGAAACCATGCATATCCTGCGTGCCGAGAAGGGTTACATCATCGTAGGGCAGGATACAGACGGAACGGTGACACCTGACGATGCCGGGCTTGCCTGGGCCGTTTCGAAAAAGAAGACGGATTTCGTCGGCATTCGTGGCCTGAAACGCCCCGATCTCACGCGCTCCGGCCGCAAGCAGCTTGTGGGCCTTAAGACGAAGGACCGGCTGACCGTTCCGGACGAGGGCGGCCAGATCGTCGTTGATCCGAACCAGCCGAAACCGATGACCATGCTCGGCCATGTCACCTCCGCCTACTGGTCGGAAAATCTCGGCCATTCCATCGCTTTTGCGCTGGTGGCGGATGGCAGGGCGCGCATGGGCGAAACACTCTATATTCCACTTGCCGATAAAACCATTGCCGTCGAAGTGACCGACATGGTCTTCCTCGACAAGGAAGGAGCCCGTCTCAATGGCTGACATGCTGCACGCAAAACGCAAATCCGTGCTTGAGGATTTTCACGGCGGCTCGCCCTTCGTATCGCTGAAGCCTGCTGCTTCCGCCTCGCGGCTGTCGCTACGCGCACGGGAAAGCGCCGTACCGGCGCTGTCCGAAGCGCTCGGTCTTGCGCTGCCCACCAGCCCGAAGAGCTCCGTCACCTCGGGCCTGCGGTCCGCCCTGTGGATTGGGCCGGATGAATGGCTGGTGATCGATCAGGGCGAAAGCGACCTGATGGCAGCGCTCGCCAATGTTTCGGGCCTGTTTTCGGCAACCGATGTTTCCCACCGTAACACGGCCGTCATCGTCTCCGGCGCTGGCGCGGAAGCAGCGCTCAATGCCGGCTGCCCGCAGGACCTTTCTCACGCAAAATTCCCTGTCGGCGCTTGCTCACGCACCGTCTTCGGCAAGGCGGAAGTGGTGCTGCTGCGCACCGCGGACGATACGTTCCGGGTGGAATGCTGGCGCTCCTTTGCCGAATATGTCGGCGGGCTGCTACAGGAGGCGGCGGCGGACGTGGCGGTTTAGACTCTTCACGCGCTTTAAAAAGAGAGCGGCTTATATCTGTCTGAAGACATGGAGTTTTTAAAGCCAAAGTCAGGCAGGGTGTTTAATTTAGAGGGTTTGGACATATGCAACGCCGGCCTCCAGTGCATCTTTGAACTTTAGGCGTTGACGATAGCTGGCAAGAAAACCGGCTTTTACGGCATTTCCGCGCTCGTCCGGCGTGCCGTGGTGCCCGGGATTATCAACTGCGTGATCTCCCACGCTGAATTGTGCCTGGGCGATAACCGCTGCCGGGAAATTTGCGTTATCTAGCTTGCGGTTGCCCGCAAAATATCCCGCTAGATAGTCCGCATGTAACTCTATTCTTTTTACGGTCGGCTGCCCGCGCAATCGGTCGTCTATTCCATATTTATATTGTGCGATATGCCCAAACTCATGAGCGCATACGGCTGCGATGTAAGCGGCGGGATAGGCTGGCTGATTGAGAAATTCCTGTAGAAAACGTAGGCCAAAAAGAACCGTACCGTCCGAGCGCCCCATATAGTTGGCTGAACTGGCATAGGCATTTTTCCCCTTCGCGTCGTCGAGATAAGTGAAGCCGGGCAGGACATCGAAAAGATTACTGAGATAGTTCAGCGTCTGCGCCAGCGCGTAGTCGAAGTCTTTGTCTCCAGACGTGGCGATTGGAGCCTGGCCGTCGACGTAGGAGAACTCCATCGTTTTGTTATCCGTTTCGGATGCAATCTCCGAGGCGGTTAGCGTGCATCCGTTATATGTCTGGCATCGGCATATCCCGGGTAGTGCGAGGCTTGCGCCGCATCCGACAATAAGACTGCGTCTCGTAATCATGGCGTTCACCTCAGGGGCAAAGTTCGGGAAATTTTTGACAGGCCTGATTATCCGAAGGTGGTTTTGGCACCGGATTCGGTGTGGGATTCGGGTTGGGATTGGGATTTGGCGTCGGATTCGGATTCGGATTCGGATTCGGATTCGGGTTTGGATTTGGGTTTCCACCAGGCACCGAATTGAACTGAAAATTCTCAAATCTCTGCGTCATTTGAGAAAATGCAAGCTGCCAATCCGCATATCCATTCTGATGAACGGTCCGGCAAGTCAAAAAACTGCCCAACGGAAGTACATTTTCCCCGCCTATCATAACGTTATGAACAGGTCCAAGTTGTACTAGGGGTAGATAGCGACCTGTTCCACCAGTTTGTTGAAAAATTGCAAATAATGCATGCTGCCCAAATGCAGATTGCAGTTGTGGCCCTCCCATCTGCAGTAAGGTGGCAATGTTTGCGCACGCATTCATGGCGGCTTGCGATCCCATTTGTTGCTGGGCGAGCGCCGGGGTCGAAATTAACGTCCAAAACATAAGAATATTTATGATTTTTGGGGTTTTGATACGCAATTAGAATCCCCCTCTAGATAAGGTCTCAAGAAGAGGAGCATGGTTGTATTCATTTTACAAGTACTAGTTGGATTTTGGGCAATCTCTTCGTCTAAATTTTTTGCCCTTATTTCCAGCCCCGCCATTGCACCCATCGCCCATGGAAATCGGCGCGGCCAATTTCCTGCTTCTCGCCGGTCGGCCAGATTTGCAGGGTAATGGCGGCACTGCCGGACGTCGTATCCGCCTCCATTTGCAGGCGGGCAAGCGGGGCCTCCAGCGTGGCACGGGTTCCGGCCTCGGCGATCAGTGCCTCGCCTGCCTGTTTCAAGGGATCGGGCAGATATTGCCAGGCGACGGTATGATAGACGACGTGGGCAGTACCCGGATATTGCCTGGCAAGGCGGCGTTTCAGCCAGTCTACGGCGTCGGCCTTTTCGACCTGCAGGCCGTTCTCCACCGCGATCCGCAACGCGGCGGCGATGCGCTCCAGACGGTCGGTCTGGTCGGCCCAGACATAGGACATCAGGCGCAGACGATCCTCGGCCGATGACGGATCGAGCGGGTTGAGATCGCAGCCGGCGCGCTCGATAACCTCGATCCGCCCATGGGGTGGGGTATTGTCGCGCCATTCTGGTGACAGGATAACATCGGATTGTTCGCCCCAGGTGAGTTTGCCGAGGTGATATTGGTAACGGTCGAATTGCAGGTTGAGGCCGGCGCTGGCTCCCACTTCGGAAAGCACCAGCGGTTTGCCGGTCAATTCCGCAATCGAAAGAAAGCCCGGCAGCAGCACGGCGGAACGGCGAACCTCGTTGGTCTGCGGTGGTGATTTCAACCTTTCAAGGATGAAGGCGGAATGAAAACGTAGGGCGCTGGCGCAAGCCTGCCAGAGAGCCTCCTCGTCTTCCGGCGGGATATCGACAAGCGGCGCGATCTTTTCCTTGATGGCAAGCGCATGCAGGGCGCCCGCCAACCGCAGGGGAACGGAATCGCCTGAGGGGCCGACATCGCCGGGCCAGGATAAAATCCGCTCGCCCACCTCCGTCTGGCGGTCGAGCCTTGCTGCCACCGCGCGGCATAGCCGTGCGGTAAAGGGCGAGCCAAGGCTGTCGCAGGCTCTTGCCTGCACGAGAAACGCATTCCTTACGGCGTCGTCATGCATGCGCTCTCTCCCTTGCGGTGGTTTCAGGCGTCTTGCGGCCTGTCCTCCGGGTTGAACTGGCTGATGGTGGTCCAGCGTGCGGTAAGCGCCGGTTTTTTCTCGTTTTCGATTTCCACCGTCACGTCATAAGTCGTCATCAGCATGGCGGCCCCGCGAAAACGCGCTTCCGCCAGCGTGAACCGGCCACGCACCCGCGCGCCGCTTTTGACCGGCGTGACGAAACGGATGGCATCGAAGCCGTAATTGATGCCCATGGTCTGTTCGCGAATGCGGGGCAGGGCATCGTAATTCAGGGCCGAAAGCAGGGAGAGCGTCAGGAAGCCATGGGCAATGGTGCCGCCGAAGGGGCTTTCCGCTTTGGCGCGTTCCGGGTCGGTGTGGATGAACTGTTCGTCCAGCGTCGCTTTTGCGAAGGCATCAATCATCGTCTGGTCAACGGTGATCCAGTTGGAAACGCCCATTTCCGTGCCGACGCGATCCTTCATTTCCGCCAGCGCAATTTCTTTTGTCATGTTACCTCGTCCGCATTGTTTCCCGCGACTTATACGGCTCGTGACGCGAAGGGATCAACTGCGCAGATAAAACACCACCGAACGGGCGGGCAGGAAGGCGGGATTGCCGAAATCCGTACCTATGGCGCGCCAGCCATCACCCGGCAGGGTGAAGGGAACGATCTCGCGGCCGCGATTGATAAGAACGGCAAGCTCGGTATCCTCGCCGGTCTCCCGGTCCGGGGTGGAAAGCAGCATGGCGAAGGCCTGCGCATCCGGTCTTTCCCAATCTGCTGTCGTCATCGGCTCTCCAGCGGGGGCAAGCCATGTCACATCGCCCCTGCCGGAAAAGAAGCCTGTCTCAGAAAACACGCCGAAACGTTTGCGCAATGCGGCAAGAAAGGCCGCGTGGTCGATCAGTTCGGGGACAAGCGATGACCAGTCGACCCAGTTGATCTCATTGTCCTGGCAATAGGCATTGTTGTTGCCCTGCTGGCTGCGGCCGCCCTCGTCGCCCGCCGTCAGCATCAGGGCGCCGCGGCTGACGAAAAGCGTGGAAAGCAGCGCTTTCACATCCGCAAGCCGGGCGGCGACAATGGCGGGATCATCGGTCAGGCCTTCAAAACCATTGTTCCAGGAATGGTTATCATTATGGCCGTCGCGATTGCTTTCGCCGTTCCTTTCATTGTGCTTGCGTTCATGGCTGACAAGATCGAACAGGGTAAAACCGTCATGGGCGGCAAGGAAATTGACGCTGCGGCTTCTCGCGCGGCCATGCCGGGAAAAGATCGGCGATGAGCCGGACAGCGCATTGGCCAGCGCCCCGGTCGTGCCGGCATCACCACGCCAGAAACGGCGCATGTCGTCGCGGGCGCGATCGTTCCACTCGAGGAAGCTTTCAGGGAAATTGCCGAGCTGATATCCGCCGGGACCGATATCCCAGGGTTCGGCGATCAATATCCGGTCGTAAAGCGCCGGGTCCGAATGCATGGCGGCCAGCGTCTCGCTCGCCATGTCGAAGCCGGCGGCCGTTCTCCCGAGCACGGGCGCGAGATCGAAACGGAAGCCGTCCACACCGGCATTCAGAACAAAATGCCTGAGGGAATCGACGATGAGCTGGCGAATATAGGGATGGTCGCAGGCAACCGTGTTGCCGGTGCCGGTATCGTTGACCAGCACGCCCGGTTTTCCCTGTGGGTGACGGAAGGCGGTGAGATTGTCGAGCCCGCGCAACGACAGGATCGAGCCCTCGATATCGCTTTCACCCGTATGGTTGAAGACGAGATCGAGAATGACGCCGATGCCTTCCGCATGCAGCGCCGCAACCGTATCTCGCAATTCCCGCACGCCGCCGGGGCAGAGGCGCGGATCGAGCGCCATGAAGCCGACGGGATTATAACCCCAGGCGTTGGAAAGGCCGAGAGGCGGCAGGTGGCGCTCGTCGATCCAAGCGGTGATCGGCATCAATTCCACCGCATCGACGCCGATTTTTTTCAGGTGTGCGAGAATGGCGGGATGGGCAAGTGCTGCGACGGTGCCTCTGATGTCTTTCGGCACCTCGGGATGCAACTGCGTGAAGGATTTGACGGCAAGCTCATAAATCAGCCCGCCTTCGGCAAAATGCGGCTGATGGCGCTTGACCGGTTCGTGCTCAGAAAGGATCGCCTTCGGCATGATCCCGCCGGTCTCCGCGCCAAAGGTGTAAAGCGCCGGATCGTGCCGGAAGGGGCGGTCGATCTCCGTGGCATAGGGATCGAGCAGCAGCTTTGCGGGATCGAACCAGAGGCCGTGTTCAGGGGCGTAAATGCCGTGAGCGCGAAAGCCGTATCGCGTGCCGAGGCCGACGTCGGCGACGATCAATCTGTGAATATCGTCTTCGCCGCGCACCATCGGCAGGCGCGCCGTTTCTTTTTCGCCGGTTTTATCGAAAAGGCAGAGATCGATCTGGGAGGCATGCCGGGAATAGACCGTGAATTCCGTTCCGTTTTCCGTCTGGATTGCGCCTTTGGGGAAAACGGAAGTTGTCTGCATGGTCTGTCTCTCCGGGGATGGTGTTTCTCTCCCAGAACGGAAAAGGGAGGCAAGGCCGAATGAGGGACGCTTTCAGTGCGTCCCTCATGAGCGGGCGACAAGCCCTTACGTAATAACGCTCGGCGCGTTGCGGCCGGTATGGGCCCTGATGCCGGCGATCGTATCGGCAACGGCAATCAGGTCGGAAAGCGCTTCCTGCGTTTCGATGCCATGACGGGCCGCATCCGCCTCGTAACGCTCGACATAAAGGCGAAGCGTCGCGCCCGCAGTACCGGTGCCGGAAAGGCGCAGCACGATGCGCGAACCGCCTTCGAAGAGGATGCGGATGCCCTGATTTTTGCTGACGGACTGATCGACCGGATCGTGATAGGCAAAATCATCCGCCGCCGCGACCTTCAGATTGCCGTAGCTGGTGCCGGGAAGCGTTGCGAGTTTTTCGCGCAGGGTGGCGACCAGCGTGTTCGCCGCATCCGAATCCACTTCCTCATAATCGTGGCGGGAATAATAGTTGCGGCCATATTCGGCCCAGTGCCTGGTGACGATGTCTTTCACGCTTTCCTTGCGCGCGGCGACGATGTTCAGCCAGTAAAGCACAGCCCAGAGGCCATCCTTTTCGCGCACATGGTTGGAACCGGTGCCAAAGCTTTCTTCGCCGCAGATCGTCACCTTGCCGGCGTCCATGAGGTTGCCGAAGAATTTCCAGCCGGTCGGCGTCTCATACATGCCAAGGCCGAGTTTTTCGGCGACACGGTCGGCTGCCGCACTTGTCGGCATGGAGCGGGCGATACCGGAAATGCCGGCCGCATAACCGGGGGCGAGTTTGGCATTGGCGGCGATGATGGCCAGACTGTCTGATGGCGTGACGAACATGCCCTTGCCGACGACCATGTTGCGGTCGCCATCGCCATCGGAAGCGGCGCCGAAATCGGGGCCTTCCGGGCTCATGACATCGTCATAAAGCTCCTTGGCGTGGACAAGGTTCGGGTCGGGATGATGGCCGCCGAAATCCGGCAGCGGTGTGGCGTTGCGGACGGAACCCTTCGGTGCGCCGAGGCGCTTTTCGATGATTTCCACGGCATAAGGGCCAGTGACGGCGCTCATGGAATCGACCACGACCTTGAAGCCGCCGGTGATAAGCGTGCGGATGGCGTCGAAATCGAACAGCTCTTCCATCAGGGCGGCGTAGTCGGCAACCGGATCGATCACCTCGACCGTCAGCTCGTCCACCTTGAAGCTGCCGATCTTGTCTAGATCGATATCGGCGGCATCCGAGATTTTGTAGCTGTCGATGACTTTCGAGCGGGCATAGATAGCGTCCGTGATCTTCTCAGGTGCGGGACCACCATTACCGATATTGTATTTGATGCCGAAATCTTCGGTCGGACCGCCGGGATTATGGCTGGCGGAAAGCACGATGCCGCCGAAGGCCTTGTATTTGCGGATGACGTTGGAGGCGGCGGGTGTGGAGAGAATGCCGCCCTGACCGACAAGCACCTTGCCGAAACCGGCAGCGGCGGCCATCTTGATCGCCTTCTGGATGACTTCGCGGTTGTAATAACGGCCGTCGCCACCAATCACCAGCGTCTGGCCCTCAAAGCCTTCGAGTGCGTCGAAGATCGACTGGATGAAGTTCTCCGCGTAATTTTCCTGGGCGAAGACCGGCACCTTCTTACGCAGGCCGGATGTGCCCGGCTTCTGGTCCTGATAGGGCGTCGTCTTGATGGTTTTGATCATTGTTTCAATGGCCTTTCGAAATAAGCTGGCTGTAAAGCGCGGCGTAGAGACCGGCGCTCTTTTCCCAGGAAACATCGGATTTCATTCCGAGTTTCTGCATTTGTGTCCACAGTTTCGGGTCGTGATAATAACGGACGGTCCGGCGGATCGCCTGTTTCAGACCATCAAGCGTGACGGGTGAAAATTGCACGCCTGTCGCCGATTTATTGGCGATGGCGGCATGGTTGGCGTCGATCACCGTATCGGCAAGGCCGCCGGTGCGGGCGACGACCGGAATGCAGCCATAACGCAGCGCGTAAAGCTGGGTGAGGCCGCAGGGTTCGAAACGCGAGGGAATGATGATCGCGTCGCAGCCCGCCTGCATGAGATGCGACAGGGGTTCGTTGTAACCGATGGCAACGCCGACGCGGCCATGGTGCCGGGATGCCGCCGCCAGAAGCGCGCCTTCCAGCGCCACATCGCCCGCGCCAAGCACCACGAGACGGCCGCCGAGCGAAACGATCTCATCCACGGCTTCCGCCATGAGGTCGATGCCCTTCTGCCAGGTGAGGCGGGAGATGACGCAGAACAGCGGGCTGTCATCATCATCGATGCGGAAATGTTCGGCGACCGCCTTCTTGTTCAGCGCGCGGTTCTTGAGATTGGCGGCCGAATAATTGTCGTGGATCAGATGGTCCGTTGCCGGGTTCCAGACATCGGCATCGATGCCGTTGACGATGCCGTGCAGCACATGGGCGCGGCTGCCGATGACGCCGTGCAGGCCCATGCCGAATTGCGGGGTGAGGATCTCCTCGGCATAGGACGGGCTGACGGTGCTGAGCGCCGTTGCCGTCTGCAGGCCGCCCTTCAGGAAGCTCACATCATTATAATATTCGATGCCTTCCATGCCGAAGGAATGCGGTGGCAGCGCCAGTTTGCTGAAGATATTGGCGCCGAACTGGCCCTGAAAGGCGATGTTGTGGATGGTGAGAAGGCTCGGAATCTCAGGCGTTTCGGCATAACGCATATAGACCGGCGCCATGGCGGCCTGCCAGTCATGGGCATGCACGATATCCGGCCGCCAGCCGGGAAGCGCGCCGGCGGCAATACGGGCTGCCGCGAGCGACAGTGCCGCGAAGCGCTTCCAATTGTCTGGATAGTCCTTGCCGGTCTGGTCGAGATAGGGGCCGCCGGAGCGCTCGTAATAGGCGGGCGCATCGAGAATGAGGAGATCGAGCCCCTCATGCCGTACTTCGAGCACATCGGCTTTTTCGCCGAGCAGATCGGTAAATTCCAGACATTTGACGGGGTCCGTCACGGCGGCTTTCACCGCCGGATATCCGGGTATCAATGTCCGCGTCCTGACGCCAAGGGCCTCGAGCGCGATGGGGAGCGCGCCGGCAACGTCGGCGAGCCCTCCGGTCTTGATCAGGGGATAGACTTCGGATGAAACCGAAAGGACATTCATGGGCTCTACAGGTCCAGCTTGTCGATCATCGATTGGGTGATAAGGCAGATGCCGTTTTCAGTGCGGCGGAAACGTTTGGCATCCAGTTCTGGGTCTTCTCCTACAATCAGTCCTTCCGGAATGACCACGCCATGGTCGATGACGACATTGCTGAGCTGGGCATGACGCCCGATCTTCACACTCGGCAGTACTACGGCATTCTCAAGGCGGGAGTATGAATTGGCGCGCACGCCGGTAAACAGGAGGCTGCGGGTGAGGGCCGCACCGGAAATGATGCAGTCCCCGGAAACAACCGAAGACACGGCCGAACCGCGGCGGTTCTCATCGTCATGCACGAATTTCGCCGGCGGGGTGATTTCCGCATAGGTCCAGATCGGCCAGGACTTGTCGTAGATATCAAGGTCAGGCACCACATCTGTGAGATCGATATTGGCCTGCCAGTAGGCATCGATGGTGCCCACATCGCGCCAGTAAGGACCATGCTCGAAATCCGAGCGGACGCAGGAGTCTGCGAAGCGGTGGGCGACGGCTTTGCCGTGCTTTACGATATAGGGAATGATGTCCTTGCCGAAGTCGCGGCTGGAGGTCGGATCGGCGGCGTCGCGGCGCAGCGCTTCCATCAGAAATTTCGTGTGGAAGACATAAATGCCCATGGAGGCAAGCGCAAAGCCTTCATTGCCGGGAATGCCTGGCGGATCGGCCGGCTTTTCGATGAAATCGATGATCTCGTCTTTTTCATTCACATGCATCACGCCGAAACCGGTCGCATCCATGCGCGGCACTTCAAGGCAGCCGATCGTCACGTCGGCGCCGGAATCGACATGCTGCTGCAGCATGTATTCGTAGTCCATCTTATAGATATGGTCGCCGGCGAGGATGACCATATATTCCGGCGCATAGGGCTCGATGATGTCGATATTCTGGTAAACCGCGTCGGCGGTGCCTTCATACCATTGCGTTTCGGAAACGCGCTGGGAGGCGGGAAGAATGTCGAAGCTCTCGTTCCGTTCAGGGCGGAAGAAGTCCCAGCCGCGCTGCAGGTGGCGAATGAGGGAGTGCGCCTTGTATTGCGTGGCGACGCCGATGCGGCGAATGCCGGAATTGAGCGCGTTGGAAAGCGCAAAATCGATGATACGCGCCTTGCCGCCGAAATAGACGGCGGGTTTTGCCCGGCGGTCCGTCAGTTCCTTCAGGCGGCTGCCTCTGCCGCCTGCGAGGACATAGGCCATTGCATCACGCGCCAAAGGCTGAACTCTTTTTTCCGACATGGTGTCCTCCCTCTCTGTCTGTCAGTTTTCCGGTTCGAGCATGATCGTGGCAAGCGGCGGCAGGACGAGCATCGCCCCGATATCGCCGCCGGCATCGACCGCCTGAACGCGTCCGCCATTTCCCTTGCCGCTGCCGCCATAAATTTCGGCATCGGTGTTGAGAATCTCCCGCCACCGCCCCGCCAGAGGCAGCGGCACATAATAATTTTCCCGATAGACCGGGGTGAGGTTGCAGATGACCGCCACCGGCTTTTCGCCGGGCGCCGTGCGCAGCCAGGCGAAGACGGAATTCTCGTGATCATCGACCACAAGCCAGCGGAAGCCGTCAGGTTCGCAGTCACGGGCGTGCAGGGCAGCTTTGGATCGATAGGTGAGGTTGAGATCGCGCACGAGGCGGCGCATGCCCTCATGCATCGGATATTGGCGCAGGTTCCAGTCGAGCGACCCCTTTTCGCTCCATTCGCTCCACTGTGCGAACTCCTGCCCCATGAACAGCAGCTTCTTGCCGGGATAACCCCACATGAAGCCGTAATAGGAGCGGAGATTGGCGAATTTCTGCCAGTCATCGCCGGACATCTTGGCGATCAGCGATCCCTTGCCGTGCACCACCTCGTCGTGGGAAAGCGGAAGCACGAAATTCTCGGTGAAGGCGTAAAGCAGGCCGAAGGTCAGTTCCTGATGGTGGAACTTGCGATGCACCGGCTCACGCGCGAAATAACTCAGCGTGTCGTGCATGAAGCCCATGTTCCATTTGAAGCCGAAACCGAGACCGCCCTCGTGGACGGGCTGGGACACTTTCGGCCACGAGGTGGATTCCTCCGCGATCGTCATGACGCCGGGATGGGTGCCGTAGACGAGCGAATTCATCTTCTGCAGGAAGCGGACGGATTCGAGATTTTCGCGTCCGCCATATTCATTGGGAATCCACTCGCCTTCCTTGCGGGAATAATCGAGATAGAGCATCGAGGCGACCGCATCGACGCGCAGGCCGTCGAGATGGAATTTCTCGGCCCAATAAAGCGCGTTGTTGATGAGGTAGGACATGACCTCGATACGGCCGAAATTGTAGATCGCCGTGTTCCAGTCGGGGTGAAAACCCTGACGCGGATCGGCGTGCTCGTAAAGCGCGGTGCCGTCGAACCAGCGCAACCCGTGCTCATCGGTCGGAAAATGCGCCGGAACCCAGTCGAGAAGAACGCCGATACCGACCTTGTGCGCGCCGTTGACGAAGCGGGCAAAGCCCTCGGGATCGCCGAAACGGGCGGATGGCGCATAAAGGCCGGTCGTCTGGTAACCCCAGGAGGGATCATAGGGATGTTCGGTGATGGGCAGAAATTCGATATGGGTGAAGCCCATATCCGTACAATAGGGAATGAGCTGGGCGGCGAGTTCATCCCAGCTGAGGAAGGTGCCGTCCTCGCGGCGCTGCCAGGAGCCGGCATGCACCTCATAGATGCTGATCGGTTGGCGGCGCTGATCCACCTGCGCCCAATGTTCCCGGTGGGCCTGATCTTCCCATTTCTGCGTCAGTTCCGGCGCGGTGACGGAAGCGTTCTTCGGCCGCAATTCGGCGCGGCGGGCATAGGGATCGGCCTTCAGGGGGAGAAGCTCGCCATTGGCGCCGAGGACTTCGAACTTGTAGGCGCAGCCGGCATAGACGTCAGGCGCGAAGATTTCCCAGATGCCGGTATCCTTGCGGAAGCGCATCACATGCCGGCGGCCATCCCAATTGTTGAAATCGCCGACGACGGAAACACGCCGCGCATTGGGCGCCCACACGGCGAAGTGAAAACCTTCGACGCCTTCGAGTTTCAGCGGATGCGCGCCCATCCTGTCGAAGAGCCTGAGATGCGATCCTTCACGGACGAAATAATCGTCCATGGGGCCGAGAACAGGGCCGAAGCTGTAGGGGTCGGTCACCGCCCATTCGGCATCGTCGCGGCTGGCGCGGTACCGCACCGGCTGGCGCTTTGAAAGATCGATCCGGCCTTCGAAAAAACCATCAGGATCAAGCCGCTTCAATTCACCTACGAAATTTCCATCCAGCGTGAGGACGGAAACCTCCTCGGCGCCCGGAATGAAACAGCGGGCGGAAAACCCTTCCGGCGTCTCGTGAACGCCGAGAAGGGCAAAGGGATTGGAATGCAAACCGCTCTTGATCGCCTCGATTTCAGCCTTCGTGATTTCGCCAGTCTTTTTCTCTTCGGCCGAATTGAGCGGTTTTTTCATCAGGCTCTCCAGATCTCGGTGGCATACTGGCGGATCGTCCTGTCGGACGAGAACCAGCCCATACGCGCCGTGTTGCGCACTGCTTTGGTGTTCCAGCTATCCTGATCGCTCCAGATCGCGTCCACCTTGCGCTGTGCGTCGGCATAGGCGTCGAAATCGGCGGCGACCATGAACCAGTCGCTGTTGTATATGCCGTCGATGAGGGCGGAAAACCGCGAACGATCATCTGGTGAAAACACACCCGACGCGATGGACGACAGAGCCTGCGACAATTCCGCAGACCCTTCGATGATGGCACGCGGATTGTGGCCCTCGGCGCGAGCTCTGGCCACTTCTTCCGCCGTCATGCCGAAGATGACGATGTTCTCAGCGCCGACATGTTCGAGCATTTCCACATTCGCGCCATCGAGCGTGCCGATGGTCAGCGCGCCGTTTAGCGCGAATTTCATGTTGCCGGTGCCGGAGGCTTCCATGCCGGCCGTCGAAATCTGTTCCGAAAGATCGGCGGCGGGAACCATGATTTCGGCAAGCGAGACGTTATAGTTCGGAACAAACACCACTTTGAGAAGCCCGCGCACGGCCGGATCGTTGTTGATGACCCGGGCAATATCGTTGGCAAGCTTGATGATCAGCTTCGCGTTGTGATAACTCGGCGCCGCCTTGCCTGCGAAGAACTTAACGCGCGGCACCCAATCCAGTTCCGGGTGGGAACGGATCTGGTCGTAAAGGGCGACAGTCTCAACAAGGTTCAGAAGCTGGCGCTTATATTCGTGGATGCGCTTGATCTGGATGTCGAACATGGCCGAGGGATCGACGCGGATGCCCATGCGCTGCGCCACCGTATTGGCAAGCCGCACCTTGTTCAGACGCTTCACCTCGGCAAATTTCTCGCGGAAACCGGCATCGTCGGCGAAACGGTCGAGTGCCGTCAGCTTTTCCGCATCATCGAGGAAATCGTCGCCGATCGCTTCCCTGATCAATCCCGTCAGGCCGGGGTTGCACTGCATCAGCCAGCGGCGCGGCGTGATGCCGTTGGTCTTGTTGTTGATACGATCAGGATAAAGGCTGTGCAGGTCGGCAAAGACCGTTTCCTTCATCAGCTCGGTATGAAGTGCGGAAACGCCGTTGATGGAATGCGAGCCGATGAAGGCGAGGTTGCCCATGCGCACCCGGCGCTCGCCGCCTTCATCGATGAGAGAGATGGAACGGATCTGTTGATCCGCCATCTTCTTTTCCTTGCGGGCGAACAGCAGCGTATTGGCGTTGATGGCGTAAACGATCTGCATGTGCCGGGGCAAAAGGCGCTCGAGCAGCGGCACCGGCCAGCTTTCCAGCGCTTCCGGCAGAAGCGTGTGGTTGGTGTAGGAGAAGGTGCCCTGTGTGATCTTCCAGGCTTCGTCGAATTCAAGGCCATGGACATCGCAGAGAAGGCGCATCATTTCGCAGATGGAAATGGCCGGATGCGTGTCGTTAAGCTGGATCGAAACCTTGTCGGGCAGCGAGGTGAAATCCGGGTACTGCTGCAGATGGCGGCGCAGAATGTCCTGCAGCGAAGCGGAGGAGAAGAAGAACTCCTGCCGCAGGCGCAGTTCCTGACCGGCCGGCGTCGCATCGGCGGGGTAGAGAACCCGCGTCAGGCTTTCCGCCTTGTTGCTTTCGCGCAATGCGCCGATATGGTCGCCGGCATTGAAGGCGGCCAGAAGAATGGGATCTATCGGCTGCGCCGACCACAGGCGAAGCGTGTTGACGCGGGTACCGCGCCAGCCGACGACCGGCGTGTCGTAAGCCATGGCGATGACGCGTTCGGCCGGTTTCCAGACGAAGCGCTGCGGATCTTCATAACCGCCGATCGTCTCCACCGATCCGCCGAAGCCGATTTCATAGGAGCTTTCGCGGCGTTCGAATTCCCAGGGGTTGCCATGCGCCAGCCAGGTTTCCGGCAGTTCCACCTGCCAGCCATCCGCCATCTGCTGGCGGAAGAGGCCGTGCACGTAACGGATGCCATAGCCATAGGCGGGAATATCGACGGTCGCCATGGATTCCATGAAACAGGCGGCGAGACGGCCAAGGCCGCCATTGCCAAGGGCTGCATCCGGCTCCAGACCGGCGATGACGTCAAGATCGACGCCGAGCGAGGACAGCGCATCGCGGATTTCGTGCATCAGGCCGATATTGGAGATGGCGTCGCGCATCAGGCGGCCGATCAGGAATTCGAGCGACAGGTAATAAACGCGCTTGGAATTGTTGTGATAGGCCTTGCGGGTGGATTCCATCCATTTGTCGATGATGCGGTCGCGGACGACGAGGATGGTTGCGGTCAGCCAGTCGTGCGGCTTGGCGACCTTGACGTCCTTACCGATGCGGTAGGTGAGGCGTTCGATGATTTCCGACGCCATGATTTCCGGGTTGGAACTGCGCGGGGCGGGGCGGGGAAGATCGGCGGCGTTTAGATTATTGATCATTGGTCGGTCAGCACCTTGGTGGGAGGAGAGGGTCTGATGAGGTCGATCCGTGTTGCCTTTGCTGATGCCAGTTTATGCATCGATATGGAGGTGTGGCAACAGCATTTTTTGCGGAAAGTTGAACGGCTTAGGTTTATGAAAAATAAGAATTTTTCTTCCGCGTCCCAAGGATCGCCGAAGGCATTGCCGGCCCTTTATCCGCCGTTCCTGAAGAGGTTTGCGTGGTGGTCGCGATGCCGGGCATCGTTCAAAAAAGGGAGAGAGGCTGCAACACTTTTAAATGGTTCACCGGTCCTGAAATCTGTTTCGCTCTATTATCTTTACACACCAGACCGAAAACCGCGCATATGTTTCGGTCCGATGCTCTAAATCACACACTAGCCTTCGCGGCCGCAAAAATTCAATGAAAATAAACGGGTCGCCGCCACAGCCATGTTTGTCTCGCGTGGCGGCGGTGTGAAAACGGAGTAACACCGTCCTCGAAGACGATGTTTACGGCAGGAAAAAAGGCTCTGTCGTCATTTCCCCGGCGCGGATCGTCACGCGGGTATTCGGCGGAACGGCGCACCAGGGAGTGCAATCGAAGGAAAAGGGCTCCGAACTCAACGCGATGCCTTCTTCCAGGCCGCGCCAGTAGAGCGTCGGCGGCTTGTCATCGCTCGACCAGCGGAAGGCGTGCACGCAATCGCCGTCCATCAGCACGGCGCTGAAGCGCAGTGCGGAGGAAACGCCCGCCGCGACCATCTTTTCCTGACAGAGACGAAGGGCGGTGGAAATTGCGCGCACGGGATCGGCATCAAGGCCAAGGCCGGCGGCGATGAGGAATATTGCTTCGCTGTCGCCGGTGCCGCGTCGGGATGCATAGATATCGTCGGGGATAAGGGAGTCGATGTCGCGCCTGATCTGCTCGTAGCCGCCGATCTGGCCGTTATGCATGAAGAGATATTGGCCATGGGCAAAGGGGTGGCAATTGGCGCGGGATACTTCGCCTGAGGTGGCGGAGCGGACATGTGCCATGAACATGCCCGAGCGAAGCTGGTGGCAGAGTGCCGCGAGATTGGCATCCGACCAGGCGGGCCTGGTATCACGAAAGACGCCGGGCGTTCCTCGGTCACCATACCAGCCAAGGCCGCAACCATCGCCATTGACGACGGTTTTCGCTTCCCTTGCGGCCATGGACTGGCTGACCAGTGATGCTTCCGGCTCGATCAGCAGGCTGTCGAGCCAGACGGGTTTACCGGAATAGGCAAAGAGGCGGCACATTCATGCGGCTCTGTCGAAAGCCTTGTTTCCGAGCGCGAAGCCGACGGCGGCCTTCGCGTGAATGGCGGTCGAATCGTAACCCGGCAGCGGCAGGGCGTCGGGGTCGATCAGCAGCGAAATTTCGGTGCAGCCGAGAATGACGGAATCGACGCCGAGTGCGCGAGCCTTGTCGATGACCGCGAGATAGCGTTCACGCGAGCAGGACTTGATCTCGCCCTGGCAGAGTTCGCCGAAGATGATGTCGTGGATCGCAGCCCTGTCTTCCGCATCGGGCACGACCACCTCGACGCCGTGGCGGCGCATGCGGTCGGTGTAGAAGCCGTGCTCCATCGTGTAACGGGTGGCGAGCAGAAGCGGCTTGCGGCGTCCATCCGCCTTCAGGGCTGCTGCGGTTTCATCGATGATGTCGATCAGCGCCACGCCGGACATTTTCGCTACGGTGTCAGCGACAAGATGCATGGTGTTGGTGCAGATCAGCACGCAATCGGCGCCCGCATTGGCAAGGCGTGCACCGGCAGCGCCCAGAAGTGCGCCTGCCTCATCCCAGCGATCGGCTTTCTGAAGGGCGACGACCTCGGAAAAATCGAGCGAATGCATGACGATATCGGCCGAGACCAGGCCGCCGCGGCTGTCGCGCACGGCCTCATTGATCATGCGGTAATAGGTTGCGGTAGATTCCCAGCTCATGCCGCCGATCAGGCCGATCCGTTTCATAAGAGTTCCCTTATCAAGTTTGATTGAAGACAAGAATGCCACCACCGAAACGAAAACGGCATGCGTTTTTTAGAGGATTGCGCGGCAAGTATGCAAATGCAACGCGCCATATTAGATAATATCGCAAATTTCTTGCGCCGTTGCGTTAACCGGTGCATTCTTAACGGATGATTGACGACCGTGACCGCCGAATCCTTGCGATTCTCCAGGAGAATGCCGAGACCCCACTCGCGGATATCGCAGAGGAGGTTTCCCTGTCGCTATCGGCCTGTTCGCGCCGCATCACGCGGCTGCGAACGGAAGGTTATGTGACGGGCACGATGGCGCTGCTGGACCGACGGAAGATCAACCTGCCGACCACGGTTTTTCTGCTGGTGAGAACGGGCCTGCATGCGGAGGACTGGCTGGACCGGTTCCATGCCGCCGTCAGCACCATACCTGAGATCGTCGAGGTTCACCGGCTGACCGGCAATTTCGACTATATTCTGAAGCTGGTGCTGCCGAATGTCGAATATTACGACACGGTCTATAAACAGATCCTGCGCCGCGTGCAGCTTTACGACATGTCCGCCTATATCTCCATGGAGACGGTTAAGCTGTCGTCTTCGCTGCCGACGACGCATATCTGAGGGCTTATCGAGCCTTATCAGCGCGCCGCCTTGAAACGGACGCCAAAGCGGAAGCCTCTAGTCTCGCCGGGTTGCAGGGTAATCGCATCCGCGAGTTCCTGGTGGTTGAAGGCGTTGGTTGGTGTTTCCACGGGTTCAAGCGCGATGGAGTGCCGCCTGTCGCGGGCGAGCGTATCGCCGGTGAAGACATGCATGTGCCCACGCTCCTGCCATACCGTCAGGCTCGAACCATCGTGCCGGTTTTCGAGCCTCGTCTCGTAAAGCCCGTTTTCGGATGCGACCAGATCGGTGAAGCAGACATCGAGTACATGGCCGGCCAGCGGCGCATAGAGAAAGCGGGTGTCGTCCCGTTTGACTATCCCGCCCTGTGGGTCGCGAAGGGGGATCAGATCGTTGTCTGTTTCAATCGCCGTTCGCGAGGGCAGCGTGAGAAGAAGGTCGTCGATAGACGTTGTGCCGGGCAGGCGGAAATAGGGATGCCAGCCGGCGGCGAAAGGCAGGGGCCGGTCGTCGCGATTGATGCCGCGTATGTCGATGGTGACCTCATGGCCGGCGAAGCGATATTCCACCTCGATGGCGAGACGGTAGGGATAACCCTTGAAATCCGCAGGCGATATTTCAGTGCGGAAGATGAGGATGCGAGCGCCGTTTTCCTCAAGAGATTGCGCGAGGGCGAAGGGCAGGGCTCTGGCAAATCCGTGGAAGACGAGAGTTTCATGGGCAAGCACCGGTTCAATGCGGTGCGCCTGCCCGCCAAAACTGAATTGGCCATCCGGAATGCGATTGGTGAAGGGTGCGAGAATGCCGTTTCTCACGCCGTTTTGCGATTGCAGTTCGGCGGGCGTCGAATATCCGTCGACAAGATCTTCGCCTTCTCCGCCATCGGCAGAGATCGGCCGCCAGCTCAGAAGCGTCGCGCCCTCAAAAGCGATTTCGGCAATGAAACCGTTTCCGGAAACGGTCAAACCGGCAATCCCCGTGCCTGTCGTGGAGGTAGTCATCGGGAAATTGTCCTTTGCATGCATCTGCGATGATCGGGGCAACTGCCGTGCCGATTCGCCCGATCATCTTCGCTGAAGGACAATTTCGCAATGGCCCGTGGGGGCCGTATCAACAGGCTCCTGCCATTTCATGCCCATCGGGCAATCAGTCCGGAAAGGTGCGTTTCGCGCCGCTGAAAAACTCCATCAGTGCGGCCTGATCCTCTCCACCCAGCCCTGCCGCCGTCAGCATGCGGTGCACTTCGGCGCAAAGTGCCGTCAGCGGCATGGCCGTGTTGGTGCGCCGGGCGAGATCCTGCGCGCCGTTGAGGTCTTTCACCATATTGTCGATACGGCCGGTGCGCCGGTAATCCTTCGCCAGGTAACGCGGCATATATTCCTGCAGGATGGCGCTATCGGCGCGGCCGCCCTTCAGCGCCTGCGGGATTTTGGCGGCATTGACGCCAGCATCCAGCGCAAGCTGTGTTGCTTCCGCCACCGCAAGGAAATTCAGCCCGCAGAGAACCTGATTGATGAGTTTCGTCGTCTGTCCCGCGCCGCAGGGTCCCATGTGGGTATAGTTGCTGGCCACATGCCGCAGCACGCGATGCGCATCGGCGACATCCTTTTCGCTGCCGCCGGCCATCAGCGTCAACTGGCCGACAAGCGCCTTGGGCGCACCGCCCGAAAGCGGGCTGTCCACCCAGCGCAGGCCCTTTTCCGCAGCATCGGCCGCTAGCTCCTTGGTCGCCTCCGGATCGATGGAGGACATGTCGATGATGAGTGTGCCGGGCTTTGCCCCCGCCGCCACGCCATCCTTGCCGAAGACGGCGATGCGAACGATTTTCGGGGAATTGAGGCTGAGGATCACCACATCGGAAACTGAAGCCGCTTCCGCCGCCGTGCCGGCGCTCTGCGCGCCGAGGCTCGTCAACGCCGCCACCTTTTCCGCATCCAGATCGAAAACCGTCAGCTGATTGCCGGTCTCGATGAGCCGTGTGCCGATCGCGCCGCCCATGGCGCCGGCGCCGATCAGCGCGACTTTGTTCTTCTCGGTCATGGTGTTCACGGCCTCCTCCCAAAGTGTCGTGGTGTCATCGGTTCAAAACCGGATGGCGGCCGCAGCCGGCCATCCGGTTTTGGTGTTTGTTAAAGCGAAGCGGTGATGCCGCCATCGACGTAAAGAATATGCCCGTTCACGAAGGACGAGGCATCGGATGACAGGAAGATGCAGGCGCCGACGAGCTCTTCGACCTTGCCCCAACGGCCGGCCGGCGTGCGCTTTTCAAGCCATGCCGAAAAGGTGGGATCGGCAACCAGAGCCGCATTGAGCGGCGTATCGAAATAGCCGGGCGCGATGGCGTTGCATTGCAGGCCGTATTTGGCCCAGTCCGTCGCCATGCCTTTCGTCAGATTGCCGACGGCGCCCTTGGTGGCGGTGTAGGGCGCGATGCCGGGGCGGGCAAGGGCGGTCTGAACGCTGGCGATGTTGATGATCTTGCCACGGCCACGGCTGATCATGTGGCGCGCGGCCGCCTGTCCGGCATGGAACACAGAGGCGATGTTGGTCTGCAGCAGGCGCTCGAAGGCATCCGCCGGAAAATCCTCGAGCGGCGTGCGATGCTGCATGCCGGCATTGTTGACGAGAATATCGATGGGGCCGACCTCCGCTTCGAAACGGTCGATGGCCTCGCGCACCGCGCCATGATCGGTAGCGTCGAAGGCAAGTGTTTTCGCACCCTTGATGCCAGCGGCGGCGGCCTTCAGCTTCGCTTCATCGCGCCCGTTCAGCACCACTTCCGCTCCGGCTTCCGCCAGCCCCTGCGCCAGCGCGAAGCCGATGCCCTGGGACGAACCCGTGATCAGGGCGCGGCGGCCGGAAAGATCGAACAAATTAAGGCCCACTGTTTCCTCCAGTCTCTCGACATTGCATTCATACCGGTTTATGTTATCGATAACATTCATCCCTTTCAGACGTGGATGTCAAGGCTTAAACGCCCGGTTTCGGTACGGATCGGGCGGGCGGGGAGGCTGCACGGCGTGCAAATGCACGGCAGGCGGCGGTGACAGGGATGCGGATTATTTGTCGTGCTGCTCAGGCGCGATGTCGAACGGGAGATATTTATGAGAGCGATTGTTGCCCATGGGGCCAAGGATGTGCGCATCGAGGAACGGCCCGAGGAAGCGCCGGGAGCGGGAGAAGTGCGGCTTCGTCTGGTCCGGGGCGGAATTTGCGGCAGCGATCTGCATTATTACAATCACGGAGGCTTCGGCGCGGTGCGGCTTCGTGAGCCGATGGTGCTGGGCCATGAGGTCTCGGCCGTCATCGAAGAACTGGGCGAGGGCGTCGAAGGGCTGAAGGTCGGCGGTCTGGTCGCCGTTTCGCCGTCCCGTCCCTGCAGAACCTGCCGCTTCTGCCAGGAAGGACTGCACAACCAGTGCCTCAACATGCGCTTTTATGGCAGCGCCATGCCTTTCCCGCATATTCAGGGTGCTTTCCGTGAGGTTCTGGTGGCGGACGCCCTGCAATGCGTGCCGGCCGATGGCCTGAGCGCCGGCGAGGCCGCCATGGCCGAGCCGCTCGCGGTGACGCTGCATGCCACCCGCCGCGCCGGTGATTTGCTGGGAAAACGTGTGCTTGTCACGGGTTGTGGCCCGATCGGAATCCTCTCCATTCTGGCCGCGCGCCGTGCCGGCGCGGCTGAAATCGTCGCCACCGATCTTTCCGATTTCACGCTCGCTAAGGCGCGTGAGGCGGGTGCGGACCGTGTTATCAACAGCAAGGATGAGCCCGACGCGCTTGCCGCCTATGGGGCAAACAAGGGAACTTTCGATGTTCTCTATGAATGCTCGGGTGCCGCCGTGGCGCTTGCCGGCGGTATCGCGGCGCTTCGTCCGCGCGGCATCATCGTCCAGCTCGGTCTTGGCGGCGATATGAACCTGCCGATGATGGCGATCACCGCCAAGGAACTGGATCTGCGCGGTTCTTTCCGCTTCCATGAGGAATTCGCCACTGGTGTGGAATTGATGCGCAAGGGCCTGATCGACGTCAAGCCGTTCATCACCCAGACCGTCGATCTCGACGACGCCATCTCGGCCTTCGAATTCGCCTCCGACCGCAGTCGCGCCATGAAGGTGCAGATCGCTTTTTCGTAAGCGCTTTTGCCGCACGGGGAATGTGCGGACGTTTCGATCGGCGGCGGATCTTTCCGCCGCCGATTTTTTATGGGTGGATTTTTGCCTGCGGCGGCCTGCAGCTATGTTATCGATATCATCAGCTGCTTTGGAGTGCGTTATTCCAGCTCAAGGCCGGAATGACGGAGAGAGGGTGACGAACCCGAGCAAACGCCCAGCCTGTCATAAAGCCCCAACACGACTGCCGCATATTTTGCCCTGGCTGCGCCCACGAGCATCTTCACCGATGTCGTCTCTGCCCATTTGCACATTTTGACGCAGGTCAAAAAGGTGATTTGCCGCCTGTCTTTTTTTGCGTTATCGAAATTTCAGAAATTACTGAAAATTCAGGAAACAAAGAAATGCCAACCAATCTCTCCCCGCTCGTTCAGTCCTTTGTGCTGCATTTCGGTGAGATGGGCAGCCGCTGGGGCATTAACCGCACCGTCGGCCAAGTCTATGCTTTGCTTTACATTTCGCCGCAGCCGTTGTGTGCGGACGATATCGTGGAGGCGCTTGGCATTTCCCGTTCCAACGTGTCGATGAGCCTGAAGGAGCTGCAGGCGTGGAACCTTGCAATTCTCAAGCATTTTCCCGGCGACCGGCGCGATTTTTTCACGACGCCTGACGATGTCTGGCAAATTCTCCGCACCCTTGCCGAGGAGCGCAAGAAACGCGAGATCGATCCGACGCTCAGCGTGCTGCGTGAAATTCTGATGGAGACGCCGGAAAACGAAGATGAGCGGCATGCGCAAAAGCGCATCGATGAGATGAAGACGCTGATCGAGCAGCTCACCGGCTGGTATGACGATGTGAAGCGGCTGGAGACGGAAAGGCTGGCGTCGCTTCTCGCGCTCGGTTCGAAGGTCACGAAGCTGCTGGAGGCCAAGGACAGGATCGTCTCCCTCGCCAGACCCCGTGGCGCGAAGAAGGACGGGTGAGGAGAGCGGCCGTGAGCATGTCAGTGGAAATCCGCCAGGGGGCCGACGGTGACGGCGCAGTCTGTCCCGCGCCGGCTGCAATCTCGCCCGATGCGATGCGTCGGCGCAACGCCAACCGCAGAACCTCCCGCAACAGAGCCGACGGGCGGGCGAAAATGACACGCGCGCCGGTGGTGGGGAGATCCGTTGCCCTGCTGCATGTGCTGGCGGCTTTACTGTGGCTGCCGCAGGCGGCTTTGCTTGCCTTTTCCGTCGGAAGAATTGCCGATGGCGCGCCGATGATGGCGATCGTGCCGGCCGCCGCTGCGGTTCTCATCCTCGGCCTCGTCAAGGCGTGGCTGGAAAAGATGGCGGCGCGGCTGTCGTTTCGTGCCGCCCGCGCGGTGCTGTCGCAACGGCGGCTGGAAGCGCTGCAGGCTGTGGCGAAGGTTTCCCCGCTCGATCTGTCGCGCACCGCCTCGGGTGAGGCGGCGGGCGTCGTGGCTGAGGCGGCGGAAGCGCTGGTGCCCTATCTTTCCCGTTTCCAGCCGGCGCGGATGAAGGCCACCATCATTCCCCTGGTTTTCGTGCTGGCGATCCTGCCATTTACCTGGATCGCGGCGCTGGTGCTGTTGCTCGCCATGCCAACCATCCCTCTTTTCATGGCGCTCATCGGCTGGCAGGCGAAGGCCGCCAGTGAAAAGCAGCTTGCCGAGACGGGCAATATGAATGCCTTCCTGCTTGATCGCCTGCGCGGGCTGGAAACGATCCGCACGCTCGAAGCCGTCGATCTGACGGCGGAGCGTCTCAGCGCCGATGCGCAGAACCTCAAGAAGCGGACGATGGCGGTGCTCAGGATCGCCTTTCTCTCCTCTGCGGTGCTGGAGCTTTTCGCAGCGCTCGGCGTTGCCATGACCGCCGTCTATATCGGTTTTCATCTGCTCGGTTTTCTGGATTTCGGCGCCTGGGGCCACAAGCTGACGCTAGCCGAAGGTCTCTTCATCCTGCTTCTGGCGCCGGCCTTTTTCGAGCCGCTGCGGGAACTCTCCGCCGTCTGGCACGACCGCGCGGCCGGCGAAGCGGCGCTTGATGCGCTCGGCAAACTGACGGCTGGTGGTGCGGCCATCGCGGGAGAGGGTGCGGATGTGGCGTCTGTCCCATCCCCGACGCCCGGCCTCTTGGAGATCGACAATCTTTCCTTTGCTTATCCGAACGCCCGGTCTGTCATCCAAAATCTCAACCTGACGGTTCAACAGGGTGAGCGAGTTGCGATTCTCGGGCCTTCCGGTTGTGGCAAATCCACTGTACTCTCCTTGATTGCCGGGTTGGCCGAGGCTGGAGAGGGTTCGATCAGGATCGGCGGCGTAAAGCTCGACAATGCGACGGCCGATGGGCTGCGCAGGACGATCGGCTGGGTCAGCCAGAAGCCGTTCTTTTTTGCCGGTTCGCTGAAGGCGAATATTCGTTTCGGTCGTTCCGGTGTCAGTGATGGCATGGTGGAAGAGACGCTGCGCCGCACAGGGCTCGATGAATTGACGCATGCACGCCGGCATCTGCAGATCGGTGATGGCGGATATGGCATTTCAGGCGGGGAGGCGGTGCGGCTTGCCATTGCGCGCGCTTTCGCAGACCCCGCCACGCAGCTTGTTCTGGCCGATGAGCCGACAGCCCATCTCGACCGGGAAACGGCTGCTCTCGTCACGGATAACCTGCTGCAACTGGCAAATGGCAGGACATTGATCGTCGCGACCCATGATCCGGTGCTTGCGGCGCGCATGGACAGGATCGTGGATATGACGGCGATCCATTCGAGGGGGCAGCCATGATCGCGCGTTTTGCGATATTGAGACCCGTTATCGCCCTGTTCTGGTCGGCGCGGCGCGGCATGCTGCTGGCGGGCGCGGTTCTGGCGGTAACGACGGTGTTGGCGGGCATTGGCCTTCTCGGCGTTTCCGGTTGGTTCATCACCGCAACGGCGATTGCCGGTCTTCTGCCCGCAACGGCCTATGCTTTCGATGTCTTTGCCCCTTCGGCCGCCATTCGTCTTCTGGCGCTGGCGCGCACCGCCGCCCGCTATGGCGAGCGCATGACCACCCATGAAGCCACGCTTTCCGTGCTTGCAGCCCTTCGGGAAAAACTGTTTCGCGGTTTTGCCGCGCCGCAGGCCGCGAAATCCCTGGAGGCAAGGCCTGCCCGCCTGCTGAACCGGTTGACGGCGGATATAGACGCGCTTGATTCGCTTTATCTGCGCGTGCTGGTTCCCGCCGCCGTGGCGATCCTCGCCGCGATTGCAACAGGCTTCGGGCTTGCTTTTCTCCATCCGATGGCCGGCATTCTGGCGGCAGCTTTCCTGATCGTGGCGGGGCTTGGAATTTCGGCGCGCTCCGCCCTGCGCGCGGAAACATTCTCGCGCCGCCGGGCAATCGGGCTTGAAGCGCTTCGGGCCAGCACGGCCGACCTCGTGAGCGGACAGACGGAGCTCTTGACCACCGGCCGCCTTTCCGCGCAGGTCGCGGCGGTGAAACGGGCGGATGATTACCTCTCTGCCTGTGACGATAGCCTGAACCGTATCGAGACCAATGCCGGTTTTTCCTTCGGAGTTGCAGCGGCCGTTCTTTTGAGCGCAGCCCTTCTCGGCATGGCCTGGCTTGCGGAACAGGGGGCGGTGAGCGCGCCTGCTGCGGCGCTCGGGCTGCTCGTCTGTTTTGCTGCGCTGGAGCCTTTCACGGCGCTGCGTCGTGGGGCGATGGAACTTGGGCGTACGCTATTCTCCGCACGGCGCATCGCGCCGCGTCTCTCGGCAACGGTTGAGGGTCGCTGTCCCGTCTTGCCGGTCAGCGGGATGGCGGCAAAACTCGAAGATGTGCGTCTGGAGCGGGAGGGGAACGACAATCCGGTCCTGACGAATATCAACCTTGCAATCGCTGCCGGGGAGAGGGTTGCGATCGTCGGCCCGAGCGGCGCGGGCAAGACGAGCCTCATCCAGCTTCTGGCGGGTGAATTGCGGCCGGCTGCGGGCACGGTTAGCGCGCTGCCGTCCACTCTTATGACGCAACGCAGCCAGCTTTTTCGCGATAGCATCGCCGACAATCTGCGGCTGGCGAAACCCGCCGCAACCGCGGATGAATTGTGGGATGCGCTGACGGCGGCAGGCCTTGCCGAACATGTCAAATCCTTGGCCGCCGGGCTGGAGACAAGGCTTGGTGAGGCAGGCCAGGGGCTTTCCGGCGGCCAGTCGCGCCGGCTGGCGCTCGCCCGTTTCCTGCTCGCCGACCGGCCGCTCTGGCTTCTCGACGAGGTGACGGAGGGGCTCGACGGCGAGACTGCCCGCGACGTCCTCACCCGGCTGTTTGCCAGGGCGCAGGGAAAGACTGTCGTGATGATCACCCATAATCGCCGCGAGGCGGAATTTGCCGAGCGCATCATCGTGCTGAAAGAGGGGCGTCAATTTGATGAATGTCAAAGCGGCGCCCCGGAATACGGCGTAGTGCTGAAGACACTGCGCCCGGACTGAGATTTTTTGAGAGCCGGCGTCGTCTTTGAAATGGAAGGCCGGCCTTCCGGAAAAGGTGGGTAAGACTATGGAACTCGACATAGTGGCGCTGTCGCGCCTGCAATTTGCGGTGACGGCTTTGTATCACTTTCTGTTCGTTCCCCTGACGATCGGACTGTCGGTGGTGATCGCCATCATGGAAACGGTCTATGTCATGACCGGCCGCGCGATCTGGCGGCAGATGACGAAATTCTGGGGCACGTTGTTCGGCATCAACTTCGTGCTTGGCGTTTCCACCGGCATCGTCATGGAATTCCAGTTCGGCATGAACTGGAGCTACTACAGCCACTATGTCGGCGATATTTTCGGTGCGCCGCTGGCGATCGAGGGCATGATGGCCTTCTTCCTGGAAGCCACCTTCGTCGGGCTGTTCTTTTTCGGCTGGGATAAATTATCAAAACTCGGCCATCTCGTCGCGACATGGTGCGTGGCGCTCGGCTCGAATTTTTCGGCGCTATGGATATTGATCGCCAATGGCTGGATGCAGAACCCCACGGGCTCCGCCTTCAATCCCCAGACCATGCGCATGGAAGTGACTGACTTCTTCGAGGTCCTGTTCAACCCGGTGGCGCAGGCGAAGTTCGTTCACACGGTTTCCGCCGGTTACGTGACGGCCTCCATCTTCGTGCTCGGCGTTTCGGCCTGGTATGTGCTGAAAGGCCGCCATGTCGATTTGGCCAAGCGTTCGATGACGGTCGCCGCTTCCTTCGGTCTCGCATCGGCGCTGTCGGTCGTCGTGCTGGGTGACGAAAGCGGCTATCTCTCGACCGAACACCAGAAGATGAAGCTCGCCTCCATCGAGGCCATGTGGGAAACCGAGCCGGCCCCGGCACCCTTCACGGTCATCGGTTTTCCCGATCAGGAAGCGCGCGAGACGCATTTCGCGGTGAAGATCCCGTGGGTGATGGGTCTTATCGGCACCCGCTCGCTCGATACGCAAATTCCGGGCATCAACGATCTGGTGGAGCAGGCCAAGACCCGCATCCGCGACGGCATCAAGGCCTATGACGCGCTGATGCAGATACGCGCCACCGGTAAAGGCGCGCAACTGCCCGAAGAGGTGCGCGGCACCTTTGCGGAACTCGGCCACGAGCTTGGTTATGCCCTGCTGCTGAAACGATATGTCGATGATCCGCGCCAGGCGAGCGAAGAGCAGATTGCGAAAGCTGCGGCGGATACCATTCCGCATGTGCCGACACTGTTCTGGGCGTTCCGCATCATGGTCGGCCTTGGCATGTTCTTCATCCTTCTGACGGCGACGTTCTTTTATCTTTCGGCCCGCCGCCGGCTGGATCATTATCCGTTGCTGCTGAAAGTGGCGGTCTTCGCCATTCCGCTGCCGTGGATCGCGGCGGAAATGGGCTGGGTCGTGGCCGAATTCGGCCGCCAGCCATGGATTATCGAGGGCGTGTTGCCAACAGCGGCGGCCGTTTCCAGCCTCAGCGCCTCTACGGTCCTCATCACGCTCCTGTGTTTCATCGCCATCTACACGGTGCTGTTCATCGTCGAGATGGGGCTGATGCTGAAGGCGATCCGCAAGGGGCCTGATCCGGACCATGAGCCGGAAGCGCCGCTCGTTCCTGAAAAACTCGTCGCTGCGGAGTAAACGATCATGATATTGCACCAACTCATCGACTACGAAATCCTCCGCGTTATCTGGTGGCTGCTGCTCGGCGTGGTGCTGATCGGTTTCGCCGTTACCGGCGGTTTCGATCTCGGCACCGGCGCGCTGCTGCCCTTCGTTGCGAAAACGGATATCGAGCGGCGTGTCGTCATCAATTCCATCGGCCCGGTCTGGGAAGGCAATCAGGTCTGGCTCATCCTTGGCGGCGGCGCGATCTTCGCCGCCTGGCCGCCGCTTTATGCGGTGTCGTTTTCAGGTTTTTACCTGGCGATGTTCGCCACCCTGTTTGCGCTGATCCTGCGGCCGGTCGGTTTCAAATATCGCTCCAAGCGTGAAAGCACCGCATGGCGCACCGGCTGGGACTGGGCGCTCTTTATCGGCGGCTTCGTTCCCACGCTGATCTTCGGCGTGGCGATCGGCAATGTGCTGCAGGGCGTTCCCTTCCACCTGAATGACGACCTCAGGATTTTCTACGACGGCACGACGCTGTTCGAACTTCTGAACCCCTACGCCATCCTCTGCGGCCTCGTATCCGTCGCCATGCTCATCATGCATGGTGCGGCATGGCTGGTGCTGAAGACGGATGGTCCGGTGGCGGCCCGCGCCCGCGCTTTTGGCAGCATCGCGGCCCTTGCCACGTCAGTTCTGTTTGCGCTCGGCGGCGTCTTTCTGTGGCTCGGTATCGATGGATATCGCTTCACCTCTGACATCGTGACCGATGGTCCGTCCAATCCGCTGTCGAAGACGGTCGAGGTCGCAAGCGGCGTCTGGTTTTCCAACTATGCGGCGCATCCATGGATGATGCTGGCGCCGGCGCTCGGTCTTGTCTTCCCGCTCGTGGCCTTCATCTTGTTCAGGGCCCGCAAGGAGGTGCTGGCGCTGCTTTCCAGCTCGCTCGCCATTTTCGGCATCATCTCAACGGTAGGGCTAGCGATGTTTCCCTTCATCCTGCCGTCCTCGGTTGATCCGAAATCGAGCCTGACGGTATGGGATGCATCGTCCAGCCATATGACGCTGTTCATCATGCTGGTCGTCGCCCTCATCTTCATCCCGATCATCGTCGCCTATACATCATGGGTCTATCGCGTGCTGTGGGGCAAGGTGGACGAAAAGGCGATCCGCGACGACAGCGGTCACGCTTATTGATCAAGAAAGAAGGAGATCGAACATGTGGTATTTCGCCTGGCTGCTCGGCCTGCCTCTCGCCGCCATCTTCGCCGTCATGAACGCGATGTGGTATGAGCTGATGGAAGAAAACGCGAAAAAGGCCGAAGCGAAGCTGGATAAATAAAGCTTTGGCGAAAACCTCTCCTCCGTCATGCCGGACTAGATCCGGCATCCAGCCACGGCGCGTCTGCGCCGTGAGAAGAGTCTTTTTGCGATCAAGGACTTGATCGCGCTGGACCCCGGATCTGGTCCGGGGTGACGGAGTGCGGATGATGCAACTCTGCCAAATATACAAGGGCGGCATCCGGTTAGGATGCCGCCCTTTTGTTACAACAGCCGTGCCTGCGATGCGCGGCTTCAGTGGATCGCGATGCCGCGCTTGTCCGCTTCTTCCTTGATGATGTCTTCGACGATGACTCTGTTGAGATTTGGATTTCCCAGAAGATAGTCGTCGGCGATCTCGAAGATCGACTTCGGATGCTCGGTCCTGTGCAGGGTGTCGAGGTCCTGGCCGATCTGCTCTCGGAGGCTGGAATAGTCGTCCATCGCGGCTCTCCCGTTTATCGGTTCAATCCAGAAGGTCGGCCGGAACCTTGCCACCGTTCTCGGACAGTTTCTTGATGACGGTCTTGTGCAGCCAGATGTTCATGGTCGCCGAATCCGAGGTGTCGCCGGTATAACCGAGCTCGCCGGCGAGTTCCTTTCTGGCCGTCAGGCTGCTGTCGAGGTCGAGAGCCTTGAGAAGATCGACGATGGAGCGTTTCCAGTCGAGCTTCTGGCCGTTCTTCTTGACAGCCGCATCCAGAATCGAAGCGACGTCGACATTGCCGGCAGGTGCCGGAGCCGCCGCTGTCGGAGCGGGCGCGGCCGGGCTTGCTGTGGTCGGGCTGGCGGTGGTCGACGGTGTTCCGGCCGGAGCCGAAGTCTGAGGTGCGGCCTCGGCCTTGCCGAAAATCGCGTTCTTGATCTTGTCGAAAAAGCTCATGGTGTCCTCCCCTTAGCGGCGAAATGCCCGCCCGATGGCGATGAGAATGCAGGCGCCGATGAAACCGGCGATGAGATAGCCAATCCAGCCTCCGAGCGAAATGCCCACGAGCCCCAGAAGGAAATTGGCGACGATGGCGCCGATAATGCCGAGAATAATGTTCATGAAAACACCCATATTGCTTTTCATGAACTGTTCCGCGAGCCATCCGGCTACGCCGCCGATGATGATTGCTGCAATCCAGCCAACTTGTGCGTCTTCCATAACAGGCCTTTCCTTTCTAAAGAGGTCAGAAGGCACTGGACCCGCATTTTTTGCGCACGTCCCCCCGCCTTGAATTGACCCCAGGCGGGATACTAACGATGACGCGGAACTTTTGTTCCGTGCGGCGTGCACGCTATCGCAAACTCAACCCTGGCTCTCAAAATCCAGCCCGATATCGAGAACCGGTGCGCTATGGGTCAGCCAGCCGACGGAAATGAGGTCGATGCCGGTTGCGGCGATGGCCGCGGCCGTTTGCGGATTGATGCGGCCGGACGCTTCGGTAATGGCGCGACCGGCGACGATCCCTACGGCCTCGCGCAGCTGTTCGGGGGCCATATTGTCGAGGAGAACCGCATCGACGCCCTCGTCCATGACGTCACGCAGCTGCGCAAGCGTATCGACTTCCACCTCGATCTTGACGAGATGCCCCACGCCCTGCCGGGCGCGGCGGATGGCGTCGCGCACGCCGCCGGCCACGGCGATATGGTTGTCCTTGATGAGAACGGCGTCATAGAGCGCAAAACGATGGTTCATGCCGCCGCCGGCGCGCACGGCATATTTTTCCAGTGCTCTCAGCCCCGGCGTCGTCTTACGGGTGCAGGCGGCCGAGGCTTTGCTGCCGGCAATGGCGGCAACGATTTTTGCGGTGACGGAGGCGATGCCCGACAGGTGGCCAAGGAAATTCAGCGCCGTGCGCTCCGCCGTCAGAAGGCCGCGCGAGGGGCCTTCGATCGTCGCGATGATATCGCCGGGGGCCACGGTTGCCCCATCCTGCACATGCCGTTTCATCGCGATGGCCGGGTCTACCAGCTGGAAAGCAAGGTCCGCCGCATCGAGACCGGCAATAACGCCCGGTTCGCGCGCAGCCATGACGACGACCGAGCGATGATCGGCGGGAATGACGGCGGCGGAGGTGATATCGCCCGCCAGCCCGAGGTCTTCCAGGAGGGCGTTGCGCACGAGCGGTTCGATGATGAGGCGTGGCAGGGGAGAAAGGATCATGTCAGGCGCTCCGCGCAAGGCTGGCCGAAGAATGGCTGGAAGAGGAAAATTCGTGGGCGATGGCGAGGACGTCGCTGAGGCTCAGCCTGCGCCTTGTCGCCGCTGCGCCCTTTTCGGGAAAATCGTCGCGGAAATGCGCACCGCGAGATTCCGTGCGCAGCGCCGCGAAGACGGCGATGGCAAGGGCAACAAGGGCGGGATCGGATGCCGCGCCGTTCCGCTCCGCCAATGGCAGGAGGTCACGGATCGCACCGGCCAATCCTTCCGCATGTCTTACGATGCCGAGATGGCGGGAAACGATGGGCCGGACGGGAGAGAGGTCGACTGCCGGGAAGTCAGGTGTGGGGAAAGTTGCGATATCAGCTGGCTGTTTTCCAGCATAAGTACGTCTGCCGGCGATGTCTTCCGCTGCGCGCATGCCCATGGCGGCCGCTTCCAGCAGGGAATTGCTGGCAAGCCGGTTCGCGCCATGCAGCCCCGTGCAGGCGGTTTCGCCGGCAACCCAAAGGCCCGGCAACGAGCTTCGGCCTCTGCCATCGGTGGCGACGCCGCCCATATGATAATGCACCGCCGGGCGGACCGGCACGAGTTCGCGGGCGGGGTCTATCCCTGCCTCCCGGCAGAGCAGGTTGATCGAGGGGAAACGGGTGGAAAAGCCCGAGCCGAGCGCCTTGCGGGCATCGAGAAAGACCCTGCCGCCGCGCAGCATTTCGCGGTCGATGGCGCGGGCGACAATATCGCGCGAGGCAAGTTCCGCACCCGGAACATCAGCCATGAAACGTTCGCCGTTCTCATTAAGTAGAAGCGCGCCTTCGCCCCGCACGGCCTCGCTCACCAGCGCCAGCGGCCGTCGTGGCGAGGAAAGCGCCGTCGGGTGAAACTGGACGAATTCCATATCGGCGAGGATGGCGCCGGCGCGGGCGGCGAGCATGATGCCCTGTCCGAAATTGCCGGATGGATTGGTCGTCGCCTCATAAAGCCCGCCGAGGCCGCCGGTGGCGAGAACGACCTGTGTGGCCGGCAAAGTGAAGCAGCCTTTGGGGCCGATGCAGGCGAGACCGGCGATGGCGCCGTTTTCCGTCAGCAGGCGGCGCACTTCCGTGCCTTCCAGAACAGTGACGGAGGGCGTGCGAAGAACGCTGGCGGCGAGAGCCCTGACGATGGCCGCGCCCGAACCGTCACCTTCGGCATGCAGGATGCGCCTTCTGCCATGGGCGGCCTCCAGCCCGAAGAGGAGCCTGCCCGCGGCATCACGGTCAAAGCGCACCCCCGCCTGCTCCAGCGCCTCGATGACGGCGGGGGCGGCGGAAACGATCTCTGCGGCCATTTCAGCATCGCAGAGGCCGTCACCCGCGGCGAGCGTATCGGCAAGGTGGAGGGCTGCACTATCGTCGGGGCCGAGGCTTGCCGCAATACCGCCCTGCGCCCAGGCGCTGGACGTCTCGCCGCCGAGAACGCCGCGTGTGATAAGCAGCACAGGCTGCGGCGCAAGCGTCAGCGCCGCCATCAGGCCGGCAATGCCGCTGCCGACAATGACCGTCCAGCCCGCATGCGACGAGAGGCGCTCGCTCATATTTCCAGCATCCTTTCCACGGCGCGGCGGGCGGCGACGGCGATGGCCGGATCGACCGTCACTTCGTGGCGGTTTTCCTCAAGGGCTGTGCGGATGTTGCCAAGCGTGATGCGCTTCATATGCGGGCAGAGATTGCAGGGACGGATGAATTCGACATCCGGGTGATGCACGGCGACATTGTCGCTCATCGAGCATTCCGTCAGAAGCACCACGCGGGCGGGGCGCTCGCGCCCGACATAGTCAGACATGACGGCGGTGGAGCCGGAAAAATCTGCAGCCTCCACGACATCGGGCGGACATTCCGGATGCGCCAGCACGGTGACGCCGGGATGGCTCTCCCTGAGTTCTCTGATGTCATCGGCGGTGAAAAGCTCATGCACCTCGCAATGGCCACGCCAGGCGATCAGCTCGACATTGGTTTCCTTCGCCACGTTCTTCGCCAGATATTCATCCGGCAGCATCAGCACGCGCGGCACGCCGAGCGATTCCACCACCTGGCGGGCATTGCCTGACGTGCAGCAGATGTCGGAGGCCGCCTTCACCGCAGCGGACGTGTTCACATAGGTGACAACCGGAACGCCGGGATAGGCCTTGCGCAGAAGGGCAATGTCCTCGGGCGTGATGGAGTCCGCCAGCGAGCAGCCCGCGCCCATATCCGGAATGAGCACGGTTTTTTGCGGATTGAGCAACTTTGCCGTCTCGGCCATGAAATGCACGCCGGCGAGAACGATCACATCCGCCTCCACCTCCATCGCCTTGCGGGCAAGGGCAAGGCTGTCGCCGACGATGTCGGCGACGCCATGGAAGATTTCCGGTGTCTGGTAATTATGGGCGAGGATGACCGCGTTACGTTTGCGCTTCAACTCGAGGATCGCATCCACATCGTCCTGAAAGCCCATCCATTCGGCCTTGGGAATCACCCGGGCGACGCGATCATAGAGGCTTGCGGCGGATATCTGTTCGTTCACGGCACTCTCCCATTTATACTCTGTTTGAGTATATCCAGGACAAAGAGATATTCTCATTGTGAGTATATGTCAATTGCGGGAGAGGGGCAGTTTTGTACCCGAGAGGGCGCGCTCATCGAGAACGGTCTGGCGGAAGCGGAAAAGCTTTGCCGGGCGGCCGCCGGTTTCGGTCGCCATGTCGCCGGTTTCTTCCACCAGCTGCTGCTGTTCAATCAGCCGGCGGAAATTCTGCTTGTGCAGCGTCAGTCCGGCCAGCGCCTCGATGGCGCGCTGCAGCTGCAGGAGCGTGAAGGCATCGGGCATCAATTCGAACACCACCGGCCGGTATTTGATCTTGGCCCTCAATCGCGCAATGCCGGTGGCGAGAATGCGGCGGTGATCGGCAAACATCGGCCTGCCGAAATTGACCCGCGGATCGCCCTGCGCTTCCTCGACCAGCCCGGCTTCATACAGCAGCTCATAGCGCTGCAGGGTCAGTTCCTCGTTCCAGCCGCCGCCATCTAGGCCGAAGGTGAAGTCCGCCCGCAAATGGCGCTGGCTTTTGCAGGCGGGATCGGAATCCGCCCAGGCACGCAGCCTGTCGATGATGCTGTCCAAAACCTCAGGGCGTCCCTGGCGATGATCTTCCCAGGGGAAATATTCGTACCAGCCGTGCCAGAGGGCGCGTTTGCCGCCTGATGCTTCCTGCTCGCGAACCAGCCCGAGATAACCGATGGAGATGGTTCTTCCGCCTAAAATGTCGTTGTTACGGTCGCGATCGGCGAAGGTGTAGAGTTGTTCGAGATAACCGACGGGGTGGTGGGTCTGTTCGTGGATCCATTCCCGCAACCCGCTCTGGAGCGTTCTGTGCCCGAATTCGAACGGCCCCGACGGAAGTGCTGCGCCTTCGCGAACGGTCATGACCCGCGGCTCATCCGTGGTGATGGCGGTGACGACGGCGATGAGTTCGGCATGGGCAAGCCCGATGGTCACGGCGGCTCCTCTGGTCGTTGGCTCTAGGGTCAACCTTCTTTGGCACAGGAAGGTTGGTTCGCCAACATGGCGGCCGAAATGGGCTGTCGATAATCCGCCGCCCACAAAACCGCGTCTCATCAGACAAAAGGATGAATTCTTGTGGTTAGCCGTCTATCGTCTGGTATGTTACAGACCCGCACAAGCATTTCAGACGGTAGAAGGCCGATGTTGGAGAACATATCGCTCGAAGAGACACTTGTGGGTTATTATACCTGGAACATCGGGCAGAACCTGATCTATCTCGATGCCGTGTCGGCCCGCCTGCGCGAATTCTCGCCGGAAAAAGCCGCCTGCGGCATTCCGGTCGAAGATTTCATCGCGCAGATCGAAAGCGGCTCGCGCGCACGCGTCGCCAAGGCGGTTTATAATTCGCTGACAAATGGCGTGTTCTATGATCAGGAATATCGCATTCAGCTCAAATCCGGCGGTTTCCGCTGGTTGCGGACAACCGGACGGGTGATCCTGGATAACGACCAGCTTCCGATCATGGCCATGGGCACCGTGCGGGATGTTAATGCGTGCAAGGTTTTATTGATGTGATATGCGGCTAAAGACAGCCGATCTAATTTATGTCGTTCATTGTTTTGATGTTGCGGTGACATGGTCAGGCAGATCGCAATTTTGCTGTTTCAGGTCGTCCTTGCCATAGGCCTCGGCATAGCCGGCATCCGCATCGCCTCGCTCGTCAATGGCGAGGCGACTTCCGCACCGGCAGGACTTGCCGCCAATACGGAACTGCTGTGGACCACCTCGCCGGTGCGGGTCGATCCCCGTAGCCAAAATTACGAGCGCATTCCGACGCCGCCCGATCTCTATCCGCTGAAAATGCATGCGGACCAGCGCCTGCGTGTGATTTCCAGCAACCGCTTTACCTTCAAGGGCCAGGAATTCCGCCTCGCCGGCGTGGAGGAGGTCGAACGCAACCGCGTCTGCACCGGCCCCGACGGCCGCCGTTACGCCTGCGGCCTCAACGCCTTCAAGGCGCTGGAGAACCGGCTGCGCGGCAGATATCTCGAATGTCGGGTGGTGGAGGAGGTGAGTGCGCCGGGTTCCCTGGAGTGCCGTATCAACGGGCAGGATGTGCGGGCGCTGCTGCAATAGGCGATGACGTCAAATGGCCTAAAAGATGAATAGGACCGGTTGGCCGAAAGCAGAATTTATTGTCTGAGAAGATTTGGTGGAGCTAAGCGGGTTAGAACGAGCCATCCAAATTATCCGTTGAAAATCAATTTTGTCGCTGTATAACAACGCCATAGTGGTACGTCAATGGGGTACGTACTGGGGTACGTAGGGCACATTTATGGCGAGATCGGCAGCGAATGACCGGCAGTATCTAGAGCAGCACCGGGGAAAGTGGAGGGTCACTATGGCCGTCCCGAAAACTCTCCATGGACGGCTACCGACGCGGCTGAAACATCCACTCAATACTGACAGCTTGGCCATCGCCAATCAGCTCAAGTGGCCGGTGGTAAATGAAATGCGGGCAAGGATTGCTGATGCAGCCGGAAGAGATGGTCGTCCCGATTTACGCGCAATCGCAGAGGAATTTCGCCGCCAGCATGCCAAGGCTGAAACTGACCGAGAAGTTGATGAGATTGATGCGGGTATAGCTGTGACAATCGATGCTGTGCTCGGGAAGCCTGTAGGCGTTGAGTTAGACCCGGTAACGGGTGAAGAAGAGCCTGTTTTTGAGCCATCAAAGGTCAAGCAGGCGCAGCAATTCACGAAGATGGTATCAGGGAACGCAACACTCATCGACCATTTCCATTCACAATACGTGGCCCAATTGACCGTAAAGCCCCGCACTAAGGGAGATGATGAGCGGGCCATAAAGCTTTTGAAGCGCTGGTGTGCTGAAAAGAATGTCGAGCCGTTCCTACAGTCTTTCCCGTCAAAGAAACTCGCCGTTCGTTTTGTTGATGATTTGCGGTCGCTAGAGCCGAAGCTGTCTCCCGTGACGTTGAACAAGTACATCAACCGGTTGTCGAGGTACTGGCAATGGCTGGAGAAGAGAGAGGAAGTGCCTCTGGATGTCTGGAGAGGTCTGGCTTTGGCAACGCCCTCAGTCGCCCATGATGAAAGAGAGCGTCCCTTCACGAAGGACGAAATGGTGAAGCTTCTCTCTGGAGACACGTCTCAGGCGATGCATGATCTAATGCGTATAGCAGCTTTAACGGGTTGTCGCTTGGACCCAATTGTGTGTCTCCGGGTTAGAGACTGCCGCGACGATGGTGTATTTGTTTTCAAGCCTCAAAAGAAGGAGAAGGCAGAGCGTCTATGTCCCATCCATTCCGATCTTGCTGAAATCGTGGAGCGTCGAACGAAAGGTAAAGGGCCAGATGCCCCATTCTTTCCCGAGTGGCCGGGTCCAAGAAGCACAGAGAGCCAACGAGAACGATCATTCAAGACTTCGAACCAATTCACCGCCTATGCTCGGTCGATTGGTGTCCGTGAGGAACTGGAAGGCCGTAGACGCTCTCTGGTAAACTTCCATTCATTTCGCCGTTGGTTCATCACCCAGGCTGAGCGAGCCTCACAACCGGAAAGCCTGATCGCGGCTGTGGTGGGGCATAAGAGGCAGGGCATGACGCTGGGTGTGTATTCGGCAGGACCGCTGATTGAACAGGCGCGTATTTGTGTTGAAGCTGTTCGGTTGCCCATGATAACTCGGGCCAAGTAATTCCCTGCAAAAACTTTTAAACGCTAATATAGGCACCTTTACGCCCCGTACTTTTTTCGCTCGATAGCTGCTAGAAAATCATCTTTAGTTTTAAAAAAATTTGCGTTTGATACAGCAGAACTGATCGCTGCCCGAATGTTAGTAAACGCTTCGTCAAGCTCCCTTACATCAAGTTCAGTAAGGCGGTGATGTATATACTGCGACCTCATTCGGTACGCTTCGCGGAAGTTTTCCACGACACGCTGTCTCTTCGATGGGTCTGTCTGAGTTAGAAATGCTACCCGGTCTCCGACATTTTGTTGTATCGACTCACTCGCATTCCGCAACATGAGCCCCTCTATCGCAGAGAAAGCAAAAACTAGTCGATCTGCCATCTCCGGGAATGTTGTCGCACGGGAGAACGCCAAGAGACTTGATCTAACAGCCCTTTGAAAGTCGTTGAGTTCATCTGCGTCTAGAAGGGCCGCAACCTCATCAAGGCCGTATTGCTGTAAATCGTTTATATTAGCCCGACTTATGATCCAATTGTCCACCTCGCTCATTGCTATGCCGGTGGAGTACCTGAATTTTCCATTCGCAGAGTTGAGGATTATATGTTTTTGAGGGACTATTAGAGACGATAAAAGTGATGTCGGAGACATCCGTGTTGAAGTAATTGTCGCAAGGGAAAAAAATCGGAGCAGTCCTACAGCGTCCCCAGCCAAGCTCAGCGCGGCTTCTTGGGTGTATCCGGGTTCGGCCTTAATAACGATCTCAATTCCCGCGCACCGTTTCATAGTGCTCCGCATTTTTGAGATCAACGCGCTTGTTTCCTCAATTTGAGTGGGGCTGTACTCCGTGAGTGTCCGCGAAAGATCGTCAAAGAACTCATCATTTAGAGGAATGATGTTAGCTTTTCCGAATGCGAATCTTTCTTCAATTGCAAGATGCTGAATTGGAATGATCGCTTTCCACTCCATAATCTCTGTATCGCATTTCCGAATAAAGTATGAGCAAAAATTATCTGTATTACCTTCGCGAAGCCGAGAACATGCCCATTCCACAAACGCGTTGCAGATAAAATTCGAGCTGATGGATTTTTTTGCCCACTTAACCTTCAGTATCGCGCGCGCTAACTTTGATAAATATTCGTAGTCTTCTTCTTTGAATCCGAAGGCATCCTGTTTGTCCCACATGAAAACGAATGCCATTTTCCCGTCGTCCTGTGGTAACCAGGCCGTAGGATCACCCACAATGTCTTCGTCTCTTATGGTGGTTATATCGCGCGATAGCAGCCAATCTGGCGTTGGTTGTTTTGTTTTCGCTAGACTTATTTTCCCAACTGCTAATAAGGCATCTTTCGCCAACGCCTCGATGGAGTTTTCCGCGCTAGGGTGGAATTGATAAACGTTCGTCATGTTTACCCAAGTTGAACCGCTAAGACGCGACAATCTTTAGATGATTCTTTGCGTCTGGACTACATCTTGAGGGACGAGCTATGGCGTGGTTGTTCCGAAATGTCGGCTGTCAGCGTAGGAACCATTCTGCGGAAAACGTAAAAAATTGACGAGGTTAATGCCTTTCATGCGGTAACTCAAAAACAGCGCGCCCTGACGTTTCCTCCACCAGAGAAAGAGTTGTGTAGTTGAGTGTCCACCCGAACGTTGCCCCCTCGAAAAAAGGGAAGGAGAATTCAGAGCAAACTTTCTGTCTCCCTTGCGCATTTCGAATGAGAGGCTCCCACTGCTCAATACAGTCAGCTATCTTATCGGCATGAATCCGATGGTCCATTGATGTCAAGGCTGATGAAAGAAAACTCGGCGCTGCGTAGTGCCCATTAGATTGAGTAAGCGAATTTATGGCTTGCCGTGCGAGGGCTTCGCCTTGCCGCGCATCAACTTCGCCAGATACGCCCGAAATTCCTCGGATGTATTTACCAGAGGCAACCTCTAGGTCAGAAACTGCTTGCCTGAGCGTCCCATCATCAAAACTTGCGTGGTTACCGCACATTACAAAAAGCACATGGTCGCGTCTCACCTTGACGAACAGGAGGTCTTTACTGTGGCCTTTTCGCTTTCCCTTCTCGTTACTAGAAACGAGATGCAAGTGATGGGTGCCATATGCGTTCAACGCCCTATCTTTCCCCGCAGTTACAAGGCCTGAGCGTGTTTTAGAATATGGTGAGTAGCCACTAATATTCACACGAGGAGACAGATAAGGCTTTAGGTCTCCACCTTGCGTGAACAGTTGTGCTATCGCGGAAATCTTATCAGCATGGGACGCGGCGCGCGATGAAAAGAAGCCATCCCACGCCCTCACTTCTCGGGGGCGCGGTTCGATGAAGCGATCAATCCATCCAATATATACCGCGAGCAAATCTGAGAAGGGCATACTGCGTAGCTCACGTCGAGCGGCATCTGGATCGCAGGGTATAGCGTTTATCAGGCTATTCCGAATTGACGTGAGATTGATCGAAGTAGCTACGAGACGATCTACACATTGATCTTCGTCCAGCATTATTACCCCTGCAAAACAAGTAGACGCCCCGACAAAGAGGCAGACGTGAGTAATCGCTCACTATCGAACGCCTTCCATCATGCGATAAACCGTGGAACGCGCAACATTAAAACGCTTAGCCACTGCCATGGGTTTATCCCCGGCAGCCAAGGCCGCCCTTATAGCATCCCCATCGACCGTCACAGGACGGCCCTTGTATCTGCCTTCCTCTTTCGCCTTGGCGATACCCTCAAGCTGCCGCTCCTTTCTGAGGTCGGTCTCGAACTCGGCAATCGCACCCAGCATGTTGAACATGAGGCGTCCCGTGGGAGTCGTGGTATCGATGTTCTGTTCCGTCGCAATCAGGTCCACACCTTTGACCTGTAGCTCCTGAGAGATTGCGTGCAGGTCGGGCACAGAGCGGGCTAGGCGATCAAGGCGGGTCACAACCAAGGCATCCCCCTTCCTAGCAAAGCGGATGGCCTCCGCGAGCTTTATGCGGCCCTCACGGGTGGTCCCGCTTGCCTTGTCGATGAAGACCTCCTCAACACCATGACGGGTAAGGATATCGACCTGAGCGGTTTCATTCTGGCCGGTGGAAGATACGCGGGCATAGCCGATTTTCATAAGACACCTTTTGTCCGATAAAGTCTAAGATGAAATCGGAATAACGTCCGATAAATTACATGTCAATCCATATCGGACATAATTCATTTCATTTAGATCGTCCGGCGTGGGTATACCTTATCGGACCACTCCTAGTTGACTCAGCGTGAGAAACTTGGCGAAGTACCAATAAGAAAATCGGGGGTGTGTGATGGTGAAATGGCGTGATGATGTTGTTGCCGCGTTGGAAGACATCGGAGGGAAGGGGACACTTTCAGAAATCTACGACGCTGTGCGCAAGCGCCGCCAAACGAAGCTGCCTAAAACCTGGGAGGCAGTCGTCCGGCGAGAGCTTGAATACAACTCCAGTGACAGCGAGAGCTTTCAAGGGCGCTTTGATCTGTTCTCAAGTGATGGAATCGGCACTGGAATTTGGTCGCTGCGAGATGGCGTGACCGCAGAGCGCCCTTGGTCAGATGCAGAAGTTTCGGACTTGGTTTCCGATTATTTCAGCATGTTGTCCGAGGAACTTCGCGGGCACAAATACAACAAAACAGCTCACCGAGAGCAATTGATGGAAACCATTTCACGGACCAATGGCGCGATAGAGCGGAAGCACCAGAACGTCAGTGCAGTTCTGCGCAAGCTCGGCTATCCCTGGATTCAGGGGTATAAGCCTTTGAAAAATGTTCAAGAGGCGCTCACGCAAGAGGTACTGAGACAGCTTGAAGCGGACAACCCTCGCCCTTCGGACGCTTTAGCAAAACCGAAGGTGACACGGAAAACGCTCGATACGGTTTTCGTTGACCGACCGGAGGTCAAAGAACGTCAAACCCAGAAGCGAGATAACAAGTTTGTCGCGAGAAAAGTTGATTTCGCCGCTATTGATGCAAGGAACGAGGCACTTGGACATGCCGGGGAAAAATTCGTTGTCGCCGTTGAGAAGGCTCGCTTACGTGACCTGGGATTACACGAGCAAGCGAAACTTGTGCGATGGGTGGCTCGCGACGATGGAGATGGGCTGGGCTATGATGTCCTGTCGTATGATGACAACGGTGAACGGATTTTTATTGAAGTCAAATCGACACGCGGAGACAGCTACACGCCATTCTATTTGACAGAGACAGAGCGATTGTTCGCGATCATGAACGCTGAAAGGTATCGGTTATATCGAGTGTTCCGATTCGGAAAACATCCGATGATTTATGTTCTTCCTGGTCCGCTGGAAGGCGTAGTTAAACTCGAACCCACGGCTTATCGTGTGTCCATATCACCTCTGGAAACTCCGTCCGTGATAGCCGCTGCACCCGGCGCAAATTGACCAAACAAGCAACATCACAGCAACCGCTTTGCCAATTCTCGACCAGTCTTCGTCAGGTGTATCTCGGGTGATCTAGCTCCTGTGGGTCCACACCGCTGCTCCACGAGGCCCAGTCCCGGCTTGCCATGCCTATCATACTTACCGAGGGCGTAGACGTTTCGCGAGACGGATGACTGGCTAATGCCGACAAGTTCCGGGAGGTCGCACTGGAGAACGCCGGGACGCATTGCCACAGCCAAGAATACCGAGACCATGTGTATCGGCATATCAGCCCGAAACTCCCGCAGTACCTCAATGCGGTCACTCAGGGTACGCAGTGCACTCACCCGCTTGGGCGTCCTCCGCCTCTCAATCGCTAGTTCCATATGGTCTCCCTTTGCATGTTATGAAGATGCCGGAAGGAATGCCAAGGTCAAGACTTGATCTTCACCAAGAGGGAGCTTAGCCGCGCCTGCACATCCGCCCGAGCTATTCCGTGCGTCCGTGGGGGCACGGGGGAACGCGCGTGAGCATTTCCATCGATTGCCGCCTTGGATTTTTTCGGCAAAATAGCCACTGGTAATGTGGGCGCTGGAGGCTCTTCACCCTAAATGGTAACCTTGTTGGCGTCTTCGATGAGGTATCATTAACGCGAGACCAAGTGACCAAGATGCAGATATTACGAAAGGCTCAAGCGCGGTCCAGAACAACCAAGATTGCGGCCTATGGAGTATAACCTCACTCCGCGCTTTTTGGTGTTCATCACTGGCATATTGTAGATCGTTAGCCCACACGCGAAACACAAGGCTCTTAATTGAACTTAGACCGACATTTGGAGGTGTGAACTCACTTTGCGGGTCCCATTCTTGACTCCCATACAATTCGAGACGCGTGAACATGTCGCACATCGATTTGCGGTCCGTTTCTATTTCGATGAAGTTAGGGGGAGAATCCGGGCCGCTAATGAAGCTGAGTCCGCACACGGTATTTTTGGTAGCGGAGATCGCCCGTTTCACCTCAACCCCGGCTCTGTCCACCCGCTCCGAAGCTAATTTCATTTTGGCCGCGCTCATGGCACTCGACGCAGAATGAAAGCTGGTTAGCAAAGCTGCGCCGCCCATGAAGATTGCCGCGTAGGTAAGCAAGAATCTGACCTTCTCGCTTTTGAGAAAGTAGGAAATCAGATGGCTTATGATAAAGAAAACACAGGTAAAGTATGTTAGCGCCCAGCCATTACCCATCCATTCCGGAAACATTGCGAAACTCTCAACAGCTATAATGAAAACTGGCATTTTTCTAGAAATGTCACCACAGCGTGGCCTATCCCCAGCGTATTGAAGGATATACCCACTCGCGTCGGTGAGTGTCCATACAGTTTGGCCCGAGGGCTTGGCTTTAAAAGATAAGTTGCATAACTTAACTCCCGGTAGCGGTGGCTACCACCGGGCCTCATTACGCTAGAGGGGCTGAAACACGAGGGTCGCGGTGATCGAGACTGCGGCCCTCATCCCTCTACCGTCAGGGCTGCTTGGGTTTCCCATAACGATTATAGCTGTCCAGCCCGACACCGCCGATCTTGAGCGCTGCTGCGAAGGGGCTGGGTCCGGTTGCCCACGGCATGGAGTTGATGCGGTCCTGGGCTTTCGCCTTGAGGCCGTCCATCTCCCTTGTGAGGTTAGCGGTGGTGAAACCTGAGTTCTGGCTGATGCGGTCCTTGGCGGTCGCCTCCTTGCCGTAAACGTCCGCAAGGAGAGCATCGACCGAGAGGCCGGACACACCGGCTTCCCCGGCTGCGGCCGTGGTGGTGGCTCGGGCAGCACGGGCTTCACGGGAAATGTCCTGCTTCTGGACAGCCGCCGCATCCTCTTCCTGAATTTGCCGTGTCTGTACGTCAGCATATTCACGGACAAGGTTCGCGTTGGCGGCCTTCTGGTTCTCACGGACCATTGCGTTCTGAGCTGCTGCGGCCTGCCGTTCGCCAATGTATCCGGTAACTGTCTGTGCAGTACCGAGCGCCGCAGCGACCATCGTTATTGGATCACACATGCGGCGCTCCTGATCTTGAATGCTTCTTGGAAATTGTGTCCGCTGGGGCTTTTGGCGATCTTGCCGAAATCAAAACCACAACGTCGCAACATCCGTTTCCGAGGACGATCACGGCAATCCATGAAACTCGACAGGATTGGATATTTTCCGTGGAAAGTTTCAACGTAGTGACTGGCTGTAATGGTCAAGCGTTCGGCGTCGATGCTCAAACCATCAGCCATCAGAAACCAAACGTTCCCCACGGTGCTGTCTTGGCGATACGGAACGCTCCCGAACATCACTACCGGCAAACCCTCGTCATCCAAGGCGGTCAGGCAAATGTCGGAATGTTGAAGACCGCGGGTGAGACTGACTTCGGCGGAAGGCGATGCACATGCCACGAGGCTTGCGAGGTCGGCCTTGCGAAGTCTTGGGGCGAGATAGGCAACGTCGTCGGGGCGGGATGGCCGGACCTTAAGACAAGCCGGTGATGGCGTTGGTTTGCGTTTCATGGAATATCCTTGCGGGTGTCGCAGACATAAAGCCGCCCCTCAAAGATGAGGCGGTGCTGTTGGGATGGGTGATGGAGGTGAGTTTGCGCTGGAGCGTTTGATGACCAGCGAAGGCAATCTATCTCGGCAGCGATGGAGGCGGACAAACCTGCCGAGGGACATAGGCGACCATGGGTCAACATGGAGACGCCAGAAGGTTCCCATAGGTATTACCTATGATTATGCTTTTATAATCATCCTATGAATAAATATCTTAGGTTTTACCTAGGGAAGACCATCTCTCCTCCTATGGTGGGCTATAACATCATCCTCCTATGGTGAGGTGTAATTGACGGTCTGTTTTTTCGGTCTGGAAATCATGGGTCTCGGAAAGAACCAATCCGGGTGCAATCTACCGATCGAAAGCCGTCCTTTTGGGAAACCTCCGTTCGCTGCGTCATTCGCTAGAGTGTCAGCCATCTCATTGAGGTGATGACCGGAATGACCAAGCACCTTCTCCCAATAGATGGTCTTCGCAGCACAAGCAGCATCGAGCCTTTCCCATAGCTCTTTGTTCTTCACCCTGCCGCTAGACGACTTCCAGCCCTTGACCTTCCACTGGGGCAGGTAGAGCGTGAAACCTTTAAGGACATAGTCGCTATCGGTTTGAATGATGGTCGGCGTTTCCGTTTCCCGGATGCTTTCCACGGCCATGATAACTGCTGTCATTTCCATGCGGTTGTTGGTGCTTTCCAGCTCTTCCGAGCGGGCTGCATTGGGTGCCTGCTGGAGAAGCTGTTCACCGTCCCAAAGCTGTTTGATGTAAGCCCAGCCACCGGGGCCGGGATTGGGAATGGCAGCGCCATCGGTGGCGATGATGTAATGCCTGCCCGCTTTGATGCTGGTTAGGCTGATATCGGGGATTATGGTCATGTTGTTTCCATCGGTTGTTGATCGCGCATAAGCGCTGGAAAAAGAAAACCCCCGGCCTGCGAGGACCGAGGGTAGAAATTGCCAGAGGCGACAAAAGTCATCCGATTGTTGACGTTACCGCCTTGTATCGCGAGATCGCTCTGGTAGCGGGCTAATGAACGTGGAGAGAAGCTGAGCGACCCCGTTGAGGTTCTGGAATGGCAGCACCCGCGCAATCGCTCGGGCGTCCTGCTGAGAGAACCGCTTACCGTGCAATTGCTTTCCGACCACGCCCAAGGCATCAAGACCGGACTGGGCGAGATCGGCAGAGGGGTTCCCAAAGATCGCATCAGCTCCCATCGCTGTGGAACGGGCGTCAAACAGCGGGTTTCCTTTCTCACGGAACCGTGCGGCGGCCGTATCCACAGCCACCGGCATAATGGTCGCCCAAGAGCCGTTCTGGACGCCAGCAGCCGCAATGCTGCCAAGCGAAAGGCGCTTTTCCAGAAACTCCTCCCGGTCACTGCGGCCCACCGAGTTGGCATAGGTCCGCATCATGTAACTCATGGAGGCAGCAAAGGTGGTTGTGATGAACGCCGTGGCTGTCGTGGCGTCTCGGAAGTTGAACCCCTGTAGCGTCTGCTTGGTGTAAGCCGCCAGCACGAAGGAACGGAACTGGAGGAACGTCCGGGCCAAGGGATGTGACATCCACATGGCCATCTGGCCGATGTCATTCTCCTGTATAATGGAGCGGCTAAGGCGGAACGCAGCGAACTCGAAGTTTGCCACGGCCTCCTGATCGGCCCACTTGGAGAAGTTCATTGACTTGAGCCGACCATCCTTGAACGTCGCATGGTTGCGGATGTTTTCATAGATCGCATCCACGCGGCGCTGATCGAGGTTAAGCGCAGCCAGTCGCCTTGGGTTCATCGTAGTTTTCCCTCGGGCCATCAAGGCGAACTTGTTCATGATCGCCCTGCCTGTCCAACGCTGGAGCGCGGTGTTCACCGGAGCCATGCCGGACATTGCGGAAACCGCACGTTTCCCGGCTTGAAGCCCATCGTCCAGCTTCTGGAGCATAGGGTTATTGAAGGCGTCCAGAGGATTATCGAAGAGGTCTTCCCTGCGGTGGGTCGCATGGCGCACCCAGTCCGCACCTATGCCGGTCATATCTTCCCATTCACGCGCCAAGGCATCGTCTAGCATCCCGGTCTTGGCATTGCGCCACATCGCCCGGAATGAAGGGACATTCGTGAACGACGCCTTAAGACCGAGTTGGGAAACCGTGTTCATGGTCTCCGACAACTGGGCAAAGCCCACCTGTCCCATTACGCGGATGAAGTTGTAGTCCCGCACCATCCGAAGGAACTGGCTCCACCTATCGCCTTCGTTCCGCGTTGGCTTCCCGACGATGGTGTTATAGACCCAGTTGAGGCGCTCAATGTCCTCCTTGGTGGTAGCCTGGATGCCCTTCTGGTCACCCACGTCACGCACCTTGTCCATCAAGGTTTGCCACTCGCCATCCGAGGTGATGCCTTTGACGAAGTGTTCATCGGCCATGTCCCCGATCTGCCACTTCGGGTTCCTGAGCTCCATGCGAGCCATGGCAATCCGGCCCGACATTTGGCGGGAATAGGACCGCATGAGCGTATCTGCATCATTGACGAACAGGTCCGAGATGCGGACGAACTGTGTCCCCGGCTGGCCATTGGAATACGGAAGCATGAGGCCGAAGTTCTCATCATAGAACATACGGCTTTTCCCGTGGCGGCTGGCACCATCCTTCTTCCCCGGCTTCATGTGACTGACAACCGCGTCGATGTCGGCCTCGGAGAGATCGGTGTCCCTCGTGAGGTTTGCCTTGAGGGCATCAAGGTCTTCCCCGGAGAACACACGGGACATTCCCTGTAGCTCACCAGCAGAAAGCGAGTGGAGCTTCCTGATGTAGTTCGTGGCGAACTTCCCTGCCAGCTCTTCGCTGATCTCGTCATTGACCTCACGCATCGCACGGGCAACCAAACCAGAGAGGGTTTTATGACCGAACTTGGTGAGGTGTTCTTGGATGGAGCCGAGGTCGAAGATGCGCGGGACATAGAAGTCGTTCCGGGTCATCCCCTCGAAACCCCGAACGGGGCGCAAGGTGCGACCATCAATGAGGCCGGGGTTTGCGGCAGTTTCGGCATAGGTTCCCAAGACATCCCGGAGGACTGCGCCCTGGGCTTTAACGGCAGGGTCATATTCCACCATCAGGTCGCGATCACGGACGAACGCGGTCACCTGCCGATGAAATTCATCACGACTGATTTCCGGGTTCCGTTCCTTGAACTGCTTCCAGTTGGCTTGATTGGTAGCCGCCCAGCGGGCCTCGGCGCGTTGATGAAGGAGCGCCTGAACTTCCGAAGCTCCAATGGGGGTTAGGCCGGTCTTGTTGCGGGCACCGTCCTCAACGATCACGTTGCCGATCATGGAGGTGAGATCGTTGTCGGAACTCTTGAGCGAGTAAGCGCTGTCATAGCGCGCCCCACCAGCGTGAAAGACATCGGGCCTCTCAGCATCACGGATGATATCCGCAGTGTCCATTCTGAGGGGTTCCCTTGGGCTAATCTGCATCGCACCCGTGGTGGACCCACCGGGCGGTGATAAGGCTGTCCCGTTCTGCATGTTTCTGCCGATCTGCTGGAGCTGCTGGGCTTCCTCACGGGTGGCCGGGTTTCTGGCAAGCGCACCGAAGGCACCCCCGAGGAGCATTCCGGTTCCCACGCCCCACCAGAGATCAGCGCTCTCGGCGGTGGGCTTGTTCGCGTACAGAATGCCTTCGGAGACGGCAGCACCAGCACCGCCTTCGGCAGCGGCCAAGGCAACCTGTCCGATCTTTCCGAACCGAGCAGCCATCGCAGCCGGTGCCCCTGCACCCATGGACGCAACAGAGATACCAGCCGCTGCGGCCCAAGCCAGAGGGTCCGTTACGCCTGCTGCTACCCGGAGGCCGACACCACCCCAGCCCATTGAGGACAAGCGCTGTTCGGCTTCGAGCTGCTTCATGAGAGAAGCCCGCATACCCTCGGCATGAGGGAGAGATTGAGCATCCGCGAAGCGGTCCCAGTATTGCTCCGGGATACCCTTCGTCAGTTCCTCGGTGAGCTTCTGGTCCAGCCGGAAGTTGGGGTCGGGCTTGGCCTCCGGTCGGTCCTGCCAGACCGCAGATAACGACCAGTCGGTGTTCACGGCGTCCTTCACACCCTGCCAAAGGGAGACACCCCGCATCGCATCCTCACGGGCCTGCGCAGCTTCCCGGTCATCTTGCATGGTGGTCGGAAGCATCGGCTGGGTCGCATCCATGACGGACACGGAGTTTTCGGGCTGGCCCATGGTGAACTTGGATTGCGGCTGGTCGGGACCGGGGTTTGAGAAGGTAAGCCTCGTCGGTTCCTTGCTTGCAGGAGGTGATGAGGAAGGGGCGCGATTGTAAGCTTCACGGAGCCATTGAGCGGCGTTGTCGCCATTCCCATCTGCTCCCCATACTCCGGGGTTACCATAGCCGATGTGCATGGAACCCGGCTGCATATAGCCCTGTCCTGCGCCGAAGCCGGTCACCCCCGCTCCACGGGCACGCTGGACGATCTCTTGGAAAACCGGAACGTCAGAGGGGTTTGACCAGTCGAGCTTTCTGCCGTTCTGGTAGAAGAAAACATCGGCGGCGCTGCCGTGGTCGTGACGAACGGAACCCGTGCGCTGGCCTTTGCCTGCCTTTGCTTCTTCCTTGGTTACCTGCCCGCCGCTGAACACTTCCATCTCGACGCCCATGTCCTCAAGGAACCCAAGGGCGCTGACGAGATCGCCGCTGATCGGAAGGTTACGCTTTGCGCCACGGTTGGCGTACCGCAGCCACGAGGGTGCGTTGTTACTGTCTGACATAGGTGGTCCTTAGAAATGGAAAGGGCCACCCGAAGGTGACCCAATGATGGTTATGGAACAAAGTGCTTCTCGATATCGAACCGCTCTTTTGAAATGGCGCGCTCTTTCTGTTTGCTATCCTGTGCATCCACCACGCCTTGCGCCTTCTCGGTCCGGCGCTTCTGGTCCAGCTCGTACAGAGACCTGAGGGTGAGGTTTGCTCTGGCTAAATTTTCCACAGGGTATTGACCGGATTGGTGGACAATCACCCATGATTGACCGTTGGTTGCGGGGCGGATTGTGAGGTCTTCCGCCTCAAGGTCTTCGGCGTCCCCGAAATCGGCCACATATTTTTCGATGGCATATCCCGCGAGGTCGGCGAAATTTTGAGGTACGTCGCGGCCAGCGGTGTAAACGAAGTTTCCCCGGACGGCTGTGTGCGTGGCCTCGAAACGCTTCTTGGCTTCGTCCAGCGCGTCCTCCGTATCCATGCCGTTTTGGACGTAGAACTTTCCAAGTCGGGTTATCTCGGAGGCAACATAACTCTTGTTGGATGGGGAATATTTACTGCCCCAGTAACCACCATACCGGACGGAATCCACGCGCTCTTCAATTTGCTCGGTGCGCATCGCTGCTGCGGGTGACCGGACTTTATCAGGGTCCGAGGTCTGCATCATGGCCACCTGCATGGCCTGCTCCGGGCCGAGCTTGCTGTATTGCGTGGCGATGCGATACGCCTCGTAGAAATCCCGGTCGGAGCTGTCTTTGACATGCGTATCCAAGAGCTTCGGGTTGGCGGCGTGGAGCTTCATGTAGAGGTCAACGCTATCCTGTAGAGTCGGTGGAACGGCTCCCCCTGAAAGAGTGAACGGGGTGGCTGCTTTCGGCCCCCCTTTAAGGATGTTTTCCCATTTCGGGTTTGTCAGATTTCCGACTGAGAAGCTTTCCACCTGCATGCCAAAAGCCTGCTCGGGGGTCGCCTTTCCCTTCCCTACAAGCCATTCCGTCTGATCGACCAAGCGCTTGGCAACGGCCTTCTTCTGGTCATCCACGGAGATCGTTCGGGTTTCCCCTGTCTTCGTTGGGACGGTGGCCTCTTCGATGTACGGCAGCATGCCCCTACCGGTAGCGTCAAGGTTTCGGGAAACGAGTTCCTCCTCGGCCTGATCAGCGGCTTTCTGCCATGCAATCTTCTGTTCCGCCTTGGCCAACTCCTTGGCCTGCTGCTCATTGAAGGTATCGTTCTGGTTGATCAGGGAGAGAACCTGAGCTTCCGAATAAGCGCCGGGGTTCGCTTTGTGCCACCCCACCAGCTTTTCCCGGTTGAGCTTGCCGGTACGTGCATCATCCCAAAACACCATCCGAATATCGCGGGTGGCCTCTTCATTCTGCTCGAAGTTCTGCCTCTTGGCACCATTCTGGATACGAACGGCATCCGTCTGAAATTCGCGGTTAGCTGACAGGGGACCGAGAACAGTGCCATCGGCCCCCTTGCGGTCGGAGTTGAGGATGGCATTGACCATCTCCATGTCGCCCTTGGCCGCGAACGCTTCGGCCAGCCGGACCATCTCCCTGTCCTGCTCCTTGAAGTCCACATGGAGCAGCGAGCGGTTCCCCTCGTATTTCCCCCGGAGAGCGGTAACGATTGCCTGCGGGGTTTTACCGGCTTCCCGGAGCGATGTGGCTTCACCATGGAAGGTGTCGTAGACCCCGCTAACAGTGTCCTGTTTCACCTGCTCGGTCTTGTATTGAGCTTGGGCGGTCTTTGCCCTAGCACCGAAGCCATCCATGACCTTGGTGTACGCCCCGGTGAAATGAGGGTCATTACCGTACTGGTCCAAGTCATCCGAGGTTCGGCCCCGGATAAGACCATCGACATCACCGGAGTTCTTGTCGAAGTTGGTCTCATATTCCGTGGAAAGCTCATTGACGCGCTCATAGGCCAGCCGCTCGCCATACTGCTTCATGAAAGCAGCCTTGAACCACGGGTTATCCATCTCGGTCATCTTGCCGCTATTCACAGCATCACGAGCCTCTTGGAAGCTCATGCCGCCAATCCGTCGCATAGCGCGGTCCTCGGCGTCCTTCTGTGCCTTAGCGGCTGAGTTGTCGAGAAAGTTGGTGAGCGCTGGGCTGATTTGAGCAAGCGCCCCGGCAAGCTGCTGGAGGCCGTTAGGTCTGGATGGTGCGGCCTGAGGGCGGCTATAGGTATCCACCGGGCGAGCCTGCGGCTGCAAGGCTACGTCCCCGAAGGGGTTACGAACCTGCACACGGCCACGGTTCGAACCACCCACGGAGGGGCGGTCATCTTGTCGGGTCAATCCCGGTAGTTTTGTCATGGGGGTTCCTTCTGGCAGCCGAAGGGGTGCCGAGCGTTTGATGGATGAGACCGGAGGTCGGTGATAGAAATGGAAAAGATCACTGCCAGCTTTCGTGAGGAAAACCGGGGGTCGCCATGGGTTTGCCGGTAGCGACCGAATTGAACAGAGGCCGCAGCAGGGGGGGATTATTCCGGCTTGGTTACGGAGGTGAGCAACGGCAGGAAGCCGCCACCGCTTTTCGCTATCGACATATAGCTGTCTGCCTGATGGTGGCCGAAATGGCAGAACGCCTCGACCCAAGCGTCAAACTTGCTGTCCGGCACCATCGTACTCACGGCAAGCAAGGCGTCCCCCGCACGTATGGCATGCAGTGTTCCCTCGGAAGAGCGTCTGGTGGTTTTTTCATGAGCATCGTTTGTTACAGCCGCGAGGACTGATAGGACGGATATCGTTTCGGAGGTCATTTCGTTTTTCCTGTTGCCCCTTCGCAAACGAGGTGGCCTTTGAGCGATGTCTATGGTGGGTTGTAATTGAACAATGCGAGGACCACCGGCACTGCAACCCGATCATCACGAGTGGTGCGGCGTGGGTGGTCTATGGTGAGGGGTAATCGCTGGAGGCGACGTCCTATCACGCTCTACCAATTCAAAAGACGGCGTCGCAGAGAGGAATAGTCATTGTGTAGAGGTCGTCGTCCCTGAATTACGAAGTGGTGGAAATGGAGGACATTTCAACCTAAGGTGAGTTTGAACACTTGGGGGAATTTGATGGCGATACGGAATCTTTTACTGGCTTCTCTTGAGGTCAATCGAGCGAATGACCGCCACGGGGAACTTGAGAATGAAACCTCCGCTATCGCTTGGCTTTTCAAGGAACGCGAGACGCATATGCGGAACCTTGCGAAAGACATCGTTGATCGAGGAGAGATTTACGAATTCCCGTTAGTATCGCCTGACGGCGACAAGTTCATCGTGTTCGATGGAAACCGAAGAGTTACTTGCCTCAAGTTGCTTGATGAGCCTCGTCGCGCTCCCACTGTTGAGTTGCAGGGATTTTTCCGTGAGCAGCGTGAGCGTTGGAAAGGGACGTTTCCTACGAGTTTCCAATGTCAAGTTGAGACAGATCGCGATCGGATAGACGAAATCCTGTATCGACGGCATACGGGGACACAAAGCGGGGTGGGGCAGACTACGTGGGACGACCGTATGAAGGCTACGTTCGTAGCTCGGACAGGCAAGAGCAATGGGCCAAGCATTGCAGATGAGATTGAGCAGAGGCTGGCCCGTGCACATTTGCTACCATCTCGCAGGAAAATACCGCGCTCCACATTGAATCGTCTGCTTTCTGCTGAGCCGTTACGTGCGCGAGTAGGTGTAACCATGAAGGGAGGACGGTTCGAATTTACAAGGGATGAGACAGCTTCCTTAGGAGCGTTGGCGCGCATTGCTAATGACCTAGCAACGCGGAATGTTGTGCTGAACGATGTGTGGGACTTGGATGGAAAAGACCGATATCTAAGTGCTCTCCAAGATGAGGGTGTTTTGCCAGCAGCCGCACCTATGCCAAAAATCAGCCAGCCGGTAGCGCCCGTGTCGAAGCCGGTTAGGTTAAAGCCAACCGCCAAGGCCGCTCCGACCGTTCGCGCCAATCTTATACCGCATAAAGATTTCGGCCTGATCTGGCCCGGACGGCTTCAACGCCATCACCAGATTTGGGAAGAACTCCAGTTCCATCTTGATCTCAAAAAACACCCTAATGCGGTGTCCGTGCTGCTGCGGGTTTTGATTGAGTTGGCGTTGGAAAACTACATCAAGGAAGCCGCTGTCACCGTTTACGACAACGACAAACTAGCGACCCGTTTTGAAAAGGCTGCCCTGCATCTGCTTGCGGCTGGCAAGATCGATGCAAAGCAAGCCGAAGTCGTGAAAAAGTTCAAACAGGGTGACAAGCTGATCTCTGCCGATACACTTAACCGCTACGTTCATTCCCCAAACTTTGCACCGTCTCCAGAGCATCTAATGTCCATGTGGGACAGCTTGGCAGACATTATCGTCCTGCTTTTGGCAGTATAGTCGATGCAAAGTGGTATCGAATCGTCCCCCACCTGTTAAAGCACAAAGGTGGTTGTCACCGCGCCTGCCTTGCGGCCTTCGTTTCAATCGAGACTACGCCACGGACTTTCCCCAAAAAAAACTCAACGTTTCCGCTGGTGCGCTCATAACTGAAACCGACATTCAAGTTTGACCGCTCAACGAACAGCTCAAGTCCTGTTCCCGGCATCTTGAGATAGACCGAATTCAGCGTGTTGGTCCCCGGCTCAACGAACATGTCAAAATGGGATCTAATCCAGTCACGAAAATCCGATGCTAGAACACGGGCCGTTTCAATGATGCTGATGATGATGTTGCGCATGAAAAATATCCCCTGATAAGCGCTGCGCCTTCCGCACTGTTCGGAAGGCCTGGAAGCGAAGCCCCCAGGAAGGACCACGGGGAAGAGCAGGAGGTGAGCGAAAGGAACATGCCAGCCGCGCCTATGGTTGCCCCATGATTCTTCCTGGAGGCTTCTAGGCGGTCTCTGTCCGTTGCGGGTCGGGCTGATTTCCATGCGGGGTACCCAAATGGGGTACGAGGCGGGGTACGCAACGAAATCTGCAGCAAGTGTATAGTATTGTTTTTAAAAGGAAAATATCACTATCAAAGTGA